>Ga0137415_10002533_pt1 | contig 18202 bp, 16 predicted proteins | sample CZODoug3_1_1_16f_FD_183082 | JGI IMG/M metagenome (GOLD analysis project Ga0137415, IMG submission 183082) | Vadose zone soil fungal communities from Angelo Coast Range Reserve, California, USA - CZODoug3_1_1_16fungal (Hybrid Assembly) | ecosystem: Environmental > Terrestrial > Soil > Vadose...
CGCCATCGCCATCGCCCTGGCGGGCACCTTCGAGGCGATCACCCGCTACGTCGTGTCCATCGACTTCGTCTTCTTCGCCCTCACGGCAGCCTGCATCTTCATCTTCCGCCGCCGCGGAGTGCGGGGGACGTTCGCCATGCCCGGTCACCCGGCAACCACGGTCGCGTTCATCGCGATCTGCGCGGCGGTCGTGCTTTCCACCTGGCGCGCGGACCCGGTGCACGCCTTCGCGGGCCTGGGGATCACGCTGGCGGGGATCCCTGCGTTCCTGCTCTGGCGCTCGCGGAGCGCCGGCCAGGACGCGGCGCCAGGTGCGGCGCCTCCCGCTCGGGATTGATTGCGCCGCCCCCATCGCGCGCGGCGCAGCCCTGCGATGATGCGGTGGGCGGGAACGCGTCTCTAGGGTCCGCCACCCTTTACCGCGGACGTTCCGTCCGGGCCGCCAGCTCCGCCTGGATGAATCGCCTCACGATCTTCCGGTCCGCGGCCGGGGCGCTGCGCAGCCTCCCGAGCATCTTCGGCAGCCGGTCGTCGGACATCCTGCCCGACCAGTCGGCCTCGTGCAGATCGTACACGGTTGCTACCCGCCGCTGACGGCGGCGAGCAGCGAGATGGTCGAGCCGTCGCGGAGCGGCGTCTCCAGGCCGCCCGTGTCGCGGATGCTCAGGTCGCCGACGAACACGTTCACGTGACGCCGGACCGCGCCCTGCTCGTCGAGGACCCGCGAAGACACGCCGGGGTGGCGCTCCGCCAGCGCGCGCAGCGCGTCCTCCACTGTGCGGCCCGGAACGTCCAGCCGGACCTCGCGTGCGCCGCCCGCGAAGGTGCGGAGGAAGCCCGGCAGCTGGAAGGTGACCGTCACACCCGCGCCGCGCGCACGCAGACGACCGGCGGAAGGCCCGTCGCAAGCGCGGTCCACGAATCGCCGTCGTCTCGCGAGGCGAACAGCTTCCCGCTGCGCGTCCCGAAGTAGATGCCTGCGCGCTGCTCCTGGTCGGTGCCCATCGCGTCGCGCAGCACCGTCTCGAACGCGTCGCGCTGGGGCAGCCCCTCGCCGAGCGGCTGCCAGGACCCGCCGCCGTCCCGGGTGCGGAAGACGCGCAGCTTGCCTTCGGGCGTGCAGCGGAACCCGTCCGACTCGAGCGGCACGATGTAGGCGGTCTCCGGATCGTGCGGGTGCACCGCCATGCAGAAGCCGAAGTCGGAGGGCACGCCGTGCGCGACGTCCTTCCACGAGTCGCCCGCGTCGTCGCTGCGGTACAGCCCCCAGTGATTCTGGAGATACATGCGCTCCGGGCGTGACGGGTGGCGGGCGATCTTGTGCACGCACTGGCCGAACTCGGGATGCTTGTCGGGCAGGAACTCCGCGCGCACTCCCTTGTTCCGCGCCGCCCAGGTGCGGCCGCCGTCGTCGGTGCGGTAGACGCCGCCGGTGGAGATCGCCACCACCATGCGCCCGCGGACCTTCGGATCGGGCAGCACCGTATGCATGCACAGGCCGCCGCCGCCCGGCTGCCACTGCTCGCGGTGCGGGTGCTGCCAGAGCCCCTCGACGAGCTGGAACGACTTGCCGGCGTCCCTCGACTCGAACAGCGCGGCGGGCTCGACCCCGCAATAGATCACGTCCGGCTCGTCCGCCCGCCCGGGGGAGATCTGCCAGATGCCGGCCAGCGCCTTGCCGCCCTTCGGAAACTGCACGGTGGGCACTTCGGGCGTGGTCCAGCTCGCGCCGAAGTCGTCGCTGTGGTTCAGCACCGATCCCCAGTGCATGCTGCTCGCGGCCGCCCAGACCCGTTGCCTTCCGGCCCGGCCGTCGTGCGCCAGCGCATATACTGAGTGTCCCGGAAAGTACGGGCCGCCCATCTCGAACCGCGCCCGATCGGGCCCCGCGCGGAAGAGGAAGGCTCCCTTCATGGTCCCCACCAGGACGACGACGTCACCCCGGCGCACCTGGATCTGCAGGGTCGTAGGCATGCGCCCAAGCCTACCACTTTAGAGCGCGAGGTCGACCTGCGCAGGCCAGCTGCGCTCGTGCCGGAGCAGCCAGCGTTTCGCCTCGAGCCCGCCGCCGTATCCGCCCAATGTGCCGTCGGACGAGATCACCCGGTGGCAAGGCACCACCAGCGCGACGGGGTTCTTGCCATTCGCCGCCCCGACCGCGCGAGTCGCGGTGGGTTGCCCCACGAAACGCGCCAGCCCGGCGTAGGACCAGGTGGTCCCCGCCGGGATGGTGCGCAGCGCCGCCCAGACCCGCCGCTGGAAGCCGGTGCCCTGCGGGTCCACCTCGAGCCCGTCGATCGCGCGGAGGTCTCCGCCGAAGTAGGCCTCGAGCGCGGCGGCGATCTCCCGGGGTGGCCTTCCTTCGCGCGCAGGCCCAGCCAACCTCGGCATGCGATCGCCGAACGCGAGCGCGCACAATCCGCGCGGGCCCGCGGCGAGGGTGAGGACGCCCACCGGCGAATCAACTCGCGACAGCTCGATCATGGCTCGGCTCCAAGAGCGCAGAGGCGGAGGACCACAGGTGCATCGCGGCGTAGGCGCGCCACGGTCTCCACGCTGCGGACCTTTGCTCGAGCGCAGCCGCCGACGGCTCGCGCGCGACCTTGCGCAGCACCAGGTCTCCGGAGGGAAAGGCGTCTACCTCGCCGAAGGCGCGCATCGCGAGGTAGTGCGCCGTCCAGGGACCTACCCCGGGCAGCGTGCGCAGCCGCTCGACCAGGCCCTCCAGCGACTCGGGCCGATCGCGCAGGAGCTGCGCGGAGCGTGCGACGCAGCGGATGCTCTCGGCGCGCGCGCGCGTCAGCCCGATGCGCTCCAGGGCGGCCGAGGCGAGCCGCGCAGGCGTAGGGAACAGGTGCGTGAGCCCGCCTTCCGGAGCCGGACTGCGCGCGCCGAACGCCTCGACCAGCCGCGCGCCAAAGGTGGTGGCGGCGCGCACGCTGACTTGCTGGCCGAGGATGGCGCGCACGCAGGTCTCGAACGGGTCCCACGCGCCGGGGACTCGCAGGCCCGGGCGCGCGCGCACCGAGGGCCCGAGCAACGGATCGGCCGCGAGCGCGGTCCCGATCTGCAGCGGGTCGGCGTCGAGGTCGAACATCCGGCGGACGCGTCCGGCGATGTCCAGAACTTCGCCCGGCTCGCGCCGGAACGGCGTCACGGTGAGGGCGATGGCGTTGCCGCGGTCGGGCCGCACTTCGATCCGTCCGCTCTCGATGGTCCGGCGGTACCCGCCCGCATCGACGCCTTCCAGGCCGGGAATCGCGCGCGCTCCCAGGAATGCCGCCAGGGCCGACCAGTCGTACGGCGGCCGGTACGAAAGCCGCAGCGTGATGGCCGGGCCGTCCGCACCACCCCGGCGGCGCAGCTCGCTCGGGCTCCGCTGGAAGACCGCCAGCATCACTTCGTTGAACCGGCGCAAGCTGTGGAACCCGGCCTCCAGGGCGATTCGAGTCATCGGCCACGCCGTCGCGTCCAAGAGCAGGCGCGCGAAGTGGGCCCGGCGCGAACGGGCGATGAGCAGCGGAGAGGTCCCCAGATGCTGCGCGAACAACCTCCGGAGCTGGCGGCCTCCGACGCCCACCCGCCCGGCCAGCTCGTCGACCGAGGCCTCGTCGAGGGCGCCGCGCTCGATCAGACGGACCGCGCGCGAGACGATGGCCGAGGGTCCCACCCACGCGGGCGTCCCCGGCGCCGCGTCGGGCCGGCAACGGCGGCACGGACGGAAACCTGCCTCCTCCGCAGCGGCAGCGCAGGCGAAGAACTGGACGTTCTTGCGCAGCGGCGTGCGCGCCGGGCAGATGGGGCGGCAGTAGATGCCGGTCGTCTTGACGGCGGTGAAGAACCGCCCGTCGAACCGCGCATCGCGGCTGCTCGCCGCCAGGTAGCAGGTGTCCTCGTCGAGCACCATGGCCCGGCATCCTAGCGCCGGCGCGGGAGCGAGGCTCGCGGGATCCGGACGCAGACAAAAACAGCGCCGCCCTATCGGCGGCGGCTGGTACTCTGCGCGCCCCATGAAAACCTGCACGCTCGTCGCTCTGCTGATCTGCGCCTTCGCCGCCCGCGCCGAGGACAGCTTCCGGGAGCTGCGCTGGCGTTCCGTGGGGCCCTACCGCGGCGGGCGCACCAAGGCCGCCGCCGGAGTGCCCGGCAAGCCTGGCCTTTTCTATGTCGGAGCGGTGAATGGAGGCGTGTGGCGGACCGACGACTACGGCCGCACCTGGTCGCCGATCTTCGACGACCAGCCGACCGGCTCGATCGGGGCCATCGCGGTCGCCCCGTCCAATCCCCAGGTCATCTACGTCGGCAGCGGCGAAGGACTGCAGCGGCCCGACCTCTCCACCGGCGACGGCATCTACAAGTCGACCGACGGCGGCAAGACCTGGCGGCACCTCGGGCTGCGCGACGCGCAGCAGATTCCGCAGATCGCCGTGGACCCGAAAGACCCCGACCGGCTCTTCGTCGCCGTGCTGGGCCACCCGTACGGACCGAACCCGGAGCGCGGCGTGTTCCGTTCGGTCGATGGAGGAGCGACATTCCAGAAGGTGCTCTACCTGGACCCGGATACCGGCGCGGCCGACGTGCTGCTCGACCCGTCGGATCCCCGCACCGTCTATGCAGCGCTGTGGGAGTCGCGCGAGGGCCCGTGGGAGAACGGCCACTTCGAAGGTCCGGGCAGCGGTCTCTACAAATCGACCGACGGCGGCGCTACCTGGCGCCACCTCGCGCAGGGGCTGCCGGACTTCGAGCATGGCGGCCTGGGGCGCATCGGGCTCGGCATCGCGCCCTCCGCGCCCAAGCGCCTGTTCGCCACCGTGGCCGCGAAGGTCGGCGGTGGCCTGTACCGCTCCGACGACGCGGGCGAGGGCTGGTCGCGCATCACCGACGACGATCGCGTGGCGGAGCGCGCCGACGACTTCGCCGAGGTGAAGGTCCATCCGAAGAACCCCGACGTCGTGTTCACCGCCAGCGTTGTGGCCTGGAAGTCCACCGACGGCGGCAAGACGTTCACCGCGCTGCGCGGCGCGCCGGGTGGCGACGATTACCAGCGGCTCTGGATCGACCCGGCCGATCCGGAGGTGATGCTCCTGGCCGGCGACCAGGGCGCCATCGTCACCGTCAACGGAGGCTCCACCTGGAGCTCCTGGTACAACCAGCCCACCGCGCAGATGTTCCACGTCACCGCGGACGATGCGTTTCCCTACCGGCTCTGCGGTGGACAGCAAGAGAGCGGCTCCGCCTGCGTGTCGAGCCGCGGCGGCGACGGCGAGATCACCTTCCGCGATTGGCACCCGGCGGGCATCGAGGAATACGGCTACGGCGCGCCCGACCCGCTCGACCCGGACGTGGTCTACGGCGGCAAGGTGTCCCGGTACGACCGGCGCACGGGGCAGAGCCACGACGTCTCGCCGGTCGCCTCTCCCCGCCCGGACTACCGCACGATCCGCACGCAGCCGCTGGTGTTCGCGCCCACCGATCCGCGCACCCTGTACTTCGCTTCCAACACGCTGTGGAAGACGCGGGACGGCGGCCAGACCTGGACCCGCATCAGCCCGGACCTGACGCGCAAGACGTGGGAGGCGCCGCCGAACGTCGGCAAGTACCGCGGGACCGAGCAAGCCAAGCCCGTGCAGCGCGGCGTCATCTACGCCGTGGCGCCCTCGCCCGTGGACGGCGGCGTCATCTGGGTCGGCTCGGACGACGGGCTCGTGCATCTCACGCGCAACGGTGGGAAATCGTGGCGCGACGTGACGCCGCCGGACCTGCGTCCTTGGGCGAAGGTGTCGATCCTGGACGCCGGCCGCTTCGACGCGCGCACCGCCTACGCGGCGATCAACACGCTGCGGCTCGACGACCTGCGGCCGCACGTCTACCGCACGCACGACGGCGGCAACTCGTGGCAGGCGATCGTGAAGGGGCTGCCCGAAGGCGGGATCGTGAACGTGGTCCGCGAGGACCCGGCGCGAAAGGGGCTGCTCTACTGCGGGACCGAGCAGGCCGTGTACGTGTCGTTCGACGACGGGGACCTGTGGCAGCCGCTGCGGCTCAACATGCCGGCCACCTCCATCCGCGATCTGATCGTGAAGGGAGCGGACCTGGCCGTCGCCACGCACGGGCGCGGGTTCTGGATCCTCGACGACGTCTCTCCGCTGCGGCAGTTCCCCGCCTTCGCCGCGGAGCGGGCGGCGCTGCTCCGGCCCGCCCCGGCGGTGCGCGTCCGATTCAACACCAACAGCGACACTCCGCTGCCGCCGGACGAGCCGGCCGGCAAGAATCCACCGGACGGGGCCATCCTCGACTACTGGCTTGCACGGCCCGCCTCGGGGCCGGTGGTCGTCGAGGTGCTCGGCGCGAGCGGGCGGCTCGTGCGCCGCTGGTCCAGCGCCGACCGGGTGGAGCCGCCTCGCGACGAGGGCAACGTGCCGCGCTGGTGGATCCGCCCCGAGCACGTTCCTTCCGCCGACGCCGGGCTGCACCGGTTCGTCTGGGACCTGCACTGGCCGACCCCTGCGGCGCTCGACTCCTCGTACCCCATCGCCGCCGTCCCGCACGACACTCCCCGCGAGCCGCGAGGTCCGTGGGCATTGCCCGGCGCCTACACGGTGCGGCTCACGGTGGACGGCGGTTCGTTCATCCAGCCGCTGACCGTCGGGATGGATCCGCGGGTGAAGACGCCGCCCGCCGGGCTCCGCCGGCAGTTCGACCTGTCCTTCCGGATTGCCCAAGCCCTGCAGCAGGACTACGACGCCTTGACCGAGCTTCGCGCGCTGCGCGCGAACCTGGCCCGGAGCAGCAACACTCCCGGGGCGGCCGATCTGGATCGCCGCCTCGCCGCGCTGGAAGGGTCCAAGGAGGAACGCCGCCCGTGGATGCGCAAGGGAGTGCCCGCCCTGCTGCCCTGGAACGCGAGGTTGACCGAGCTCCTGGAGGCGCTGCAATCCGCCGACGTGGCGCCCACTCCCCAGCTTGCGCAGGCAGCGGAGACCACTATCCGCGAAGTCGCGGAGCTGGCCTCGGGTTGGGGTGTGCTGAAAGCCGAGGCCTCGACGCTGCTCCGCTGATCCGCCGCGCTACGGACGGGGCGGAGTGCGCGCCTGGGCCGGGCCGCTCCAGGTCTCCGGGTGTTCCGCCTTCCAGCGCATCGCCGTGCGGATGCGGGTGCGGCCGCTCGGATGATCGTAGAAGATCAGCTCCTCGATGGGTCCCGGCTCCAGCTTGCGGTACTCGCCGAGCTTCAGCGAGACCTGCGCGAATCCGTCGGGCTGCGCAGAGGCGTTGAGGCCGTACAGGTCCGCCTCGGACTCCTCCATCCGGACCATGCTGTTCAGCACGGGCGTCAGCAGGAAGAGGTACGAGCTGAGCAGCAGCACCGCAAGCGGCAGGCCCGCCGGATCGTCGATGCCGCGCACCTGCCACCTCGGCGCCCGAGCTCGCAGCACCTCGAACAGCGTCTTGAGAAGGGCGAAGCCGACGAGGATCACGATACCGAACTGCAGCAGCATCGTGGGAATGTGGTTCAGGACGTAATGGCCCATCTCGTGGCCCATCACGGCCTGGATCTCGGGCAGCGAGGCGCGGGCCAGCAGGTTGTCGTTGAGCGTGATCCGCTCGGTGCCCAGGAACCCGCTCACGTGGGCGCCGATCCGTTTCGACTGCTTGGAGGCGTCCACTTCCCAGACGTCCTGGGCGCCGATGCCGTTCGCCCTGGCGAGCGACAGGATGGGCGCGACCACCCGCTGGTCCGTGAGCCGCTTGGGGCTGTTGAACACCGGCTCGATGGCCACCGGGACGATGAGCGCCAAGAAGGCCCCGAACGCGATGCTCGCGGCCGCCCCCCAGATCCACCAGCTGCGCGGCAGGCGCCGGACCAGAGCGTAGAGGATCATCATCGCCAGGCCGCCGAGGACCGCCGAGATCGCGAGCCCCTTGCCCAGCTCGCCCAGCCAGGCCGCGAAGGTCAGGTTGGACAGCCCGTACCGGTGCTCGCGCACGAAATCCCGGTAGATGGTGAGCGGCAGCGACATGACCGCCACGGCGATCAGGAACTGCACCCAGTACGCGGCGATCTGCAGCTTCCGGAAACGGGTGAGCCTTTCGGCCAGATTGCGCATGCGCGCCGAGGCGCCGGTGTGGAGGAGCACCAGGTACGCCGCCGCGGCCCAGAGGAAGCCCCACAGGTCGAGCCAATATCCTCCCTCGAAGTACGCATCGGAGCGCGCCTTCTCGGCGCTGGTCTGCCGGGCGAGGTACGCCCGGGTGGCGGCCTCCGGATCGAGCGAGCCCGATGCCCCGCTCGCCTCGGGGGGCGGCGGGGCGAGCTGCACGAGCTTCGCTGGCCCCGACTCGGCGCGGGCGGAAAGAGGCATGGCCGCAAACAGCGCGGCGGCGATCGCGGCGGCGAAGCGATTCATCACCCCTCCGGGACTTCTTCGGCCGGGTCGATCGGGTTGAGCAACAGGCCCGATGCCAGCTTGGGAAAGAAGTACGTCGACTTCTGCGGCATGATTTCACCGGCGTCGGCGACCGCGCGGAGCTGTGCGACCTCGGTCGGATTCAGCAGGACGACGGCCTGCACGTCCGGCCGGCGCGCCTCCTCCAGCGCCCCGGGGACGTCCTTCACGTATCTCAGATTGGTCTGCCGCTCCTGGGCGGAGCGATCGATGCCGAGCAGCTCCTCGAGGATGAGGGCGTGGAGCACGGCGACGTCGAGGCGGCGCACCGCGGCGTGAGCCGGCACCGCCGCCTCCTGCCCCGGCCGGAGCGCGGCCAGGAAGGCGCGGGACCCCGACAGGAGCACGAAGGCCGGAGAGCTCCGCCCGGCCGCCGCGAGCCGGTCGCGCAGTTGCTCCGGCGAGGCGGCGCGCAGCTCCTCGACCGCGAACCGCTCGCGCAGGCGCGGGAGGAACCGGTCGAGCTCGAACCCGCCGAGCCCGTGCACCACCCGATGGGTGGGAAGGACGACCAGGCCCGGGTCCTCCATGCCGGTGAGGAACAGCGAGCCGTACTCGATGGACGAGCGCGGCGAGCGTGCCAGCGGCCGCAGCTCGTCGCGCACCGCCAGCATCGTCTCGTAGCGGTGGTGCCCGTCGGCGATGTAGAGCTTCGCGTCCGCGAGCGCCGCCGCGACCCGGCGCTGCGCCCGGGGATCGGTGAGGCGCCACACGCGGTGCAGGGTTCCGTCGTCGGTGCGGCCCTCCAGCTCCGGTGGAGCGGACTCGACCTGTTCGAGCTCCGCGTCCACCCGCCGCCCAGGATCCGGATAGAGCGCGAAGACCTGCGAGAGGTGGGCTCGGGTCGCGCGCGTCAGCTTCAGCCGGTCCAACCTGGGCCCGGACAGGGTCCGCTCGTGAGGAAGCACGACCCGCTCGTCGTAGCGGCGCAGGCGGACCCTGGCGACGAAGCCCCTGCGCGTCAGCTCCTTTCCGCCCAGGGAGAACCGCTGGTGGTAGCGATACAGCGCGGGCCGCTCGTCGCGGCGCAGCAGGCCACCCTGGAGCCATCGCGACAGCTCGCGCGCGGCGTTGTCGTACTTCGCGTCCCCTTCGCCTTCGGGCAGGTCGATCCGGACGAAGTTGTGCGGGCTCTTCGCCAGGAGCCGGTCGCGCTCCGCCGGAGAGACGACGTCGTAGGGCGGGGCGAGCAGCCGATCCAGCGGGCCGGCGCGCGCCGGGTCGTAGACGACTGCGCGAAACGGCGCGATCTCGGCCATCGGGCGACTCCACGCGCCGCCTGCGCGGCGGCCGGCGGCGACTCTACCGCGTGCGCCCCTGCGGAGGCAGGGCCTTGGGGGCGACTCGAGCGACGAAGATCGAATCGCCGCGCAACCGGACGCCCGAGAGCAGCGGCCCGTCGAGGACGGCGCCGGTCCGCATCGGTTGGCCGGTAGTCACGTCGAAGGCGGTCAGCTCCGCGCCCGGCCCGACGGGCAGCCGCAGGGCGACGGCGTCCTCGCGCGTATCCTCGGCGCGCCCGCCCGGATCGCCCCCCGCGGACGCGCTGCGCAGCCAGGCGGTGACGATCACCTCGCCGGACCTCGCCTCGAAGACGTGGACGATGGAGTTGGGGCCCCCGTGCACCTGCGTGCGCGCATCGGCCAGCCGCACGGGGCGGGCGAGCAGCTGCTCGTAGAGGCGCAACGCGTGGAACGCGGGCTTCGGCCGTCCCTGCGCGTCGACGATCCCCAGGTGCCTGTTGTTCTCGTCTCCGATGACCCCTTCCGCGGGAGCCAGATCGTCGATGCGATACCAGGTGGTCAAGGACAGGCGCTGCGTCGCCAGGGCGAGCACGTGAGCGCGGAACAGCGCCACCGCCTGGAAGCGCGCGGTGTGCTCGTAGCCGTGCACGGCGTAGGACCACTGCGACGGAGGGCCGTCGGGCATGCGCCAGTCGCTGTAGCCGAACTCGGCCATCCAGAGATCGGCCTGCGGGGCGGTCTTCTGCGCGAGTTGCGCCACCGCCTCGATGCGCGCCGGGTACTCCTCTGCCCTCCCCGCGTCCCAGGTCTCGAGGTAGCCGTGCATGCTGATCACGTCCACCGACCGTCCCACCTGGTAGGTGCCGAGCAGCTCCTCCAGGAACGGGCTGCGACCCTTGGACATCCCGCCGAGCACCACGCGCGCGGCCGGATCCGCGGCCCGGACCGCGCGCGCGCCCGCCTCGACCAGCCGCGCGAATTGCTCGGCGGTGCCTAGCCAGTAGAACTCGTTGTCCGGCTCGTTCCACAGCTCCCAGGAAGGAGCCTGCCCGCGGTAGCGCTCGACCAGCGCGGAGACGAATCGGGCGAATCGCCGCGGATCGGCGGGACGGCGCCAGAAATCCTTCGGGTCCGACGGGGTGAGCCAGCGCGGCGTGTAGCAGACATACGGGACCGGAGTGATGCCTGCTTCGCGCAACAGGCCGAACAAGGCGTCCCACTCGCTCCAGTCGTACTTGCCCGGCTCCACCTCGGTCGAGTCCCAGCCGACGGCGAATCGGAGGTGCCGGGCGCCTGCGGCGCGCGCCACCGCCAGGTCGCGCTTCATCTTCTCGACCGGCCCGGATTCCTCCGGGTAGTCGTCGGCGAGCCCGGCGGGCTGCAGGAAGAACCCGTCCGGACCCTGATCACGCTGCCTCGAGGGCAGCGGGTTCGCTGCCGGGGCCAGCGGGGCGACGCCCGCCGCGGGTGGAAGCGCCGCCCGTGCGCAGGCCAGGGCGAGAGCGAGCGCCCAGGCGATCGCCCGCATTGGCGCCAGCCTGCGCCCACCGTGGTAGCGAGAGCGCATCTGCAACGAGCTCCAGCCCGCGTGGCTACGCGCCTGGCGGCGGCGGATCTCCGTAGGCCCGCGCGATCATCCCGTGCCGGAACGCCAGGCTGATGCGCGGCCCGGCGCTCGCCACCTTGGGAACGCTGTGCTCCCACTCGCGCTGCGCCTTGCCTCCGGTGACCAGCAGGTCTCCTCGACCGAGATCGAACCGCGTGGACCGCCCGCCACCTTTGGGCCGCAGCAGGAACCGGCGGGGCTCGCCCAGCGAGACGAGCACCACCACCGGCTCCGCGATCGATGCGCGGATCTTGTCCGAATGCCAGGCCACGCTGTCGCGGCCGTCGCGATAGAGGTTGAATCCGACCGAGTCGAACTCGACCCCGTACCGGCGCGAGAGGGAGAGCCGCATCTCCTCCAGCACGCGGGGCTCGAGCGGCGCCCCGGAGCCCAGGTTCCAGGGCGCGGTGAGCCGCGGCTCGAGCACCCGGCCTTCGTACATCCGCCGCGTGCGCTGGGCCCAGTCGCGGCTGGCGAGGATCTGCTCGAACAGCGCATCGGAGCCGCGAACCCAGCCGTGCGCGTGGTCGACCCACGAGCGCTCGTCGAGGTGGATGCGGCGCAGCTCCGCGAAGGAGGAGTCGAAGGATGCCCCTTCGCCGCCGAACAGGCTGGGCTGGAATGCGCCGGTCATCGCGCCGGATGTATCACCGCCGAACGCGCCCCGCGCCACCTCGCATACAGCGACCACGGGCCAGCCCGCTCCACGAGCGTGAACGCCTGGCCGGGTGTATCGGACCCTCCTCGCATCAGGACGTAGTCGGTGTCGGACGCGTGCCGCCGGGAGCTGAACCGCTCCGGATGGACGAACCAGTCCGACGGCTCCGGGATGGGCGGCGCGCCGGAGTGGAACCGGATCGGCGTCCAGGGAACCTCGGCGAAGTTGTAGCGGGCACGGCCACCCCGCTCGACCTCGTAGTACATCCCGAAGTGCAGGAACGGGTCGAACTGGAACCAGCGGCTTCGCGACTGGAAGATGAGCGAGACGAGGCTGCGGCCAGGCTCGGACGCGCGCAGCACTTGCTCGAGGGCGACGCCGTCGGCTTCCTCGTCGAAGGCGCGATAGAGGGTGACGAGCTTCGCCGCGTATCCGACTTGCAACGCGACCGCCGCGGCGAGCAAGCCTGCAGTGAGCCGCCTGCGCGCAGGCACCGCAGAGGCAAGCGTGACGAGCGCGAGGAACGGCAAGGCGCGGATATGGATGTACCAAGCGTACCCGAGGCCGACGGGAGTCGCGAGATAGGCGGCGAGGATCACTCCCGCGAGCGCCGGCAGGCGCCACCACCGTTCCGGCCGCACGCGGGGTCCGCGGACTGTCGCCACCGCGAACCACAATGCGGCCAGCACAAGCACGAACACCTCGTCCGCATGTCCGAGCAGCACGTTGCCGAGCCTGCCCACGTCGAGAAGCTGCTCGCGAAAGGGTTGCCAGAAAGGACGGTCGCCTCCGGCGTCCGGCCGCGCGGGATGCGCGAGCGCGGCCCAACCCGCGAACAGCGCGATGGCCGGGAGGAGGGCCGCCATCGCGCGCGCCATCCGGGGCCGCGGACGGCCGGAGGTCACCGCCAGCACCGCGGCGGCCCCGACGACGAACGCAACCGCGCTGGGGTGCAGCCAGAACAGCGCCGCTGCGGTGGCGGCGAGGAGCACCGCCCGAGAGCGGGAGGGCGCGCCCAGCTCGCGCTCGAAGAGCGCCACCGCGGCGATGGCAACCGGCACCGAGACCACGAAGTTGAAGAACCCCAGGTAGAGCGGGACGGTGTGGAAGGCGGCGGGCGCGAACACTGCCAGGCGGCCGTCGCGCCCGAACGAACGGAGCAGCAGCCAGAACGCCGCGGGCAAGGCGAAGGCCACCAGGGTGAGCACGATCCTGCACGCCGTCTGCGGACCCAGGAACTTCGCCAGCGCGGCGGCGGGCAGGTAGAACCCCAGGTACTGCGAATTGCGCAGGTCGATCTCGAACCAGCGCTGGAAGGCGAAGGTCGGACTTGCGTAGTCTGCCAGCACCCGAATGGCAGCCAGGTGCTGGGGAGCATCCTGGAACGGCAAGAAGGCGCTCGACCAGAGGGGAGTGGTCGCCGCCCCGGCGGTCAGCGCGGCGAGCGCCGGCCAGGCAAGGCGGCGCACGCCTCCGCCGCGAGGGACCACCACTCGGACCCCGCACCCGCCCAGCTCGCCCTCGCCCGCGTTCCGCATGCGCCGCCCGCCCTGCGATCGAGAGTACGCTGCCCGGCTACGGCCGCCCATTCGGGTCTGCGCAGAGGCATCCGAGCGCTCGACCTCTTGCCCGGCGCGCGCCAGACTGACGATCAGACATCCGACCGGAGGCCGAATGACGTTCCCCCGCCTTGGCTTCATCTGCGCCCTCACCACCTTCGCGGCCGCCGCCGAACCGGTCGGCCCGAGGACGCACCGACTCGATCCCTCCCCCACGACGGTCGCTTGGGGGCACTACGACGCGGCCGCGAAGCCGGCGCTGCGCATCTCGTCCGGGGACACCGTGATCGTCCGCACCCTGATCACTTCCACTCCGGCACGGTTGGAGAAGGCCGGGGTGCCGGCCGCGGAGGTGGAGCCCGCGCTCCGCGAGATCGACAAGTCCGTCACCGACAAGGGGCCCGGTGGGCACATCCTGACCGGGCCCATCTTCGTCGAGGGAGCGGAACCTGGCGATGCGCTCGAGGTGCACATCGACAAGGCCGAGCTGGCGATCCCCTATGCCTACAACGGATTCGGCGTGGGCCGCGGGTTCCTGCCCGACGACTTCCCGTACTCGCGGACGCGGATCATCCCGCTCGACGCGCGCCGCATGGTGGCCCGTTTCGCCGAGGGCATCGAGGTCCCGCTGCGGCCGTTCTTCGGCAGCATCGGCGTCGCCCCGCCGCCCTCGATGGGCCGCATCGACAGCGCGCCGCCGGGCCTGCACGGCGGCAACCTCGACAACAAGGACCTCACCGCGGGCAGCGTGCTCTACCTGCCCGTCTACGTCCCGGGAGGGCTCCTCGAGATCGGCGACGGGCATGCCGCGCAGGGGAACGGTGAGGTGGACATCACCGCGATCGAGACCTCGCTCGTCGGGACCTTCCGCGTCATGGTGCGCAAGGACCTGCACCTGACCTGGCCCCGCGCCGAGACCCCGACGCACTGGATCGCGATGGGAATGGATCGGGACCTCTGGTCCGCCGCGAAGATGGCCGTCCGGCAAGCGGTCGACCTGCTGGCCTCCCAGCAGGGATTGTCGAGGGATGACGCATACATGCTGGCCAGCGTCGCCTGCGACGTAGAGGTCACCCAGCTGGTCGACGGGAACGTCGGGGTCCACGTTCGGATCCCGAAGGCGATCTTCACGCAGGCCAAGGCGCATCGCAGCTCGCCCTGACGTCCAGGTCGCTCGTCGACCGATGGAGTTGATCCTGCGAGCCTCCCGACGATAGAACCCAGGGCTGCGCGCGGGGTCTCCTCGTGAAGCATTGGCACGAAACCGCCGAGATCCTGGGCCGGGTGAAGGACCTGGCGGGCGGCGGTGTGCGGGCCGCGATGGCCACGGTGGTCCGCATCTCGGGCTCGGCCTACCGGCGGCCCGGAGCGAAGTTCCTGGTCGCGGAGGACGGCTCGACCGCCGGCGGCGTCAGCGGCGGCTGCCTGGAGGCCGACGTCCGCGCCGTGGCGCTGGAAATCGCGCGGGATGGCGCGCCGCGGCTCCTGCACTACGACACCGGCTCCGACGAGGAAACGCTCTGGGGACTGGGGCTCGGATGCGAGGGCGCCGTGGACGTCTTCGTGCAGCCCGCCAGCGGCGAGCTGGTCTCCGGGGCCGCCGCGCGCATCCTGGAGTCGATCGCGGCTGCCGCGCCCTTCGCGGTGTGCACCGTGGTGGAAGGAGACGGCGCCGGCCGCTCGCTGGTGCTGGCCGGCGGAAAGCTGTCGGGTGCGACCGGCTCGCCGGAGCTGGACCGCGCGGCCGCCGAGCGCGCCGCACGGCTGCTGGAGACCGGCGACAGCCAGCTCGACCAGGTCGACGGGCGGCAGGTGTTCACCGACGTGCTCCGTCCGCCGCCTGCCCTGGTCATCTTCGGGGCCGGCGACGACGCGCGTCCGCTCGCCGCCCTCGCCGCCCAGGCGGGCTTCGAAGTGACGGTGGTCGATCACCGGCGCGCCTTCCTCACCGCGGAGCGGTTCCCTCCCCCGGCGCGCCTGGTCTTACGCCGCGCGGAGGACGGCCTGGACGGCCTCACTTTCGGCCGGCGGCACTTCGCCGTCGTCCAGACGCACGCGTTGCAGCACGACCGGGACTGGTTGCGCGCCCTGTTGGCGCAACCGCTCGCCTACCTCGGGCTGCTCGGTCCCCGAGCGCGGAAGGACCAGATCCTGCGGCAGCTCGGCACGCCCGAACCGGAGAGGCTGTTTGCGCCGGTGGGCCTCGACCTCGCGGCCGACGGCCCGGAGCAGGTCGCGGTCAGCATCGTCGCCGAGATGCTCGCCGTGAACGCGGGGCGCGAGCCTTCGCACTTGCGCTCCAAGCGGGGAGGCATCCATGACGGATGACCGCTCCGGCCGCCTGGCGGGCGTGGTGCTCGCCGCCGGCACCTCGAGCCGGATGGGCCGCAACAAGCTCTTCGAGCCGCTGGGTGGCACCAGCGTGCTGCGGCGCGCGGTGGGCACCGCGCGCGAGGCCGGGCTCGACCCGGTGCTGGTCGTGCTCGGGCACCAGAGCGATCGGGCGCTCATGGAGCTGGCCGGTCTGCGCTGCACGCCGGTGCTCAACGCCGAGTTCGCTCGCGGGATGAACACCTCGCTGCGCGCAGGCATCTCTGCCGTACCCGGCGACGCCTCGGGAGCGGTGCTGATGCTCGCGGACATGCCGTTCGTGACCGCCGCGATGGTGCGCGCGCTCGTCGAGCGCTACCGCGCCTCCGAAGGTCCGCTGGTCGCCTCGGTCTACGGCGAAGTGCTCGCCCCGCCCATCCTCTACGGCCGGCCGCTCTTCGGCGAGCTGCGCACCCTCGCCGGCGACGGCTGCGGCAAGCAGGTGGTGAAGGCGCACCGCGCCGAGGCCATCGAGGTCCGGTGGCCGGCCTCCGCGCTGACCGATCTGGACGTCCCCGAGGACCTGGACCGCGTCCGGTCCCGCATCGAAGGGGGTTAGGCACCGATGCGTGCCGAGCTGCTCGAGCTGGCGGCCGACCTCGCCCGGCGAGGCGAGCCGTTCGTGCTCGCCACCGTGGTGCGGCGCGAGTCGTACAGCTCGGCGCACCAGGGCGACATGGCGGTGATCACCGCCGACGGGGCCTACCACGGCTGGCTCGGCGGCAACTGCACGCAGCCGGTCGTGAGGACCGAGGCGGCCCGCGCGCTCGCCGACGGCCAGCCGCGGCTGGTGTCGCTCTCGCCGGAGCCCGACCGCGAGCTGCGCCCGGGGGTCGTCGCGCTGCCCATGCGGTGCCACAGCGGAGGGACGGTGGACATCTACCTGGAACCGGTGGTCCCCGCGCCGCGGCTCCTCCTCTACGGGGAGTCGCCTGCCGCCCGCGCGCTCCTGCAGCTCGGCAAGGCGATGGGGTACCGCGTCGAAGCGGCGGGCGAAAGCGCGGCCGCTCCTGCCCGGGGCGCGGAGCGCCTCTTCGCGGTGGTCGCGACCATGGGCGAGAGCGACGAAGATGCCGTCGCCGCAGCGCTCGCGGCCCGCCCCGCGTACCTGGCGGTGGTCGCCAGCCGCAAGCGCTTCGCGCAGCTGCGCGAGTCGCTGCTCGCGCGCGGCGTGGCGGCGGCGGCGCTCGACGGCATCAAGAACCCGGCCGGGCTCGACATCGGCGCCCGCCTTCCGGAAGAGGTCGCCCTGAGCATCCTGGCGGAGATCGTCCAGCTCCGCCGCACGCAGGCGGACGCCCTCGCGCCCGAGCCCGTGCCCGCCGCGCGCTCCGAGATCGACCCGGTGTGCGGGATGACCGTCGCCGTCGCGACCGCGCGCCACCGCGCCGATCACGCCGGGCGCACCTTCTACTTCTGCAATCCGCGTTGCCGCGAGAAGTTCACCGCCGATCCGCAGCGCTATCTCGCGCCGGCGGCGGCTGGAGCGTGAGCGATGGCCATCGAGATCGTCAAGACGTTCGTGGTCAAGGCGCCGCCCGCCGCGGTGTGGGGATTCCTCACCGATCCGCAGCGCGTCGCCCGCTGCATGCCCGGGGCCGCCATCACCGATCGCATCGACGAGAAGACGTTCACCGGGACGATGGCGGTGAAGGTCGGCCCGGTCTCCACCAGCTACAAGGGGAAGGTGGTGTTCGAGCGGCTCGACGCTTCCGCCCACACCGCCGAGATCGTCGCCACCGGCCAGGACGTGAAGGGGCGCGGCGGCGCCGACCTGCGACTGACCAGCTCCATCAAGGAGCTTTCGCCGGGCGAGACCCAGGTGACCGCCGCGTCCAAGGTGAACATCACCGGCATCCTGGCGCAGATGGGCCGGGGCATGGTCCAGGACGTCAGCGACCAGCTCTTCCAGGTCTTCTCGCAGCGGATGCGCGCCGAGCTGGAGCCCGGCCAGAACCTCGTTTCCGCGCCGGCTCCGGCCGCGGCGGTTCCCGCTGCGGCTGCGCCGGCTCCCTCCGCTGTCCAGGTTGCCGCTGCTGCCGGTCCGGGGACCGCCCCGCCGGAGGCGCTCGACCTCGGTTCGCTCGGGGCCACGGTGGCGGTTCGCGCCGCGGGCCGGACCGTTCGCCGTCCTGGCTTCTGGGTAGCCGTCGCGGCGGCCGCCGTGATGCTCTACCTGCTTTTCCGCTGATCGCCCTCAAAGGAGGGTCACATGATCCCTGCCGGCTTCGATTACCACGCGCCCGCCACGCTGTCGGAGGCCGTGTCGCTCCTCTCCCGCTACGGCGAGGGGGCGAAGGTGCTCTCGGGGGGACAGA
>Ga0137415_10002538_pt1 | contig 18178 bp, 17 predicted proteins | sample CZODoug3_1_1_16f_FD_183082 | JGI IMG/M metagenome (GOLD analysis project Ga0137415, IMG submission 183082) | Vadose zone soil fungal communities from Angelo Coast Range Reserve, California, USA - CZODoug3_1_1_16fungal (Hybrid Assembly) | ecosystem: Environmental > Terrestrial > Soil > Vadose...
GTGACCGCCCACATGGTCATGAAGCCGCCGTAGCTCCAGCCGGTGATGCCCAGGCGATTGGGGTCGATGGGCGCGACGCGAATGGCTTCGTCGACGCCGGCCATGATGTCCTTGAAGTCGCCGTAGCCGAAGTCCTTTACGTTGGCGCGGGTGAAGGATTCGCCTTGCCCGAAACTGCCGCGTGGATTGGGACACAGTACGAAGTAACCCATGCCCGAAAGGCCCGAGGCAAAATCGTGGCTGGTGGGCCAATGTGACAAGGCTATGTGAGACGGGCCGCCGTGGACATCGACGACCATAGGATATTTTTTGCCGGGATCAAAATCGCGAGGATACAGTAGCCAGCCTTGCACTTCGTAGCCGTCGTTCTTCCAGGTGATGTTTTTTGCTTCACCCCAGGCCGGCTTGAGGCTCGCATTGCGAGTGGTTACGAGAGTGGGTGTAGGAGATTCGCCTGTAATCAGCACCACTTCCGGCGCGTGGCTGTACGACCGGAAGATGCCGGCGATGGTCCTGCCGTCCTTTGCGGCAGAAAGCTGGAAACCGAAGATCCCTGCCGAACTAAACGCTCCTTCGCCCGACCAGCGCTGCTCGATCTTGCCGGTGGCGGGATCGAGCGTGGCGATGGCGCTGCTGCCGCCGACGAAGTCGCTGAACAGGATTTTTTTGTCGGGGAGCCAGCCGAGCCATGCGGCGGAAGCTTTCATGTCCTTGGTGAGATTTTTCGGCTCGCCGCCGTCGCTGGCGATCATGTGAATGTCGCCGCCGGTCAGGCCTTCGTCGCTCATGATGCCTTCGATAAAGGCGATTTGTTTGCCATCAGGGGACCAGACGGGATTGGCGATTTGCAGCTTGGGCTTGTAAATGGATTTCATCAGACCAGTGGCAGCATCGAGCGTGGAAAGTTCGGCAATCCACCAGTTGTTGTCGCCGTTTCCGAGGGCGGAGCTGACGACGAAACGCTTGCCGTCCGGCGACCAGTCGTATTCGTAGATGTACGCGTCGGCGGGAGTGATTTGACTAACTTTGCCGGAGGCTAGATCGACCAGGGCCAGGCGCTGCTCGAAAAAAGCGTCTTTGATTTCGCCGGTTTCAGGAGTTTCGGCCACCAGCGGGCCGGAGGCGCGAGTGGCGTTTTCCGTGAAGAGGAGTGCGATGGTTTTGCCGTCGGGCGACCAGCCCGGCGTCGAGAGAAAGCCTTTGACGTTGGTGAGCATTTTTGCCGCGCCGCCTGCTGCATTGGTGACATAGAGCTGCAGTTGCCCCTTTTTTGAAGCGTCGGAGAGAAAAGCGATCTTCTGACTATCGGGCGACCAGGCGACGCTGCCTTCCGCGTGCAGGGAATCGGCGACCCCGGCTCCGATGCGCCGTAGCGTGGCGGCAGCCTTGAGATTTTTCACGTAGATCACCGTGCTGCCCGAGATCACCCCGTTCTTGGAATGGATGTCTTCCACCCAAGCGACGGAATTGCCGTCTGGGGAAACGGCGGCTTGTTGAAAGGTGTGCGCGTCGAAAAGCGTTTTGACAACGTTATCGACGGGCGTCCCAGCCTGCGGCTTCTGCGCGGCTTTCAGCCGCTTTTCGACGTCCTGTTTGGTGCCGGTTTTTTCTTGCGCGAAGGAATGGCTTGACGCCAGAACAGTCAGCGGAATTGCCAGTATGGCGGCGATGCGCGCACGCAGAATCATTTTCACGTCCTCTCGTTTTGCGGTAGGTACAGTAATCCGGGCTCGAACGAAGGGCAAGCAATACGAGCAGAGCAGTTGCTACGGCGCAATAGTGCGGTAGAATCGCGCAGCTTTTGTGCGGGAGGATGCGAGATGGTCGATCGTCGGGGATTTCTGTCTTCGTTTGCGGGTGCGGCCGCCGTGGGGGCGGCGATGAATTTTCGCGGCGAGCTTTTTGCGCAACTCGCGCAAGCTCCGGGTCAGCTGCCGGACCGCAGTCTGTACGATTCCAATGAAGAGGCTTACTGGACGGAGCTGCGCAAACAGTTTCTGATCCCGGCGGATGAAGTGTACTTGAACAATGGCACGGTGGGATCTTCGCCTGCGCCCGTGTTGCGGGCGATCTTCGACGGATACAACGAGACGGAGAAGATGGCGCAGAGCGATCCGGAGGATTATCCGATCTGGGGCTATGCGGCGTGGAACGAGTTCCGTGATCCGCTGGCCGCGTTTGTGGGCTGCAAGCGCGATGAGATCGCGCTGGTGCGCAACGCCACGGAAGCAAACAGCTACATCGCGAATGGGCTGGATATGAAACCGGGTGACGAAGTCTTGATGACCGATCAGGAGCATCCCGGCGGGGAGCATCCCTGGAATCTGCGTGCCAAGCGCTACGGCATTGCGGTGAAAAAGGTCACGCTGCCAAAGCCGGTGCCGAATGCGGCAGCGGTGCTAAATCTTATCAACGACGCGATCACACCCCGGACGCGGGTGCTGTTCTTCAGCCACATCACGACGGCTACCGGAGTCGTGCTGCCGACAAAGGAGCTGTGTGCATTGGCGCGGTCGAAGGGCATTCTTTCCGCGGTGGACGGGGCGCACGTTATTGGAATGATGGCGCTGAATATTCATGATCTGGGCTGCGATATGTACACCTCAAGTCCACATAAGTGGCTGATGGCACCGAAGGGCACTGGATTTCTGTACGTTCGCGACGAGGTGATCGACCGGCTATGGAACACGATTGTCACCGCGGGATGGGACGACCCCAAGTTGCGCGCCGAACGCTTCCAGCGCATCGGCAGCTCGAATGTGCCGTCGTTGTGGGGAATGCGCGCGGCGGTGAAGCTCGCGAACGACATCGGGTTGGATCGCATCGAGCGGCGGCACCGAAAGATGGCCGATTACATCTTGGGCCAAATGGTAAACCGCGGCGCGGAGTCCTGGACTTCGCCGGATGCCTCGCTACGTTGCGCGATTGCATCGGTCAACGTTCCGCCTATCCAGATCCTGGAGATCGAAACATGGATGTGGCAGAACAAAAAAATCCGCCTTCGCGGCGGCGGGCCTTCGAAGATCCGGCTGTCTACACCATACTATTTGCTGCGCAAAGATGTGGATCGCTATTTGGCGGCCTACGACGAATACCGGGCCAAGAAGGGCTGATTTGGCTTTCTTGACCGTGTGCGCGCGGGTCGACTACACTAACTGATTCGCAGACAGCCGCGGACGCGGCTTGTGAACCGCTGCTTGGTCCGGGCGGCGTGTGTCGGCGGGCGCGAAATTTTGCATCCCAAAATTTTGCATCTTCGGCGCGCGTAACCAAAAAGGGGGGATTTCTTTGCCAAAGCGCACTTATCAACCGCGCAAGCGCCGGCGCGCCAAGACGCACGGGTTCCGTTCGCGCATGAAGACCGCAGGAGGCCGCAAGGTGCTTGCGGCACGCCGCAAGAAGGGCCGTCATCGGCTCACTCCCGAATAGCGCGGGTCGCCTGGATTTTCCGCGCGAGGCGCGGCTGCTGCGGCGCGGAGACTTCGACGCCGTATACCGCGCAGGGAAACGCCGCTCGAATTCCCACTTCACCATTTTTCTTCGCGCGAACCAACTGCCGCACAGCCGCTTTGGATTCAGCATCAAGAAGGCACTGGGTGGCGCGGTGGTGCGCAATCGCATCCGGCGGCGCGTGAGGGAAATCGTGCGCTGCTATCGTCTGGAGATACCTGCAGGATGGGACATTGTCATACACCCAAAGAGCAACGTGGCGAAGGCGGAGTTTGCGTCGTTGACGGCGGACCTGCTGCGCCTCATGCCGAGTGCGTAAGCAGCGTGCCGCGAAGCGTCGTCGTGCGCCTCGCGCTCGGGGCACTGCGATTTTACAAGGCATATTTGTCATTGCTGGTGGGCGGAAGCTGTCGATTCGAGCCCACGTGCTCGGTGTATGCCTATGAGGCGGTGGAACGCTTTGGCGTTCCGAGAGGGTCCTGGCTGACGCTCAAACGCCTGCTGCGCTGCCATCCTTTGTCCGGCAGGTTTGGGTACGATCCCGTGCCCGAAGCCTGGCGAGACTCGCAACACAGTACAACTACCCCTAACGAGGCGCATTCGTGAGCGAACCGCAGAAGAAGTTCAAGTTAACGCACGAGCTGCGCATTGTGGTGGCCTCGCTATTGTCGCTAGTCGTGATCTTGCTGTGGGCCAAGTTTTTTGGGCCGAAGCCGCCAACGAACCTGCCGCAGGGCAATCGCCCAGCGCAGACCGCGCCTGCACCTACAACCCCGGGAAGCGGCACTCCGAGCGCCGCCACCCCATCGACCAATAGCGCGGCACCTTCCAGGGGAACGATGACGAGTATGTCCGGCGTCGCCCAAGCTGCCATTCCACCCAAGAGCGAGGCGCAAGAGCGGACCATCGTGGTGGAGAACGACCTTTACCGCGTCGAATTCTCAAACCGCGGCGCGGTCGTGAAGAGCTGGCAGCTTAAAAAATATACGGACGACTCGAAACCGCCGCGCATTCTTGACCTAGTGCATCCCGACGCTGCGCAGCAGACCGGCGGGTGGCCGTTTGCCGTGGCGTTGAACGACGAGCAGCAGGAGTCCGCGGCGAACAGCGCGCTATATCAGGTTTCTACCCCGGCGACCAATTTGCACGCGCCAGCCGATGCGGAATTCAGTTGGAGCGACGGCCACCTGGAAGTCACCAAACGGTTTCACTTCGACCATACATACGTAGTGCGCGTCGAGACTTCAGCGAAGTTCAACGGCGCGCCTATAGTCGCCGGCCTGAGTTGGCTGGGCGGCTTTGGCGATTTGACGGTTCTAAATCCGGCGCCAATCGATACCGTCTCGGTCTTCTACAGCGAGAACGGCAAGCTCACCACCATCATGGCCAAGAAGTTGGACGGGGCCGAGAAGTGGCCGCATGGAGTATGGCAGGGCGGCAAGGATTGGACCGGAATCCAGGACCGCTACTTCACCGCGGTGTTTCTGCCGCCGAGCGGTGCGCCTCCCGGAAGTCTCGAGGCCCGCTACTGGAAGGTCTTTCGCACCGTTCAGGTAGATGGCAAAGACACGGAAGAACCTGTCCCGCAAATCCAGACGGCCACTTCAGCGCAGCCTTTGGCGCTCCGCGTCTATGTCGGCCCGAAGGATTACGATGAACTGAAGAAGATGAACCCGCCGCTACACTCGCTGGTGAATTTCGGGTGGCTGGAGTTTATCGCGGATCCGCTATTCCACGGATTGAAATGGCTGCACAGCTACATTCCGAACTGGGGCTGGGCGATCGTCGTGTTGACGCTCGTCATCAACATGCTTTTGTTTCCCCTGCGCATCTCTAGCTATCGCACGACGCTGAAAATGCAGCGCGTGGCGCCGGAGATCAAGCAGATTCAGGAGAAGTACAAGAAATATTCCATGCGTGATCCGCGCAAAGCGGAGATGAACAAGGAAGTAATGGCGGTCTACAGCCGCGAGAAGATCAACCCCGTCGGCGGCTGCTTCCAGATGTTTTTGCAGATGCCGATTTGGTTCGGGCTGAATACCGTGCTGCGTTTTGCCATCGAGATGCGGCATGCGCGCTGGTTCGGATGGATCACGGATTTGTCGGCAAAAGACCCGTATTACGTTTTGCCAATAATCATGGGCCTTTCCATGTACCTGGTCTCGAAGATGACGCCCATGACCACCACCGATCCGCAGCAGCAGATGATGATGAAGATCATGCCCGTGACCATGGCCGGCCTATTCATGATCTCTCCCATCTCGAGCGGCCTGGCCGTGTATATTCTTACGAGCAGCCTGGTCGGCATCCTGCAGCAGTGGTGGCTGAACCGCACGCATCCGCTTCCGGCGCCGGCAGCGAGCCAGACGCGAGGCAAGAAAGGCAAGAACAAGAAGCAATAACGGAAACGCAAACGGGCCCGCAGTTTACTTCACATTCTTTGGTTCATGATTTGAGGTCATGGCTCAAGAACTTATTCAGAACGGGAAACTCGATCGGCAAGCCGCGGCGGACGCCCTGCGCGATTTTCTGGAGACAATCGTGCGCGTGGCCGGATTTCAATTGAAGGTCACAGTGAGCGTGGTTGCGCCTGGCGCTGGAGGCGACGCCGAAATCCTCGCCGACGTGGACGGCCGCGACAAAGAGATCCTGCTGGAGCGCGGGGCGGAAGTCTTGAAGGCCCTCGAGCATCTGGCCTTTCGCGCTTTGCGGTTGGAGCCGGAACACCACGAAAAGATTCACATCGATTGCGGTGGTTATCGCGCGCTGCGTTTTGAAGAACTGCGCATGACTGCGAAGGTGGCTGCGGAGCGCGTGCAGGCTTCAAAGCAGCCATTTCGGCTCAATCCGATGACCTCGCGCGAACGGCGCATCGTGCACCTCGCATTGAAAGACATGCCCGGAGTGCGCACGGAAAGCGTGGGCGTCGGCGAGCACCGCCAAGTGGTAATCCATCCTGCGGACGCTAAACCCTCGCACTGACATTCCACGAATAGACTTGCCATCCATGCGATGGCTGAAGCTGGGCTACATGGGTCGTACCCATCCCTGCGAGATGACACTCCCATTTGCATCAAATCGGACGCGATAAGTGAAAGATGCAGGGCGGTCCGGCCTCGTTTGCGGAAAGCGTAAATCGGAAATTTCGACGATAGCGTCGGTGCCCTCTTTGTGGAACCGCGTCACCGGAAAGCGAGCGAACCATAATACAGTCTGAACTTCGGGCAGGCGCTTGGCCGCTTCGATGTAAGAATTAGGAGCGACGTCGGGATAGTAGCGATAACTCAAGGATGAACCCGTGTTGACGCCGGCAGAGGCTGCCTGCACTTCTGTGGACTCGCCGCTGAGATCCATGCGCAGTTCGTAGACGCCGCGTGGCGCGCGGATCAATCCGTCCCAATGCCACATCGACGGCGGTGACGGGAGAGCGCCTCGCGATTGCACGTCCAGGTGCAACAACGACGATAACTTGTCGACGCGTTCTAGTGCGACGCGATGCGCGTAAACCGCGGCTGCGATATAGCCGAACGCAATCAACAAACCTGCCAAATTCCACGACGCAAGCCGCACGCGCAACCCCCACTTGCGAACTGCGGGCAAGAGGAAAGCGGCAGCGAATATGACAACGGCTGCTAGAATACCGCTCACGGAGAGCGGTGCGTCCACAGCACGCCCAATCGCCGCGACGCCCGCGGTGCCTACCGCAAAGACCATCCAGCTTCCAAGCGCGCGACGTTGCAAACCCTCTTCTTTGGCGTAAACCCACGCGACAATCTGCGGCGCGAGCAGAATCGCGGTAAACGTGAAATCGATGATGAATATCAGGTCCCACGCTGGGCGCGACCATTTCACCGGCGACCAGATCATCGTGCCGAAAGACGTGACCAGGTCGAGAAGGATATGGCTGAGAATGCCCACGGCATAGATGGCGGCCAGCACGCCAAACGAAGGCGCGTCCCATTTGCGCCAGCGCACAAACCACCGCGTCAGCGCGGCGAGAACCAGGGCGAAAATGGGGAGACAAACGAGCGAATGCGTAATGCTGCGATGCCACGTTAGGATGAGGAGATCGTTGTGGGAGAAAAATTCGCGGAAGACGTCGGAGTCCGGGAAGATCGCGCCTAACATCAGCGACCACGTAATGATTCGCTGGCGATTAACCGGATTTGCGCCGAACATGTCCTGCCCGCGGAAAGCCGCCTTCGCGATCAGCGCGCCCGCGATGCCGTGAGTGATGGTATCCATGCGGGGAAGTCTACCGGATTGCTGGACTGGAGCGCGTTTCAGCGCACCGCAAGAAGCGGAGAGCCTTTGGCCAAGACTCTGCCAACGCGTCGCGCAGCAACGCTGTGACGTTGCAAAGTAGCGAGAGCAGTTTCGGCTGCTTCCGGAGCGATGGCGATAAGCAGGCCGCCTGAAGTTTGCGGATCAAAGAGCAGATCTTGATACTCCTGCGGAACGCCAGCTGCAAAAGCGGCGCAGTCACTCACGAAGGCACGATTGTTCTTGAGCCCAGCGGAGAGATGACCTTCGCGCGCCGCTTCAACCGCGCCGGGGAAATAGTCAAAAGCAGAGTGATCGATTTCAAAGGACACGGTCGCAACGCCGTTTGACGGGTCACCGAGCGCCATCTCACGCGCATGACCCAGCAAGCTGAAACCCGTGACATCGGTGACAGCGTGAACTCTGAGTGCGTCGCTGGATTTATCATCGACTTCTTGCAGCGCCGCCGCTGCGGGCCGATTCAGTGTAGTCATCGCGGAAACTGCAGCGGCCAGAGATTCTTCTGTGGCTCGATCCTTTTTCAGCGCCGTTGTGATTACGCCTGTTCCGAGCGGCTTCGTGAAGAGCAGCACATCGCCTTCGCGCGCGCCAACGTTGCGCCACACTCGCTGCGGATTGATCAAACCCGTGACCGCATAGCCGAACAACATGTCTTCGTTGCGGATCGAGTGACCGCCGATCACGCTGCAGCGCGCCTCGTTCATTTTCGCCAGGCCGCCGCGAATAATCTGTTCGAGAATTGCGGGATCCCCTTTTTCCGGAAAGCCCACGATGGAGAGCGACGAGACCGGCCGGCCGCCCATTGCGTATACGTCGCTGAGCGCATTGGCAGCGGCGATTTGGCCGAACAGAAACGGGTCATCCACAATCGGAGTGAAGAAATCGACGGTCTGTACGAGCGCCACGTCCTCGGAGATTTTGTAGATTCCTGCATCATCGTTGGTGTCAAAGCCCACCAGAACATTGGGATCGGTTTGCCGCGGCAGCTTGCGCAGCACGGATTCGAGAGTGGCGGGATTCAGCTTTGCGGCACAGCCCGCCGCTTTGGCCATGGAGGTCAATTTCACTGGCGTCGCCAACGGAGCACCTCACTGATTTCAATCGTCGCTGCTTTCATTATAAGGATGCTATCGCTTTGGTGCTCGTGACATTCCGCAAAGCATTGCGCTCGTGAGCCGGAACGTGTTTACATCGCCGCATGTCCTGGGACATTCTGCTGATCTTCTTCGTGTTGAGCGTGATTGTGCCGCTGCGAGGCCGGGCGAGACTGCAGCAGCTTCTGGCCAAGCCGCGCGTGGAACGGGCGGAGCGGCTATCGCTGTACGCCTCGACCATCGCCTTTCAGTGGCTCGCCGCAGCGGTGGCCGCCTGGCGCGCCTGGGCGCACGGATTCACCGCCGCACAGGTCGGCTTGGCAATGCCAGGGCGCTTCAGGCTCTTGCTGATTACAGTTTTCGGCGCAGCGCTGATCGTTACTCTGCAATGGCTGAATCTGCGACGCATGGGGCGGTCGACAAGCCCGTTGCGACGACCGCTGCAGGCTCTCGCTGAGCGGATTCTTCCGCAAAGCACGATGGAATTGATTCCCTTCCTGGGGTTGGCCGTTACGGCCGGATTGTGCGAGGAGTTCTTGTATCGTGGATTTGCCATGGCGGTGCTTAGTCGCATGGGATTGCCCACCTCAGTGGTGATACTGTCCTCTTCGATTATCTTCGGGCTCGCGCATCTTTATCAGGGCCGATCCGGGTTTGTCAGCACGATGCTGCTGGGGATTTTGTTCGGCATTTCGCGGACGGCACTCGGCAGCCTACTACCGGTGATAGTGTGGCACATGGGCGTGGACGTGGTGGCGGGGATAGGTGGGCCGCGTTATCTCATTCACCATGAACAGGTTAGCGACCAAGAATAACGACACAGCATGTTATGTTAACTAATAGTATGGCTCCATTGTCGGCGAGACTGATCAACAAAGCGCTGAGCGAATTTCAACTGCAGATAGCGCCCGACCAAGTGTCCTCTATTCAGCGGTATATGGGGATGCTGCTGGCTTGGAACGAAAAGGTGAATCTCACTGCCATCCGCGACCCGCTGGAAGTGCTGTACCGACACTTTTGCGAATCGATGTATGCCGCAGCTGCGGTACCGCTGACGGCGGGTCGACTAGCCGACGTGGGTTCCGGCGGGGGTTTTCCCGGTTTGGCGCTGAAAATTGCCCGGCCAGAGCTTCAGGTGTTCTTGATCGAGTCGAATGTGAAAAAGGCCACGTTCTTAGCCGAGGTCGTACGTGAGCTTGGTCTTGCGGACACGCGAGTGATGGTCAGCCGGTACGAGGAGTTGGGAGAGGAGATTGCGCCGGTCGATATTGTTTGTTCGCGCGCATTGGGAGAGTTCGACAAATTTCTGAGTTGGGCGCACTCTGAGCGCGTCGCGGCGAACAACTCTGTGCTTTGGGTCGGTGGCCGGGATCTCGACGACATTAAGAAAATACGGGGATGGAGCTGGAGAGAGCCGATTCCGATTCCCAAGTCGTTACAGCGGTTCCTCTTGGTCGGGATGAGGCAAGAGGAGCCGACTGGATAACTGCGCACGATAAAGTTCCACAAAATTCAGTTACACAAAGTTCCACGTGGAACAATGCAGGCGTTAGCGTGCCGATGATCTGCTGCTATGCTGTTCGAGTGTTCCACGTGGAACGCTCTCGCGACAACTCTAGTCCCCATTTCACTGTTCCACGTGGAACGTTCCGGAAAGGCCGGTGCGATCGCCAACCGAGAATTTTCACAGCGACGATAGCGTTCCACGTGAAACAACTTGCATCTCGTTCCAAGCTTTGCTAAGTTTTCGCCCACTGGGGGTTCGGTGGCGCGAATTATCGCGGTAGCCAATCAAAAGGGTGGCGTGGGCAAGACGACCACCGCCGTAAACTTGGCTGCCTGCCTTGCCGCCGCTGATCGATCTACTTTACTCGTTGATTGCGATTCCCAAGCCAATGCAACCGCCGCAATTGGCTTTCCGAAGGATCCTTCCCGCCGAACGCTTTATCATTCCTTGATCTTGAGCGAGCCTTTTGATCGCATTGCGCAGAAATCACAAGTCGAGCATCTGGATGTTGTGCCTGCGGATAAAAATCTTGCTGGCGCCGCCGTCGAATTGGTTTCTGCCGAGGGTCGGGAATACAAGCTGCAGGCCGTTCTGAATAATCTTCGCGATAAATACCTCTTCATCATCTTGGATTGTCCCCCCGCGCTGGATTTGTTGACCCTAAATGCCCTAGTCGCTGCGGACGCGGTATTGGTGCCTATTCAATGCGAGTATCTGGCGCTTGAAGGTGTTTCGGAGCTTCTGGATACGCTTATGCGAATCCGCAGAACCTTGAATCCGAGCCTCGAAATCGAGGGTATCTTGCTCACAATGTACGATGAGCGCACGACGCTCTCGCGTCAAGTTGCCACGGATTTGCGTAGTTTCTTTGGCACGCAGATTTTTCAGAGCATCATTCCGCGTAATGTCCGCCTCGCGGAAGCACCAAGTTTTGGTAAGCCTATTATTCTCTATGACCTACATAGCAAGGGAGCCGAAGGCTACATTCAACTGGCTCAGGAGGTAATCGCCAATGCCGAGAAACGCACTGGGACGGGGGCTCGGAGCGCTCATTCGGGAGCCTGAACCGCAGGCTGCGCCACCGACGGGTCCAACGGCCGTGGGAGCCATTATGGCACCCGCAAGAGAATCCATGTCGGCGGGCCCACAACAGGTCGATATTGACCTGATAGAGCCGAGCCCGTACCAGCCACGCACGCGATTTCGAGAGGAGGCGCTCGAAGAGCTGGCGCGATCAATCAAGGCCAGTGGCATCATTCAACCCTTGGTCGTCCGCCCGATCGCAGGCCGCTTTCAGCTCATCGCCGGCGAGCGTCGCTGGCGCGCTGCGCAGCGCGCCGGCCTGACAAAGGTCTCTGCAATCGTCCGCCAAGTCTCAGACGAGCTAGCGCTGGAAATGACCCTGGTGGAAAACATCCAGCGAGAGGATCTGAACGCTATCGAAACCGCCAGGGCTTTTGACCGATTGATGGAAGAATTTCAGCTCACGCAGGAAGCCGTGGCCGAGCGCACCGGTAAGGACCGTGCGACAGTGGCCAACGCAGTTCGCCTCCTGAAGCTTGAGCCAACCATCCAGGAATGGATTGAGGAAGGTAAACTGAGCGCCGGGCACGGTCGCGCCCTTTTGGCGGTCGCCGATCCGCAGCTCCGAATGCGCTATGCACAGCGCGCTTCGCGTGGCGGTTTGACGGTCCGTCAGATCGAGCGCCTGGCTGCTCGCCGCGTGCGCACCAGTAGTGTCGTGGCGACCGTGTCGGAGGATGTCAACATTCGTGCCGCCCTCGACGAGCTGCAGCGCCACCTGGGGACCAAGGTTCTGCTGCGAGAGAAAACGAAGGTGCGGCCGGGGCGGCTGGTACTCGAATATTACGAAGACGCGCAGCTGATGGGGTTGTATGATCGCCTGATGAAGTAGCGGTGCGGGTACTCCGCGTCGAGCCCGCGCTGACGTTTCCCAGCATCGCCTGATTCGACAACTGCATCACAAAGCTGCGTTGACTTGTCGGCGCACGCGGCTAGAGTGGGAGGAGTCTTTCCTGGGGGATTGCCATGGCGTGGAAGTGGCCCGGCACAGCACCAAAGGGCGCAAACAGCGAAGAATGGACAGGTTTCATCGACCAAGGCGTGGCACTTGAGGGAACGCTCACGGTCACTGGCACGTTTCGCATTAACGGCAACGTAAAAGGGAACATCATCTCGGAGCAAACAGTCATCCTTGGCGAAGGCGCCAAAGTCGAGGGCCAGATTGAAGGGAATCGCGTTGTGATCTCCGGGCGGTTCGATGGCGTGATTTTCGCCAAAGGTCGCGTCGAGATTGAAGCGAAGGGCGTGGTTACCGGCGAAGTCCATTCACCATGCATGGTGATCGATCCCGGGGGCATTTTCGACGGTCGCTGCCACATGCTGGCATCTTCGGATGCCGTGTCAAGCGTAACAATTCCTATTCGCGCAGCCAGTTCTGCGTAAAGCAACCAATCCATATCTAACCTGTATATTTTGATATAAGAGTTAGTACAGATCTGCATCCGTCGCAGACTTCTCAGTCGAAGTTTGAGTGCGTTTGCAGGCCTTGCTCGTTCCACCGCTGAAACTCAGGACTTGGTGGCGGGAACCTCAGGAGCAGCCAGCACCTTCTGCGCTTCCTGAATGCCAGCTTGGATATTAGCAGCCCAATCGAGGTGGGGAACGGGCGACTCCGCAGCGGCCTTGTAAAACCGCAGAGCTTCCGCCGGCCGGTTGAATTTCTTGAGCGACAGCCTTCCCGCAGCCATCAGCGCCAATAAGGATTGCCGTTCGCTCGGGTAGGCGCGCGCCAATTTGTCATACTCCTCGATGGCACGCTCGAAATTCTGCTGGCCCTCGGCGGAGCGGCAAAGTTCCAGCCAAGTGGAAGCGGGCATGCGCTCGCCGCCGGAATTCAGGTACTCGCCGAAATCCTGCCAGGCGGCATCAATGTTTTGCGCCTTCAGGTGCAACTGACAGAGTTTGATGATTGCTTCGTGATATTTCGGAATGTCGTTCTTACGCCAGCAGAGCTGAGACAAGAGCGTCCAAGCGTCAATCGAAGCCGACCCGCTCGCAGTGTGTGATTGGAGGATTGCGATGGCCTCGTCCAACTTACCTTGATCCATTTTTTCAGTGGCTTGCACGATGACAGGTTCGGCGGTCCAGGTGACTTTAGCCTCGATGGCTTGATTGGCGACGTGCTCGAGGCCGGAATAACTGAGCCCGACCGCGGCCACCGCGCCGAAAACAAATCCCCCTACGTGCGCCCAATGGGCGACTCCCGAAGAGCTTCCAAAAAGCGCCCCCGAAAATATCTCCATCAGCAACCAGATGGGGAGAAGCCAATAGGCTCGTGCATGAAATCGATACGACCGAACGCCAAAGCCGAAAAGCCAGAGCATTTCGATCTTGGTTTTTGGAAAGCGCACCAGAAACGCACCCATCAAAGCGGCAACAGCGCCGGACGCGCCGAGCGTGGGGACAATGCTGCCGGGATTGGCCCAGGCATAGAACTGAAGGGCCATCGCTCCAGAAAGAAAATAGAAAATGGGGTAGATAATGCGCCCCCACGTATCCTCCAAAATGGCGCCAGCCAGCCACAAAAACCACATGTTGCCGATAATGTGCATCCAGCCGCCATGCAAGAAATTCGCCGTGATGTACGAAATTGGTTGCGCATGCGCCGGAATGAACGCATAGTGCGACAGAATCGAATCGTGCTCAAGTTCCGTATATTGCCGCGCGAGCGAATCCATTTCTCCCTGCAACACGGCTGGATCCTCGATCAGGCGCATCTTCGCATCCCACGGGTCTGCGACTTCCCGGGTTGGCGAAATGACTCGACTCCACACGGACGGATTCTTTTCGCGGAACCTGGTCACAAATTCCTGGACGTCGGGATTCGTGCTGAGTTCCGGGTGCATGCCAGCTAGCAGAAGAATGTGCGCGCGAATCTCCGAGCGTTTGGGATTTTGCGCGTCGATTTGCCAGTGAGTTCCTAGAAAGGCGACGAGGTTGATGACAATGAGAGCGATCGAAATCACTGGCCAGCGGCGGCCCTCCATGTTCTCGTGGCGTAGAGGAATGAGCATGGCTTGATCTCTCCCTATCCCAAGCGCTAGGACTCTTATCTTCAGTTTAGGAGCAGGCCTTGCCGCAAGAAGCTCTAATCCTGGGTAGTCTTGCAATGAGTAACCGTTAAGCGATACGAAACACAGCCAAACGCAGCGCTGCCTCGATCCCAGGGAATGGCAATCGCACCAGGTTGACACGATTGGGGACTGGCTCTATCGTTCCGAAATCGGAAAGAGCGGAAGAGTCTTGCGAAGAGGCGTATAGATGAAGGTTTTGGTCATCGGGGGCGGAGGACGCGAGCACGCACTGGTCTGGAAGCTGAAGCAGAGCCCGCGAGTTGAGAAGATCTGGTGTGCGCCAGGAAACGGGGGCATCGAAGGGGAGGCGGAGTGCCTGCCTGCGGATCCCGCCGATGTTCCAGGGCTTATCGCTCTGGCCGAGCGTCTGAAGCCCGATCTCACCATCGTCGGACCAGAACTGCCTTTGGTAAACGGGATTGGCGATGCGTTCCGGCACCGTAACTGGCCGATCGTGGCCCCTTCGCAGCACGCCGCGCAGCTCGAAGGCAGCAAGATTTTCGCGAAGGAGTTTCTTCGCCGCCAAGGCATTCCGACCGCGCAAATGTATGGTGCGTTTGAAACGGCGCCGGACGCCCTGGCTGCACTTTCGAGAGTTGATTGGCCGGTGGTCATAAAGGCCGACGGTCTGTGCGCCGGCAAGGGGGTCTTTGTCGCTCAGGACGCAGCTGCCGCTGAGGATTTTATCCACCGCTTGATGGACAAGAATGAGCTCGGCGCGGGCGGCAAACGGCTGCTGCTGGAGGAGACGCTCGAAGGAGAAGAGCTTTCTTTCATTGTGGTTGCCGATGGGCAGCGCTATGCCTCCCTCGTGCCGACGCGCGACCACAAGCGAGTTTTTGACGGCAATCGCGGCCCAAACACAGGGGGCATGGGCGCATATTCGACGGATGAGCTCCTGCCACCAAAGCTGCGACAGCGCATCTTGGACACCATCGTTGAGCCCACTCTGCGCGGGCTGAAAACTGAGGGAATTCTCTATCAGGGCTTCCTGTACGTCGGTCTAATGCTTACACCTTCCGGACCCAAAGTACTCGAGTTCAATTGCCGCCTCGGCGATCCGGAAACACAAGCGATTGTTGCGCGGATGGACTTTGACTTGGCGCAAGTGCTTACAGACCTTGCCGCCGGAGTCCTGGAGCCCTCCAAGCTACAGTGGAAGCCTGGCGCGAGCGTCTGCGTGGTTGTCGCGTCGGAGGGCTATCCCGGCAAGTTTGCGACCGGAAAAGCCATCGGAGGACTAACCGATGCAGAGCGCATTAACGGTGTGAAGGTGTTTCATGCCGGAACGCACCGCGAAGGCAACTCGATCATTACCACCGGTGGTCGGGTTCTGGGTGTGACCGCTGCCGGCGCTTCCGTCGAGGCGGCACTGGCAACAGCGTATCAGGCCGCTGAAAAGATTCGCTTTGACGGGATGCACTACCGTAAGGATATCGGAGCCCATGTGGGCCAAGTGCAGGCAGCGAAAGACTGAAACATGGCGAATGTTCTGCACTTGTTCCGCGCACCGCACCGGCGCTTGCCGATGGAAGAGATCGCGGAGATCCGCGCGTTGCAGGATTCAGGACTGGCGGGTTGCGCGCACGCGAGGACCGGCAGCCCACGCCAAGTATTGCTCATGGACAGTGAAACCCTGGAACTTATGGATCTGCAGCCAGGAATCATTCGGGAAAACATCACCACGCGTGGAATCAACGTCAATGGACTAGCCGCAGGGCAGCGCCTTCGTATTGGAGATGCGCAACTGGAAGTCAGTATGGTATGTACGCCCTGTGATTTACTCGAAAGAGTAAGGCCTGGACTGCGGCGCGAGTTGCGCGGCCGGCGCGGGATGTTGTGCCGGGTGATCGCCGGCGGAATGATTCGGCGCGGCGACAGCATCGAAAGGATTTCCTAGCGGTTCGGGGGATTGGGCTTCCGGCGCAAGCTCGGCGCATCCGGCGGCCGGTTCTTATCTTCTTCGCCCTTCTTGGCGCGTTCCACTGGTTCGTCTGGCGGAACAATCCAATCGAAGCCGTGCTGTTCTTCCATTTTGGCCAGGATGAAGGGCTGTTTGTCGGCTATCAGCGGGAGCACGGCGCGAAGGAAATCGGCGGCATCGGTCGGAGCCACTTTTTGCGCTTGTCCCTTGTCCACCGCTTCCAGCACTTTTGCAAACCGCGCGTCCGAACCGCGCAGTTGCGCAATCGTTGGGTCGTTCCCCTGGATCAGGGCCATCAAGGTCGGCGCTTTCAGTTCCGCAGGGTAACGGGCCTCGACGATCATGCGCGGCGCATGTTTCTCCGGAGGATAGAGTTGCGTGAAGCGCGGCCGGAGAATGCGCGTCTGCCAATACTCGCCGCGAGTAGCAACCTGTTCCTGTTGCACGCGGTATTCGACAGTCCAAACCTCAGGGCCATAATTATTCGGCGCGTAGCCTATGAGCACCATTTCGAGGAGCGGCTCATCGGGCAGCAGGTCGATTTTGTGATGAAGCTGCGCAGTGAGCGGGCGTAATCTCTCAAGAACAGCCACGCCGATCGTTTCAAGGTCCGGCTCTGCTTCGCCGGCATCGTATTGGTATTTGGGGTCGCGCGCGCGGACGCGCTCAAAGTTGCGGTCCAGCCGCACAGGATTGGGATCCGCGGGAAGCCGCCACTCCGACGCACCCAGCAGCACAGCTACATGGGTAGAATCGAGTTCTACCACGCGCGGAGGGACACCGCCGGCCTCCACAGGTTCATTGATGGCGGCGAAAATAATGTTGCCGTCGCGTGCGACGTGAACGATTACGCGGCCTCCCGCAAGATTCGCGACAATCTCGTCTTCGGGCGCTTGCGTCTGTGCGGCTGCCCGTTGATAGAGGCACGCAGAGGCCACAACGAATGCAAAACTGCCAGCAAGCCAAAAGGAATGCCGCAGATGATTGTGATGATTCATTACAGCTATATCGTACGGCCAGAGGCCATCAAGGCGATACCAGGAATTATCGAGCGGCAGAACGGCAGCGGCCACTCGATACATACCTAGGTGCAGCGTCCAGCTTTCCGGTTGCCTCTAGCTTCAGTAGAATAGACGCACGAAACACAGGAGATGGTGGAACGATCATGGGATTGCGGAAGATAAAAAGTATCCGGCACAACGGCAAGAGGGTAGCCGAGATACTTGAGGCGCATCAGCGCTTTTTCCAGGGAAAAGACGGCGGCGCAAGGGCAGATCTCACCAGCGCGGACCTTTCGCGCGCCGACTTGAGCGGCGTCAACCTGAGCGGGGCCATCCTGCGCAATGCAAATTTGGAGGGGACGGATCTGCGGAAATCGAAGCTCCCTGGCGCCGATCTCTCCGGCGCGAACTTGCGCAAGGCCGACCTGCGCAACGCCGACTTGACCGAGGCAATTCTGCCCGGCGCGGACCTCACAGAGGCGCAAGCGAGCGGAATCGAGTTTTTCCGCTGTGACTTGTCCAACGCAAATTTTGAGCGAGCGCAACTGCGCAATGTCAACCTGCGCTTGGCCAATGTGAACGGTGCCAAATTCACGGGTGCGGATATGGGCGTGGCCATCCTGCGCGAAACGGATCTGAGCGGCGCCGATCTTTCTGGCGTGGACCTGTCGACCACGCTGATGCCCAAGGGCTGGGTTCAGCAATCTAAGCAAAAGACCGCCTAGACGCTCGCAACGGATGCTGGCTTTTTGACCGCCTGC
>Ga0137415_10002539_pt1 | contig 18174 bp, 15 predicted proteins | sample CZODoug3_1_1_16f_FD_183082 | JGI IMG/M metagenome (GOLD analysis project Ga0137415, IMG submission 183082) | Vadose zone soil fungal communities from Angelo Coast Range Reserve, California, USA - CZODoug3_1_1_16fungal (Hybrid Assembly) | ecosystem: Environmental > Terrestrial > Soil > Vadose...
CGGCTGCGCGCGAGCGTGGTGGACGTGGCGATTCTGGCGCTGCCGATTCGCGGGCACGAGTTCGAGACGTTCCCGTTGTTGACCGAGCATTTGTTTGCCGCGCTGCCGAAGCAACATCGCTATGCGAAGCGGTCGTCTCTTGCGCTGAGGGATCTTCATGTGGAGCCTTTTCTTTTGCTGCGCGATGGTCACTGTTTTCGCGATACAGCGGTGGCCGCTTGCGACCGGGCGCGGGTGAACCCGCAGATTGTGTTTGAGAGCGGGCAGTTCAGCAGCATATTGAGCATGGTGGGAGCGGGGATGGGAGTTTCGATCGTTCCGGAGATGGCGGTGGAGAAGAGATCAGGTTGCCGCTTCGTGCGAATCGCGGATGCAGAGGCATCGCGGACGATTGGAGCGGTGGTGCTGCGCGGGCGGTCGCTTACGCGGCTGCAACGGGCTTTTTTGGCGCACTTGCGGGCTGCGGCGCTCACGGGTGATTGAGCGCAGATTTCACCACAGAGGATGCAGAGAAAAGAACGGAGTGTTTAGTGGGGCCAGGCAAGGATTATCCGCTCAAGGTAGTATGGAGTAGCGACTAGCTCTTAACCACAGACACGGGGCTCGAGAAAGAACCCGAGCGTGCGTCCTGGGAGAGCGCGTCCTCTGTGAATTCGTCAGACCCGCCCGAGGACGGCCTGCGAAGTGGCTGTCTCGGGAGGGCATCGACAAGCCGTTGGGTATACTCGTGCCGGGGTGAACCAAAGATCTGGTTCGGTGATCCGGATTCCACGATTTGACCTTCGTGTAAGATCGCAATCCGATGGCACAAAGTAGCCAGCGAGAGCAGATCGTGGGAGATGTACAAAATCGCCATGTTGAGTTCGCGATTGAGGCTTGCCAGAAGCTTTAGGATTTCTGCTTGCGTGATGGTATCCAGGGCGCTTGTCGGTTCATCAGCGATAAGCAAGGAAGGCCGGTGCAGTATGGCCATGGCGATGATTACGCGTTGGGCTTGACCCAGGCTCAGTTGCGAAGGCCTGCGCCTCAGGAAATCCTTATCACTCGGCAAGCAAACGCACGTCAATGCAGCTTGGATCGCTTCGAGGCAAACTGCGGCCGACCCGCGCGCATGTGAATGCCAAGCCTCCTTCAATTGCGTACCGATTCGAAGAACCGGATTGAGCGAGGTTAACGGGCTCTGCAAGACAATGCTAACGTGGCGGCCACGCAAGGCCCGGAACTCTCGGTCTCTCTTCAAAAGAAGATTCTCGCCTCTGAAGCTGACTTGGCCTTGAACTTTGCCGCCTTTCAAGGGGAGCAGCCCGAGAATCGTCAGAGCGATCGTGCTTTTGCCTGAGCCGCTCTCTCCCACAAGACCGAGGATCTCGCCGGGCTCGAGATCCAATGAAATATTCCGCAGGACTCCCGGTTTGCGTGGGTAGTCTACGGAAACCCGGACGCTAAGCAGCGGAGAACCTGTGGTCACTTCTGAGCTCCGAGTTCCGTGGTTGGCTTGAACTGGAGAACGTCGATGTTCCAAAATGCCGGAGGATTCAGAACTGTCGGCGCAGCGCCGAGCACTGCCGGAGACACCGCAGTCAGCACGTCTCTGTTGACGAGATAAATAAACGGCTGTTGTTCAGAGATAATTTGTTGTACGCGATCGAACTTCTCCTTGCGCTTCTTGTCAGTAAGCGCGGTGGCCTGTCCACGCATCAATGCGTCTATGTCGGCTTCCCAGGTTGTTGCCGGAGTCTTCTGGCTGGGATTCCACTGATGGTTTTCACCGGAGCTCAGCCACACGGTCATCTGGCCGTTGGGATCGAGGTCGGTATTGACGAGGCCTAGCAAGCAAGCTTCGTAGTCGAAGGTGCGAGTCATGCGCTCGATCAACGAAGGAAAATCCAAGGTCACCACGTTCATCTTGATTCCGACGTGGGACAAGTCTTGCTGGATCATCGTGGCTATCTTCTCGCGCACGGCATTGCCGGAATTGGTGACCAGGGTGAACTCCACGGGGTTGCCGGCTTGATCTCGTAATTCATCATTGGCGAAACGAAAACCGGCTTGTGTGAGCAACGCGAGCGCGGCCTGCGGATCATATTTGGGAGCGGGTAACGCGGAATTGAACCAGAAACGGTTGGCGGGCGAGACGGGTCCGTAAGCGGGTTTCGCGTAGCCTGCAAATACGATCCGGCAGATGTCATCGCGATTGATGGAGGCGGAAATTGCTCTGCGAAACTGGGCGGACCGAAACCAGGCCTTCTTGTATTCGGAGAGCGGGGCGGCTGTAACCTGATTGAACCAAATATGGTCGGAATCCAAACCTGCACCGGCATTGCGGGCCACGCTGGCATCTTCCTTTTGCAGACGAACGTAGGACTCGGAATCGAGCCGGTTGATCAATTGCAATTCACCGCGGCGAAAGCGGAGCAGTTCGATGTCTCGATTTCTTTGGATGTCCAGGTGGAGCCCTTCGAAGTAGGGCAACGGACGGCCTTGCTGATCATGTTTCCAGTAATTCGGATTGCGTTTGAGCTCGACGTAGGAGCCGGCCTTGTACTCTGAAACGTAAAAAGGACCTAGCACGGCCATCTCTTTTTTGGGCGAGTGCGCCGATAAAATGGCGACTTGATCGAAGAGCTGCTCTAAACCTGCCACACGCGCTGGGAAAGTAATCGCAACAGTATCGACAGATGGGGTCTGCACATCGATGGTGCCCTCACCCGAGCGGAATGCATCGCCCGTTGCGGAGTGAAGTTGCGGGTCCATGAGCATTTTCATCGTGTAAGCGACGTCTTCGGAGGTGAAAGGCGTGCCATCCGAGAAGTAGAGTCCCTTGCGAAGTTGAAGCGTGATTCTGCGGCCGTCTTTCGATAGGTGCCACGATGTCGCCAGCCCCGATTCGAGCGCTTGGGTTTGCCGATTCAGGCGAATCAGAACTCCTCCCGTCAAATAGCGAATGTTTTCCGAAGCCTCATCGTCAACAAGGATGGGATTGAAGGTTTTGGGCTCGCCGTGCAGGCAGAAATGAAGCACGCCGCCAGATTGTGCGCGTGTGGCAGGTGCGATGAGAAAGAAGGCAAGAACAAATAGATGCCTGAGTGTGCGCAGCATTATGCAAGGTCCTCCTGAGAAGGCAAAATAATTTGGAAACAAATCACCACTAAGGCAAGCATGGCCAGCGGAGCGAACCTACCGGGATTGGAGGTGACTGCGGAAAAGTCCTCCAGTCCCCGGAGCAGATTGCCCCATGAGGGCATGGGCTCGGTTACGCCCAGCCCCAGCATACTGAGAGTAGCCTCCGTCAAAATGAATAGCGGGATGGAAACCCAGAACTGCGCGAATAACGCGGGGCGCAGATTGGGGAAAATCTGATGGAAAATCATGCGCATCGGACCGCAGCCCGTGGATCTGGCCAGAAGCAGAAAATCGGAGTTCCGGATATTCCGCGTGGCCGCCCAGATCACACGAAGGGAAGACGGCCAACCCAACAAGCCAAGGATCAGAAATGTGGCAATCACGGAGATAAGCGGAGCGAGATTCAAGGGCAACATGGCGCGTAGCGCGATCAATACGAAAAGTAGCGGCGAGGCCATCGACAAGTCCGCAATGGCCAGGATTGCTCGTTCCCACCATCCGCCCAGGAATCCTGCTGCTCCGCCGAGGGCTCCTGCTATCAGGGTAGAAAGCAAAGCGGCCGCAGGAGCAAGGAGCAGGGACACTCGAGTTCCATAAAGCAGCCGCGAGAACAGATCCCGACCAAGCCCATCTGTACCCAGCGGGTGCAACTCGGAAGGAGCGGCGTTCGGGAGCTCGCGGAACTGGCGGGCATACGAATACGGAGTAACGAGTTCCGCCGCGATAGCCAGCAGAAAAATCCCGCATAATAGGAACGCAGCGAAAATTCGCAGGCTCTTTCGCACGGTCATATTTGCCTCGAAATGAGCTTGGAGGAGTAGTCCGCAAGGGAGTTGCACGCGACGGTGATTAAGGTAACGATCAAGGTTAGATTCATAATGAGCGGCAAGTCGCGATTAATGGCGGCGTACCACGCGAGTTGACCAATTCCAGCGGAATCGCACAACGCCTCAATAGGGACAGCGGTGCCGAATCCCATGCTGGCCGAAGTACCTAGGAGCGCTACAAGAGTTGCAGTGGCCGGAGCGAGTATGTGACGCAGGAAGATCTGAGGCCTCCCGATGCCACGCGACCTTGCCGCCAGAACGTGCGGCTGCCCGGAAGCGTGCGACAACAGGTTGTGAATGAACCGGAACAGCTTTGGGAACATCACCACCGCAATGGCGAGAAAAACCGGAGCGCGGAGATAAACGAACAGCAGAGCTATCACGGCAGCGGGTAGCGAAAGCAAGAATCCGCTGACCAGCGTGCACGACAGATCGAAAAGCCATCCGCCAAAGAGCCAGCTCAAAGTAGCCAGCGCGAAGGCCGCAGACCATGCCGTGATGACTGCCAATGATACGGAGCGCAGCGTGACATGAAATCGCTCCGCCAGAAGTTGAGAAATGGGGCGATGAAGAGATTCAGAAGTACCAAAATCACCGCGAACTGCGGCTCCAAGGTATTTACCGTAGTAGCGGATCAAACCAGGGTCTTGATGATGTTGGCTGCGGATCCATTCAATGCTGGTCTGGCTCAGCCGCGGATCCAGCTCGCGTTCGTCCACACCATATCCCGGTGAATATCGCACTAACGTCGCCGCGAGGAAGCCCCCCGCAACCGTAAGCGCCATCAACGAAAGCAGGCGACGCATCAGAGTTGCGAACCATTTGGTCATCTGGAAGGCCTTCATGAATGCCGAACACCTTATCGACTGTTCTCAATCCCTACCTTTAGCCGGCAAACCGTCCAATTGTTCAAGCTGCTTGTAGTGCAATTCCTTGGACAAATACATTCTTTGGTCAGCTTCCGCCAAGAGCTCATCAACGGTGGAGCCGTCCTTTGGGTGGAAAGCGCAGCCTATGCTCACAGTCACTAAAATTTCCCCGCATGCGCTCTGAGCTGCTGCTTCGACGGCGTGCTGCAGGCGTCCCTTCAAATCGGCGATGCCGTCAGTCGTGCACTCAGGAAGCACAAACACGAACTCGTCGCCGCCTAATCGTCCGACTTGATCGTATTCGCGGCACGCAACTTTCAGGTTTTGCGCCACTTCCTTGAGGAGCTTATTGCCAATGAGGTGTCCAAAATTGTCGTTCACCTTCTTGAAGCCATTCAGATCGCACATCAAGACGGCCAGGGGCTTACCGCTACGTACGGAGCGCGAGAGTTCTCTTTCCAGTTGCACGCAAATGGACCGTGCATTGGGCAGCCCGGTCAAGAAGTCCGTGCTAGCTGTATCTTCCGCATGTTCAAATTGAAGGGCGTTCTCTACCGAGAGGCCCAGTTTGGAGCTGGCTGCCAGCAGCAAACGCAGATGATCGTTGGTGAATCCCTGTTTCTCTCGAACGTACAGGGTCAAGACGCCCGCGACCTTTTCGCGCCCCTGCAACGGGATGGAAAGCGCGGATTGAAGAGCGGAAACTCGGCGCGGATCCCCGAGGTACTTTGTCTCTGACGCAGGATTGCCGTTGAGAATTGGCTTTTCATTTTGCGCCACCCAGCCCGAGATGCCCTGTCCCAGGGGTATTTGGAGCGAATTGAAAAGCTCGTAATCAATCCCATGGGCATGCTTAGGCACGAGTTTGTTGTCCTGACAGATGAAGAAAACGATCGAATCATGAGGAATCATTTCTTTCAAACGAACGGCGACAACCGAGAGCGTCTCGCGGAGGCTGAGGGAGTTGCCGAGAGTCTGCGCCAATTCAAAGAGCAGCTGGGCTTCTTGCCGCGCGGAGACGATGGACGCGAGGAAGGACACCGCACGGACCTCCGCGGGGTTGGGCAACTCCGCAAATCCTGCGGAGGGTACGACTTGCCGGCCGGTTTTTGCCACGTGGTCGTCGTATTTTGGTGACTCAACCGCGTTCCTCACGGCGGTCTCAAGCTCCTGATAACGTCTTTCAATGCATTCGACCACCCGCGCGTCATAACTGCGGCCGCTTTCGGCGCGCAAATGTTTCATCGCGTCTTCAGGCGACAGCGCGCGGCGATACGGGCGCTCGGACGTAAGGGCATCAAAACAATCCACCACGGAAAGAATCCGGGCACCAATGGGGATCTGGTGTTCCCGCAGACCGTCGGGGTACCCGCTACCATCCCATTTTTCATGATGAGAGCGCACGATAGGCACGACGGGATATGGGAATTGAACACGATTCAGGATTTCTGACCCGACAGTAGGATGAATCTCCATCTTTTCGAATTCTTCCGGCGTTAAACGTCCAGGTTTGGAAAGGATGTGCTCCGGCACCGCTAGCTTGCCTATATCGTGAAGCAACGAGGCCGCCCGAATGGCGTTCAACTCCGAGTCATTCAGGCCCAGATCTTTTCCGATCTGCACGGCATACGTCTGGACTCTTTTCAGATGGTCATGTGTAGTGTGATCTTTGGCCTCGATGGCAAGAGAAAGTGCTTCGATGGTTCGCAGATGGAGAGCCGCAATCTCTTCGGTGTGCTTCTTTTCTCCTTCCAGGCGATCCAGATAAGTCCGATAGGATCGATATATCCAGTAAACGATGGGCAAAACCAGTATGGACACCTGCCAGCCAAAGATGCGATTGATGACGCTAACTCCGCCGGCTATGACTGCCCCTAACAAATAGTAGGGAAATGACCACAGATAACAGTCTTTCCATACTTTTATCGGGCTGCGCCGCTCGGTAATCGCGATCACTCCAGATACGGACATGGTATTTACCGCGAAATACGTCGTTGAAGCCGCAGCCAACAAAAGAGGCCAATTCAGGCCGATACGAGCAGCGTAGTAACTATGGAAAACTGCGTTTGCGGCCGTGATCGAAATTGCCAGGTTGGCGAAATTGAACAGAAGTTGGATCAATCTCGGGCGGGGTTTAGCCTGCCAAAGAGACTGCAGAAGCCCTCCGAGGCACCCCATCAAGAGAGTTTCTGAATAGGAAAGGTCCAGAATCCCGACGAGGATGAATAGAAAATTCGCAGACATGGTCGCCTGGATTCCTGGCAAGCGAACTTTGAAAAGGGAGGCTCCTAAAGCAACCACCATGAAGCAGGCGAAGCGTATCGAGTCAGCAGATTGCCAATGCAAAAGCGCGTAAGGCAAAAGCGGGGCACCGATCACCAATTGCACGATGATGAAGGCGACGGCCGGCCAGCCGAGAAACTCCCCGTCTTTGCCGGGGATACTCCAGATTTTCTTCCATCTTTTCATTGCCGTACTTGCTTGGTCATTGAGGCAGGACCCCTCCACGGCTAACCGCGCGAAGATCGCCCGCTTCGTACAACCAATTGAACAGTCTTCGGTTGAGATGGCCCGACCGCTGCCTGCCGTCCGGTAAGGCGGCAGATTACTAAACAGCTTGGAATTCCTGGTGGTGTTTGGAAATGGTACTCACGGAAGGGTTTGTCCCAAGAGGAACCCCTTCCCAACGGGCTCGGCGGGTAGAATTCCCGTTTTCAGACCCACCTGACCGTGTCCCAAAACCGACGGCACTTTGGTACTAGTGCGGCCCCACCCCTGTACTATCGACGCGGATCCTGGCCCTGACCTAAAACTGTTCCAGACGAAAACATCAGATTTTCCTAAAGAGCGTCCCCGGGGCCAGAGTTCAGTTAGAGGAGACGGTTCCATATGAGCACTTCAAAGGGTCACAACGTCGGCGAAGGTGGCTTTCTCAAGACGACGACATGGGGAGCGCTCATCGCCCTTTCGCTTGCAGCGGTCGCTTGGGGTGTCTCTAGCTATACGCGGCTGGCTCATAACGAGGATGGCCAAGCCAGCGTCGCACTTGATGGCCCTGTTGAGGATTCCTCGCCGAATCCAGCCCAAGCCGCTCCGAAGCACGAATCTTTCTTTACCGACGCCCTGAAGCATGCCTCTAGGCTCAACCCATTTAGCGCCTCTAAGGCAGCCGCCAACAAGAACGCGGTGCTCTCCGCGCAGATGCAATCACCTGCCAGCGAGGCGTTGACGGCAGGAAGCGCCTTGAAGCCTGCCTCTCATCTTGAGGACTCCAACCAAAGTCCATCATTTGGAGCCCAGGAGTCTGATGAAGCCAAGAGCGCTCTCGCAGCTCGGAAGATCTCTCCTGACCTGAAGAGCGTGAAGCCTGAAGCTTCGGTCGACGTAATCGTACAATTCCATCGGCCTCCCTCCGACGCCGACCTGTTAGGCGAGGACGTAAACAAAAAGGCCGAGCTGCCGCTGGTAAAGGCGGAACTGGTAAGCGTAAAGGGAGCGAATCTCTCCAGCCTGGCGTCCCATGCCAACGTTGTGTATATCTCGCCAAATCGCGGAGTGAAGGGCAGCCTGGATCATGTTGTTACCGCCATCAACGCGGATATCGCCTATGCGCATGGTTGGAACGGCACGGGAGTCGGAGTTGCCATCGTCGATAGCGGCGTTGGCAGCGTGGACGACCTGAATTCCGATGGCAATGTCCAGCCTTCTCGAGTCGTGTACAGCCAAAGCTTTCTTACCGGCGATACGAGCACGGCGGATGGCTACGGCCACGGAACGCACGTCGCGGGAATTATCGCTGGGAATGCTTACGATTCGACGACCGGATATAAAGGCGTTTATCGAGGTGTCGCTCCAGAAGCGCAAATCATCAACCTTCGTGCGCTGGACAGCACCGGCTCGGGAACGGACAGCACGGTCATTGCCGCTATTCAGCAGGCCATCGCGCTGCGAAGTACGTACAACATTCGGGTTATTAACCTCTCGTTAGGCCGCCAAGTCTACGAAAGCTACACCGTTGATCCCCTTTGCCAAGCGGTAGAAGCCGCCTGGAATGCCGGCATCGTGGTGGTAGTTGCCGCCGGCAACTCCGGACGGGACACTACGCTGGGCACGAATGGCTACGGTACGATTGGCGCGCCGGCGAATGACCCGTACGTCATCACGGTCGGCGCTTCGGACCTTCATGGCACCGGCTCGCAGACGGCTCAGACGGTGACCAGCTACAGCTCCAAGGGGCCGACGCTGCTTGACCATGTCGTCAAACCCGACCTGGTGGCGCCTGGCAACCGCGTGGTATCGCTACTCGCGGCGAGCACGACTCTGCCGAACACCTATCCCCTATATTATGTCTATCCCTGCGACAGTTCGGACACGATCTGTGGCAGTCAGTACGGACCCGCCAAGTATTTCCGTCTGAGCGGCACGAGCATGGCCACGCCGGCGGTCAGTGCGGCGGCCGCGCTCCTACTGCAGCAGAATGCCCTGCTCACTCCGGACCAGGTAAAAGCGCGTCTCATGAAGACGGCGTGGAAAGGGTATGGGCAGTATTACAGCGCGCACGATACTCACGGAAGGACCTACAACCTGCAGCATGACCTCTTTGCTGTAGGCGCAGGTTACCTCGATGTTGAGGCCGCTCTTTCCAGCAACGACTTGGCTCCGGCGACTATCGGGAACGCAAAGTCGCCTTTGGCTATGCAAGATCCGCTCACCCACCAGATTTATATCGTTGCGGATCCTTCGAGCGTTTGGAACACCTCCGTTGTATGGGGCAACTCGGTGGTTTGGGGCAATAGCGTTCTGTCGGGCACACTGGTTACCGGCGAATCGGTGGTGTGGGGCAACTCCGTGGTGTGGGGCAACACGCTGAGCAGTGCATATAGCGTGGTGTGGGGCAACTCCGTGGTTTGGGGAAATAGCCTGATACAGACCCTAAGCGATGGAGACGATGGGGATTTGAATCAGTAGATGGCGGCGGAATTCTTGACGGAAGGAACAACAATGTCAAGTGTCGCAAAGTGGTACATCGCTCTGGTAGTAGCTTCTGGGACCGTGATCTTGCTGCTTGCGGCAAGATGGTGGTCCTCGGCAAGCCTCACGCAGTTCGCTGCATTGCTATGCTTTACTCTGTTCGCCTCTACGCTGAAGGTTCGCATTCCTGGGATGACCAGTACCATATCCCCCAATTTCGCATTCCTCCTCATCGCCATAGCTTTCTTCAGCTTCTCCCAAGTGATCGTGGCGACAGCGGGCGCGGCTCTCATGCAATCATTTTGGCGACCCAAAAGCCGGCCCCAGATGGTCCAGGTCCTATTCAGTGCGGCAGCGCTCGTGCTCAGCAGCGCCTTCGCATTCACAGCTGCCCATCTTGTTGTTCGCCCGTTCGACAACAACAGCGCGGTGGCGCTCGTGCTTCTTGCCGGCACTTTTTACCTTTCCATGAACACCGCCCTCGTTTCGATAGTAGTGGGCCTTACGGAGCAACAACCGATAAAACAGGTGTGTCAACGTTGTTACGAATGGGCCTTCCCGTATTTTGTGTTCGGAATTGTCGTAACCGGACTGATTAGTGGTTCATTCTCGACAACGACCGCGTGGCGGAGTTCGCTTCAGGTTGCGCCAGCGATGGTTCTTGCCTACCTATACTTTCTGGGCCGATCCAAGAAGCAGGCCGAATCCAGAGCGGTCAACGAAGAGGCAGAGGAACTGCTTGCCATTTCGTCCCTGGAACGCTGACCGTGCGGGTGAATTGCTTTCCGCTCGAGCAGTCCCGTTCGGCAGGCGCTGTTTGCAAAGATGAGAACTCTGTTTGGATTGTGAGGGGCCAAGACTCCAATCTGGACTGACGCGCTGATTTGTTGGGGCTCAGGGTCGCAACTGCTCGAAAAATTGGCGGGGACGACGAGACTCGAACTCGCGACCTCTGCCGTGACAGGGCAGCGTTCTAACCAACTGAACTACGTCCCCAACCGTGGAATCAACAACTTAGCGTAAAACCTTGTAAATATGGCGTTTGCAAGGTTCGCATGCAGCGCACGTTCTGCCTGGATTGCCTGCGGCAGCAGTTCTTCCTGGCAAGACCGCCTGTAAACCGCCTGTAAAAATCAGCGCGCTCATGCGAGATTCATACTAACACAGAAGCGTCCAAGAGGCGAAGCACAGCCCTGACGATCTTGATGAATCGTGGCAGCCGATTCGTACTCGAAATTCCGGAGTGTGAATGAGGCCAAGAAAGGGACTCTGCCTCGGAACCCAGAAGCCCACGAATGACAAGCGGTGAGTTTAGATCCCACCCTCCCAAGCCTGGGACGTGGGCTCGATCCCCACCGCCGAGTCAACCGAGAGGCGCTCAGAGCGGCGAGCTATGCATCGAATCTAATTCTTACCGGCCATCAAGAGTCACGAGAAAACTGTTTCGCGAAAGACCCTTTGGATGGCGTTGGATGCAAAAACGCTCACTTCGACTGCAAGACTGCCTCAATAGCAGCGACCAGATCCACATACTCGAATGGATCATCATCGCGCCGACCGTTGATAAAGAACGTTGGAGTGCCGTTGACGCCGCTGCGAGCTCCGCCTGCAAAATCGGCGCGGACCTTGGCCAGGAATTCACGTTTCTCAAGAGCTGCGAGTAAGTCCGCCGAGGCAAGCTTCAGCCGCTTAGCTAGCTCTTGAAAGAGTTCGCCGCCGAGGCGATTCTGGCTTTCAAAAAGGAGATCGTGCATTTCCCAGAATTTCCCGTGCGCGCCCGCAAACTCCGCTGTTTCCGCGGCGGACTCCGCATGGGGATGTATTTCGTTCAACGGGAAATTCCGAAATACGAAGCGCAGGCGCTTGCCAAAGTGTTTTTGAACGCGCTTGACGATCGGATAGGCATGCCCGCAATGGGGGCATTCGTAGTCGCCATACTCGACCAGAGTGAGTGCAGCGTTTTCGTCGCCTTGGATGTGATCCGCCGTACCAACTGGCACCTTGAGTGTGCTCATAGAATTCTCCTATTTCGGCAAGCTCTCGAGGGCTTGAAGTATCCCGTCGGCGCCGGGGTTTACGGCGACCGGTGAGCAGTAACTCCACGTGATGATTCCATTCTTGTCTATCACGAAGAGAGCGCGTTCGCAAAAGCCGTCCGATTTCCGATAGGCTCCATACTTCAGCGCGGCCGCGCCTTTGGGCTCGAAATCCGCCAGCAGGGGAAAGTGCAGATGCCTGTCTTTCGCAAAGGCTTCGTGGCACCAAACGCCGTCGACTGAAATTCCGAGTAGCTCTGCTTTGTATTTCTGAAACTCGGGAAGGATTTCGTTGTACAGAGCCATTTGATCACCGCATACCGGACTCCAGTCCGCGGGATAAAATGCCAGGATTACTGGCTGGCCGCGCAGCTCGCTAAGAGACAGACTTTGATCGGGTGTAACGTGAAGGGTGAACTCTGGAGCCGAAGCTCCAGGCGGTAATATAGCGGTCATCACATCCTCCGTTGAATATGGAGAATACTCCAGCATAGCCCCTTTGGCATTTGCTCCCGACGGCGCGCCGGAGGCGACCTTGCAGGGTCCACAGGAGAAGGGTACGATGAGCGAATTATGAGGTCCAAATCGCAAATTCCGGTCGATAGGCCACGCGCCGCGAAGCCGAGGTTGGATGCGAGAGGAGGGACCAGGAGATGAGCGACATCGAAGATCCAAAAACGATTGAGTACCCGCAAAATGGGCTCACGCGACGCGAATTAATCAAGGGAGTAATCGTAGGCGGCGTGGCAATTTCCTCTGCAAGTTATCTCTTCCGCGCCTCCAGTCTGGCAAGCCAGTCTGTTCGCGGCACCGGTGAAAGGCTGCTCACCATCAACGTCAACGGGCAGAAGCGGCGGGCAGACGTCATGAGACAAGAAACGCTGGCCTGGACCCTGCGCCACAAACTAGGACTCACCGGCACGAAACTGGGGTGCGACCGAGCCGAATGCGGTTCTTGTACCGTGCTGATCGACGGCGTGCCGTACTATTCCTGCTCGGTGCTGACACACACGGTGCGCGATAGGAAAGTCCTGACAATCGAAGGGCTGGCGAGCTCCGACGGCACGCTGCACCCAGTCCAACAAGGCGTCATCGATGAACAAGGATTCCAGTGCGCGTTCTGCATGCCGGGCTTCATCATGGCGGCGGTGGCGTTCCTGAAGACGAATCCCAAGCCCACCCGGAGCGAACTGGCGCAGGGCCTCTCGGGGAATCTGTGCCGGTGCCAGGACTACGACAAGATTCTGACCGCGATGATGCGCGGCGCAGAGAACATGAGGAGGGCAAGCCGTGCCTAATGGAGATACTGGATCTGTCGAAGCGACTCCGCGTGTGTACGGGGCTGGACACAAATTGATCGGCAAGGATTACGTAACGGCTGACCTTTACGCGAAGGTCACAGGGCAGGCAAAGTACGCGGAGGACTTTCACGCCGAAGGAATGCTGTTCTGCAAGCTGCTCCTCAGCCCCTTGCCGCATGCGCGCGTGAAGCGCCTCGATGTGCGCCAAGCGCTGGCAATGCCCGGCGTGAAAGCGATTCTCACGGCCGACGAACTTCCACCTCCGGCCGATACACTCACCGACAATGGTACGGTGATTCGGGCCAACCCAAAGAGCGAGCGGGCGCTGACCATGGAACCGCTCTACCAAGGCGAACCGATTCTTGCTGTGGCCGCGGTCGATGAGCTCACTGCCGCTGAAGCGATTGAAAAGATTCGACTCGAGTTCGAACCGCTTCCCTTCGTCATCGACCCGCTCGATACCTTGCGATCCGGTGGCCCCAATCCCAGAACGGACGGAAACATCTGGGTGCATTCTCCGACGCCGGCGGCCGTGGCGGGAGCTCCGCCACCGGCCCCGCCGCCTCCCACGATCGGAGCGCTCAAGTGGACCGAGGCGGAGTTCGCCGACGCGAAGTACGGGCGTCTGCCGATGGGGAAAACGCCCGATGAATGGTCGTACGGCGACATCGACGCGGGGTTCAAGAATGCGGCGCTAGTGCTCGATGAAACGTTTGTGACGCCGGACACGAGCCATCAGCCGCTTGAGACGCGCAGTGCGCTGGCGTACTGGCAGAACGGGAAGGTCTACGTTCACACCGGCACGCAGAGCACCGCGCAGACCGTTCCTGCCATCGCGAGATGGTTGAACATCGATGTGAGCAAAGTTGTCCTCGTCAGCGAATATACCGGAGGCGGCTTCGGCAGCAAGGTCACGGCGGGCGTTTCGCTGATTATTCCTGCGCTCCTATCGAAGAAGGCCAATGCGCCGGTGATGATGCGGATCAGCCGGGAAGAGGAGACTTTCATCGGCCGCGCGCGGCCCAGTCTGCTAGGGCGGATGAAAGTCGGCTTTTCCAAGGACGGGCGGATCATCGCGCTCGACATGTTCGTTATCTCCAACAACGGCCCCTATGACGCAAACGGCGATGTCCCCACATCGGGGCGTATCGTGTCGCTCCTCTACCAACCAGAAGCCATGCGCTGGCGCGGAGTCACTGTGCTGACGAATACGCCGCCCAGAAGTGCGCAGAGCGCGCCTGGCGGCCTGCAGGGCATCGTTATTATGGAGCCGATCATCGCGAAAGCGGCGCGCAAGCTCGGGCTCGACCAAGTCGCCATCCGCCGAGTCAATTGTCCGGAGGGCAAGGCGCCATTCGGGCCGGAAGTGAAAGGCAAGCGGTCTTATGCGACGAGCGCGTTCCTCAAGGAAGCCCTCGACCGCGGGGCAGAACAGTTCAAATGGGGTGAGAGGGTCGCGCGCACGCCGAAGCGGATCGGTACAAAGGCGCGCGGCGTCGGCGTATCGCTCAGCTGTTATGTCGGCGGCACGGTCGGATTCGATGGTCTCCTCATTATCAAGCCGGATGGCCGTGTGAACTTCCAGTCCGGAATCGGCAACCTGGGAACGGAGTCAGTCATCGACGTACATCGCGCGGGAGCCGAAGTTCTCGGAGTGCCCTGGGAGAAGTGCGACGTTACATGGGGCGACTCGTCGAAGAACCTTCCGTTCACCTGCGTTTCCGGCGGCAGCCAGACGACTCACGCGATGACACGCGCTGCCTACGCGACCGCGATGGATGCCCGGCAAAAACTCAAGGAGATTGCAGCCAAGAAGCTCGGCGGCAAGCCAGAGAATTACGATGTTGCCAACGAGCGCGTATTTCGCAAGGGCGGTGGCGCCGGCATGACTCTGGCGCAGGCCGCGAAGTACGCGATTCAACTCGGCGGCATCTACGATGGCCACGAAGTATCCGCCGACCTCAACAGGCGGACTAAGGCGGCGGCGGCGGCGCTTGCGGGCCAGGGCCTTTTGGCGGCCGCGAAGGACAACTACCCTCGCGATGGCGCGACATTTTCCTACATTGCCAGCTTTGCCGAGGTCGAAGTGGATGTGGAGACCGGCAAGTACAACATCGTCGATTTCCTCGCCTACGCCGACGTGGGCTCGGTAATTCATCCCCGCTCGCTTGGCGGCCAAGTGTTGGGCCGGTCCATTCTGGGGATTGGGCATGCCATTGGACAGAAGTGGGTGTACGACCCTCATTACGGCGCCATGCTTTCGACGCGCTTTTATCAGAGCAAGCCGCCAACAATTTTGGACGTGCCCGTCGATATGCAATGGGCGGCGCTCGATATTCCAGATCCCGAAACACCGGTCGGCGCCCGCGGTGTGGGCGAACCGCCTGTTGGAGGCGGGTGCGCCTCCATCTTAAACGCGCTTTCGGATGCCCTTGGTGATGAGATTTTTCAGCGCGCGCCCGTTAACGCGGACACCATTCTCACGTCCCTCGAAGCGGGACGTCCCATGCAACATCCCCTAATGGCGCACATTTAGTGGGGATGCGAAAGGAGAGGCCATGGCCGTAATCCGAGACGTCATGCCGGCTTTCGAGCTGGTTCAGCCGGACTCTGTTACTGATGCGCAGAAGGTGCTCGAGCAGCAGGGCGACAACGGCTGGGTGCTGGCCGGAGGCATGGATAGCTTCGATTGGCTCAAGGACCGCATCAAGAAACCAAAGGTGGTCGTCGATTTGAGCGGGATCGGGGAACTCAAGGGAGTTCGCACCGCCGCCGACGGCATCGAGATCGGAGCGATGACCACGCTGACGGAAGTAGTCCAGCATCCCGTCATCAGAGAGAAGTACAAGCTGCTGGCGGAGAGCGCGGAATTGGTAGCCTCGCCACAGATCCGGAACCAGGGCACGCTTGGCGGCAACGTGTCTCAGGATGCTCGATGCTGGTATTACCGCGCCGGTTGGCCTTGCTACCGCGCGGGTGGGAACATCTGCTATGCCGATACGCCGGAGGGCCGCAACCGGGAGCACGCGATTCTGCATGCGGACCGCTGCGTGGCGGTGAATCCTTCTGACTCTGCTCCCGCGCTTATTGCGCTCGATGCCAAATTCGTGATTCGCACTTCCAAGGGTGAGCGCGTGGTGGACGCCGAGGACTACTTCATCGGACCTGAAATCGACATCACCCGGCTGCACATCTTGAAGCCCGGGGACCTGCTGACGGCCATTCGTATTCCGTCCACGTGGGCTGGCGCACAGTTTTATTTTGAGAAAGTGCGGGACCGGAATGTGTGGGACTTTCCGTTGCTCAACGTGGCCTCAGCGATGGTGGTGTCAAGCGGCAGCATCGAGCGAATGCGCATAGCGGTGAACGGCGCGGCTGCTCGTCCTCTGCGCTTGAAGGTTGTCGAAGACGCCGTCCGCGGCAAACCGCCGAATGCTGCAACCGGAGAAATGGCGGGGAAACTGGCGGTGCAGGGAGCTGTCCCCTTGCAGTTCAATGCTTACAAGGTCCCGCTGATGAGGAATCTGGTGAAGCGCGCCATCGGAGGAGTGCAGGAGGCAACATGGACTTCCTAGAGTGGGCCACCAGTCCGTGGGGGCAGAATGTCCCGATCCACATTGCTTGGTTCTTGATATGGGTAGCAGCGATCGCGGGATTGCTCTTTCTTATGGTTCACGCCACTTATATCCGGTATTTCGCCAAAGCCAGGGAGTTTGCGAACAGCGACTCACCTGTGGTCACGGTGCGCATACCTGAGCGTGTGCCCAGGCACTCGCTGGCCGCGCGGCTGTTCCACTGGATTATGGCCGCCTCCATGTTCACGTTGCTATTTACCGCCTTTCTCCCGAAGGTGGGTGTCCAGTTCGACTGGGTCACCTATCATTGGATCGCGGGTTCCGTATTGGCCGTATCCATCCTCTTTCACATCATTCACGCGTCCTTCTTTATGGACTTCTGGTCGATCTGGCCGGACAGGATTGACCTGCGGGACACGTCGAGAAGAATACTCCGGTTTGTGGGGAAGTCCGCGCCACCGCCGGACAGATTCGCCAAGTATCCTTTGGAGAACAAGCTTTACCACGGCGCTATCATCGCCGCAGGTCTCTCCTCGATCGTAACCGGTGTGTTTATGATGTTTCGCGTACGCACGATCTTTTTCCCCCGCAATCCGTATCTGTTCAGCGACATGAGCTGGGGCATGATGTACGTGCTACACGGACTGGCAGGCGTCGGACTGATCGCTTTGATCATGGTGCATATCTACTTTGGGCTGCGGCCGGAGAAACGCGCCATTACGAAGTCGATGATCTTCGGCTGGATGAGCCGCGACTTCTATCTGAAAGAACACGATCCGGCGCGATGGCCGGTCGAAGCCTCAGCATCGCCTGCGAGATCCCAGGGAGCAAGGACCGAGGGGTTAACAGATGCTGGCTGATATCTCGGAACGCTGCGACACGATCGAAGAATGCTACGAGTTTATGCTGGCCTACGCCGCGCAAGGGCTTCCCAGTGACGAGGGCAGCCGGTCAGGCGGACAAATACGCGAATACCTGGGTCGCGCCGCAAAGGCGATGTCTGGCCTGGCAGAGAGCTGCGCGACGGCCGTGAAAAAAGAGCGCTTTGAGCCGGGTGAACGGTACCAGGCGTTCTTTGCGGTGCTTGACCGCGACGCACACGACTCGCTCGCCGCGGTTGAGCTGGTTCTCGCACAACCCACCATCAGCTCTCAATTGATCGACAATCTGAACGCGTCCATCCATCTCCGCGCGCTGCTCACCGATCTGTTTCTTCTAAGTGAAATCGCAAACACTCAGCGCAGAGCGGCAAAGCCGATGGCTTCGTGCGGCTAGGACTTCCGTTTTTGCGATTCTCGGGCGAATGAAACCAGGCGGACCCTGTGCAATTTCAGTCGGAGAAGTTCTACTTTCTCACACACCTCCGTGACCAAGCTCGTTTGCGGTCGTTCTACTTCGGGCCACAACACTCGACTGTACGACCCAAACTGGCTAGATGACCCCTGGGTCGGCACCCTCACCATCACCGCTCA
>Ga0137415_10002540_pt1 | contig 18168 bp, 12 predicted proteins | sample CZODoug3_1_1_16f_FD_183082 | JGI IMG/M metagenome (GOLD analysis project Ga0137415, IMG submission 183082) | Vadose zone soil fungal communities from Angelo Coast Range Reserve, California, USA - CZODoug3_1_1_16fungal (Hybrid Assembly) | ecosystem: Environmental > Terrestrial > Soil > Vadose...
CGGTGGCAGTCTCGGTCAGGGTGACGTGAACGCGCCCTCGCCCCTGGAGTTCTTCAACGCCGGAGGTCCGGACTTCACGCTCTCCGCGAACCCGGGAATCGTCTCGTTCTTCGCGGGTCAGTCCGCGACGTCGACCGTGAGCCTCACGGCGAGTGGCGGCTTCACCGGGACCGTCGACCTGGCGGCCGTCTCGGTGCCCGTCGGCGCAACGACCTCGTGCGTTCCGGTCAGCATCAGCGGCACGCAGACGTCCACATGCACCTTCACCGGCACCAACGCGGGCTCGTATGCGGTCACGATCACCGGAACGAGCGGAGCGCTCGCCCACACCGCTCCCGTGTCGGTCACGATTACCGCCCCCGGACCGACGGCTCGATTCGTGTACTCGCCCACGGTGCCCTCCGTGAATGACACGATCACGTTCGACGCGACCTCGTCCACCGATTCGGATCCGACCGCGACGCTCCAGGCCCGCTGGGACTGGGAGTCGGACGGCACATGGGACACGACGCTCTCGTCGTCGCTGACGGCGCAGCATGCGTTCGTCGCAGCGGGCAGCTACACGGTGAAGCTGGAGATTCAGGATTCCCACGGGTTCTCAAATACAGCGAGCAAGGTGATCACGGTCTTCGCCTCGGGTGGCGGAGGCGTCGGCGCTCCTCCCGGTTATGGCTTGACGAATCCGTCGGGGCTCCAGGCCCACGCCCCGATCTACATCGGGAGCGATGCGCAATTCACCGCCGCGAACGGCGTCCGCAGCGGGACGGGGACGATCACCGACCCGTACATCATCAGCAACTGGTTCATCGACGGGAATCTGTACGCGAGCACCCAGGCGATGCTCTGGATCGAAGGGACCAGCTCCTACGTCGTGATCGAGAACGTGAGGATCGCGAATCTCGCGGGCGCGAATCAGTGGGAGGCGTTCCAGCTCGGTCACTGGCCGGCCACCGTCAGCACGCAGCACGTGACGATCCGGCACAACTCCGTCGAGAACGCTCAGCATGCGTACGGCATCGCCGTCCGCGAAGGATCGAGCGACGTCCACGTCGAGGCGAACTACGTCCAGCTGGAGGCGAACTTCGACTGGGTGTACGGCATCGCGACGGACCGCGGCGTCCAAAGCATCACGATCTTCGGAAATTACGTGAACGCGCATACGAGCGGCACCTGGCACACGGTCGGCATCCACTTGAGCGACTACCACGTAACCGATGCACGCCGGGCGACCGGCATGGTCGCGATGCGCAACACGGTCGTGAACGCGACGGCGGGCGGCATCATCTCCGAGAGCTCCGTCGGCACGATTGTCGGATGGAACCTCGTCTACATGGACTACCCCGGCTCGAAGTCCATCGCGACCGACTATCCGCGAGGCATCGAGACGGAGTGGTTCTCGAACGGCACCCTCGTCGTCGGGAACATGATCCACACGTTCCACTGGGGAATCCAAGTCGGATCGGACGGGGGAATCATTGCTTCAAACATGTTCACCGATGTCGACTATGCGATCTACGTGCTCGACAACGCGGCGTGGCCGGGCATCAGCACCGCGGCGGAGACGATCTACGACACAACGTACTCGACCGTCGCGATCACCCCGATCCGCCTCCCCACGGGCTTCCAAGGCACCGTGGTCGACCTGGGCCCGGGAATCACGAAGATGGACCTCACCCCGGTCACCTTTGTCACCTCGCCGGCCGCGACGAGCGCGAGCTTTGCGTGGTCCGGCAGCTCTCTGAATCTCTCGGCCACCGTCGGCGGCTCGATTGTCTTCGACACGGCCAACACCGCGGCTTCACAGAATCTGCAGGCCACGTGGACCGGCTCGGTGGCGAATCTCGACGTGACGAGCCTCTCGGCCGCGGGCGTGTCGTTCCTACTCCAGAGCGCCGCCGCGGTGGTGTTCGACGGTTCCGGCTTCACTCCAAGCACGACGTACAACGTGACGCGTACGAACACCGGCGGCACCAACCGAATCCTCAGCGCGCAATCCACTCCGGTCGGCGGCCTCACGTTCACGATTCCAAGTTCGACTCCGTCCACGTACACCGTCTCCCCGGGCAGTACGAGCGACATCACCCCGCCGATAACGACGTACAGCGCTTCCGGGAGCAGCGGGACCAGCAACTGGTACACGTCCTCGGTCACCGTCACGTTGACCGCGACGGACGACTCGAGCGGCGTCGCCGCGATCCACTTCCGGACGGACGGCGGCGCATGGCAGAGCTACGCCAGCCCCTTCACCGTCCCATCCGACGGATCCCACGCGATCGACTACTACGCCACGGATTCCTCCGGGAACAACGAGGCCCTTCGAACGGTCACCGTAAAGATCGACTCGACGGCACCGAGCTCATCGGTCGCGCTGGCTGGAACGCAAGCCGCCGATGGATCGTACATCTCCTCCGTCGATGTGACCCTGACGTCGACGGATTTGACGAGTGGAATCCAATCCTCCGAGTACCGGGTCGACGGCGGCGCGTGGCGCTCCTATGCGAGCGTCTTCCCGGTGAGCGGGAACGGGACACACACCATCGAATATCACGCGACGGACGTCGCGAGCAACGTCGAGACCGCGAAGAGCTCCGTCGTCCGGGTCAGCGGCTCCTCGTTTGGGCCTCCGGTCACGGCGCTGCAGGTGACCGGCGCGTCGGGTATGAACGGATGGTATGTCTCCACGGTGAACGTCACCCTGACGGCCACGAGTCCGAGTGGGACCGCCATCTTCACGATGTACAGCATCGATGGCTCGGGTTGGACGCAATACGCGCAGAGGTTCATTCTGCCGGAAGGCCGCCACACCCTCGATTACCAGTCCTGGGATACCGCCGGTTTCGTCGAACCGAAGGCATCCACCTCGATCGACGTGGACTTGACGCCCCCGACGCTCGGCGGCTCGCCGAGTGGCGTCCAGACGACCCCCGACGTGACGATCTCGTGGACCGGATCCGACACGGCGTCGGGCATCGCGCGGTACGAAGTGAGCATTGACGGCGGACCGACGCAGTCTGTCGGCATGACGACGAGTTTGAGTCGGCGCTGGTCGGACGGCGATCACACGGTTCGTGTCACCGCGTACGACGCCGCCGGGAACCAGGATGCGACGGTCATCACCTTCCACGTCAGCCCGGGGTCTCCGGGCGTCTTCGGCGTCTTCCAGACCCTTCCGCTGGTCCTGCCCGCGATTGCACTAGGGCTCCTCCTGTTCGCGATCGCGTTCTGGCGCGGGCGTCTTCGCCGCCACGAGGACGACGATCGGGGCGACTACGATCCGGACGAATACCCCGAAGAATACGATTCCTCGGATCTCTAGGACCGCCGCCCCGGGTCAGTTCTCCATCCGCTGTAGCTTTCCTGCGATGAGCGGCATGGCCGCGGCGACGATTCCACAGAAGATCAACACGACCACGATGTGTTCATGATGCAGTTGCCGCGTGTCGAACAGATCTTGCAGGGAGAAAAAATCGATGTCGCTCAGCATCACGAGGAACGCGAGTCCCCAGAACACGGCGAGGAGGACGACGCTCAACCAGAACTCGTGCGGTCGCGTCGTCTCGCCTCGGCCGCCTGAAACCGGCCGGTCCTTTCAAGCTTTCTCGACGAAATTCCGAGACGGATTCGTTTAGCGCGTCGGTGGCGGCAGTGCGCCTCGGGTATCGATAATCGGTCGACGGTATTCCGCAACGCGGCAACCACTTTCGATAGACGTACAATCACCCCTATATACGCAGGTCGGGGTTACGACGCAGCCCCCGATGGTGGCGCCCATTCCATACACCCGGGCCACCCGCATCCGCTCTTCCTTTCACATTCGGTCGAGGCGAAGCCCGAGCTCCTGGATCGTCCTCGCGTTCGTCTTGACAGGGATCCTTCTCGCCACGTCGCTCTCGACGCTCGCCGGCGGTTCCACGGCACGCGATTCCTCATCGGTCTCCTCGGCGTCCGCATCGGCCGCGGGCCGCGTCGCCACCCTTTGGCCGTTCTCCCGGGACAGCATCTGGAACCTGCCGATCGGCGCGAATGCGGTCTACGTCCCCGGCAATATCAAGAAGCCCTCGGCGTACGGGATGACGACCGACGTCGACGTCCTCATCCTCACTCCGACCGCACCGGTCACGGACGTCTACTTCAACGGCGACGCCTGGGGAGGCGGGAGCCGATGCAACGCCCAAGGTAATATCCTGTTCTCGGCTCCGATTCCGACGAACTTCGTCGTCCCCGGCGCTGGGTCCGGAAATCCGGACGGCACGACGCCGAACTACGCGACGGCAATCCTCGCGGCCGACGGTCACACGCTCATCCAAGGTCAACCGATGGCCCGCTGCACCGCGGGCGGGACCGCCACGATGATGTGGTCCCAGCAGAACGAAGACCTCCTCCTGACCGGCAACTCCGGCGCGCACGGCGGGTCGATGCTGTCGAGCCTCGGCGGAGTGATTCGGCTCGGGGAGCTTGTGCCCGGAGGGACGATCCGGCACGCGTTGAAGGTCAACCTGTTCGGGAGGGACAACTACTACACGGGCTCCGGCTCATTCCGCTGGCCCGCGACGACTGCAGATGGATGCGCCCCCGGTTGTTACGGGGGTTCCGTCCCCGCGCTTCGGATGGGATCCCTCCTTGCGCTTCCGCCTTCCGTCGATGTGAATTCGATGGGCCTGGAGACGGATGCCGCGAAGATTCTCGCCCACGCCTTCCAGGACTACGGCGGGTACACTGTGGACGATGCCGCCTGGTCCGTGTACGCGGTTGCGACGGAGTACAGCCCCTCGGGAAAAGTCGATGACGAATTCGCCGCGGCCTGGAACTTCACGATTAGCCCGGCGAGCCGGGACGTACCCTGGGCGCGGGACATGGACCGGATCTTTGGTGCCTTGAACGTCGTCGACAACTGGAACAAAGCGACGTGGGACCAGGTGTCCGCTTCGAACGGCACCCAAGGGGCAGGCGGAGGTGCGCCGCGCGTCCCGTGGGCGCCTGACTTTGGGCCGGGTGGCCCGGATAATGTCCCGCCGGTCGCGTCCGCGTCCCTGTCCGGGACCATGGGCGCGGCGAACTGGTTCGTTTCCCGTGTCAACGTGACGTTGAGCGCGACCGACGACTCGAGCGGCGTGGCCGCGATTCATTTCCGCACCGACGGCGGCCCGTGGCAGCAGTACGTCAACCCCATCACCGTCTCGGGAGAAGGCTCTCACTCGATCGACTATTACGCAACGGACCTCGCGGGAAACAACGAGTCAGCTCGTGCATCGACGTTCCACATTGATACGGTCGCACCGGTGACGTCGGCTCAAGTTGCGGGCACCCTCGCCGGAGACGGATCGTACATCTCCTCGGTCACGGTGACGTTGACGGCGTCCGACGCGACGAGCGGCGTCCAGTCCGAGCAGTACCGAGTCGACGGCGGACCTTGGGGCACGTACTCCGTTCCGTTCACGGTCGGGGGGAACGGCACGCACATGCTCGGCTACTTCGCCACGGACGTCGCTGGAATCGCAGAGGGCGCGAGCGGCTTGTCGATCCGGATCACCGGTGACCTTCACAGTGTTCCCGTGAGCACCCTGTCTTCGTCGGGCGTGACGGGTGCGAACGGCTGGTACGTCTCCTCGGTCAGGGTTACGCTGACGGCCACGAGTGGTAGCGGAATCGCCACGTCGATCGCGTATCGCATCGACGGAAACGCCTGGGTCACGTACTCCCAACCGTTCACACTCCCCGACGGTCGTCACGTCCTCGTGTACCAGGCGACCGATGCCGATGGCTACTCGGAGTCTGCGAAATCGATTGCGATCAACGTTGACTCCACGCCGCCCTCGGTCCTCGGGAATTCTCCCAGCGTCCCCATCGGCCCGGACGATTCGCTTTCCTGGTCCGGATCGGATGGAGGCTCGGGGATTGCCCGATACGAGGTCGGCATCGACGGCGCCGCGTTCGTGTCCATCGGTCTGCAGACGACGTTGACACGCCATTGGACCGCCGGAACGCACGTGGTGGTCGTGAAGGCGTACGACACCGCGGGGAATGCGAAGTCCTCCGTGATCCAGTTCAGCGTCGCGGACAATCCGACGCCGACGACTCCATCCGGACCTTCGCCGCAGACACCTCCCGGGATTCCTGAGATCGTCGTGGGCCTGCTCATGCTCGGGATCAGCATGTGGTACCGTCCCCGCGTGAAATCCCGGCGCCGAGTGCCGCTTCCCTGACGCCGTCAAAAACTGTTCCACAGGCGACTTAGGCTCCCCGCCCCGTGCGGGGTCGCTTGGAACTGCTGGAGGGCGCCTGCTATCTCGTCAAGGAGCCCAAACCTCAGTTGAGCTTCCGCGTGTACCGCGAGCTCGTCCGCCGAGGGACTCCAGGGTTGTGCATCACCCGCGTCTACCCGGATCTGGCCCGGGAGAAGTTCGGCCTCGAGGACGGTCGAGTCGTGTGGCTCGCGGAGGCGCCCGCGGAAGACGTCCTGCGACCGACCGCGATCGTGAATCTCTCGAAGACGATCGAAGTCTTCCTCGAAGAAAATGCTCAAGGCGGCGTGGTCCTCCTCGATGGGCTCGAGTTCTTGATCCTTCGGAACGGGTACGACCCGGTCCTCCTTTTCGTCGAGCATCTCCGCGACCTCGTCGTGCGCAGTCGTGGGATCGTCTTGATTCCGCTAAGCCCAGCGACGCTAGACAGGAAGGAGGTCGCGCGGGTGGAACGGGATCTTGAAGTGGCCGACACGGAAGCGTGGAGGGCCGAGTTGGACGCGCGCGAGTGGAGCCGTCGCCTCGGCGGGTAGGCCGTCGGGCCCCGTCATCCGCGCGGCTCGCCCGGCGGCTCTTTTTTCTTGCGTCGACGGAGGAGAAGGGCGACGGCGACGACCGCCACGATCAGCCCCACCGCGATTTCGGGAGCGAGGGCCACGAAGTCAATCCCCGACTGCCCGGTTACCGTCACGGAAATGCCGAACGTCTTCTGGTTCCCCGCGAAGTCCGTCGCGCGCGCGTCGAGCGTGTGATTCCCCGTTGCGAGCGTGAGAGACGCCGTCCACGAGGTCGTCCCTATCGCCGGTGTCCAAGGGCCGTCGTCCACCCGCAGCTCGACCGTCCGGATCGCGATGTTGTCGAATGCCGTTCCGGTGACGCTCAGCGGCGACAACACACCGCTCCGATTGGACGGCGAGTCGATTGTGATGGCCGGCGAGACCGTGTCGCTCGCGGGCGGCGTCGTCGTGAAGAACTCATTCATCGGCGAGGCTCCTCCGTCGTTCGCGGTGAGATTGGGCAGGTTCCAGTTTGATTCGATCGTTGCGAGGACCGAGAAATGATCGTAGGCGACCGACGAGGTGTAGGCGGGCTTAACGACCCGACCGGCCCAGGCCGTGTAGATGGGTTGGCCGTACCCTTCGTCGAACGTGACCAGCAGGGCCGCCCGCTGGCTCGTGAAGACCGGACTGCTCAGGATTCGCTGAACCAAGTCGGCCAGGTAAGCATCGCCGGTCGCGATCGAGCAGCTGTGCATGTCGTTGCACTTGTTCGGCGTGAGCCACATGTAGTTTGAGGCGGTCGTCGTCGACCCGAGGTCGTTGATCAGGACGCTATCGGATGCACCCGCGGGGACGATACGAGCGCAGCGGGTCGGATTGCTGACGATGTCGTTGTAGTACACGAAGGGGTTGTGTCGAACCGCGTAGTCGCCGGAGTTGGCCCCGTAGCAATTGCTCGGCATGTCCTCCATATACGCCTTCCATGTCAGGCCCGCGCCCTCGAGTCGATCCACGATATTCGGCGCACTCCAGGCAGTGCTCGTGCACGCGTTCGAATTCGGATTGCCGTCGTACCCGCCACAACCGAAATCGGTGCCGCCAGAGAGGCAGAGATAGTTGGGGAGACTCGGATTGACGTTGCAGTAGTGGTCGTTTTGCGCCGATCCCCAGGCGCCCGCGAGGTTCGACATGTATCTTGCCGATCCGCCGCAAGATTCCAGGATGTCACAGAGGTTGTGGTTCTCCATCAGGATGATGACGAGATAATCGAAGTTCGTCCCCGAGGCGGCAGGGACTCGAGGGAAGGCCTGGACGGGGGCCGGCTTTACCGGGTGGGCGGAGGCCGTGAGGGCGGCGGCCGACACCGCCAAGGCCAGGCAGAACGTCAGAAGCGCCGAACGCGCATGACGTCCGAGGATTTCCACGGACACAGGACGCCCGGGCCGAAGCGGTCAATTCCTTAAAACCTTGTTAGTACAGGTAACGGAGGATTGTTCGGCGCCTAGTCCCGGAGCGCGGTCCCGTCCATAATTGACGCATTTGATAGTGAGACCTTGTTGCTTTTAGCCTGGCGTGCGCACGCAACACCTGGTACTCGGGATGTCCGTGACGGCATCGACGCCGATTGACCTGTCTTCGGTCGTCGAATCTCAACAGCCACTCGAAGCGGTGCTCCTCATCACCCGCACCGGGGCTCAGCTCGGCGCTTGGACCCGGAACTCCGTCCCGGTCGACGTCCTGAGCGTCATGTCCGCCACCCTCGTCGGCTCGGTCGAGACGCTGATGACGGCCCTCGGGGCCTCGAGCCCGCGCGAAGTCTCTTTGATGATCGACGGGCGCCGGGTCTTTGTGAGCAAGGTGAACGCGCAGGTCGTCCTGGTCATCGTCGCCGCGGGCGGGATGACCGAGGTGGCCCTTCGCGCCACGATGCGCCAGATCGTCAAGTCGCTTCCGCCGTTTCCGTCCGATTCGGACAGCATGACCCGAGGCGCTCGCGATCGAAGGCGCTCCTAGAATTCCATCACGCGTTTGAGGATCCCGTCCCGGCGAAGGCCGACGACTTCGCCCTTCCGGTCCAACGACGACGGCCGCTTACTTTTTCACTTTCTTTCGCGGAGTCCTGGTTCGGTTCCATAGGAACGCGTGGATGGCCGCCAGGGCGACGACCGGGGACATTCCGATGAGGACCGGGATGGTCGAATCGGCCAGAGACTCGGGAGAAACGCCTGGCGATTGGTCCGCGATCACCGTGATCACGGCCGTCTTCACGTTGCCTGATGTGTCGATCGCCCGGGCGTAGATCTGATTCATCCCCGCCGTCAGGAGCACGGTGCCGGACCACGAGGTCGTCCCGGAGGTCGGCGTCCAGGTCTGGTTATCCGTGCTCAGTTCGATCGCCGAGACCGCCACGTTGTCCCAGGCGACTCCCGTGACGGTGACGTTCGCGGACGCGATGACCGTGGCGTTCGACGGGGAAAGGATCGAGACCTGAGGTGGGATTTTGTCTCCGCCTCCGGGATTCGAGACCGCGACCCACTGACCGATGCCGGCCGTCAATCCGTGCGAGTCCAGGATTTCCAACTTGACCACGTAGGCCCCCGCGGTCGTGAAGACGTGCTCGATCGTCAGGGTCGAGGACCACGGGGTATCCCAGACGCCGTCTCCCTGCCAGTCCCAGCGGGCCTGCAAGGTCGCGCTCGGATCCGGGTCCGTCGACGAAGACGCGTCGAACGCGACGGAGTTGTTCACCTTGGGGTACGGAGGCGTGAAGGTGAATCGGGCCGTCGGCCCGGTCGTCGCGATCGTGACGGCAATGGACGCCGTGTGGGACAGCGTCGCGCTCGTCCCGGTAACGACAACCGTGTACGACCCGAGGGCCGCCCCGCTCATCGTGCATGCGGACGTCTGGGTGCCGCTGACGCTTGCCGGCATACAGGAGGTCGTCACTCCTCCGGGGGTGGATGCGGAAGTGAGAGCGACGGCTCCGCTGAAACCCCCGGTCGACTGGAGAGAAATCGTGGAAAACGCGGATTGGCCCGCCACAAACGAAACCGTGTTCGGGGTCGCGGTGATGGAGAAGTCCGGGCTGGCCGGGGCCGTCACGGTGACAGAGATCGACGTCGTGTGGACGAGGGATCCGTTCGTGCCGGTGACGGTGACCGTGTACGATCCGGGGGTCGAGCCGCTGAGTGTGCATGTCGAAGTCTGGCCGCCGCTGATGCTCGAGGGGGCGCACGCCGCCGCGACTCCAGAGGGCGAAGAGGCCGTCGTGAGTGCGACCGCTCCGCTAAAACCATCGGTGGAGGTGACGGAGATCGTCGAGGTGGCGGCTTGACCCGCCAAGAACGAAACGCTTGTGGGATTCGCGGAGATGGAGAAGTCGGGAGTCGACGGGGCGGTAACCGTCACGCCAATCGACGTCGTGTGGACGAGGGATCCGTTCGTGCCGGTGACGGTGACCGTGTACGATCCGGTCGTTGACCCGCCCAGGGTGCACGTGGACGTCTGAGTGCCGCTGATGCTCGAGGGGACGCACGAGACGTTCATTCCTCCAGGCGCGGAAGTCGCGGTGAGATCGACGGTGCCGCTGAAACCGCCCGTCGGGTGAAGTGAGATCGTCGAGGTGGCGGTTTGACCGGCAACGAACGAAACCGTGGTCGGGTTCGCCGAAAGAGAGAAGTTCGGCCCCGCGGGGGTCGTGAAGAACTCGTTCATGTTCGGCGCGTTCTGATCATTTGAGGTCAGCGGAGGCAGGTTCCAATTCGATTCGATTGTCGAGAGGACCGAGAAATGGCTGTATGCGGTCGACGACGTGTACGCCGTCTTCACGACAGGACCCGCCCACACCGTGTAGATCGGTTGGCCGTAGCCTTCGTCGAACGTGATCAGGAGCGCGGCCCGCTGCGTGAGGAAGACGTTGCTCCCGAGGATGAGCGGCACGAGGACCGAGAGATAGTTGTCGCCGGTCGGAATGTCGCAGTCATGCATGTCGTTGCATTCGTTCGGGGTGAGCCACATGTAGTTCGATGCGGTGGACGTCGAGGCCAGGTCGGCGAGCAGGGCGCTGCCCGCGGTTCCGGACGGGACCACTTGGTTGCACCGGGTCGAATTGCTCACGATGTCGTTGTAGTAGACGAACGGATCGTGCCGGACCGCATAACCCCCGGAGTCGCTGCCGTAGCAGTTGCTCGGCATGTCCTCCATGTACGCTTTGAACGTCAACCCGGCACCGAGGATCCGATCGATGATGTTGACGGAGCTCCACGCGCTGTTCGTGCACGGGTTCGAGTTCGGGCCGCCGTCGTAGCCGGAGCATCCGAAGTCCGTTCCTCCCGTGAGGCACAGATAGTTCGGTAGACTCGGATTCACGTTGCAATAGTTGTCCTGGAGGGAAATCGAATAGGCGTCCGCGAGGGCCGTCATGTACGTCGCGGTGCCGCCGCAGTGCGTGTAGATGTCGCAGATGTTGTGGTTCTCCATGATGATCGTCAGGACGTAGTCGAAATTGAGTCCGGACGTGGCCAGGCCTCGCACCGGCTCTCCCGGAGAAACGGCAAGATTGCCCGGGGGGTGGATCGGAACGACGCTCGCGGCGACCAACGCGCCGACGAGCAGGAAGATCGACGCCAGCACGGCGCCGAGGCGGTACATCCGTGAATCCATGAGAGATTGCTCCGGGGGAGACGAAGGTTAGTCGAACACGAACCGCAGGGGCTCGTTGCCTGAGCATTCGAGTTCGCTCGGGGGCGGATGCGGGCGACCAGAGTTCAGAATCCGGGTCACCGGCGCACCACGAGAATTTTCGCACAGTATTTAGCGATTTGGGGACGCTGGTCGAATGCGGGTCGCGAGTTTTCGAAATGGGGCTCCGCATCTGAAAAAATTCCTTCTCTCGAATAAAACAACAGACCCGGAATCGACGCGGTTTTCTTGTGGCGAGCGCGACATCATCTGGTCGATTCCCCGTCTAAGACCCACGGCGGCGCTCGCTCGGAACATGTCTCGAGAAATCCTTATCGCCTCGGTATCGCTCCCACCATTCGTGGGCACAATCGAGGGCTGGGAATTCCCCTGGATGAAGCCAACCGTATCCACCGGGCCGATGTCCGAGTCGGAGTTGGTCCGTCAGCAAGGGGGCTGGGTGTTCGCCGGGAGCATCTCGAATTCGATCTTGGGCTTCGCCTTCTGGGCCCTCGCGGCGCATCTATTCACCTCGTCCGCGGTGGGCATCACAGGGTCCCTCGTCAATCTCTCTTCCTTGGCGACGTCGATCGGCATTCTCGGCCTGGACAACGGACTCGTCCGGTTCATTGCCCGTGTCGATCGACCTCGCGCCCTGATGTGGCAAGTCCTCCTCGTCGGCGGGGGCCTCTCTTCGGTCATGGGAATCGTATTGTCCACGGTGATCCTCCGGGTTAGCAACGCGGCGGCCGCGCAGGAGTTCGCGGTCCTCGTCGTGCTGAGCGTCGCGCTGACGACGTCCCAGACGTGTTTCCAAATCACGGACGGATCGATCCTGGCGGCACGGAAGAGCGAGTATCTCGCATACCGCGCCGTGGCGTACGGCCTCGCGAAGATCGCGCTCCTGTTCACAGTCGCGGCGGCCGGTGTCGTCGGTCTCCTAGGATCGTACACACTTCCCCTCCTCGCCATTACCGTCGTGAGCCTCTTCCTCGTGTGGCGGGTGTGGCCGGCGCGGAACGAGAACGGCATCCCCACCCGGATCCGGGATCTCTCCTCGCTCTCGTTTGGCAACTGGATCCACGGTTTCACCTACTCGCTCCCGAGCCGCCTCGGACCTTCGATCCTGCTGATCTTCGTCGGCCCGAGTCCCGTCGCGTACTTCTTCATCGCCTTGCAACTCGCCGAGGTCCTCAACTACATCCCGGAGTCGGTGTCGAAGTCCCTCTTCGCCCATGGCTCGCTGCGCGACCGCCTGCCGACGTCGCTGGCGTCCAGCATGCGACGCCTCCTCGCCGTCATCATGGTCCCGATGGTCGGGCTCGGCGTGGTGCTCGCGTACATCGGCATGACGATCGTCGGAGGGACCTCGTACGGAGCGCACGGACTCGCCTTGCAGCTGTTCCTGCTCGCGACCTTGCCGAAGGCCGGGATTCAATTGTACAAGGCGCAGTTCAATGTCGACCGCCGGCCCTTGGCCCTCATCGTCATGGGGAGCACGCTCGGCCTGTCGACGCTGGCCTTCTTGGTCATCGGCCTGGCCCTTCGGGTAGATCCGGACTGGTTGCCGTTATCGTGGATCCTGGGGGGCGTGCTGGCTTTGGGAGTCGGCTGGTGGCTCTCGCGGAGGCGGGCTCTGGGCGGACCGGAGACGCCTGCAGGGGCGGGCTGAAGGAGAACCGCGGTTGCGGCCTGCCTCCGGCGCGCGCCCAGGGCAATCGGCCGAGAATTCGGTAGTACACGGCGAACCAGCCGAAAAGCGAAACCACCGCGAACAAGAAAGCCGCGGGAGAAAGCACTGGTTCGACCTGCGCACTCACGAAGTCGACGGGAGATTTGGAAGCAAGGAATCCGTTATAGATTGCAATCAACATCCTCACGGCTGCGGCGAACGTACCGACGACGAGCATGGTCTTTGCGAGTCCGATCCGTGATCCGGAGTCGATTCGCGCCGCGGTCCCGAGTAGATACGCGCCTACCGCGAGGACGACGACGAACCGAACGGTCATCCGAATCGGATTCCACACGGCTTCGATGGGGCCAGAGACTAGTTCCAGGACGAGCCCGGAACAGAAAAGGAACGCCGCCGCGGCCGCGGCGACAAAGAACGCGGGCCGAGCTCGCTCACCCTGCCATTCGCGGGTCCAGGCCCGACCTCTTTCGATCCGGAGGATGCCCGCGAGTCCGATCAGGCCGACCACGGTCGGCACCGCGATGCTGAGGATCGGCGCGTACAGTTGGTACGAAGGCGTGGCCGAAAGTGCTTGAAGCCCCGGGAGAGCGGGGCCGAAATAGAACGGGACATCCATGACCAGGTCCGCGACGGCGGCGAGCGCCAGCGAAAGAAGGAGCCATCTCACCCCTGAAGCGGTCGCCGGGTTCGCGGAAACTCTCTGACCCATTCGGGCGCACGAAATCCCGCATGGTATTTATCGTGTCCGATTCAGAGTGAAGTCTTCCCGGACGAGGAGGTCCACTTGCCTTTTCTCGAAGGCGATTTCTAAGGCAACGATGAGAGCCCGCCTCACCGATCCGTCGCGGCGGACAAAAACGACCTGGCGCGCATCCGGCGGATGATTCGCTGTCACAAGTCGTGGGATAAGTTTCGGCAACGGCCGCAGGGGCCTATGTGTCTTCGTTCGGCAGGGAGACCCGCCTGGCCGCCTTGCGTCGACGGACGAGCAAAACGGCCAAGATGAGGGCAAGGATTAGCGACAGGCCACCTGTCACCTGTTCGGATCCGGTGGGATCGGCTGCACCTTGGATCCGGATCGAGACGCTCGCCGATACGTCCGGATTCAATGGGGTGTTGTCGTTGTTGACGAGTCGCGCGGTGATCGTGTTGTTCCCGTCCGGCATGTCGACGATGAACCCCAAATCATAGGCGCGCGGCTCCTGGCTGAGCACGCCATTCAGGAACAGCTGGACGTGGCCCTCGTTGGGGGCGTTCGGTTGGCCATACGAATCCACGAGCGTGAAGTTCGTGACCTCCACGGCAAAGTAGACGTCGTGGGCAATCGTCGGGCCCGGTTTCGGGGATACGATCGTGATGGTCGGGGTGCCGACCGCGGGGCCGTGGGTCGCGACGATTCGGACGGACGCGGAGACGTCGGGACTGAGCGGCGTGCCGTTGTCCTGAACGAGCTGCAGGCGAATCGTGTGTGGACCGGATTCGAGAGGGAGAGAAATGGGCTCGATGTGGGTGAGCAGTCGGGAATACGCGCCATCCACGTACACGTCGACGTGGCCTTCGCCCGCGTTGGCGACCTGCCCGACGCGGCCGGGCTGCACGAGGACGAAGTTGGCCACAGCGAAGCTCACGATCACCGGCGTCCCATTGCCGATGACCTGATCGTTCGCGGGCGCGAGGATCGACACGGAGGGTCCCGCCGCCGCGGCGGAAGGACTCGTCACCGCCCCCAGGAAAATCCCGAGGAGGACGGATAGCCCGAGCATGGCCACCCGACCGGGCGACGACCACTTCGGGGTGCGCGCCATCAGCGGGCCTCCAGTTTGCGATAGAGGGCCGCGAGGACCCCGAGCCCGATGAGGAGGTTTACGAGGGCCAGGTACGGCGTCGCGTCGAACGGCGTGACCCGTCCGAGGAGCGCCTGCACCGTGACGTGAAGGCTCGCCGTGACGTTGGGATTCAGCGGACCGCCCTCGTTGTCGACGAGTTGGAGCGTGACGGTGTGTGGGCCGTCTTTCAGGTTCAGATGGAGGGGCGCGTCGTGCGTCAGCACCGCATACGGCGCGTTGTCGAGTCGCGCCAGGATATGGCCCTCGTTGGGAACGCCCGCGGGCCCGCCGGGAGCGACGAGCACGAAGTTCGTGACCCGGAAGGAGAGCGTCGAGTCGGTCCCGACGAGCGCGCCTTCGCGGGGGAAGACAATCGAAAGGCCCGGTGTACCGCTGGCGGGTCCCCGAGTCACCATGACCGCGACGGATGCCGTAACGTCCGGATTCAGGGCGGACCCGTTGTCCGTCACCAGCCGTAACCGGATTGTGTGTGGCCCGGAGGGAAGGGCGAGGACGATTGTGTTGACGCTCGCCTTCGCGGTCAGCATATCATCCACCAATACGTCGACGTGGCCGGAGTTCGGTGAGGACGTCCCGTTCCCCGGTTCCGTGAGGTTGAAGTTCGTCACGGCAAAGACGACCGCGACCGGAGTTCCGTTGCCGATCACCACGTTGGGAGTCGGTGAAATAACGGACAGCGTCGGGAGCGGCGCGCCGCGGCCGTTCGAGGCGGGGATCCCCGAGGCGACGAGCATTCCGATTATCGCAACAATCAGGGCGAAGATCCGCGCGTTCACGATACCATCCTCGGTGTCATGCTAAGGACTCCCACCGCGGGCGTTCGCGTCCCGGGCCGCGAGTTTTCGGCGGCGCAGGATCAGGACGACCAAGATGAAAGCCAGGAGGAGTGCGATCCCGCCATTGGAGACCAGGGGCAGGCTCACGGAGGAGGACGCGACGACGTGAATTGCCACGGTCGCAGACGCCGACGGATTCGCCAGGACGGTGTCGTCGTTGTTCACGAGTCGCGCCCCGATCGTGATGTCCCCCTCGGGCAACGAGACCAGGAGTACAGGCTCATACTGAATGACCTCCATCACCACGTCGGTCCCGACGAGCAGCTGCACGTGACCTTCGCTCGGGGCGTTCGGTTGGCCCCGCGGCTCGACCAACGTGAAATTCTCAATCCGATACGACACGTAGATTCCGTGACCGGTCGCTTCGAGTGGCGTCGGGGACAGGATCTTGAGGCGGGGGGCGCCCTCGTCTGGTCCATGGGTCGCTACAACGCCGACGGACGCGCTCACATCCGGGTTCAGCAGGGTGCCGTTGTCCGCGACGAGCTGGATCCGAATTGTATGCGCCCCGGAGGTCACCGGGAGCGAGAACGGCTCGACCGCGGTCAGGAGTCGGATGTACTGCGTGTCCAGGAACACATTCGCGTGACCTTCGTTCGGTGACCCAATCTGCCCCACGCGCCCGGGTTGCACGAATGCGAAGTTCGACACGAGAAAGTCGACGAGAACGGAAGTGCCATTCGCAATCACGGCTCCGTTGGCGGGAGAGACGATCGTGAGGGACGGCGCCGCCGCGACCGCTGTCGAACTCGAAAGCGAAACACCCAACAAGCTCATCAGCGCGACGAGGGCCAGCATCGTCGAACGGCGACGCGCCTCGGGGTGCTGCCTTGCCGTGGGCGCCTGCGGCCTCACGCGTTCTTCCCTCCGAATCGGGCCGAGAGTATCTTGAGAAGATTGCCGCCCCGCTGCCGGTAGAACAACACGATGAAGATCGCGCCCGCGAGGACGATCTGCGTGATCGAGAGATACGGGTTGATGTCCACGATCGCCGCAAACTGGATCCGGAACGTGACCGAGTCAGATGCGTCCGGGGTCAACGCCTGGCCGGCGTCGTCGACCAGCCGGACCGTGACCGTGTGTTCGCCGTCGACTAGGTCCGAGAAGGGGATCGGTCGGAAGGCCATTACGGACATGTAGTAGACCCCGTCCAAGAACACCGCGACATGCCCCTCGTTCGGGACCGGCTCGCCGCGTCCCGGGGGCACCAGCGCGAAGTCCGTGACTCGGAAGGAGATCGTGACGTCGCGCCCCAGGACGAGTCCCGGGGTCGGATACGTGATCTCCACGTAGCTGATCTGGATTCGCGGCGTTCCGACAGCAGGGCCTTGTGTCACCGTCACCGTGATGGAGGACGTCACATCTGGACTGAGGGCCGTCCCGTTGTCGGAGACGAGCCGCAACAGGATCGTGTAGGTGCCCGAGGCCAGAGAGAGGTCGATCGTCTCCTGGCTCACGGCGATCGTGAGCACCCCGTCCACATAGACGTCCACGTGCCCTTCGGTCGGCGACGGGCCTGGGCCTCCGGTCCCCGGGGGAGTGAGGTTGAAGTCGGAGACGACGAAGATCACCGCGACGGAGGTCCCGTTCCCGATCACGACGTGGTCCGCGGGAGAGACGATCGTCAGGGTGGGTCCCGCCGCTCGAACGCCCGGCATCGACAGCCCGAAGACCAGCACGATTAGAACGCCGGCAAGGGCGAGCGCCGCGGTTCGCATGCTGAAGATCGTCGGTTCAGAACCGTTGATCGCGCAGTCCCCCACGTCTCTATCGAGGGATTAACCGATTTCGATATTAAACCTCGGCGTGGTGCTGTGTGGCCGTTTGCATCTGGATTCACATCGCCCAGGGCAAGGTCTTAGAAATGAGCTCTGTCTTACTAGCTCGTGCACGTCGTCAAGGCATCGAGCAAGGGCCAGATTGTAATTCCGAAGGAAGTCCGCGCGAGGCATCGAATCGGTCGGGATACAGACCTTGTGCTCTTCGAATCTGGAGACGCCCTCGTGCTTCGCAAGAAGTCCGATGTCGAAGGGATCCTGAACGACGAGTTCGCGCCGCTTCTTCGGGCCACGGAGGACGCTCTGAGGGACCTGTGGGACAACTCCGATGACGATGTCTGGGACGGCGTGGTTCGATGTGGCGCGCTGTATGGCAGCGTGACACCCTGAGGGTCCTCGTTCTCATTTCGACGAGCGTTCAACAAGCCTTAACCCGGCGCCGAACGTGGACCGAGGCGGAGGAGCGGAAATGTCGAACGCTTTGTACGCGGTTCTCGCGCTCGCGCTCGTGACCTCGGTCGGAGCCGGTGTCGCCATTCATGGGATGGACACCGAGTCGCCGGAGGCCCTGGTAATGGTCGAAGGCACGGTG
>Ga0137415_10002541_pt1 | contig 18166 bp, 16 predicted proteins | sample CZODoug3_1_1_16f_FD_183082 | JGI IMG/M metagenome (GOLD analysis project Ga0137415, IMG submission 183082) | Vadose zone soil fungal communities from Angelo Coast Range Reserve, California, USA - CZODoug3_1_1_16fungal (Hybrid Assembly) | ecosystem: Environmental > Terrestrial > Soil > Vadose...
GCTGCTGTAGCTGCCGTCAGCGGACCGGCCGTCGTAGTCGTCGGCGAGCCGCATGAGCATCTCGCCCTTGCCGCCCGCCAGCTCGTCGAGGCCCTGGCGCAGCGGGCCCCAGAGCTCCTTGGAGTACATGGCCTTGACGGCCGCGATCTGAGCGTCGCCGTAGGCCAGCTTGCGGCCGTCCTCCAGCGCGACCGGCTTCTTGAGCAGCGGCAGCACGAGCGCGCGGTAAGCGGCCGTTGCGGCCTTGGGATCGGCGGCAGCGGCGCCCAGCGGGCAGTTCGGCTGCTGGGCGCACCAGGCGGCGAACACTTCGAACGCCTGCTGGAACGCGGCGGCCTGCGCCACGTTCTCCTCCACCGGGTCCTGGTCCGGGTCGAGCGCGCCGTCCAGCACCAGCGCGCGGACGTTCTGTGGGAACGCCTCGGCGTAGGTGTAGCCCAGCCGGGTGCCGTAGGAGTAGCCGAGATAGGTCAGCTTGGCGTCGCCGAGCGCCGAGCGCAGCACGTCCATGTCCCTGGCCACGTCCCGCGTGCCGACGTTGGCCAGCAGGTCCGCACCGGAGCGCTCGACGCACTTGGCGACGTCCTGCTTCGAATCCTCCTCGAAGTGGGCGTCGCGCGCCCGGTCGGGCTCGCCCGCCGCGACCGCGGCGTCATCGGCCGGAGGGCCGTCGGTATCCCGGTACAGCCGGTCGTCGTCCCGCTCGCGCGCCGTCCGGCACTTGATCAGCGGCTCGCTCGCCCCGATCCCGCGCGGGTCGAACCCGACCACGTCGAACCGCTCGCCGAGCGGCGTGTTCCGGATCTGGCCGGCGAGCCTGGCGGCCAGCCGGGTGCCGGCGCCGCCCGGGCCGCCCGGGTTGACCACCAGCGAGCCGATCCGCCGGTCCGGCTGGCTGGCCCTGCTGCGCAGCACCGCCAGCCGGGCCGTCTTACCGGTCGGTTTGCTGTAGTCCAGCGGCACCTCGAGATAGGTGCAGTCGAACTTGCCGCACCGGCTCCAGTCCAGCCGCTGGGCGTAGAACCGCTGCAGCTGTGGATCCGGCACCGGCCCGACCGCCGTGCCCGCGCCCAACGTGCTGCCGGTGCCACACGCCGCCACCGGTACCACGAGCGCCAGCAGCGCGACCAGGATCACGAGGGGCCGCCACCGACCGAGCCCTGAACGCGCGCTCATGTCAGGTCACGACGTCGAGCGGCGGCGATGCCGACCAGCATGGCCACGGCGGCGTATCCGGCGACCACCAGCAGCATCAGCCACCAGGCGTGCGCGACCCCGAACGTGCCGCCGAACTGCTCACCGCCGGTGAACCCGCTCAGGGCGTAGGCGGTCGCCACCCGTGGCAGGTAGTCGGTGATCTTGTCCAGCACGGGGGAATCGCTCGCCAGATAGACCGCAACGTTCTCGATGAGCATCGTGTACAGCAGCACCGCGAGCACCGCGACGGCCTGGCTCCGCAGCAGCATGCCCACGCCGACCCCGACCACCGCCCACAGCGCGAAGAGCGGCAAGGAGCCCGCGCTCACCGTGAGCACCCAGGGCAGATCACCGTCGAAGCCGGTGCGGCTGAGCAACAGGCCGCCGAAACCGGCGACCACCGAGACGAGCCCGTACACCACCCCGACAAGCGCCGCTAAGATCATCTGGGCGACGGCCAGCTTGGGCCGGCGCGCGGCGTTGAGATAGCTGGTGACGATGGTGTTGTGCCGGTACTCCGCCGTGGCGTACAGGGCGCCGAACAGAGTGGCGAACAGGATAGCGAAGTCGAGCGCCTGGGCCAGGTTCGCCGCCAGATAGCCCTCCTTTGCACTGTTCCAGGCGAGCAGCAGGCTGATCACGGCGGCGGGGATCAGCAGCGCCCACCACGTCGAGGTGGACCGCGTCTTGCGGAACTCCGAGCGCACCAGGTCGCGGATCTCCCCGACCGACCAGGCAGCGGGGCGGTTGACGGTGTCGAGAGTGGGAGCCGACATCACCGGTCCCCTTCCTGCGTAGTGGGGACGGACTGGGCGGGCTGGACGGGCTGGACGGGCTGAGCCGGCGGATCGGAGGGTGGGCCGCCCGGTGCCTCTGGCAGGAACTCGCTCTCGGTGAGCTGTAGGAAGCGCCGCTCCAGGTCGGCGGGTTCGCGGTGCATGCCGTAGACCGATACCTCGGCCGTCCTCGCCAGGTCGCCGACCTGGGTGACCGTGGCGCCGACGATGCTCAGCCAGTTCTCCGGCAGGACCGTCACCTCGCGGAGGCCGTTGCGGGCGAGCAGCCCGGCCAGCCGGTCGGCGTCCGAGCACTGCACCCGGACGCGGTCGCGGTTGTCCCCGGCGAGCTCGTCCATCCGGCCCTCGAACACCTGCCGGCCCTTGCTGACGATCACCACCCGGTCCACCGTCTGGGCGATCTCGGCGAGCTGGTGGCTGGATACGAGCACCGTGCGCCCGGTGGCCACGTAGCGGCGCAGGAACCCGCGCAGCCAGGCCAGGCCCTCCGGGTCGAGGCCGGAGCCGGGCTCGTCCAGGATCAGCACCTGGGGGTCACCGAGCAACGCGGTGGCCAGAGCGAGGCGCTGGCGCATGCCGAGGGAGAACCCGCCGGCCTTGCGGTTCGCCACCCTGGCCAGCCCGACCAGCTCCAGCACCTCGTCGGCCCGCCGGTCGGGCAGGCCCATCGCGGCGGTGTAGATCCGCAGGTGCGCGCGCGCCTTGCGGGACCGGTGGAAGCCGTTCGAGTCGAGCACCGCGCCGACCACCCGGGTCGGCTGGACCAGCTCGCGGTAGGGCACGCCGTTGACCGTGGCCGTGCCGCCGGTCGGCGTGATCAGCCCGAGCAGGGAGCGCAGGGTGGTGGTCTTGCCCGCCCCGTTCGGGCCGATGAAGCCGGTCACCTGGCCCGGTTCAGCGGTGAAGCTGATGTCGCGGACGGCCTCCACGGACCGGAACCGCTTGGCCAGGTTGCGTACCACCAGGCGTCCGTCATCGGATCGCGACGGCGGTTCGGAGCGGAGTGCGGTGGTTGGTTGTTGCTCGACAATGGACATGCGTGTTCTCCATGCCTCACGGGCCGGAGCGGTGGTCCCCGGCGCGGTGGAATGCCGGGCACACGGGCGCATCACGGGCCGCCGCCGGCGTGTTTGCCCAGTTAGGGCGCACCCTTTGGACAATGTCAGCGGCAAACGGCACAGACGATGGGGCGGGCCCCCTTCGTCATGGGGACAGCCCCCCAGCCCGGGTGGGGTCCGCGCGGGGGTTCTCTCCCCCGGGCCGGAGTACAGCGAAGGGCGCCGGGGGAGAAGATCCGCCCGACGCCCTTTCGGTCGATCGGGATCAGCCGGTCAGCTGGGCGCGATCGTGCAGTGTGTGTTGTCCGGCGGCAGAGTCAGGTCGGTGAAGTACCGGCTCACGATGTCGTCGACGCACTGGGTGCCCTGCAGGGCCACGGTGTGCTGGTTGCCCTGCACCGTGAGCAGCCGCGCGTTGAGCGCCTTGGCCAGGTTCACCCCAGCCTGGTAGGGCGTCGCCGGGTCGCCGGTCACCGAGATGACCATGATCTGCGGCAGGCCGACGACGTGCGGCAGGTGCGGCTCGCTGGTGTTGGGCACTGGCCAGAACGCACAGGGGTCGCGCGCCGGGTTGGGCCCGTGCCCGTCGTCGCGGAACGGCGCCGCCGCCCGCGAGCGCTTGTCGGCCTCCAGCACCACGGCCGGGTCGGTGACCGGCTTGTCGTCCACGCAGCCGATCGCGGTGAACGCGTCCAGGGTGAACTGATAGCTGCCGTCCTGCTGGCGCCCGTTGTAGATGTCGGCCAGCAGCATCAGGATCCGGCCCTGCCCCTGGGACAGCTCGATCAGGCCCCGGCTGAGCGGGTCCCACAGCTGCGGGGTGTACAGCGCCTGGATGGCACCGGTCATCGCGTCGTTGTAGGACATCTTGCGGCCGTCGGACAGCTGCACCGGCCGGTTGATGACCGGCAGCACCAGCTTCTTGAAGTTGTCCGTCGCCGCCTTCGGATCACGACCCAGCGCACACTGCGGCTGCCTCGCGCACCAGACGGCGAATGCGTCGAACGCCTGCTGGAAGCCGGCCGCCTGGGCCACCGACCGGTCGATCAGGTTCTGGTCCGGGTCCAGCGCCCCGTCCAGCACGAGCGCCCGCACGTTCTGCGGGAACGCCTCCGCGTAGCTGTAGCCCAGCCGGGTCCCGTACGAGTAGCCCAGGTAGGTCAGCTTCGCATCACCCAGCGCCGAGCGCAGGATGTCCATGTCCTTGACGACGTCCCGGGTGCCCGCGTTGGCCAGCAGGTCGGCACCCGAACGCTGCGCGCACTTGGTGTCGTAGTCCTTGTTGTGGCCCTCGAGCCGGGCCACCCCGGCCGGCGAGCTGTCCACCTCGACGTCCATCCGGTCGGCGTCGCGCTCCGGCGGGGTGAAGCACTGGATCGCCGGCTTGCTGGCGCCGACCCCCCTCGGGTCGAAGCCCACCACGTCGAACCGCTGGCCCAGCGGGCCGCCCTCGACCTGCTTGGCGACGCCGGCGGCCGCCTCGGTGCCGGACGCGCCCGGCCCGCCCGGGTTGATCACCAGCGAGCCGATCCGCTGGGCCGGCAGGCCGGCCTTCTCCCGCAGCACCGCGATCTGCGCCGTCTTGCCGGTCGGCTGGGCGTAGTCCAGCGGAACCTGCAGGTAGCCGCAGTCCAGCTTCGGGTCGGCGAACGTCTGCCGGTCGTCCAACGAGGCCGCGTACGGCGCACAGGGGCCCCAGGTGAGCTTCTGCGAGTAGAACTTCTGCAGGTCCCCGGTGGGCACCGGACCGACAGCGGTGCCGGCGCCGAGAGTCCCGTCCGGCGAGCACGCCACCGCCGGGATCGCCACAGCCAGCAGCGCGAGCAGGATCAGGAGGGGGCGGCGCAGGCCGCGCGCTGTCAGCTTCATCGACGGACAGTCTGCACCGGATGGCACCGGGAGCCGCGAGTGGGTCGCCCGTCCGCGTGGCGTGGCTCTCAGGAAACTCCGCTGGTCGTGGCCCGGTCGTGGCCCGGGCCGATCAGCCGATCAACTCCTCGACGCCCGGGCGGTCCCGCACCAGCTCCCAGTACCGCTGCGCGAGGGTGTCCGGGTCGATCCGGGGCAGCGACCCGACGGCCACGGTGTCGAACCCGCCGGCGTCCCAGAGCCCGGCCGCGGCGCTCCGCTCGATCAGTGCACCGATCAGCAGCGTGCCGACGTAGATCCCGCGCGGACCGACCTCGGCGGCGAGCGCGTGCAGGTAGTTGAGCAGCCCGGACTGGGCCACCCCGGCACTGCCCAGCGCGGGCATCGGCACCCGTGCGCTGGCCCCCTGGGCGAACAGCAGCGCGCCGGATCCCCTGGCCAGCATGTCCGGCAGCACGGACCGAACCAGCGCGATCGGCGTGAGCAGGTTCAGCGGCAGCCAGGTGAGCAGCTCCTCGGCGTCCAGGTCGAGCGCTCCGACCGGCAGTCGGCTGACGTCCCCCGGGCTGTAGAGCAGCACGTCCGGCGTGCCGAACCGGTCCGTGATCGCGGCCGAGGCGGCCCGGGCCGCGCCGGTGTCGGCCAGGTCGGCCGGCACGGCGTAGGCCTCGACACCTCGGTCCCCCAGGTCTTTCTCCAGAATGTCCAGCTTGGCGCGGTCCCTGGCCACCAGCGCGATCCGGTAGCCCTCGGCGCCGAATCGGCGAGCGGTGGCCAGACCGAGGGCGGGGCCGGCGCCGAACACGGCCAACGTACGGGTCATGGGTTCGTCCTCCCGAATCAAACTTGAGTTGACCCTCAACATACGTCAAACTTGAGCATTCTCTCAAGTTGATAGGCTGGCCGCGATGTCCACCGAGGGAGCCCAGGCACCGGCCCGGCCACTGCGCGCGGATGCCCGGCGCAACCGGGAGCTGCTGGTGGCCGCCGCGCGTGAGGTGTTCGCCGCGCGCGGGCTGGACGCACCCCTCGACGAGATCGCCCGGCGAGCCGGGGTGAGCATCGGCACGCTCTACAACCGCTTCCCCAGCCGCGTGGAGCTGGTCGACGCCGCGCTGGCCGAGCAGGTGCTGGCGTCGGTGCGGCTGGCCGAGCGGGCGATCACCGACCCCGACCCGTGGCACGGGCTGACCACGCACCTCACCGCGATCGCCGAGCTGCAGGCCGCCGACCGGGGCTTCACCGACGTCTGCGTGTACACCCTGCCCGCCGGCTCGGTGACCGAGCAGGCCAAGCACCGAGGCAACGAACTGACCCTCGCGCTGGTCGAACGGGCGCAACGGGCCGGCGTGCTGCGCCCCGACGTCGACCTCACCGACATCGGGCTGCTGATCTGGGCCGCGGTACGGGCCACCGAGGGGGTGCGCGCGCTCGCGCCCGACGCCTGGCGGCGACACCTCGCACTGGTGCTCGACGGGCTGCGCACGGACGCCGCACACCCGTTGCCCGGGCGCCCGCTGGACCCCGAGACGGTCCGCCAGGCGATGTCCTTCGGCTGATCCCCCTGGTCACGGCACTAACGGGTGACCCGCCCCTGTGAGTCTCGTCGCAGCCGGATCCCCGCCGCCGTCCCGGGTGCCACGCTGGGCGCACCACACCGGAGACGACCCGGGGACCCGCCAGGCGGGCCTCGAGGGAGGACGGTTGACGATGACGTCACCCGCATCTCGCGATGGAAATGCCGAAGGATCCGCAACGCCACGGCGCAGCGCCGGCGACGAGGTGACCGCGCCCTACCGCAGCGGACCCAGCGCGCCCGAACCCGCCGCGAACCAGCCGGCACCGGTCAAGCGCATCAGGATCCCCCAGCTGCACGCCATGAAGGAACGCGGCGAGCGGTGGGCCATGCTCACCGCATACGACACCTACGCGGCGGAGATCTTCGACGAGGCCGGGATCCCGGTCCTGCTGGTCGGCGACTCGGCGGCCAACAACGTGTACGGCTACGACACCACGCTGCCGATCACCGTGGACGAGCTGCTGCCGCTGGTCCGCGCGGTGGTGCGGTCCACCCGGCGGGCGCTGGTGCTGGCCGATCTGCCGTTCGGCAGCTACCAGGTCGGGCCGGCCCAGGCGCTGGAGACCGCCACCCGGTTCATGAAGGAGGGCGGCGCGCACGCCGTCAAGCTGGAGGGCGGCCGGCGGTTCGCGCCCCAGACGGAGGCCCTGGTCGGGGCCGGCATCCCGGTGATGGCCCACCTCGGGTTCACGCCGCAGAGCGAGCACACCATCGGCGGCTACCGGGTGCAGGGCCGGGGCGACACCGGCGAGACGCTGATCGCCGACGCGCTCGCGATGCAGGAGGCCGGCGCCTTCGCGGTGGTGCTGGAGATGGTGCCCGCCGACGTGGCCAAGCGGGTCACCGCCGAGCTCGCCATCCCCACCGTGGGTATCGGCGCCGGGCCAGACTGCGACGCCCAGGTACTGGTCTGGCAGGACATGGCCGGACTCAACCGCGGCCGCACCCCCCGGTTCGTCAAGCGCTACGCCGACCTGGGCGACGCGCTGTTCAACGCCGCGCGCGCGTTCGGCTCAGAGGTCCGCGACGGCGTCTACCCGGACCCGGAGCACTCCTACTCGTAGCCGCCCGGCGAGTCCCCCAGACGTCCCGCGGGGACGCGGCGATCCCGCGTCCCCGCGGAGACACCTCAGCCCGCGGCCGTCTCTCCTGGCCCGCGCCGCGCACCTTGCGTGGTCCTCGCGCACCTCGCACCATGCGCGAGAACCACCGAAGGTGCGCGAGCACGTCCGGCTGCACGACCTGGCCCGAGCCCGACCCGCCCAGCCCACACTCAGCGCCGGGTGACGACCTCAAGCGCTGCACCCTCCCACGATCCACAACTCCGGGCCAGAATGGGCGGGTGCGCGAGCCATACCCGCCGATCGAGCCCTACCGCCACGGTGCGCTCGAGGTCGGCGACGGTCACCAGCTGTACTGGGAGTGCTGCGGCAACCCGGACGGCAAACCCGTGGTGTTCCTGCACGGCGGCCCTGGCGGCGGCTGCAAGCCGGACCACCGGCGGGCGTTCGACCCGGCCCGGTACCGGATCGTGCTGGTGGACCAGCGCGGTTGCGGCCGCAGCCGGCCGCACGCCGCCGACCCGGACCCGCTGACCGCGCGCGCCGCCCTGCACCGGAACACCACCGCCCACCTGGTCGCCGACCTGGAGCTGCTCCGCGAACACCTGGGCATCGACCGGTGGCAGGTGTTCGGCGGGTCCTGGGGGTCGACGCTCGCGCTGGCCTACGCGCAGAGCCACCCGCAGCGGGTCACCGAGCTGGTGCTGCGCGGCATCTTCACGCTGCGCCGCCGCGAGCTGGACTGGTTCTACGGCGGCGGCGCCCAGGCGCTGTTCCCGGACCTCTGGGCGGAGTTCCTCGAGCCGCTGCCGACCGAGCTGCGCGGGGCGGCCAGCCCGGCGATCATCGACGGCTACCGCGGGCTGCTGAACGACCCCGACCCACTGGTGGCCGGCCGGGCCGCCGTCGCCTGGAGCGGCTGGGAGGCCGCCACGATCACCCTGCGCCCCCGCAAGGACCTGGTCGACTCGTTCACCGAGCCCGAGTTCGCACTGGCCTTCGCCCGGATCGAGAACCACTACATGTGGCACGCCGGCTTCCTGGACGAGGGCCAGCTGCTGCGCGACGCGGGCCGGTTGGCCGGCATCCCCGGGGTGATCGTGCAGGGCCGCTACGACGTGTGCACCCCGCTGCGCACCGCGTGGGACCTGCACCTGGCCTGGCCGGACGCCGAGTTCGTCGTGGTGGACGACGCCGGGCACGCCTTCGACGAGCCGGGCATCCAGCATGCGCTGGTCAGCGCCACCGACCGGTTCGCCGGCTGAGCCGAGCCGGCGCACACAGCCGGCGCACACAGCCGGCGCTGGCGCCGGCACACACCCCCTGGCGCCGGCACACGCCGTGTCGACACCACACACCAGTTATAACTCGAGTGCGACGTCCAAAAGCACGTGTGCGCGAGCGAGAGTTCGTGTGCATGTCACAGCAGGTGTGTGCTGTACGAGCGCACCCCGGAGCCGGCGGCCCCGGCGCTGACACCGGCGCATACCCCCGCTGGGGCCGGCTGACAGCCGGCACACGGCCTGCCGATACCACACACCAGTTTGAACTCGGGTGGGACGTCCAAAGCACGTGTGCCAGCGCCGGAAGCTGTGTGCCGGCCCGCCGGCGAGTGCGCCAGGCCCCGGTCAGCGGGCGTCAGCGCAGTCGGGTGGCCAGTTCCTCGGTGTCGTCGACGAACCACAGCTGCCGGCCGCGGTTGGTCTCGGCCACGAAGCTGGCGAAGGTCTCGCTACGCGTCACGTAGCGGGAGATGTCGCCGAGGATCGCCAGGCGAAGTTGGTAGGTGACGAACTTCTGCACGATCGTCCCGGCCACCCCGGTGCGCAGCTGGAAGAACTCGCCCGCGAGCCGCTCCGCCGGCAACACCAGCAGCTCCGCGCCGCGCCCGTGGGCGTCCGCGATGAGGTCCACCGCCTGGCGCTCGGTCCCGATCAGCTCGCCAACGGTCGGCAGGACCAGCACGGGCACGCCATGGATCGTGCTCAGCCGGTCCCCGCCAGCCACCACCTGGCCAGCCACCGCGCCGTCAGTCACCGCGTCGTCAGCCACCCAGCGCCTCCTCCAGTCGGGCCGACAGCTTGCCCCGCGCCCCGGCCAGGGAGGGCCCGCACCAGGTGAGCAGCCGGCCGTTGACGAAGGCGCACCGGGCGCCGTCGAACGCCTCCGGGCCGTCGTCCGGGGTGAACAGGTAGGGCTCGTCCGGCAGCACCACCAGGTCGGCCCGCCCGTCCGCGAGCAGGCCACGCAGCTCGTCCAGCTTCGGGCGGGGGTACCGGTCGGCGTGCCCGGCGTAGGCGTTGGCCACGCCCAGCCGGTGCAGCACGTCCCCGGCGAAGGTGTCCCGGCCGAGTAGCACCCACGGCTTGCGCCAGACCGGCACGATCGCGGTGGCGCGCACCAGCGTCGGCGGGCCGGCCCACTCCGCCTCGGCCCGCTCCAGCCAGTCCGGGGCGGCGTCGAACGCCTCGGTGAGCAGCCGGCGGATCGAGGCCAGTGCGATGGGCACGGTTGCCGCCGCCTCGGTGACCCAGACCGGGATGCCGTCGGCGCGCAGTGCGGCCACGTCCTGCGGCCGGTTCTCCTCGGCGTTGGCCAGTACGAGGTCGGGCGCGGCGGCGCGCACGGCGGCCAGCTTCGGGTACTTGGAGCCACCCACCCTGGCCACGTCCAGCTCGGCGGGGTGGGTGCAGTAGTCGGTGGCGCCGACCAGCACCCCGGGCACGCTCACCGCGACCGCCTCGGTGATCGAGGGCACCAGCGAGACGACCCGGACCGGCGGGCCGGCCAGGGCCACCGGCTCGCCGAGGTCGTCGGTCGGCGCGGGGCTCACGGCAGGTCGGTGATCCGGATCCCGGCGTGCGTCTTGTACCGGCGGTTGATCGCAATGAGGTTGGCGGTGAGCGCCTCGACCTGGCCGGCGTTGCGCAGCCGGCCGCCGTAGATGCCGCGCACGCCGGGGATCGTCTCGGCCAGCGCGCGGACCTGGTCGGTGGCCGCCCGGTCCTCGCCGAGCACCAGCACATCCAGGTCGATCTTGGAAACCGACAGGTCGGCCAGGGTCACCGCGGACACGTGGTGGAACGCGGCGGTCACCGTGGACTCGGGCAGCAGCGCGGCGGCCTGCTGCGCGGCGCTGCCCTCCTTGACCTCCAGCGGGAACGGGCCCTGCTTGTCGAACCCCAGCGGGTTCACGCAGTCGATCACGATCTTGCCGGCCAGCGGCTCGCGCAGCGAGGTGAGCAGCGCGTCGTGCCCGTCCCACGGCACCGCGACCAGCACGATGTCCGACCGGGACGCGCAGCCGGCGTTGTCGGCGCCAGTGATCACGTCGGTGCCGGCGGGCAACCCGGCCGCCTCGGCCAGCTCGGCGGCGGCCTGCTCAGCGCGCTCGGCACTGCGCGACCCGATCACCACGCGCAGTCCGACGGCCGCCCAGCGCAGGGCCAGTCCCTTGCCCTGCGGGCCGGTGCCGCCCAGCACACCGATGGTCTGGGTGGTCAGGTCCGGGGTCGCCGCCGGCTCCGTCACGATGTCCTCCACAATCCCGCGATCAGCTCCGTCCACCTTACGGACCGACTCGGGGTGGACACGCCCTCGGGCTGTGTGCACCGCCACCACCCGGGCCCGGCGGCCGGTACACCCGGCCACCATCGGGGGCGATCGGGGATGACAGATCTGCCCGCCGGGGCGGCCGCGGTTTAATGCGCGCGTGACTGGCTCCCCGCTCCACCGCTCCCCGCGCCCGCTGCGCCCGAACCACCGCCGGCTCGCCGTGGCCCTGCTCGGCGCCGCCGCCGCGCTGGCCGCCGCCGCCTGCAACCCGTCGACGCAGAACGCCTCCGGCACCGATACCTCCAGCTCTACGCCGGGGTCGACATCGAGCGACGGCTCGCACACCGAGCAGACCGCGTACCAGATCACCCAGACCGTCAGCCGGCTCCAGCTGGACGCGCACAGCGGCCGGGTCACGGTGACCGCCGGCAACGGACCGATCTCGGTCACCGAGTCGTTCACCTACAGCGACGACAAGCCGGCGACCAGCCACGCCGTCAACGGCGACACGCTGAACCTCAAAGAGGACGGCTGCCAGCACGAGCGCAACATCAACGGCCGCTGTGAGGTCGGCTGGGACATCCAGGTGCCGGCCGGCGCCACCCTGACGCTGAACACCAGGGCCGGCGGCATCGCGGTGACCGGGATGTCCGGCTCGATCGACGCGAAGACCAACGCCGGCGGGGTCCGGGCCCGGAGTCTGACCAGCAAGAGCGTCGCCGCGAAGACCAACGCGGGCGGCGTGGACCTGCAGTTCACCCAGGTGCCCGACCAGGTGCAGGCGACCAGCAACGCCGGCGGCATCGAGATCGTCGTGCCGACCGGGGCGAGCTACGCGGTGCAGGCGGACAGCAACACCGGCCGCCCGGAGGTCGGGGTCAACCAGAGCGACAGCTCGACGCACAAGATCCAGGCCAAGACGAACGCCGGGTCGATCGAGATCAGCAACGGCTAACCCGGCGGTCTCCCGCCGAGCCAAGCCACCGAGTCACAGGGCCGCCGAGCTGCCGGACCCGACCCGGCGGCTCGGCGGGAGATCAGCGGGAGACCAGCCCGGCGTCGTAGGCGAGCAGGCCGGCCTGGGTGCGGTTCTCGCAGTCCAGCTTCACCAGGATCCGGGACACGTAGCCCTTCACCGTGGTCTCGGACAGGTACAGCCGCTTGGCGATCTGCGCGTTGGACAGGCCCTCGCCGAGGCAGGTCAGCACGTCGGTCTCCCGGTCGGTCAGCTCCCGGATCATGCCCAGCGCGCGGTCCCGGCTGGCGTGCTCGTCGGCCGAGGCAGCGACCAGCCGGCGCGCGGCGGCCGGGGACAACACGGTGTGCCCGTCGGCGGCCACCCGGACCAGCCCGATCAGATCCTCCGGCGGGGTCGACTTGACCAGGAAGCCGGCGGCACCGGCGCGCAGCGCGCGGATCACGTACTGGTCGGCGTCGAACGTGGTCAGCGCGACCACGATCGGCGGGTCCGGCAGCGCGGCGATCCGGGCGATCGCGGTCAGCCCGTCCACACCGGGCATCCGCAGGTCCATCAGCACCACCCGGGGCCGGTGCCGCACCACCGCCTCGACACCGGCCGCGCCATCGTGCGCGGCCTCCACCACCTCGATGTCGTCGGCCGAGCCCAGGATGGTGCGCAAGTGCGCGCACACCATCGGCTCGTCGTCCACGACCACTACGCGGATCATGCATCCCCCCGTACCCGGTACGCACCGACCGGCCCACCGGCCGGTCGGGCACGGTCGCGCGGCCCGGCCCGGTGGGCGCCGCGATGTTCCGCCGGCTGCTCGTCGTCGTGCTCGCCGGCCGGGGCCGGCTGGTCCCTGGTCGGCACGTAGGCCGGCAGCGTCGCGTCCACCACGAAGCCGCCGTCGTCGGTGGGGCCGGCGTAGAGCGAGCCGCTGACCAGCTCGACGCGTTGGCGCAGCCCGAGCAGCCCGGTGCCAGACCCGCTCGCGGTGAGCGCCTCGTCGCCGGTGTGCTCCGGCGCGGTGTTGCGCACCGTCAGGCGGACCCGGTCGGCACCGAACTGCATGGTCACCCGGGCAGTCGCGCCGGGCGCATGCTTGCGCACGTTGGTCAGCGACTCCTGCACGATCCGGTACGCGGTGCGCCCGACCACCGGCGAGGCGAGCTCCGGGTTGCCGTGCTGCTCCAGCTCGACGGACACCCCGACCGACTCCGACTCGGCCAGCAGCTCGCGGAAGTCCGGCGTCACCGCCTGGCCGCCGGCGCGCGGGAAGGCGAGGTCCTCGGCGGCCGCGCCGGGGGCCGAGCGGAGCACGCCGACCAGGTCGCGCAGCTCCTCCAGCGCCTGGCAGCCGGCCGCCCGCAGGTCCTCGGCGGCGGCCCGAGTGGCCGCGTCGGTCGCGGTGACGCCCAGCGCACCGGCCTGCAGCACCATCAGGCTGACCCGGTGCGTGACCACGTCATGCATCTCGGCGGCCAGCCGGACCCGCTCCTCCACCCGAGCCTGGTCGGCCAGCCGGTGCTGGTCCCGCTCCGCCCGCTCGGCCCGCTCGGTCAGGTTCGACACGTAGGTGCCCAGCATCGCGGGCAGCAGCACGATCACGGCCATCCCGATCGGCGCGACGACGGTGGGCTCCCAAGGGCGCGCCCCGATCAGGGTGATCACGCCGACCATCACCCAGGCTCGGCGGCGGTCCCGGCCGTAGGCGAGCCCGCTGTAGACCGCGAACGGCGCCGCGAACAAGATCCAGCTCTGGTCCCGGTCCCCGATCGTCGACATCAGCAGGGTGGGCGCCCACTGGCCGATGCCCAGCAGCAGGACCGTGCTGACCACCATCAGCAGCAGCACGGTCAACGGGACCACCCGGCGGAACAACAGGGCCAGCGCGAAACCGGACTGGATCACCAGGCCCCACGCGCCGTACTGGTGCGTCGCGGGCCACAGCAGCGCCACCGGCAGTAGCGCGACGAGCACCGCAACCATCGCGTCGAACGCCGCCTCGCGTGGCGAAGCCCACAGCCGAGGCCACCGACTCGCTCGTCTCGGGTAGCTCACGTCGAAAACGGTACTCACCGAGATCCGCCCCGGCCCGGCCAGCCAGCACAAACACCTCCGATGGGCGCGGGCCATCCGACGAAAGTCGCAGCGCGGGCGGACCTGGCACACCTTCGACACGCCCGGGCGCACCTATCCCGCTGACAGCGTCGGGGTCACTCGGTTGAAATGGTGAGAGCGCAACCAAAGGGGGACGTACGGAATGCGCGCGGTAGTGACCAGACCTCGGGACGGCGGCACGGCGCTCGCGCCGCTGGCGTGCGTGCCGGTGACGGCCGTGGCCGCCGGGTTCGCCGTCGTGCTGCTCGTGCTCAGCTGGCGGACCGGGCTGACCGGTGGCGAGCTCGGCGCGCTGGCCGCCGGCGACCACCTGGCCTGGGGCTACGTCGACCGGCCGCCGCTGCTGCCGATGCTGGCCCGGCTGGCCGAGGCGATCACCGGCGAGTCGACCCTCGGCGCCCGGCTGCCCGCCGTCCTGCTCAGCACGGTCGGTGTCGTGGTCACCGCGCTGACCGCGCGCGAGCTGGGGGGCGGCCGGTACGCCCAGGTGCTGGCCTCGGCGCTCTATGCCAGCTCGGCGTTCCTGCTCAGCACGGGGTACCTGCTGGTCACCACGACCGTGGACGCGTTCCTCTTCGCGGTCGCCGGCTGGCTGCTGGTCCGGTGGGCCCGCACCTGCGACGACCGGCTGGCGATCTGGCTCGGCGTGGTCACCGCGGTGGCGCTGCAGGCCGACTACCTGATGGCCGCGCTGTGGGGGGTGCTGTGCATCGCGCTGCTCACGGTCGGCCCGAGGCAGCTGGCCAACCGGCCCCGGCTGTGGGTCGCCGGCGCGGTGGCGGCGCTGACCACGGTGCCGGGACTGGTGTGGCAGGCCCAGCACGGCTGGCCCCGGCACGCCGCGTGGAACACCGCCGAGTCGGCGATGGGCGCGAAGCTGACCTTCCTGCCGGTGCTGCTGCTCTCGGCCGGTCTGCTGGCCGGCGCGCTGGGCGCCTGCTACGGGGCGGTGCGGCTGCTGCGCAGCGACGAGCTGAGCCACTACGCGTTCCTCGGCTGGACCGTGATCGGGGTGACCGCGGCCTACCTGGCGCTGGACTTCCGGCCGTACAACGTGGCGGGGCTGCTGCCGGTGCTGTGGGCCGCGGCCTCGGTCGACCTGGAACGCCACCCCCTGCCCCGGGCCGTGCGCTGGCTGCCCAGCTGGCCGGTGCTGCTGGTGTCCGCGCTGCTCGCGCTGCCGGCGACCGCCGGCCTGCCGGGTCTGCCCGGCCTGTCGAGCTCAGCCCTGTCCCCGACCACCTGGCTGGCCCGGTACGGCGCCAAGGGGCCGTTCGACCGGCAGGTCGGCCCCCGTCCCGGGGACGCCGCGTGGACCGGGCTGGCGGATGCGGTAGCCGCCCGCTACCGGGAGCTGCCGGCCGAGGTCCGGCCCCATGTGGTGATCATCACGCAGGGCTACTGGGCCGCCGCCGCGCTGGACCGCTTCGGCGGTTCCCGGGGGCTGCCAGAGGTGTACAGCGGGCAGGGCGGCTACTGGTACTTCGGCACCCCGCCGGAGGACGCCGGCCCGGTGCTCTACATCGGCGACGCGCGCGACATCCGGCCATACTTCAACGACCTGCGGGAACTCGGCCCGGTGGGCGCCGGCACCCCCGGCTCGGCGGCCCTGCCCGGCGGCGACACGCTCTGGCTGGCCAGCGGCCGGCGCGAGGCGTGGTCGCGGCTGTGGCCCGAGCTGCGCACGCCATGAGACCGGCTGAGTCCGGCTGAAACCGGCACCGACTGAAACCCACATCAGCTGACACTGGACATCCGGGATCCGGCGGTTCAGCCTGGAGAGCACGCGCAGGCATGCCACACGCTCGGAGGCTCGGATGAAGCTCGGGAAGATGCTGTCGGTCGGCGAGGTCGTCGAAACCGCCGCGATCGAGGAGCCAGTCGTCGCGGAACCCACCGCGCCGGTCGCCGAGCGGGTCGTCGCGCTCCCGGACACCGAGTCGGCCCCCGCGCCGGCCCCAGCCAACGCCAGCCGCTAAGCCGATGCCGGGCTGGCTGTCCGTCCGGCGCACGCCCAAGGAGCGCCCGACCGGGCCGCTGCGCGGGTTCAAGCTGGCGCACCCGATGGTGTCCGCGGACGGCACCCGCGCCGGCTTCGGCGGGGTCACCCTCGGCCGGGCCAGCGTCTACGGGGTCGTCTCGGACGCCGAGTGTGCCCAGGGCGGGCGGCACCAGAGCCCGTCCCGCTGGTGCGACTGCGGGTTCTACTGCGTGCACACCCTCGACGACGCCCGAGGGCTCGCCTGCGATCCGGACTACCGCTACGCGGTGCTGCTGGAGGTCACCGCCTCCGGCCGGTTCATGCGCTACGAGCGCGGCCTGCGCTACGGCAAGCAGCGGGTCACCACCGTGCGGGTCGGCCGGTGCGGCTGCGGCCACGCGGCCACCGTCTTCGTGGAGACCGGCGCCGGCTCGGTGGGCTGGCGGCGGGTGGTCGCGGTCTGCCCGGCCTGCGCCGGCCCGCGCCCCGGGCTGCCCCTGGCCGGCTTGGCCCGGCTGCTCGGCGGCGTCCCGGTGATCCAGGACGACACCACGCGCCCGTACGACCCGGTCCGCCCGTACGACCTGAGCGCCGAGGCCGCGGCCGCCCAGGCGGCGACCTCGACCGGTGCCCCCCGGCCGGCGCCCAGCCCGGGCACCGCGCCCGCCCTCGACAGCGTGGCGCAGGCCGAGCTCGTGCCGGTGCTGACCGCCGAGGTGGCGCTGCTGCAGGCCCGCCTCGACGAGGTGCAGCGACAGCTGGTCCGGCTCACCGGCGGATGACTACGGCGCTGCCCGCCGCCGGGCCAGCCGCCGGTCGGGGCAGCGTCGGCGCGGTTGAGTGGCGAGTGGCCCCAGGCGCCCCACCCAACCGCCGCATGACGTGCTGCGCCGCGGCGCAGGTGGGTGGGTCGGGCCGCGGGTAGTCGGTGGACTACCTGTTACTGCTCGCCCAGCTTTGCTGGGCGTTGGTCCAGCTCAACGTCGCAGCGTCGCCGTCCGGCGAAACGACTCGGCCGGAAGGCTCGGAGGAGCTCTTGTTCTTGGTCGGTGGCGATCTCGGCCGCGACCAAGCGTCCCAGGACTGGAGCCATCGTGACGGCGCTGTGCGACACGAGGCAGTAGACCCTTGAGCGAGTCGAGGCGTAGCCGGCGACGGTGTATCCATCCGCGGGCAGGGAGCGGAAGCCGACTCGCAGGTCGAGCCGCGGTGCCCGAGCTCGATCGGTCATGAGGGCAGTCAGCCGTTGGGTGATCGTCGTCGCCATCTGCCCATCCCATGACGGAGGTTCCGCCGGATCCACGTCGTGATTCAGATCTAAAGCCTGCACAACGGCGTCATGCCCGTCGGCCCCGGGACGGAGGTTGAGGGCGGGGGTGTGGATTACGCAGCGCAGGTCGATGTCCAGGTTCCTCACATACCCGAGTAACCCGACGGTCGGCGATCCACGGTCGGTCCCCGTCACCATCGGGAGTTCGATACCGGCCTTCGCCGCGAGCCCCTCCGTCCAACGGCCGGTGGCGAGGACGACCCGATCACCAGTGCAAACCTCGCCGCCAGCCAAGGTGACAGAGACGTTGCCCGGGCTGTCGTCGATCGAGACAACCTCACCAATCGCGATGGTGGCTCCGTGCTGCTCAGCGTCCGCCAGCAGGTTCGCCACAAGACGATCAGGTAAGACGTAGCCTTCACTCGGGAAGTGGGCGATCGACGTGACGCTCTCCGGAATCCGGATGTCTCCCGCGATTCGAGCTGCTTCTTCGCGCGTGACCCAATGCGCGGGGTAGTCGAGGGACCGAAGCTGATCCACAGTGCCCGCGAGCCACGATTCGCTCGAGGCATCCGCCCACTGCAAAGCCCCACTGTGGAAGTAGGATTGCCTCCCGGGCAGCTCACGGGCGAGCTTGACGTGTTCTTCCATCCCCGCGACGTTCAGCCGGTGATACGCGGGATCGAACTTCTGGTTCGCGTTGGTCCAGGCAAA
>Ga0137415_10002542_pt1 | contig 18166 bp, 17 predicted proteins | sample CZODoug3_1_1_16f_FD_183082 | JGI IMG/M metagenome (GOLD analysis project Ga0137415, IMG submission 183082) | Vadose zone soil fungal communities from Angelo Coast Range Reserve, California, USA - CZODoug3_1_1_16fungal (Hybrid Assembly) | ecosystem: Environmental > Terrestrial > Soil > Vadose...
GTGCGAAGGACGTTTGCTGGCGGATGTGGTTGCGGTAATCGGATCGATTGACATCGTATTAGGGGAGATTGACCGGTGAGCAATACTTCCACAGACGCGAGAGTTTTCCAAGAACTATGGACGTCGTTTGTATCGCTGATCCGGTCGTATGTTGCCGCGCACGACATGGCGAGGGTCGTTGGCCATGTGCTGGTAGATGAGGGCGAAGGCGGAAGGCTGACGCTGCACAATGACGAGAAGATTTTGGTGCTGGAGTTTGAGAACGCTAGCGGCAAGGGACATTGGGCTGTATATGAGGATGATCCTGGGCCGGAGCGTTTGCTGGAAGAGGGCGAGTTTCAGATAGGCGAAGACAGCCTGGTGACATTGAGCGACCGCCGTGGGACTCTGGAACTGGAAGTGGCTGCGGAAGCATTTACAGCAAAGATTTTCGACGAGGAGTAGAAGTGGTTGCATACCTATAGCTGGACTGTTTCATTCGAGAACGTGAGGCCCGCTTCGACGGCGGGCCTCATAAGCGGCCTCACAGAACACACTTGGTTTATGCAACCACTTCCAGCGCCCAGCAGGGCTGAGGACAACGATGGCGGCTGAAATGACAAGTATATTTTCGCCAGAACTGGCGGCCCGTTTCGACAAGCTGGTGACGCTGTATCCGGTACGGCGATCGGCGCTGATTCCGATGCTGCTGTATGCGCAGGATGAGGTTGGCTATATCTCGGATGCGGTGGTCACTGAAATTGCTGAGCGCATCGGCATCACCGAGCTGGATGTAAAAAGCGTGTTGAGCTACTACTCCATGCTGCGGACTAAGCCTGCCGGCAAGTACAACATTCAGGTGTGCACCAATATCAGCTGCATGCTGCGCGATGGCTACGGCATTCTTGAACACTGCAAGAACCGGCTGGGCATTGGTCACAAGCAGACGACTGCCGATGGGCTGTTCTCGCTCGAAGAGGTCGAATGTATCGGTGCCTGTTGCTGGGCTCCGGCAGTTCAGGTGAACTATGACTTCTACGACCAACTCACTCCGGAAAAGATGGATAAGGTAATCGACGATTACGCTGCCGGACGCGGAAAGGAGACCATCTAGCGATGCCTGAACTTGTCTCCCACCCCGATGAAGTAAAGATCCTCTCCAGGCGCTTTGGCCAGGGTGCTGCGGATATCGACAAATATCTGGAACTCGACGGCTACAAGGCCGTGCAGATGGCCATCGAAAAGGGGCCTGACTGGACGATCAATGAAATGAAGGCCTCCGGTCTGCGCGGGCGCGGTGGCGCCGGCTTCCCTACCGGGATGAAGTGGTCGTTTGTGCCGAAACAGTCTGCAAAGCCTAAATATGTTCTCGTCAACGGTGATGAGAGCGAGCCGGGTACCTGCAAAGACCACTTGATTTTTCTGCATGACCCGCATGCCGTCATCGAAGGCACCATGATTGCCGGACTCGCGATTGGCTCGAAGATGGGCTTCATCTACCTGCGCGGCGAGTACCGGTATCTGCTGAAGATCATGGAGAAAGCCGTTGCCGATGCTTATGCGAAGGGCTTTCTGGGCAAGAAGATCTTCGGCTCGGAGTTTGACTTCGACATTGTGACGCAGACCGGTGCTGGTGCTTATGAAGTAGGCGAAGAGTCGGCTCTGATGGAGTCGCTCGAAGGCAAGCGTGGTGTGCCGCGCATTAAACCTCCCTTCCCTGCTGTGGTTGGACTTTACGGTGGACCTACGGTCATCAATAACGCCGAAACGATTGCGACGGCTCCGCATGCTTTGCTGATGGGCGGCGAGGCGTATGCGAAGGTCGGCTCGGAGCGGAATGGCGGTACGCGTTTGTTCTGCATCTCCGGCCATGTGGAGCGGCCTGGAGTGTATGAACTGCCAATGGGTTACAACCTCAAGAAGATGATCTATGAGGTTGCGGGCGGTATTCGCGGCGGTAAGAAGCTGAAAGCTGTCGTTCCGGGCGGATCGTCTACGCCAGTGCTGTTGCCGGAAGAGATCGATATCGGCATGGACTTTGATCAGGTCGGCAAGGCCGGATCTATGCTTGGCTCGGGTGGCGTTGTTGTCCTGGACGAGACGGTCTGCATGGTTGAGTTTGCGCTAAGGACGATCAGCTTCTATCAACATGAGAGCTGCGGATGGTGCATCCCTTGCCGTGAGGGTACGGATTGGTTGAAGAAATCCATCACCCGTTTGCATGCGGGCGGTGCAGTCGATAAGGACATCGATAACATCCGCTATCTTGCCGAGAACATGATGGGGCGCACCTTCTGCCCGCTCGGCGACGCGGCGGCGATGCCTACGTTGGGGTTTGTGAAGAAGTTTCGGAAAGAGTTTGAAGATCATCTGAACGGTAAGGGATGTCCTTATGAGCATTCACGTGAGCTAGTGAGTGCGTGAAATATAGGGATTTCGTTCGTATGATTGAAACAGATGGCTGGGTGCATGTGAGAACAACTGGAAGCCACAAGCACTATCACCATCCAACAAAAATAGGCACCGTAACTGTGGCTGGACATCCGAATCTCGATATACCAAAAGGAACTCTGAACAGCATGCTCAAACAGGCTGGCCTGAAAAAACAGGGATAGATATGAGATACACAGTGATTTATGAGCGATCTGAGACTGGATACGGTGCTTACGTACCAGACCTTCCGGGGCTTGGTGTTGTTGGAAGAACACTTGAAGAGACAAAGAAGTTAATTCGCGAAGGAATCGAAGCGCACATTCAAGTCATGCGAGATCATGGAGAGATTGTTCCTGAACCGACTAGTTCTGCAGAAGAGATAGATGTTCCGATCTCCGCTTAAGCGCTCTTTCTTAGAAGTAATGCATTTCGCGAGCCACCGTAGGAAAGGTTTGAATGGCTGACGTAAATTTCACGGTCGACGGTAAGAAGCTCACTGCGCCCGCAGGCACATTGCTGATTGATGCCTGCAAGTCGGCGGGCATTGAAATCCCTGCCTTCTGCTACTACCCTGGCCTCTCGCTGCAGGCGGCTTGCCGCATGTGCGTGGTGCGTCAGGAGAAGGTGCCGAAGCTGCAGACGGCGTGTACCACTACGGTTGCTGAAGGCGCGGTGTTCACCACCGAGAGCGACGAGATCAAGCAGGCGCGGAAGGCAACGATTGAATTGCTGCTGGGCAATCATCCGCTCGACTGTCCGGTGTGCGATGCAGGCGGCGAGTGCGAGCTGCAGGACATGACCTTCAAGTACGGCGCAGGCGAGTCGAAGTATGTCGAGACCAAGCAGCACCGAGAGGAGCAGCAGTGGTCGCCGGTAGTCTACTTTGACCGTCCGCGCTGCATTCTCTGCTACCGCTGCGTGCGCGTGTGCGGTGAAGGCATGGACGTGTGGGCGCTTGGCGTGCAGAATCGCGGCGTGAGCAGCGTGATTACGCCGAACCAGCAGGACCATCTGGACTGCGAAGAGTGCGGCATGTGCATCGATATCTGCCCGGTCGGCGCGCTGACCTCCGGCACCTATCGCTACAAGACGCGTCCCTGGGAGATGAACCACGTTGCCACCATCTGCACGCATTGCGGCGATGGATGCAAGACGACACTCGGTGTACGCAGTGTGAATGATGGCGTGGAGATTATTCGCGGCGACAATCGCGACAAGAGCGGTATCAACGGTGATTTTTTATGTAACAAGGGCCGTTACGGTTTCGATTTCGCGAATCGCGAAGACCGTTTGACCAAGCCGCTTGTTCGCCAGGCCAATGGCGAATTTGCCGCCGTGAGCTGGGAGCAGGCGCTTGATTTTGCCGCCAAGGGATTGAAGGAAGCCCGCGATAGCAGGGGCGGAAGCTCTATTGGCGTGATTGGGTCCAACCGCACGACGAACGAAGAAGCGTATCTGCTGCAGAAGTTCGCACGTTCAGTACTGGGCACGAATAATATCGATCATCACCGCACAGCGGATTATGCGTCGTTTGTCGCTGCGCTTAAGGGCAACGCGAATCGCGAGGCTTCGCTGCGTGATATTGCTGCGGCTCCTGCAATTCTCCTTCTGGGCAACGATCCTACCGAGCAGCATCCGGGACTGGCGTGGCAGATTCGTACCAATGTGCGTTTGAACCGCGCTCGACTCTACGTTGCCAATCATCAGGAGATCAAGCTGCGCCGTCAGGCGAAGGCTGCGCTTGCGATTCCGCAGGATGGATATGCGCCACTGGTTTCCTATCTGAGCGGCAACGATGGTGCGCTCAAAGGTGATGATGCAACGGCAGCGTTCCGCGATACAGTCAAGGCTGAGGAATCGCTCATTATCGTCTTTGGTTCGGAGTTCCGTGGCAAGGATATTGAAGCTTTAGTGAAGTTTGGCCTCAGCCTGCCGAATGTGAAGTTTGCTGCTCTTGGCGACTATGCGAACTCGCGTGGTGCTGCGGATATGGGACTCTTCCCTGACCTGCTGCCCGGCTATGTTCCGGTTACAGCTTCAGCTCTGTTTGCGGAAGAGTATGGTGCGGCACTTCCGCAGAAGCCTGGACTTGATCTTGTGGAGATGTTTGACGCGGCTGGTCGCGGTGAGCTGGGTGCGCTTTATATTGTTGGCTCGAATCCCGTGGCTCGCTACGGTGTCGATCCTGCGGTGCTCAAGAACACCTTTGTTGTCGTGCAAGACATGTTCCTGACCGAAACGGCGAAGTTGGCCGCTGTGATCTTCCCTGCTGCAAATCTCTATGAGAAGGCTGGAACCGTCACCAATACTTATGGCGATATTCAATTGGTGAAGAAGGCCGCGGACAAAGCCGGCGTTCGCACCGACTTTGAATTGATTGTGCGGCTGGCGGATAAGCTTGGCGCCGATCCGAAGAAGCTGGTTCCTTTCGGCAAGGGCGTGCGCGCCGATTTTGGCCAATCACGAGGCGCGCAGTCAGGCGAGGCCGACCACCATGCTGTTTGGCTTGCAGCGAATCATCTGGAACCGAAGTTGAGCCCGTTCGATCCGTTTGCGATATTCGATGAGATCCAGCGGTTGGTCCCGGCGTATGATATTCCGCGCCTCGATCTGCTGGCTGGCAACGATAAGCACATCAAACCGGAACTGGTGCAGATTGCAACTGGCAGCACGCGGCGCGATCTGGTATTGCCGGCAAACGATACATTGTTCACCTCAGGAACGCTGGGGCAGTACAGCGACATGCTGCACTCGGTCATAGAATCACGCGAGAGAAAGCCCGCGGAAACAGCGGCGGATTAGCATTTCTCCTGATGGTGTAAAGGGAGAAATAGTACTTGGCGTGGCCGTTCCGTCAAAGAACGGCCACACATAACGAATCTAACCACTCCAAAGTATCAGGAGAAATGCTTTAGTAATCTTCTGGAAGGCCTGATGGACGTAAGTATTTGGATCTTTCTATTACTGAGTGTGCTGAAGATCGCCGTGGTCACGGTGATTCTGCTGACGGCGGTGGCCTATACGGTGCTGCTGGAGCGCAAGGTGGTCGGGCGCATTCAGAATCGCTGGGGACCCAGCCGTGTTGGCCCCTTCGGACTGTTGCAACCGTTGGCTGATGGTCTGAAGCTCTTCCTTAAAGAAGACTTGATGCCGACCAGCGTCTACAAGCCGCTCTTCATCATCTCGCCTATCATCGCTCTCAGCTGCGCGTTGATGTCGATTGCGGTGGTTCCCTTTGGCGCTGAAGTTCGCTATCACGGTGTTGATCTGTTTCAGATTGCGGATTTGAACATTGGTCTGCTGATTATTCTCGGCATTACTTCGATTGGCGTGTATGGGATCGCGCTTTCTGGTTGGTCTTCGAACAACAAATATTCACTGCTTGGATCGCTGCGTGCGAGCGCGCAGCTCATCAGCTATGAGCTAGCGCTTGGGCTTTCGCTTGTCGGAGTCGTGCTGCGTGCGGGTTCGCTGCGATTGCGCGATATTGTTGATGTGCAATCCACGCATGGCCTGCTTTCGTGGAATTTCTTTGGAGGACTTCAGTTTGTCGCGTTCTTCGTCTATCTGATGGCGGCTTATGCGGAGACGAATCGTGCTCCCTTCGATCTTCCTGAAGCTGAGAGCGAACTGACTGCCGGCTACCACACCGAGTACAGTTCGATGAAGTTCGCCATGTTCTTCATGGCTGAGTACGCGAACATGATCACCGTTGGTTGCGTGGCTACGCTGCTCTTCTTCGGCGGATGGTCAAGCCCATTCGGCAATCTCTTCCCCGCCGTTGGCGGTGTTGTTGTGCAGGCGCTGCTGCCGGTCTTCTGGTTTGTTGCGAAGGTCTTCTTCTTCCTGTTTCTTTACATCTGGGTGCGTGGCACGCTTCCGCGCTTCCGCTATGACCAGTTGATGGGCTTTGGCTGGAAGTTCCTGATGCCCGTGGCCATTGCGAATATTATTTTTACAAGCCTCTGGCTTGGCCTGCGAGCCCCGTAGTTGCCGGTTCGTAAAACGTTTCTGCTGTTTGTTGCTTGAATACGCGATGGAAGGCATGTATCTAGTTTTGTTCTTTATCTTTGGCGGTTTGTGCGTGGCGGGCGCGTTGAATCTGCTGCTGCAGCGCCATCCTATCAATAGCGCGCTTTCGCTGATCGTGGTGATGTCGTCGCTGGCGGTGCTGTATCTGCTGCTGGGCGCGGAGTTTCTTGCCGCCGCGCAGGTGATCGTCTATGCGGGCGCCATTATGGTGCTGTTCACCTTCGTCATCATGTTGCTGAACGCAGGCAAAGAAGAGCGCACGCATGGCAGCAAGGCTGCGTATATTGTGGGCTTTCCTGGCGCGGCTGCTTTGTTCGCACTGCTGGCGTTTATTTTTTTGCAGAACAGCGGACATCTTGGACAAGTCAGGCTCGGTGAATATCTTGTCACCACCGGCGATTTGAGCCGTGTACTCTTCAAGAACCTGCTTCTGCCCTTTGAAGTCACGTCGGTGCTGATCCTGATCGCCATACTCGGCGCGGTTGCGCTGGCAAGGAAGGAGCACTAAGCATATGGTGCCGGTTTCCTACTATCTGATTCTGAGCGCGATTCTCTTCTCGATTGGGCTGGGTGCGTTTCTGGTGAAGCGCAACATCATCACTATCTTCATGTCGATTGAGTTGATGCTCAACGCCGTCAACCTGAGCTTTGTCGCTTTTGCGCATCAGTGGCATCAGGTGAGCGGCCAGATCTTCGTCTTCTTTGTGATGGTGGTAGCCGCAGCTGAAGCTGCCGTTGGCCTTGCGATCATTATCGCCATCTTCCGTACACGCAACACCCTGAACGTTGACCAAGTGGATTTGATGAAACTATGACCGGCTCACCCGATCTCCATCTCTGGCTGATTCCGCTTGTCCCCTTCGCCGGATTTCTGGTGAACGGCCTTGTCGGCCACAAGCTGCCGAAGACGCTCGTATCGGCTGTGGCTCTGATTGCCACGTTGATTCCTGTGATTCAGGTAGCAACGATTGTTGCGGGATTCAGCTCGTTGACGCTGCCGCATGTCGAGCATGTAGCGACATGGATTACGGCTGGCGCATTCCATGCCGACTTTGCTTTTCAGCTCGATCAGTTGACGCTGGTGATGCTCTGCGTCGTTACTGGCGTGGGCTTTTTGATTCACGTCTACTCGGTCGGCTACATGGGCGAGGAAGAGGGATATTGGCGCTACTTCGCCTACCTGAACCTCTTCATGTTCTTCATGCTGACGCTGGTGCTGGCTGAGAACTTCCTGCTGATGTTTGTTGGCTGGGAGGGTGTGGGTCTCGCGTCGTACCTGTTGATTGGCTTCTACTACCTGCGCAACTCAGCTGCAAATGCTGGCAAGAAGGCGTTCGTCGTCAACCGCATCGGTGATTTCGGTTTTCTGCTGGCGATGTTCCTGTTGATCGCGCACTTTGGCACTTTGAGCTATGGTGAGGTCTTCAGCCAGATCGCTGCGCATCCTGAATGGCAGGGTGGTTTTCTTACTGCGATTGCGCTGTTCTTAGTGCTGGGTGCGACGGGTAAATCGGCGCAGATTCCGCTGTATGTCTGGCTGCCGGACGCAATGGAAGGTCCGACTCCAGTCTCCGCTCTGATTCACGCAGCGACCATGGTCACGGCTGGGGTCTATATGGTGGCTCGTACGCATGTCATCTTTGACCGCTCGCCCTTCGCGTTAAGTACAGTTGCGATTATCGGTACGGCGACCGCTTTGTTTGCGGCGACCATTGGCTTAGTACAAACAGACATCAAGCGCGTGCTGGCCTATTCGACCGTATCGCAGCTTGGATACATGTTCCTGGCTTGCGGCGTTGCAGCATATTCGGCTGGCGTCTTTCATCTTGTGACGCATGCCTTTTTCAAGGCGCTGCTCTTCCTTGGCGCGGGATCTGTCATTCATGCTTTGAGCGGCGAGCAGGACATGCGCGTGATGGGCGGTTTACGGAAGAAGATTCCCGTTACCTTCTGGACGATGACAATGGCAGTCTTTGCTATTGCGGGCTTTCCTCCGTTTGCTGGATTTGTCAGCAAGGATGAGATTCTTTACGAAGCTTTTATTTCACCTAATGGTGGAAAACTGCTGTGGCTCGTTGGACTACTTACGGCTGGGCTGACTTCGTTCTATATGTTCCGGCTCTGGTATCTAACGTTCTTCGGTGAGAGCCGTGCGCATGCCCAGGAGGACAAGCACGATCATGGCCACGGTCACAGTCATGGCGTACATGAGAGTCCTTGGGTGATGCTGGTTCCGCTATCGATTCTTGCCGTGCTTTCAATTATTGGCGGATGGATGGGCTGGCCTGAGGGACTGGGCGGCGGTAACTGGTTCGCGCACTTCCTGGAGCCAGTGACGAAAACCTTCCAACCCGAATTCCCTGCTGGCAGCAAGCAGCTTGAGCTTGTTCTGGCGCTGGTGTCGACTTTGGTTGCAGTTGCAGGCTGGTTTGTTGCGCACACGCTTTACTACAGCAAGCCGGAGCTGCCTGCGAAACTCGCGCAGCAGTTGCGTGCTTTCTATAACCTGCTCACCAATAAGTATTGGGTAGACGAGCTGTACGGCGCTGTTGTTGTAACGCCATTGCTCTTTGTCTCTCGCTATGTGTTGAAGGGATTGTTTGATCGTGGTGTGGTCGATGGCGGAGGGTATGCCGTTGGCTACTCTGCTCAAGGCCTTGGCGCGATTGTGCAGCGCATTCAGTCGGGCAATATCCGCTCGTATGCCGGATGGCTGGCGATTGGCGCGGCTGTGTTGCTGATTGTTACTTATTTATTCACGACGCACTTCTCGTTACGGTAACTGAGGAACGTATCTGTGTTGAACGATTGCATCTTGTCGCTGACGATCTTCCTGCCCACGGCGGGCGCGCTGGTCGTCGCATTGCTGCCGCGCAAGGGGAAGGCGATCCAGTGGTTCACGCTGCTGGTTACGCTGGCTACCTTTGTTGCCTCACTGCACCTGCCCTATCACTTCGATTACGCGAAGCAGGGCTTCCAGTTTGAAGAGAACCGCTCGTGGATCGAAAGCCCGGCGATTCGCTATCACCTCGGAGTGGACGGCATCTCGCTATGGCTGGTGGTGCTGACGACCTTTCTGGCTCCACTGGGCACGCTAGCTTCGTGGAAAGCGATTGAAAACAAGACGAAAGAGTTTTACTTCTTCTTCCTGCTGCAGCAGACGGCGATGCTTGGCGTCTTTGCCGCGCTGGACATGTTCCTCTATTACGGCTTCTGGGAGCTATCGCTGGTGCCGATGGCGATCCTGATCGCCATGTTTGGCCGCAACCGCGGCTCTCAGGCTGCGCTCAAATTTTTCGTCTATACGTTTGTGCCTTCTGCTCTGTTTTTGGTGGCAATCATCTGGCTTTATACCAAAACCGGCACCTTTGACTTTGTACAGTTGCAGCAGATTCTCTCAACAGGCAGCATTGCCTTTGCTCCTGAAGCATTGTGGTGGGTATCGCTAGCGTTTCTTGTCGCATTTGCCGTGAAGGTTCCAGTCTTTCCGCTGCATGGCTGGTTGAGCGACACCATCAGTGAAGCCCCTACAGCGATGGCGATGGTGGTCGCTGGAAAGCTCGGACTCTATTCGATTCTGCGCTTCAATCTTGGACTCTTCCCTGCCCAGTCGCGCGCTGTTGCTCCTTGTATGATCGCCCTGGCAGTGATTGGATTGCTCTACGGCGCCCTGATTGCTCTGGTCCAGCGCGATATGAAGCGGCTTGTCGCTTACTCGACGCTGAGCCATCTTAGCTTCTGCACGCTGGGCATCTTCTGCTTTGCGCTCTCGGGGCTGAACGGCGCGGTCTACCAGATCATCAATCACGGACTTTCGGGCGGCGCACTCTTCTTACTGCTCGGATTTCTCTACGAACGTTACGGCACCTATGAGATGCCGGTTTACGGTGGGCTTGCGGCCAAGCTGCCGCGCATGGCCACGCTCTATGTCATCACGACATTGTCGCTGGTTGGCCTGCCTATTCTGAACGGCTTCGTTGGCGAGTTCCTTATTCTAAGCGGCAGCTTTGCTGTGCACCCAGGCTGGGTGGCGGCGGCGACTCTGGGCGTGATCCTCAGCGCTGCTTACATGCTCTGGATGGTACAGCGCATCTTCTACGGTCCTCAATCGACGCTTGTGACGGAGAATGCGGTACCTGATCTGCTGATGCGTGAACAGCTTGCGCTATGGCCGATGGCGGTATTAATGCTGGTGTTGGGCGTGGCTTCGCCTTACTGGATGAAAGCCATCAACGGCGCAGTTACCGGCCTGGCCGATTCTGTCACGCACACGGTCGCACATATGCAAGGAGTGGAGAAGCGATGAATGAGATTCCACAGGTGCTTCGTATTCTCCCCGAAGTCGTTCTGACCATTACCGGTGTGCTGATTATGCTGGTGGATGCGTCACTGCCGCCAAAGGGCAGCCGTAAATCGCTGGGATGGCTTGCCGTGCTTGGCACGATTGCCGCGCTTGCTGCCAGCCTCTATCAGTATCAGTTGCCTGCGGGGACTGCTTACTACGGCACCGTGCAGACCGATGCTTTCAGCGTCTTCTTCCATGTACTGATCTGCGGCATTGTGCTCACCTCACTACTGGTGACGCTGGATGCCGTTCAACCAGAGACAGAAAGCCTTGGCGAACTCTTCGCTCTGATGAGCTTCGGCGCTGTTGGCATGCTGCTGATGTCGAGCGCAGTTGAGTTGCTGCTGGTCTTCATCGGCCTTGAGATATCGTCAATCTCGACGTATATTCTTGCAGGCTTCCGTCGCAAGAGCGCCAAAGGCCCTGAAGCAGCAATCAAGTATTTCCTGCTTGGTTCTTTTGCAACAGCTTTCTTCCTTTATGGAACGGCGCTCGTCTTTGGTGCGACTGGCACTACGGGCATTGCCGCGATTGCTTCCAGTCTTGGCGCGAGCGTGACTCCGCAGCTTGCGATTGTTGGCCTGGGCATGATCATCATTGGCCTCGGTTTTAAGGTCTCCGCTGCGCCTTTCCAGGTCTGGACACCCGATGTTTATGAAGGTGCGCCGTCGCCTATTGTCGGCTTGATGTCTACCGCACCTAAAGCGGCTGCCTTCGCCGTGCTGCTGCGAATTGCATATGCGGCCTTCCCGACGCTGCATACCTATTGGGTGCCGTTGCTGTGGATCATTGCGGCTCTGTCGATGACCATTGGCAATCTCGGCGCGCTGCGGCAGAAGAACGTCAAGCGTATGCTGGCATACTCGTCGATTGCGCATGCCGGCTATCTGCTGGTTGCTTTCACTGCGTTGTCGGCAGACGGTATCGCCGCCGCAAGCTTTTACGCTGTCTCCTATGCGGCTATGAACGTCGGCATCTTCGCAGTAGTCAGCCATACTGGCGGATACGATGATCGCCTCACCTCCATCGACGACTATCGCGGACTTGCCTACCGCTCGCCACTGCTCGGTGCTGCGATGGCCTTCTTCCTGATCTCGCTGATTGGCATTCCCTTCACCGGCGGCTTTTTCGGCAAGTTCTATGTCTTCACTGCTGCGTTGCATGCAGGCATGGTTTGGCTGGCGATCATCGGCCTCCTCAACAGCGGTATTGCTACCTACTACTACCTGCGTGTGGTGACCTCGGTCTATTCAAAGCCTGCGACGCTTGCTCCTACAGCTGAAATTCCGCGCGTCTCGGCGCCACTACTCTTTGCGTTGCTGCTTACCGTAGCTGCAACGTTGATTCTGGGTATCGTTCCGGGACGAATTCTCGCCATGGCCAAGGCTGGCGCGCAGACATACGATCTCAGTGCTCCGGTTACAGCAGCTAGTCAGCAGTAAGATTCAAATCGCGGCGGTGGAAGAGCCAGCTTGCCGCCGCGAAGATTGCTCCCGCGGTAAGTAGCGTCACCACTCCATCGAAAATCGGATTCTCTGTAGCGGCTCCGGAAAACCGCATCGAGACAAGCTTCGCTAACAGTTGGCCTGGCCCTGGCATCTTCACCTGACCGGCGAAGAAGAGTAGTCCCAGCGATGCCGAAGCTGCAATCGTCGCCATGATCGACGGCAGAATGACTGACCAGAATATGCCAATGACTCCAGCAAGCAGTCCGAGCACAATCTGCATGGCTGCCATCATCAGCACTCCATCGATTGGCCGTTGGACGGCGTGCGCCAGTACTATCCCGCTCACCACAAATCCACTTACATAGAGCAGCAGCGGAAGCCATGCCGCAAGCAGAATCGCCAGCAGGTATTCCGTCCGGCTCACCGCTTTTGACAGCACCAGCAGAATGCGGCGCGAACGCTGTTCGTTGCCGAGCTGTGTACTGGCTGTCACCGCTGCCAGCGCCAGCCCGTAAAAGCACTCCTGATGCAGCATGGAGAGGATGTCGGCTGGATCGGGCTTGTCTCCTGGCAATAAAAGAATCGCCGCCATTGCGTATGGCCACAGCATCAGCAACAGGAAGAGCCAGCGGTTTTGCCACATCAGGCGATGGGCTATGAGGAATGGCTTCATACGCGGAATTCCTCGCGGGACCATTCGATGAAGAGCTGCTCGAGGCTCTTACGTACGGAATCTACTGAGAGGAGTTCGCCTCCTGCTGTCCATCCGGCTTCGATGATGCGGCGTTGTTCACTGCGTGGCGCGACGAAGCGCGTTGTGTTCTTTGCCGCAGTGTGAGCCATCTGATATTTCGGCAGAATATCGGCGCGCAGGTTGCGAAAGACAATCTCTACTTGCTCTGTGCTTTCTGTAAAGTCTTCGAGCCGTCCGCAGCGCAGCAGTTTGCCGCGGTCGAGAAATGCGATGCGGTCGCAGATGCGCTCTACTTCTGACAATTGGTGCGAGCTGAAGAAGACACTCTTTCCTTCCTGGCTGGCCGCTTGCAGCAGCTCGCGGACTTCGACGACGCCTGCGGGATCGAGCGCTGAGGTTGGCTCGTCGAGAATGAGCAGGTCAGGATCATTGACCAGTGCCTGTGCTATTCCCAACCGCTGCTGCATGCCTCGTGAGAACTTGCGCGCATCCTTCTTCGTTTCCGCAAGGCTGACTGTGTTCAGCATTTCTTTTGTCCGCTCGCGCAGGCGTGGATTGCGCATTCCGTTTAGCTTGCCTGCTAGCTTGACCGTGTCGGCAGCGGAGCCTGCGAAGAAGTTGGGCGCGTCGGGGACGAAGCCTACGGATTTTCTTGCGGCTGGGTCTCCGAAGGGCTTGTCGAGTATTTGACCTCCGCCTGAGGTGGCTTGCAGGAATCCCAGTGCCAGGTAGATGGCTGTGGTTTTGCCCGCTCCGTTGGGTCCTAGAAAGCCGAGGATTTCGCCTGGTTTTACGGAGAGGTTGAGGCGGTCGAGCGCTTTCTGTGTTCCGTAGTGTTTTGTTGTTTCCTGGAATTCGAGGGCTGCGATCATTGGAAGCATTGTCTCAGAAATGCGAAATCTTAAATCCTGGATTGCGCTTCGCGCAGGCTTGTTCGCCCCACACTAACTTCCGCTATCGCGGAAGATGAGTATGGGGCACCCGGCAAACCGCAGGTCCTTCGACTGCGTTCCCTTCAGTCACTTCGCTCAGGATGACATCTATTTTTATCATTTCGATTTTTATTTTGATTGTTATAGAAATACAAAGGCCTCCGGCGAACCGGAGGCCTTTTGTCGTACAGAACTGAAACTCTTATTTCACCTGGAGGAAGATAACAACCAGCGTAAAGAGCGTGAGGGATTCGATGAAGGCAAGACCGAGGACCAGCAGAAGCTGGATGCCGGCGCGTGCTCCTGGGTTGCGGGCGAGCGCTTCGGTTGCCGATGCGGTGGCCTTGCCCTGGCCGAGACCGCAGAGTCCAGCGGCGAGCGCCATGCCGATGCCTGCGCCAATGGGCACGAGGTTGATGGTTCCGGCAGCTGCGCCGGTCTGCGCGAACGCTGGAGCCGCCATGAACAGGACGGCGAGCGTCATGAAGAAGTACTGAAGTTTACGCATTGCTGTTTCTCCTCCCCATTTTGCTGTTCCCGCTTCGTAGCTGACATCATCTATATGCAGTCGGCTTTGATGGCCGACTGCGCCGAAATTTGCCAGTTACGATACATCGACAGCAAAAGTGGGTCTGCTTCCGTAAGAATCGCCGCCAGTGGGTGGTTGAGGCTCACCGTGCTGGCCCCCTCACGCTGAACGGCATGCTCTATGGCAGTGGAAGCGGTCTGCCTTAGAGAAACATTTTCTAGTGCTCGTGCGCCACTGCTCCGGCCAGGTAGATTAAGGTCAGTAGCATGAATACATAAGCCTGAATCAACGCTACGCCGAGGTGCAGTCCCAAAAATACGATCGGGATGCCAATCGGAATCATCGAGAAGAAGACCAGAGTTAGCAAGTCGCTGGCGAACATGTTGGCGTAAAGACGGATGGTCAGCGACATCATGCGGGCGAGGTGCGAGATGATCTCAATCGGAAACAGCAATGGCGCAATCCACCATACTGGTCCGGCGAAGTGCTTGAGGTAGCCGACCGGGCCTTGAGCGCGGACGCCGTGCGCGTTGTAGTAGATGAAGGTCAGGATCGCGATGCCGAGCGGGACGATCGGTTTTGCCGTCGGCGTCTCTACGCCGGGCAGCAGTCCGAACAGATTGCAAAGCGCTACGAAGAGCAGAATGATCGTCACGAAGGGCAGGAACGGCTCGTAGCCGTGGCCGATGATCGATTCGGCTTGTCCGGCGACGAACTCGTGGACCATTTCGGCGATGTTCTGCGCCTTGCCGGGGCGCTCGACGCTCAGCGTGGCGCGGACGAAGGCGAAGAAGGCGATCAGGCCGACTAAAATTACAAGCTGGAGCGCGAGGCCTTCGCTGATGGGTGCTTCTGGATGTTTTGAATGAATCCCCAGCGCCGTCAGCAGGGCCAGGACGGGCGCGCCGAAGACAGAGTTCAAGAAGTGCGTGAGGGCTACAACTAGGCTCAGCATAGAGTCTCAGGTTCTAAAAATTGGTTCTCAGGAACGAACTAACCGGTTTTTACATTAAGAGCGGACTAGCCGATCTTTACTATGAACGGACTAGCCGCACTGCTTCGATAGTCAAGGCAATAACTGCTAATCCCAGACCGGCTATCAGCGCGTAAATCGATCCATGGAAACACTTTAGGCTACCATAAAGCACTGCCGCGGCGATACCGAAACGGAGGAAAAACATGCCCACGACAAAGCCTGCCGACTTAGGCGTTTTCTGCTTGTCGAGCTTGGCGTTGATGAGCTCGATCAGCTTTTGCCACTCGTAAAGTCCGGTTGCCGAGACTCCTGCACCTACCAGGAGAAGTACCGCCGTTTGCCAGCCTGCCGTTACAGCCAGAATTGCGGCGATCGCCAGAGCGAAGATGGCTATCCATTTGAGGCAGCGGTTGAGGGCAGCCTTCAAATCGGCATCGGTGAATTGCAGGAATGGATTGGCTTCGTCGGTCACAACAGTTTCATTCTCGCTCACGGCTATTTTTCGCCCATTCTCAGAGCCTGGCGGACGGCCTCGACTAGTCCGGCGATGGAGCCAAGGATGAGACCTGGGATGTAGATCCAGTGCTGGTGCAGCCATTTGTCGAGCAGCGCCCCGGCTCCCCAGCCTATGAAGACGGCCGCTGGCAACACGAAAGCTATCTGTGTCAGCCGCTCGGCCTTTATCAGTGACTGGAGTCCGCCGTTGTCTTTCTTCTCGCTGGGCATCCTGGGTTGTTATATCACCTGCTGCCTGTCCGGTGAGGTTGGGGGATTGGGAGATGGGTACCCCTCCCCCTGCTCCAATTAAGTGATTTGATTTCAGTAGTTTATCAAATAGAGACTTGAGGTTTAGCTCCTTATTTGATTGAAAATAAAACATTTAGGCCTAAGGATTAGGTGGGGTCAAATGGGTTGCTTTTGATCCCCATCTACGCCTTTGGTGGGTTGGTTGATTGAAAACAGATCAATTGAGACCTAAGGCGTAGATCTCTAAATCCTCCAAAAGAAACGCCCAGCTTTGCGGGCTGGGCTGTTTTGTTCTTCTATTTCTATTTTATCGAACCAGAGATAATTCATTGCCAAATTTCTTTTGGTGTATTTGATTTGGAATGAATGAGTTAGTGGGAGATTTCATCTTGAGGGCTTGACATGCAGGATGGGCTGAGAAAGACAAAAGGAAAAATCAAAGGAGCACGCTTCGCGCGACCTTCCCAGACCCACTCTACGTTCGCCTTTGGCGAGACGTAAAATGGGGCACCCGTTTGGTCTTACTTGGCCCATTCCCCACTCAAGCAAAAGAGGCTTGAGTGGGCCACCCACCCGGATCATCTACCACGGCAACGTTTCGCCGAGGTGGAAGTAGCCGCCTGTGGGTCCGCTTGCCGGCAGGGTTGCTAGCTCCACGCTGGTTTTTGCGCCTTCTGGTATTTCCATAGGAGCGGCGTCTGTGCCCATGTCGGTCTTTACCCAGCCGGGATGCGCCGAGTTGACTTTGATCTTTGTGTCCTTGAGTTCGTATGCGAGATGAATGGTAAACGAGTTCAATGCGGCCTTGGATGAGTTATAGGCCAAGACTTTGAATCCATAGATAGGCGACTGTGGATCGGAGTGCAGCGTAAGCGACCCCAGGATGCTGGAAAGATTCACGATGCGGCCTTCCGGCGCCTTTTTGATGAGCGGTAAAAGTACCTGGGTTAGCTCGATCGTAGCGAAGAAATTGGTGTCAAAGGTCTCTCGCAACACTGCTGGCGCAACAAAGCTTGCATTGTTCGGCTTATCGAAACCTTCTTTGGAAATACCGGCGTTATTGATGAGGATGTCGAGCTTGCCGTACTTCTTGTCGAAGTAGTTGTAGGCCTCTTTGTAATCGGCTGATTTTGTTACGTCAAAGCGGATGACTTCGACGTTTGCTCCTTCGGCGCGCAATTTTTCAGCGACGGCGTTGCCTTTTTCCAGATCGCGCGAGCCGATGACGACCGTGATGCCTTGCTGTTTCCCTAGCTGACGGGCTGTTTCGAGGCCAATGCCCCTGTTCCCGCCGGTGATAAATGCGACTTTTGTTTCGGAACTCACGAGTGACTCCTTTGTTGTGAATAGATGTTGTGACGGTGGTTCCGATTCAGGAGAGTTCCATAACTTCGGCCACGGCATGTTTCAAAAACGGTTTGTGCTCTTTGAGCGAAAACCTTCAGGGGCTAAAGCCCTCGAAACCTCAGCCCTTTTCGGCACGACTGAAGTCGTGCCCTGATACAGGGCATATTTAGGAGACACGCTCTAGCTAGCTGCTAATCTATAAATCTATAGTGGCTTTGTTGACATTGTTGTATCAGCGATTCGCGCGAAATAAGATTCGATGCGGAGCGAAGAAAATGCAGGTTCCTCCACTTCGCAGAAGATGCTGTCGCATCATCTGCTCCGGTCGGAATGACAAATTTCAGGTGGATCGGAATGACAGGTTTGAGGGGAATGTCAGCTGAGCGTCGATACAGATAACGATTTGTTGAGGAAGATGAAGTGCTTGAGTTTGAGTCTGAGTTTGAGCGGGGCCTTTTTGCGCTCCGGCAGGAGAAGTTAAAACAGATTGCTGCCCTGGGGCAGCAGACCTACCCGAACGCATTTGCAGCCAGCCATGCGATTTCCGATATCCGCAAGCAATTTGGCGAGACGACTGGCGAGCAGCTTGAGGCGAACCGTGTGGACGTCACCGTCGCTGGGCGCATCATGGCGATTCGCGGACAGGGCAAGGCTGGGTTTGCTCACCTGCAACAGAATGGCGAGCGGCTGCAGATTTATGTTCG
>Ga0137415_10002543_pt1 | contig 18165 bp, 16 predicted proteins | sample CZODoug3_1_1_16f_FD_183082 | JGI IMG/M metagenome (GOLD analysis project Ga0137415, IMG submission 183082) | Vadose zone soil fungal communities from Angelo Coast Range Reserve, California, USA - CZODoug3_1_1_16fungal (Hybrid Assembly) | ecosystem: Environmental > Terrestrial > Soil > Vadose...
AGTACGAATATGGCAGGTGTAATCGGATATCCGGGTACTCGATAAGCATTCTGCTCCGTGCTCCCTGCTCTCTGCTCCCGCCGTCGATAGACGAACAATGTCGCCACGCAAAGCCCAAAGAAGATCCAATCCCCGAACGTCACGTAATCGACCAGCTGCCCGAACGTCCCGGTCAGGGTGAGCAGGATCGCACACCCGGCCAGCGCTACGATTGCGGCCGTGGGCGTGCGATAGACGGGATGCAGAATTGCTAGCCGCTCGAAGAACACGCGGTCCGCGGCCATCGCCTGCAGCACGCGTGGCGTCACGAGAATCACGAGGTTCAAGAAGCCGAACGTCGAGATCGCGATTCCGGCCGCAATGATCTTGCCACCCACCGGGCCGAGCAGCGCCTGCATCGTGTCGGCAGCGGGCGCCGTGCTGGCGGCGAGTCCTGCCACGCCCAGCACGCGCAGATACGCGACGTTGGCGAGGAGATAGACCGCGATGACGATCGTCACGCCGAGCACCAAAGCGCGCGGCAGATTCTTTTCGGGCTCGACGATCTCTTCGGCAATGAAGTTCGTTTGTTGCCAGCCGCCATAGGTAAAGAGAATCGGCACAAGGGCGGCTCCGATGGCTCCTGCGGGAGAGACGACGGTTGGGGACGATAAGGGACGGTAAGGGGCGGTAGGTGCGGCGAGAAACATTCCTGCGCCGATGAGCACCGCGAGGGCGGTGAGCTTCAGAATCGTAAAGATGTTCTGCGTGATCGCGGCCGGACGGACGCCGACGTAGTTGATACCGGACAGCAAGACGATCGCGGCAATGGCGAGCGGCACCGAGAACCGATGCGGCTGGTCAAACAGCGCAAGCGAGTAATCGGCGAACGTGACGGCGACCGCGGCGATCGCCCCGGTGGCGATGACGAGCACCAGCGTCCAGCCGTACAGGAACGCCGGCAGCGGACCGAACGTCTCGCGCAGGTACACATAGCCGCCACCGGCGCGCGGGCGGCGCTGTCCCAGCTCGCCGAAACAGAACGCGCCGATCAACGCCACCACGCCGCCGATCACCCACGCTAGCAGCACCAACCCCGGCGAGCGCAGCCGCTCGGCGACGGTGGCGGGGGTGCGAAAGATCCCGCCACCGATGATCCCGCCAACGACGGCCATCGTTCCGGAGAACAGGCCGAGCCGCCTGGCGTAACTGACTGGAGCAGGGAGCGGAGAGCGGGGAGCGGGATGCGTCGTTTGGATTCTCCTCTCGACGAAATGGTTCCGCACGAGCAGGTAAGGATGATGACATTCTGCATGTGAACAAATACCGCTCACTCGTCGCTTGGCAACGAGCCCGTGAGATTACGCTCCTCGTTATGCGCTCAACGGATGCTGCATATCATCCGCGTTGTAGGGTTCTCTTCGATCAACTGCGAAGAGCCGCTCTTTCAATAGAGTTGAATATCGTGGAAGGATATGCGCTGTCTACACGCGCCCAATTTGTTCGACATCTGAGAATATCGATCGGCTCCGCGGTGGAAGCACAATGCGCGAATGAGATTGTAGGGGAACTCGATTACCTGCCCGAAGAGATCGTAGAAAAGTTGAGTGGGTTTCTGGATGCGGTAATCGGCATTCTATTTGGATTGACAAGAGGGTTAGCGGGGAGTCAGCGTCATTCTGCTCCCCGCTCCCCGCTCCCGGCTCCGTGATTACTTGAGCGATGCCAGCAGTCCGGCGTGATCCGATGGCCAAATCGGATATGCAGGCCCGTCGAGCCGGTCGCTCGGAACGTTGCCAAAGCGGTCGACGCTTCCCTTGACCTTGCCATCGTCGCGCGCGAAGCCGCGCGTCCAGACGTAATCGATGCGCTGGTCGAACCGCGCCACTTGATCCGAGAGATCGGCCACGTGGCAACAGGTGAGGCCATCTACACCCGGGCGCAGCGCGCGCCAGCTGTCGGTGAATCCTGAGCTCGCCAGCACAGCGTACATCGGCGAGCCGGGCGTGTCGTTGAGGTCACCCATCAGCACGACGCGGTCGCTCGATGCTAGCGTGGCGACCATCTCCCCCACCTGCGCGGCGCGAATCTGCTCGAGCAGTCCCGGCGGCGCGCCGGCCAGATTCGCTTCGGTATGGGCGCTCGCGAACGTGACCGACTGCCCGTCGACGCTCGTGCGCGCCCAGACCCAGCCGCGAATCAGATCGACTCCCGGAGCGACCGGCCCGAGGTTCACGGAAAAATCCTGCCCGCTGGACGCATTGATCGTCACCCGATCGGCATCGACCAGCAGGGCATCATGGTCCACCAGGCGGACCAGCCCGGAGACCAGATTGACGCTGACGTTGTTCGACGTTCCCGCCACCACGTAATGCAGACCACGCGCTGCGAGCTCGGCTTGCACGATCGCCAGAAAATCCTGATGCACGACGGCGGGCACGCCGAGCGGCGTCAGATCGATGTCGATCTGCGAGACCTCCTGCAGGCCGACGGCGTGCGGCCGGGCGCGCGCGATCTGATCGGCGATCGCCGCGGCACGCGCCGGGAAGTCGGTCTTGCCGACCGTCTCGATCGCGAAGAGCAACGCCGGGAAATCGTCGGCCGGATCGGCGGTGCCGAGCGCGCGGATCACCAGATCGACGTCCGCGCCGACGTAGAGGTTCTGCGTCATCACGCTGATCTCGGACGGATCGGCCTGCACGCGCTGTTCGCTCAGCCAATTCCCCGAGCCTGCGGGGATGTCAAATGGCAGTTGCCAGTCCTTGCACGCGGCGCTCAGCACGAGGACGGTGACGATGGAATACAGACGCTTGTTCATCACGGACTCCGGGTGGAGGAATGAACGTCGTGATCGACGTACCAGCATTCCCGGAGCCCGTCAAGCCAGCATCAAGTGATCAGTGTTTCGTCGTTCCCGTTCGGGGATCGATGTCCTTCACGCCACGCAGCACCATCCGCCGGAAGTGAATCCGCTGAATCTTGGTCCAATAGCCTTCCAGCGCGCCCGACTCGAGCGCGAGCGCCGCCCGGCGGGTGACGCCCGGCGGCGGCGGGACGAGCGCGGCAAGGCGGTCGTACACCGTTCCACGCAGCGACACATCGACGCGTTGCAGGAGATGCCACAGGGAGATCGCATCCTGCGCGCGGGCGAGGGTCAGTACGTTGCGCGCGGCGCGCGCGCCGCCCCGCTCGAAGTCGAAGGCGATCAGCGCGCGAACGAGCGGCGCCGGCGCGTCGTCGACGAACGGAATGCCCGGCCCGATCGTGGGCCGCGTCTGGATCATGGCGCCTAGCGGCACGCGCGACGAACGCAGACCGGTGGCGAATTCGACCTCACCGCGGGTCACGTGCAGCCGGCCGTAGCCGAGCGAGTCGGTCTCCAGCGAGTAGGCACAGCCGAGGTCGATCGCGGTACCGACGGGTGTCTCGACGAAGAAGAGGCGCGGCACGGCATCGACCGTCGCATCGATTCTGCCGCGGGCCAACGCCAGGCGATGCTCGTCGGCGCGGGCCACGACGAGCTGCACGCGCGTGTTGGGCTGCACTTCGACCTGCCCGATGCGCCCCACGGCGACCAGCGCGCGCGAGGAGTCGTCGGTCTGCACCCAGTCGCCCACGCGCAACCGGCCCGACGCGACGAGCGGCTTCGTCCCCACGAGCGGCCGTCCGGAGAGAGCGGTGACATCCCACGCGGCGGGTTGGCTTCTGACCAGCCACACACCGGCCAGCACCGCCGCGGCAGCGAGCGGAATCCAATACCACAGCCGCCGCCGGCGCGCTCCCAGCCGAGCCGCGATGTCCGGCCACAAGTCGCGGGGCGGCTCGATGCTCTTCGGCAAACGGTTGACGGCGTCGTGCAGCTCGCGTTCGTTCATCGCTCCAGCTTCTCCCGTAACAGACGGCGCGCTCGAAATAGCTGCGCCTTCGACGTCCCTTCGGCGATGCCCACCAACCGCGCAATGTCGGCGTGGCCGTATCCTTCGATATCGAAGAGCACGAACACCTCCCGCGCTCCATCCGGCAGCTCTGCGATCGCTCGCTCGAGATCGATGCTGACGCCATAGGGGGGCGCAGCATGCTGCGCCCCTACAACAGTATCCGGATCTTCGGCAGACATGACCCGGCGCTCACGCCTGCCGGTCGTACGGCGCTCGTTCAGCACGACATTGACGACCAGCCGGTGCAACCAGGAGCTGAATGCGCTCTCGCCGCGGAACGAGCGAAGCTTGTCCCACAGGCGAACGAACACGTCCTGCGTCCGCTCCTCGGCGTCGCCGGCGTCGCCCGTGAGGCGCAAGCACAGAGCGTAGACGCGGCCGGCGTGCTGGCGATACAGATCCCGGAAGGCCGTCTGGTCGCCAGCCTGGGCGCGGGCGACGAGATCGTCCGACACAGGCTTAAGACGCCGGTGGGTACGGCAGCGTTTGGAGCAGGCCGGTCACGGCAGCCCGATCCGTTGCCGCAACTGCTGCTCCAGCTGCTTCTGGAGCTCATCGAGCCGGGCCCGTTGCTGCGCGACCTGCGCCTGGGCCTGGGTCTGTACTTCGTTCACTTTGGCGCGCACCGGTCCCACCTTGTCATTCACCAGCGCGTCGACGCGCTCCCGGATCTGGCGCTCGGCGGCCGCCACTTGCTCGCCGAGCACCGCGCGGAGGCGGGAGGCGATCGCCTGATCGAGGTTCGAACGAACGGCCAGATCGGGATGGTGCAGCTCGCCCGAGAGACGCGCCTCGACGTCGAGATTCGAGATGCCTGACACGGTGCGCCAGATCAGATCGCCGATCGTGCTATTCGCGAACCCGGAATCGCGCGTCCAACGCACGTTCGTCGAGCGGATCGCGAAGCGCGCGTGGATCGTGTCGCCGTTGAGATTGAAGCCGAGCTGCGTCACGGCGGCGCCGGGATCGAGCCGCAGCGGGACTCCCGGCACTTCGAATGCGGGGAGCTGGATGCCGCCGAGCGTCGCGCCGGCCGTATCGACGGGGATGCCGCGCAAGTGATTGAGCAACGCGCCGGCCACGAGCTGTGGCCCGCTCGCGCCGAAACTCGTTGGCCGGCCGTAGACCGCCGGGTCGCTGGTGAGGCCGGTCAACACGCCGGCATAGCGTTGCGGCTGTGCGTCGTTCGGGTGCAACAGAAACGAGAGCTCGGCGCTGCGCAACAGGAAGCGCGGCAGGGCGCGCTCCTTGGGGAAGCGGATGTCTTCGCCGGCGCGGCGCACGCGGCTGGTGCCGGTCGTGGCGCGCGGCAAGAGTCCGGGTGGCATGTAGCGCCGCGCCAACTGGGCATAGTAGAGGACGCGCTCGAACGGTTTGATGGCGCCAGGCGCGAACAGCGCGGCGCCGACCGCCGGAGCATCGAGGCTCGGCAACTTGAGCAGGCTGCGCGCGAACGCATAGTCTCGCCGGCGGGCGCTATCGAGACCGGCGAGCCCCGATTTCAGGTTCGCCGTTCCCTGTGTAACGCTTCTTTCCAGAGTCGTCACGCGATTGCGCGCGCGCTTCAGGCGATCGATCGCCTGCCGCGCCTCGTTCAGCGTGGCGAGATCGGTGGCGCGGGCACGCTTGAGCTTCTCGAGCGTGGCGCTCGCGGAATCGAGCGCTGGGCCGAGGCGTAGCGTGTCGAGTGCCGCCTGCCAGGCACGGCGGCTCGAGTCGGCACGCGCGCCCAGCGCGGCGGCGGCCGGGATCGTGGAGAGCCGTCGCGGGTCCAGCGAATCGATGCTGATCTTCCCGGTCGCGAGCTGCAGCACGGGAATCTGGAACTGGCTCGCCCATTCGTGGGTCTCGGCGAGCACCCGCCCCGCGATTCCCTCCCCCGATTTCGCCGCGACTCGGCCATCGGTCTGCCGCGGCGTGCCGAAGCGCAGCCCCTTCGCGGCAATCCGGTCGATGATGATCTTCTTTTCGGTCAGTGGGACGACGTCGAGATCGGCGACGATCTCGTCCGCCTGGAGCAGGTTCTGGAACGGCTCGTGCGGGCTGGCGATGGTGAGCCCGCGGATCGTGACGTCGCCGTTGCGCAGATCGAGGTGCAGGTCCCGGATCTCGACCTTGGCGCCGAGCATCTGCGTGCCGACTTTCTGCGACTCGCGGCGCGCGATGCTGTCGGCGAACAGCCACCACAGTACGCAGGCGATCACGAACAGGACGAGCAGCGGCCCGATCGCCCGCCAGCGGAAGATTTTGATCTTCACGGCCGGAACATCTTGTAGACGTTGTAGACCTTGGAGGCCATGACCGTGCGGTACCATTTCGACTGGCGCACCCGTTCGCCGATCGTGGCCCGGTAGCGGACCACCGCCACCCGCGTCGCAAAGAACAACGGCAGCGCGAATAGCACGGCGAACACGACGCTGCCAAGGACGACGGTGTTGTTGAAATTGGTGAGCGGGACGATCGGCGTGTTGTAGAACGACGTCCACAGCCCGCGCAGCGACGGCGCGAGCAGCAGGCTGTGTCCGATCCAGTCGAACAGTGGGTCGAGCAGGAATCCGATCGGGATGAACAGCGCCCAGCCGAGCACGCCGCCCGCGAACGAAACATTGAGCAGGACGAGCAGCGCGAAGATCAGCGCGTTGTGGAGGTTCAGCAGCGGCGTGAGACCGAGAATCGAGCCGAGCACGATCCCCGCGGCGAGCTGGCCCGGCGTGCCCTCGGAATGCAGCGCGCCGAACAATGACTGGATCAGTTTGATCAGCGCGAACACAGACGGTCCTCGGCGATCGCCATGATCTCTTTTAGTGCGGTACGCCGCTCTTCATCGCGCGAGCCGCGCAGGCGTGACTCGAGAATGGGCACGATCGCCTCTTTGGACCGGCGGTTCACGAACACCACGAAGCGGAAGCCGAATTTCTGCTCGTATTCGTCATTGAGACTCGCGAGCCGCAAAAACACCTCGGGCGGCGTGGTATCGCGATCATACCCCTGTTCCGTGAATGAGGCCGGAGACACTTTGTCCGGTCGCTCGCCGATGCGCGGATGCGCGTTGATCACGGCGATCTGCTCGGCCTCGGACAGCCCGTGCAGAATCTCGCGCGCGCGCTCGAGCATCGCTCTGTCACTGTCAAACGGGCCCGCCGCGCGCAGACGTTCAAGCAGCGGGCCGGCACGCTCGAACGCCCTCTGCTCTCTACTCCCTGCTCCCTGCTCCGTAATGTCAGCTGCCCCGATAACTCGCGCACGAGAATGGCGACATCAACAACGGGATGTGGTAGCGGCGATTGGTGTCAGTGATTTCGAAGTCGAGCGTAGCGCGCTGCAGGAATGCGGACGCCCCTTTCTTCTTATAGTAGGCGCCCACTTCGAACGACAATCGATAGGTCCCCGCGGTGACCTTGCCGTCGCCGAGGTCGGCGATGCGCCCGTCCACATCGGTTTCCCGCGTTCCTTGCGAGACGTGGTCCTTGCCCTCGAGCCGCCACAGCGTCACGGCAACGCCCGCGGCGGGCTCACCGCGCGTGGTATCGAGGACGTGCGTCGAAATCGTTGGACGGTTAGTGTTGGGCATGCTCAAGATCCGCGTGGGAACCCTGACGTTTACGGCGCGCCTGGAAGAGAAAGCCGCGCCCAAAACGGTGGCTGTGATTCGCAAAATGCTGCCGCTCAAGTCCAAGATAGTCCACTGCCGCTGGAGCGGCGAGTCAACGTGGATTCCCATGGGCGACAAGAAGCTCGGGCTCGATTTCGAAAACCACACCAGCCATCCCGCGCCGGGCATGCTGCTGCTGTATCCGGGCGGGATCAGCGAGACCGAGTTGCTCTTTCCCTATGGCTCCACGATGTTCGCGAGCAAAGTGGGACAGCTCGCCGGCAATCACTTTGCGACGCTTACGCAGGGCCAGGAGCAGCTGCCTGAAATCGGCCGGCTGACCCTCTGGGAAGGCGCGCAGGACATCACTATAGAAGAAGTGTGACCGCTCCTGACGTCGTGATCCGGGGCGGCACCGCCATCCTTCCCACGCGGCAGGCAGTCGCCGACATCGCCATCACGGACGGCGCAATCAGCGCCATCGGTAGTGAAGTTCGCGATGGCAAAGAAGTCATCGACGCCACCGGGCTGGTTATTTTACCCGGCGTCGTCGACGCCCATGTCCACTTCAACGAGCCGGGTCGAGCGGATTGGGAGGGTTGGGAGGCGGGAACGCGCGGCGCGGCGGCCGGCGGCGTCACGACGGTGCTCGAAATGCCGCTCAACGCGCATCCGCCGACGACGACCGCCGCGGCGTTCGACGAGAAGCTGGCGGTCGCTGCGCAGAAGGCGCTGGTGGACTTTGGGCTCTGGGGCGGCCTCGTCCCCGACAACCTCACCCACCTCGAAGCGCTCCATCAACGCGGCGTCGTGGGCTTCAAAGCCTTCATGAGCCATAGCGGCATCGACGACTTTCAGCGCGTGCCCGACGGCGTGCTCGCGATCGGGCTCAAGGTGACCGCGCGGCTCGGCGCCATCGTCGGAGTGCACGCCGAGAGCCAGGAGATGATCGAGACGGCGGGCGAGCCGACTCCGCTCGCGTGGTGCCGCGCGCGGCCCGCCGCCGCGGAAGTCGACGCGATCCGGCGGCTGCTGGTCTGCATGCGCGGCGCCGGCAAGGGCGTGCGGGCGCACGTCGTGCACGTCAGCTGCGCAGCCGGGCTGGCGGAGGTAGACGCGGCGCGCAGCAAGGGCGTGTCGATCACCGCCGAGACGTGCCCGCATTACCTCGCATTCACCGAGGAGGACTTCGAGCGCATCGGTCCGGCGCTCAAGTGCGCTCCTCCTATTCGTAATGACGCGACACGGGACGGCCTGTGGGAAGCGCTGCTCGACGGACGCGTCGACCTGATCGGCTCCGATCACTCGCCCTGCCCTGCTGTCGACAAGGAGAAGGGTGCGCACGACATCTGGCAGGCGTGGGGCGGCGTGACAGGAATTCAGGCGACGCTGCCGGTGCTGCTCAGCGACGGAGTCCACGGTCGCGGTCTCACGCTCGAGCGGCTCGCCTATCTGACGTCCACCGCGCCGGCCCAGCTCTTCGGGTTGTTTCCGCGCAAAGGGGCGATCGCCGTCGGCGCCGACGCCGATTTCGCGATCATCGACCCTGACAAGCAATGGACCTTCCAGCCGCAGAACCTCGAGACACGCAGCGGCGTGAGCGCCTACCTGGGCCGCGAGTTTACCGGCCAGGTGGTGAGCACGATCGTGCGCGGCAAAACGGTGTTCGCCGACGGAAAAGTGAGAGGTACGCCCGGCTGGGGCCAATTCGTACGGCCTGGCCACCACATATCCACAATCATGGATATGTCGCATGGGCACTGATCGAAACCTGATCGAGCGCCGGCTCGACGAGCTCTACGCGATCGGCGCGGAGCCCGATGGAGGGACGTTTCGGCCCCTGTACGGCGATGCCTGGGCGGAAGGGGTGGCACGTGTTGAACGCTGGTTGAAAGACGCTGGACTGAAGACGCGCCGAGACGCGGTGGGAAATCTGTGGGGACGGGCCGAAGGTGCTGACAAAGGAAAGAGCATCGTCACCGGATCTCACATCGATACGGTCCGGCACGGTGGCCGGCTAGACGGCGCCCTCGGCATCGTCGCCGGCCTCACCGCCGTGGAGGCACTGCTCAAAGAAAAGGGGAAGCCGCGACGCACACTCGAAGTCGTCGCGATCTGTGAAGAAGAAGGCTCCCGCTTCGCCACGAACTTCTGGGGCTCCAGAGCGATCACAGGCAGCATCGACACCGTGGATGCCGACATCGGACAAGCGATGCGCGAACGGGGCCTAGATCCCGCGAAGATTCCCTCAGCGGCGCGAGACGACATCGACACGTTCGTCGAGCTGCACATCGAGCAGGGCGCCGTTCTCGAAACCTCGCACCGGCCGCTCGCCATCGTCTCGGCAATCGTAGGCACGGCACACCTCGAGGTGACGGTGACGGGGCGGCCTGACCACGCCGGTACCACGCCGATGGACATGCGGCGCGATGCGCTGGCGGGCGCCGCGGCGATGGTGCAGGCCGTCGAGTCGATCGCGAGATCCCTGGGCAAACCGGCGGTCGCGACCGTCGGGAAGCTCGCGGCTCTACCCGATCAGATCAACGTGGTGCCAGGCAAGGTGGTGTTTACCGTTGACCTGCGGCATGCCGACCTGGGCGGCCGGCGCGCGCTCGAGGAGCGCATTCGCTCGCTGTGCACCACGATCGCGGGAGAGCGACGCCTCGGCCTCGCGATTCGGACGCTGCAGGAGAAGCCGCCGGTCGCGATGCATCCCGAGGTGCGGGCGCTGCTCGCGCGGGCGGCGCAGCAATCGGGGGTTGAGGCAGCGGAAATGGTCAGCGGCGCGGGACACGACGCCCAGATTCTGGCGGCGCGCTGTAAGGTGGGAATGTTGTTCGTGCCGAGCATCGGCGGGCGGTCGCACTGCCCCGAGGAAGCCACGAGTCCCGAGCATTTGGCTCTCGGCACTACCGTCCTGGCGAAGGCGCTCGAGCTACTGGCGTACTAGATAAACCGGGCCAGATCAGGCCCCGCGCTCGCAATCTTGGCCGCAATCTCCGGCCAATCAACCGCCAACGAGAAATCGGTAAACTCGAATCCTGGACCGACCGTACAGCCGCCCAGCGTGTAGGCGCCCGTCGTCCGCGCGGCCTGCCACGTTCCGGCCGGCACAACGATGGTCGGTCGCGTTTCGCGCGAGACGGGCCCCAGACGCAACCGCCGCAGGCCCTGGTCATCGAACAGCAGCAGCTCGATGGCATCACCCTCGTGATAGTGCCAGATCTCGTCGGACACCACGCGATGCCAGCGGCTGTACTCGCCCGCCGACAGCAGGAAGTAGATCGAGGTGACTGCCGCGCGCTCCACGTCGCGGTCGAGCACCTGGACGCGGTGCGAGGAGCGAAACAGCTCCACGTAATGCCCACCTTCGGGGTGCGGGCGCATGCCGAGGATGTTCAGGAGCTCAACCGCGCGCGAATGCATCGAGCAGCTCCCGTAGCACGTTCTGCGTGACAGCGCGGCGATAGGCCGCCGTGGACCGCACGTCATCGATGGGCCGGACGTCCTCGGCAACGGCGGCGACGGTGCCTGCGATGTCGCCTCTCTCCAACGCCGCCTCGGCGCGGCGCGCCCGCAACGGCAGCTCGGCGACCGACCCAATCGCGATCCGCGCGGGATTCCTACTGACCGCCATGACGACTTTGGAAATCGCCTGCGCCGCACGCGTGCCCACTTTGCGAAATGCCACCTGTCGATCGAGCGGAAAGCGCACGGCGGTGATCAGCTCGTCCGCTTGCAGCGCGGTCTTGCGGTAGCCAGTGAAGAATCGATCGATCGGGATCGTCCGCCGATCGGTCACGACGCCGGCGTCGTACGCCAGCAGCACCGGCAGCGTGTCCCCCGCCGGCGACGCATTGGCAAGGTTGCCGCCCAGTGTGCCGCGATTCTGGATCTGGGCAGCGCCGATGGTGCGGGCCGCGGCGGCGAGCGCCGGCAGATGTCGCTGGACGTCGGGTGAGCGGATGATGCCCGTATACGGCTCGGCGGCAGCGATCTCGAGCATATCACTCGTACGCCGCACGCCCTTCAACTCGTTGAGGGACCACAGATCGAGCACCGCCTGCGGCTGGGGGCGCAGCGTACCGGCGTGCAGCATGACCATGAGATCCGTGCCGCCGGCGAGAGGCCGGCATCCTGGAGTCGTTCGATACAACTGCACCGCCTCCGCGAGACTCTCGGGGCGGAGATATCTCACTTCGTACATGACAAGACCGCGTCGATGATCTTCGTGTAGCCCGTGCAACGGCACAGATTCCCGGCGAGGCCCTCTCGCACGGCGTCCGCGTCCAGGCGTGTCGCTTCCTGTAGCAAGACGTGGGCCGCGAGCAACATTCCGGGCGTGCAGATCCCGCACTGCGCGGCACCGTGCTCGATGAAGGCCTGTTGCAGCGCCGTCAGCCGTCCGCCATCAGCCAGCCCCTCGACCGTGGTGATCCCTCGGCCCTCAACCTGGCCTACGGCGACCAGACAGCTATCCACCACCTCGCCGTCGATCAGCACGGAGCACGCGCCGCACTCGCCTTCACCGCAGCCTTCTTTCGTCCCGGTCGCGCCCAGGTCTTCGCGCAGCACATCGAGCAGGCGCCGAGCGCCTGACCCCTCGAACGAGACGCCGCGGCCGTTCAGCGTGAAGCGCACGCGGCGAGCACTTTCTCCGGCGTGGCCGGGACCTCGTCCAGCCAAACGCCGGTCGCGTCGTGGATGGCGGCGATGATCGCGGGCGCAGGCCCGTCCATCGGCAGCTCGCCGATCCCCTTCGCCCCGAACGGACCCCGGGAGTAGGGGTTCTCGACCAGAATCGTGCGAATGCGCGGGGCGTCGAGCGCCGTGGGAATCAGGTAGGTGGCGAGACGGTCGTTCTGATAGCCGCCGTCTTTCATCTTAATCTCTTCGATCGTCGCCCAGCCGACCGCCTGCAGGCAGCCGCCCTCGATCTGCCCTTCCGCCAGCACAGGGTGCAGCGCCTTGCCGCAGTCGACCGCGGTCACGAGATCGGTCACGCGGACTTCGCCCGTCGTCATGTCGACGTCGACATCGGCGATCGTGCACGCCCAGGCGTACACGGGGTAGGCATCGCCGCGATAGGTCGTCTCGTCCCAGTGAATCGAGTCGGGCTGGATGTACGATTTCTCGACCGTGAATGGAGGCCGCTCGCGCGTGAGGCGCTCCCTGATTTCCTCAGCCGCTTCCTGGACCAGCCGGCCGACGATCATCGCGGTGCGGGACGCAACCGTCGGTCCGGAATCGGGAACGATCGAGGTATCCTGAGGCGCGAGGCTCACCCGTTCGAGCCCCACGCCAAGTGTGTCGGCGGCGAGCTGGCAGAAAATCGTTTTCGTGCCCTGGCCGATTTCGGTCGAGGCGGTGAGGATGCGGAACGTCCCGTCCGCCAACGCCTCCATGGCGATCGTGCCCTGTAGCTTCTTCTCGCCACTTCCGGTGAACCCCGAACCGTGGAAGACGAGGGAGAGGCCGCGACCGTGGCGGATGGGCGGTTTGGCGGTTGGGCGGATGGGCGGCACTGCTCGCAGGGCCGTATCCAGCACCAACTCCGCACTTACGCTCTCGGTGAGCTTCTGACCCGTCGCCGTGGTGTCGCCGAGGCGCAACATCCACTTGCGGCGCAGATCCACACTCGACACACCCAGACGCTCCGCCACGTGCTCGACCATCAATTCGGCGGCGAACAGTGACTGGGGCGCGCCGAAGCCACGGAACGCCCCGTTCGGCGGCGTGTTGGTCGCGACGGCGCGCGCCCGAATACGCACGTTGGGGCAGGCATACGCCCCCGCGGCATGAATCGCCGCCCGGGACAGCACGACAGGGGTCAGCGTGCAGTAGGCACCGCCGTCGAGCACGATCTCGATGTCCTGGGACAGCAGTGTGCCGTCTTTTTTGACCGCGGTGCGGTGCGTGATGACGCCGGGATGGCGCTTGGTGGTCGCGGCGAGGTCCTCATGGCGGTCGTAAATCAGCCGCACCGGCCGTCCCGCCTTGCGGGCGAGGAGCGCCGCATGAATCGCGACGATCGACGGGTATTCCTCTTTGCCACCGAACCCGCCGCCGGTTTCCGCCTGGATCACCACAGCTTCCTCATCGGTCAGCTTCAGTGCGCGCTTCAGGGCGCGGTGCACGTAGTAGGGACACTGCAGCGAGCCAATCACCGTGACTCCCTGCTCCCTGCTCCCCGCTCCGTGCTCCCTCCATGGGAACGCGATCGCGCCCTGAGGCTCGATGTAGAGCTGCTCCTGCAGACCTACACGGAAGGTCCGTTCCACCACCTCCACATCCTCCAGATCCTCCACAACCTCGCCTTTGCTAATCTCAACGGTGCTGAAGACTTCGGTGGCCTTATCCAGGTCATAGATCGGCTGCGCGGCGTCGTACTCGATCCGGATATGGCTCGCCGCCTCCTCGAGCGTAGCGCGGTCGGCCGCCGCCAAGAGCAGAATCGGCTCCTCGCGGTGCTTGATCTCGCCTCCTTGCCGGGCCAGGACCGGCTGGTCGTCCCGGATGAGCTGGACCACGTTCTCCCCCGGGATGTCGTCCGCTGTCACAACCACGACCCGGCCGCCCCTCCAATCGAAGGCAGGGTCCAGCGTGATGGACCGGATCCTCCCCTTCGGCACGGTCGATCGGACGGTTTTCCCGTACCAGGCGTCCGGGACGGCGAGGTCGTCGGTGTAGCGGGCGGCGCCGGTGACCTTGGCGGCCCCGTCGCGCCGCGGCACGGATCGGCCTATGGTTGAAGGAGTTGGAGGCATCGCCATCCCGGGTAAGAGAACGCTCCTGGCTCGGAGGCACAACACTTGCCCCGCTCTGGCAAGAAGATGTCCGCCATCTCCGCGGAGCCCATGGCTCCCCCGGCTGCGGGTGCCAGCATCGAGGCGCCTGTTTCTGCGGCGTTCGCCGAGATCTTGTCGCCGGCCGCCCTCGACTTCCTTGCGTCCCTGGCGCGTCGCTTCGAACGCCGCCGCCGCGAGCTGCTGGGCCGCCGCGCCGATCGGCAACGGGACTTCGACGCCGGCGCCTTCCCGACCTTCCTGAAGAGCACGGCCGACGTGCGCGATGCCGACTGGCGCGTCGGCCCCATTCCGCGCGACCTGGTCGATCGGCGCGTCGAGATCACGGGCCCGGTGGACCGCAAGATGGTGATCAACGCGCTCAATTCGGGCGCTCAAGTTTACATGGCCGACTTCGAGGACTCGCACGCGCCCACCTGGCGTGGCACGATCGAGGGCCAGATCAATCTGCGCGACGCCGCCCTGGGCAGCATCGAATTCAAATCCGCCGACAAGCAGTATCGCCTGAATCCCACGACCGCGACGCTGATGGTGCGGCCACGGGGCTGGCACCTCGTCGAGCGCCATGTGACGGTGGACGGCGAGCCGATCTCGGCCTCGCTGTTCGACTTCGGCCTGTTCTTCTTCCACAACGCCAAGACGCTGCTCGCCAAGGGATCGGGCCCCTATTTCTATCTGCCGAAGCTCGAGAGCCATCTCGAGGCGCGGTTGTGGAACGACGTCTTCGTCGCCGCGCAAGAAGCGCTGGGCATGCCGCGCGGGGCGATTCGCGCCACCGTGCTGATCGAGACGATCCCCGCCGCATTCGAGATGGACGAGATCCTGTACGAGCTGCGCGATCACTCCGCGGGGCTCAACTGCGGGCGCTGGGACTACATCTTCAGTTTCATCAAGAAATTCCGCAGCCGGCCGAACTTCGTGCTGCCCGACCGCGCCCGCGTGACGATGGACCGCCACTTCCTGAAATCGTACGTCGACCTGCTGATCCGGACCTGCCACCGCCGCGGCATCCACGCCATGGGCGGCATGGCGGCGCAGATTCCGATCAAGGGCGACGCCGCGGCCAACACCAAGGCGCTCGACAAAGTCTGGCAGGACAAGATACGGGAGGTGCATGCCGGCCATGATGGCACCTGGGTAGCACATCCGGGTCTCGTGCCGGTCGCCAGTGGGGCATTCGCTTCGCTGGCCGCTTCCCACCAACTCAGCGTGCTGCGCGAGGACGTGCACGTCGCGCCGCGCGATCTGCTGACCGTTCCCGACGGCGAAATCACCGAGGCCGGCCTCCGGACCAACGTGGACGTCGGGATTCAATACCTCGAGTCGTGGCTGCGCGGCGTGGGCTGCGTGCCGATCTACAACCTGATGGAAGACGCCGCGACGGCGGAGATCTCGCGGTCGCAGGTGTGGCAGTGGGTACGTCACGGCGCGCACCTCTCCAACGGACGCGCGGTGACACAAGGCCTGGTCGAATCGATCATCGCCGAGGAGATGGAAGAGAAGAATCTGAAGGGCGGCAAGTTCGATCTCGCCGCTCGCCTGTTCAACCAGCTCATGACCGGATCGGATTTTCCTGAATTTCTCACCTTGGTGGCCTATGAACATCTCGACTAACGGAAAAAGCACTGGCGGTGTGAGTAAGCGGGAATTTGTCGCGGAGCTCGATCGACGCTGGCGCAGCGACCGCCGCTGGCAGGGGATCACGCGGAGCTACACGCCGGAAGACGTGTACCGGCTGCGCGGGACGCTGCCCGTTCAGCACACGCTCGCGAGCCACGGCGCCGCGCGTCTCTGGAAACTGCTGCGCGAGGAGCCCTACGTCGCCGTGCTCTCGGCGCTCACCGGCAACCAGGCGGTGCAGGAAGTCCGAGCCGGCCTCAAGGCCATCTACATCAGCGGCTGGCAGGTCGCCGCCGACGCCAACGATGCGATGACGACGTATCCGGACCAGAGCCTGTATCCCTCCGACAGCGTGCCGAACCTGCTGGTGCGCATTCAGAATGCGCTGCGGCGTGCCGACGAGATCCACCACATGAACGGCGACCACGCGATCGAGTGGTACGTGCCGCTCATTGCGGACGCGGAAGCGGGCTTCGGCGGCGTACTCAACGCGTACGAGCTGATGAAGTTGATGATCACCGCGGGGGCCGCAGGCGTGCACTTCGAGGACCAGCTGTCGTCGGTCAAGAAATGCGGCCACCTCGGCGGCAAGGTGCTGGTGCCGACCAGCGAATTCATCACCAAGCTGATCGCGGCGCGGCTCGCGGCCGACGTGTGCGGCGTGGAAACGATGCTGATCGCCCGCACCGACGCCAACAGCGCCGGATTGTTGACCAGCGACATCGACGCGTACGACCGCCGCTGGTGTACCGGCGAGCGCTCGCCTGAAGGGTTCTTCGTGATCAACGACGGCGTCGACGCGGCGATCGCGCGCGCCCGCGCGTACGCGCCCTACGCCGACATGCTGTGGTTCGAGACGGCCAAGCCCGATCTCGGCGAGGCTCGGCAGTTTGCCGACGCGATCCACAAGGAATACCCGGGCAAGCTGCTCGCGTACAACTGCTCACCGTCGTTCAACTGGAAGCGCCACCTCAGCGAAGCGCAGCTCGCCAGCTTCCAGAAGGAGCTGGGCGCGATGGGATACAAGTTCCAGTTCGTCACCCTGTCGGGCTTCCACGCGCTGAACCACGCCATGTTCACGCTGGCACAGGACTACAAGGAACGCGGCATGGCGGCGTACGCCGATCTGCAATCGCGGGAATTCGCCGGCGAGCGCGACGGCTACGAAGCGGTGAAACATCAGGAGTTCGTGGGCGTCGGCTACTTCGACGAAATCACGCAGATCGTGCACGGCGGCCGCAGCTCGACGGTCGCGCTCGAGGGGTCCACCGAGAAAGCCCAGTTCGTGAGTTGACAATGCCTTAGCCGTCCCTAGGCTAAGGGGATGAAAACCCTCCGTAACTACGTCGGCGGCGAATGGGTCGCACCCGCCGCCGCTGAATACCTCGATCTGACGAACCCCGCCACCGGAGAGCAGCTCGGCAAAGTGCCGCTCTCCGGCGCGCGGGACGTAGACGCCGCCGTGAGCGCGGCCCAAACCGCGTTTCTCAAATGGCGCGAAGTGCCGCCGGTGGTCCGGGCCCGCTACCTCTTCAAGCTCAAGTATCTGATGGAGGAGCATTTCGACGAGATCGCGACCACGGTCACGCGCGAGCACGGCAAGACGCTCGACGAAGCGCGCGGCTCCGTGCGGCGCGGCATCGAGAACGTCGAGCATGCCTGCGGGATCCCCGCCTTGATGATGGGCAAGACGCTCGAGGACGTCGCCAGCGGCATCGACTGCGAGTACGTGCGCCAGCCGCTGGGCGTCTTCGCCGCGGTCACGCCGTTCAACTTCCCGGCGATGGTGCCCTGCTGGTTCTGGCCCTACGCGATTGCCACAGGCAACACCTTCATTCTCAAGCCGAGCGAGCAGGTCCCGTTCTCATCCACCCGCATTCTCGAGCTGGCGCAGGAGGCGGGTATTCCGGGCGGCGTGCTGAACCTCGTGCACGGTGCCAAGGACGTCGTGAACGCGCTGCTCGCCCACCCCGGCATCGCCGGGATCTCGTTCGTCGGCTCCTCGCCTGTGGCCAAGTACGTCTATCAGGAAGGCGCGAAGCACGGCAAGCGCGTCCAGGCGCTCGGCGGCGCCAAGAATCACGTGATCGTGATGCCCGACGCCGACATGGATCGCGCCGTCGCGAACATCAGCGAGTCGCTGTTCGGCTGCGCCGGCCAGCGCTGTCTCGCGGGGAGCGTCGTCGTCGCCACGGGTAAGGCCTACGAGCCGTTCCGCGACAAGCTCCTC
>Ga0137415_10002544_pt1 | contig 18160 bp, 13 predicted proteins | sample CZODoug3_1_1_16f_FD_183082 | JGI IMG/M metagenome (GOLD analysis project Ga0137415, IMG submission 183082) | Vadose zone soil fungal communities from Angelo Coast Range Reserve, California, USA - CZODoug3_1_1_16fungal (Hybrid Assembly) | ecosystem: Environmental > Terrestrial > Soil > Vadose...
ACATGCACATCCTTCAGTACATTCTTCTTGAAACCCGTTGCCTCGACAGAAACTGTAAACAGGCTCGGAGGAAGCGAGTTGAAACTGTAGATTCCGGCGCCATTGCTCTTGGTCGTGATCGAACGGTTGGTTTCCTGGTCGGTCAGAGTAACCGTTGCGCCCGGGATCACTGCGCCTTGCGGGTCGGTGACCGCGCCTTGGATCGACGCGCGATATTGCGCATGCGCAGAGATGGTCAGGAAACAAAATGTGCATATGGTTATCAGGCTATAAAGGAGCACCTTAGAAACGGCTGTTCCTATGCCCACACTTGATCTGTGAAGACGTGATTCAGATTGCATCTTGCCTCTCCCTAAGCGGCCTGATAGCTCCAGGCCATCTGTCTTTCTTTGGTCGATCCACATCCCAAGACGACTGCAAAACTATCGATATCTCGAGTCTGGATATTTTCTTTCGAATCTTTGCGCAATCGATTGCGCTACGGTTAGCATGGATATCACTTGGCAGTAACACCAGTCAAGCAGACGCACCCCGGTGTTCCGGAGCAGTCAACAGCTTGCACGGGATTTTAGATGCGGATTTACCGCCTGATGGATAGAGGAAAGATGGTTATGTGTAGTAAGAATTTTTCTGGGAGCATCCAGATCGTTATATGCCTGGCTGCGAGCGCCGTCTTCGCAGCACTCCCTGCCTTTGCGGACCAGAATTATTCTCAGCAGGTTTTCTTTGAAAACAGCCTCTCGCCGAACAATTACTTTTACAGCCGCGGCAAGACCTCCCCGCCCAGCACTTTGAACCTTGTAAATGACAGACTTCCAATTGAGACGAACACTTTCGTCAGCGGCCCGAACGCTTTGGAGTTGCAGTGGCAATCCGATCCAGCGGGCGGCTGGGAGACGGAAGTGCATTTGTACCAATGGAGAAACCGCTATATCGACTTTCCGGGCCAGAATCTTTACCTCTGGCTCTATTCCGTGGAAGGCATTCACGCAGGCGATTTGCCTAGACTAGTGCTGCGCGATGTGCAGGGAAACTTCTCCGCGCCACTGGAGATGGGCAGCTTCGCGCACGATCTTGCGCCAGGGAAATGGGCGCGTGTCCGCATTCCGCTTGATCGCTTTGAGAGTGTTTCATTGCACCCATTTGAGCCGCATCGCACCAGCACGCTGGTGTTTGTGCAGGGCGCCGCGGATAAGACTCAGCACGCGCTTTACATCGATGACATTCGGATCGAAGATGATGCTGATCCGGCAGCGCAGGCACCTGCCGCTCCGGCAGGCGTTGAGGCTAAGGCGTATGAGCGGCACATCGATATCTCGTGGAAGCCTGTGGAGAGCGCTGACCTGGCGCAGTATGTCATCTATCGGTCTGTACACGGTGAGCCATTTCGTCCTATTGGCGTGCAGCGTGCTGGCGTCACTCGCTATGCAGACTACTTAGGTGATTCACATACTACGGCGTCATACAAAGTAGCGGGACGGACTTCGGCATTACGCGAATCTGCGCAATCAGCGGCCGTTACAGCGACGACCCATCCCATGACCGATGATGAATTGCTCACGATGGTGCAGGAGGCTTCGTTCCGTTACTACTGGGAGGCCGCCGAGCCGCACTCGGGCATGACGCGGGAGAATACTCCTGGCAATGACGACATCATTGCACTGGGTGCTAGTGGCTTTGGCATCATGGCGCTGATTGTTGGCGCGGATCGAGGCTTTGTCACGCGCGAACAAACTGTCGAACGGTTGCTTCAGATCACTGCATTCCTGGAAAAGGCCGATCGCTATCACGGAGCGTGGCCGCACTTTCTCGGCGGCGCGACTGGTCACAGGCTGCCGGTCTTCGATATGTACGACAACGGAGCAGACCTGGTAGAAACTTCTTTTCTCACAGAAGGCCTGTTGACCGCGCGGCAATACTTCAAAGGCAATACGCCTGCTGAACACGAACTGAATGCACGCATCACAAAACTCTGGGAAGGCATCGAGTGGGATTGGTTCCGCGCGACTGCGCAACGAGACGCGCTCTACTGGCACTGGTCACCAGAGTATTCCTTTTATATTGCCAATCGTCTTACTGGTTGGAATGAGGTGATGATTACGTACCTGCTGGCGATTGCTTCGCCCACACATGGAGCGCCTGCAAGTATCTATTACATGGGTTGGGCTGGCGAGGGCATCCATAACCCTTACACCAATGGCAAGACGTACTACGGCATCAAGCTCGATGTAGGCGGAGGAACTGGCGGTCCGCTATTCTTCACGGATTACTCCTACATGGGCTTTGACCCACATCATCTTCGCGATAAGTACACCAACTATTTCCTGAACAATCAGAATCAGGCATTGATCAATTATCAGTACTGCATGCAGAATCCGAATCACTGGAAGGGCTATGGGCCCGATGCCTGGGGACTGACCGCCGTGGATGGGCCGGATGGCTATGTTCCATATGAGCCGACGAAGGAACTGGATGACGGAACCATCGCTCCGACCGGAGCTATCAGCGCCTTCGCGTATACTCCAGAAAAATCCATGCAGGCACTCAAGCACTTCTACCGTGATCTAGGCGCGCAGGCCTGGGATATTTATGGCTTTCGCGATGGGTTCAATCTCCAGCAGAACTGGTATTCGGGTATCGCGATGGGATTGAACCAGGCTCCGATGGTGGTGATGATCGAGAACCATCGTACCGGGTTGGTTTGGAAAAACTTTATGGCTAACCCTGAAGTCAAACCCATGCTTGACCGCATTGGCTTCAAAGCAGATACCAACTAACATGCCTCGCGCAAAAAACAACTCGGCTAGCAAGCGGCATCAAGGGAGAACAACGCTCAAGGACCTGGCTGAGCATCTTGGATTGTCGCAGACCACGGTTTCGCGGGTTGTCAGCCAGTCTCCTGAAGCCACGCGCATTCCGGAGGAGACGCAAAAACGGGTTCTGCATGCGGCGGCGGCGCTCAACTATCAGCCCAATGTTTTTGCACGCGGCTTGCGGCAGAAACGAAGTTTTACCATCGGCGTCATCGTCCCGGAGATCAGCGAGGGGTATTCCACTTCCGTCTTAGGCGGCATTGAAGATGCTCTTCTGCAGGAGGGTTACTTCTATTTTGTGGTCAGCCATCGGCATCATCCAGAACTGCTTACAGGTTACCCGCATTTGCTTTTGGCGCGAGCCGTGGAAGGTATTCTTGCTATTGATTCGCCGATCGATGAAGCTCTGCCGGTTCCTGTTGTGGCCGTTTCCGGTCACAAGCATGGCAATGGAGTTATCAATATAGAGCTCGATCATCGGATGGCTGCTCATTATGCTCTCGAGCATCTGCATAGCCTGGGACATCGCAGCATTGCTTTCATCAAAGGGCAGACTTTTAGCTCAGATACCAGGCCACGCTGGAATGCCATTACGAAAACTGCTGCGGAGCTTGACTTGAAGATCGATCCGCAACTCATTGTTTCACTGGAAGGATCGGCGCCTGGCTTCGAACCAGGATACATTGCGACAAAGCAATTGCTCGAGCGCAATCAGCCATTCACAGCCATCTTCGCCTTCAATGACGTATCTGCCATTGGTGCAATTACTGCGCTGCACGAAGTCGGAATCAAGGTTCCTCAGGATGTCTCCGTTGTGGGCTTCGATGACATTCCCAGCGCGGCAACTAATAATCCAGCTCTGACTACAGTTCGCCAGCCGCTGCGCGAAATGGGGCGTACTGCGGCGACAACTCTGCTCCATGCGATTCACGGCAACGGCGAACCTGCGGCAGGAGAGTCCATCACAGTGCTGCCCACTTTTGTCGTGCGTCATTCCACTCGTGCAATTGGACAATAGAAATATCTAGCTGCGACGTTGCTTACATTTTCCCGACTGCTTACCCCGTCCAAGACAATACATCCTCAGTTTTCTGTATCCTCCCGTTTTCACTGTTAACCATTTGAGGCTATCGAACGTTGTATCCAGTGAAAGCACTTAATCACTTGAGAAGAGGTAATACCGGTGCATGAAAATGTTGTAGTGCCGATAGGCGTGTTTTCTATGTTTGCGTGGATCGCGTGGGTTGTTTTCTCATCCATTCGGCGTTACCTGGTGGCGAAGTCGCAGGCAAACGTACAGATAACGCTCCTGGAAAGAATCGACTCCAGTCAATCACTGATAGCTTATGCCGAGACGGAAGCAGGAGGAAGATTCCTGGATGCGTTGGCCATGGAAGCAAATGAACCAACTGCACCATACAAACGTATCTTAAACGGTGTCCAAACCGGAATCATTCTCAGCTCGTTTGGTGCAGCACTACTGCTACTACACTCCACAGGCGTGGAAACAGAGAGTGACTTCACAATCTTTGGCACTATCGCTCTGGCTCTTGGACTGGGCTTTTGTATCGCCGCTGCAGCGGCCTATATCCTCTCGCGTTCATTCGGCTTATTGCAACGATCTCCTCGTACTTAGCCAGACGGGATGCCGATGAATGAAGCCTATCCAGCCACGGGTCCAATCTTTCTGGCCGAGAAGGAAGTTACAACGATGGACGAGCAGGAATTCCGATCGCTGTATGATGCGACTGCTCGACCTATCCTGGCTTATCTGATCGGCGTAACTGGACGTAGAGACGTAGCGGACGATGTGCTCCAGGAAACGTATTGCCGTTTCCTCGTTCGACATCCGGTATTGATGGGTCAGAATGAAGCCCGCAGATACCTCTTCCGCATTGCTACAAATCTCATTCGTGATCGCTGGCGAAGTGGAGAGGGTAGGCTTGAGATGGAAGTTCCCGAAGAGAGCTTCTCTACAGATGTAGACACGCAAATGGATGTACGCTCTGCCATGCAAGCCCTGAAGCCTAGAGAGCGCGAGCTGCTCTGGTTGGCATATGTCGAAGGAATGAGCCATTCTGAAATTGCAGCGGCAACCGGTCTTCGCACCATGAGTGTTCGTATACTGCTATTTCGCGCGCGACAAAAAGCAGCTGGATTACTGAAGCCCGAAAGGAGAAATCATGAAGCGAGCCTGGTGTGAAAGAGAATCCGAACTAATACAGTCTCTCCGGACTGGTTCGTGCTCTCCTGTGCTCAACGCTCATGTGCAGAATTGCGCCATCTGCTCCGAGACAGAGCATCTAACAAAAAGGCTGCTGCAGAATGCCATACAGCTACGCGCAGAACATGAACCACCAGCCCCGGACCTTATTTGGCGGCGCGCCCAGGCACAAAAGCAGAGACTGGCACTGAAGCAGGCAACGCGCCCGTTGAAGATTATGCGAGGTTTAAGTTTTCTCTATGCGATTGGCGTTGCCGTGTGGCTCCTGCGCAGCTTCTGGCATACGACGTATGAGCAATTAGTTCCAGGATGGAGTGGAACAGCCTTGTCAGGAGCGGCAGTTGCGCTATGTGTTATTGCAACCGGGTCCTGGTACTTGCTCCGCGAAGCCCATCGTTTCAGAGAAACTCATACTTCCACGCGCTCTTTGTGATTTTTTCCGTAAATCGCGGAACCATCGAACCCCTCTCTGCGTAACCAAACGTCAACGGAGAAAACTGCAATGGCAGCTTGGCGGCAGGATCTTACCTATACTTTTCGGCGGCTTTCTAAATCACCCGGCCTTGTTCTCGCAGTCATTTTTTCCATTGGGCTAGGCATTGCCGCCAACGCGACCATTTTCTCCATGGTCAGCACATTCGTACTGCGGCCAGCGCCAGTCGGTGATCCCAACACTCTGATGAGCCTGCACACTACGCATGATAACGAACAGTGCTGCAACAATTTCACTTGGCCGCTCTATAACGACGTGCGCGATGAAGCCAAGTCGTTCTCCGGAGTTGCAGCCTACTATGAACTGATGCCGGCCTCTATCGGCGGCAAAAATGAGCCGGAGCGAGTATGGGGGCAAGCGGCCTCGTCGAACTACTTTGATGTGGCGCAGCTTCCTATGACGCTCGGACGCGGATTTGTAAGCAGCGAAGAAAACCTTCCTGTCATCGTTCTGGGTTATAGCCTATGGCAGCATCGCTTTAGTGCTGATCCAGCCATTGCAGGCAAGACCATCACTCTTTCCGGACGGCCTTTTACCGTTGTAGGTGTCGCTCCGCCCGCGTTTCGCGGAGTGGATCTGCTGCTTGCGCCTCAATTTTGGGTGCCACTCGGCAACGTCGAGCAGTTGGCCGTTAATATCTCGAAACGCGAATCGCGCGACTTTCACTGGCTGGCAGTGATCGGGCGGCTTAAGCCTGGCGTTACGCAGGAGCAGGCAGCGGCTGAACTCAGCGCCCTCGCTCAGAATCATGCCAAGCTCTACCCAGAAGAAAAGGGCGGAGGCTTCCGTTTTGAACGGGCTGGCTCGCTGCCACCGCGCGATAAAGCTACAGCAATGCTTTTTCTAGCTGCACTCTCTGTAGTGGCGCTACTTGTTCTCTGCATCGCTGGCGCCAATGTCGCTAACTTGCTACTGGCGCAGGCTGCCAGCCGGCAGCGGGAGATAGCCGTACGACTCGCCCTGGGTGCAACGCGCCGCCAACTGCTGCAGCAGATGTTGATGGAAAGTGTGTTGCTCGCTCTGGGAGGAGGCCTGTTCGGTTTCGTGCTCTCATTGTGGGCTACGTCGGCGCTTTCCTCATTTCGTCTGCCCGTGCCGATACCGCTCGACATCAGCATCAGCGCCGACTGGAGGGTTCTGCTCTATACCTTTGCTCTTAGCGTTGGCGCTGGACTACTTTTCGGAGTCATCCCGGCGCTGGCTGCCTCGCGCCCAATTCTTACCAGTGCGTTGAAGGGTGAAGACGCGCTCGCGCGTCCGGGCCGCCGCTTTACCTTGCGCAACATGCTTGTAGTCTCGCAAATTGCCATGTCGCTCGTGCTTTTATGCGCTACAGGACTTTTCCTTCGCAGCCTGCAGAGTGCCTCCAGCATTGATATCGGTTTCCGATCACGCGGCATCCTGATCATGTCCGTTGATCCGCGTGTTCATGGATATTCTGCCGAGCGTACGGTGCAGTTTCTCACTGAGCTACGCCAGCGTGTTGTGGCGCTTCCAGGCGTAACATCCGCCGTTTGTACAGATATCGTGCCGCTCTCGATGGGCGGCCGAAGCGACGGCCTTCGTGTTGAAGGTCAATCCAAGCCAACAGAATCCACGCCATCCGTGGAACTCTACATGGCGACACCCGGCTATTTCGAGACGATGGGAATTCCGCGCATCGCAGGGCGGGACTTTTCCAATGAAAGCGCCTCCGGTCCCAAGGTAGCCGTGGTCAATGAAGTCCTTGTACAAAAACTGTTCCATGGTGAGAATCCCATCGGCCGTCGCGTCAGCGGGGGCGGTGTTACATACGAGATTATCGGCATCGTGAAGAATACGAAGTCCCGCACACTTGGTGAAGATCTTCGCCCGGTTCTCTATCGCTCGCTCGTGCAGAACATCGGCAGCGACCCATCGTTCCTCGGATATTCACTACTGGTTCGCACCTCAGGCGATTCTGCGAATATCGCTAACGCTGTGCGTCATGAGATCCACACGCTCGATCCAACCATGGCCGTATTCAACGCAGAGACCATGCAAGAGCATCTCCGTGACGCACTCTTTCTGCCGAGGTTAGCCGGTACGCTCTTCGGGGCTTTTGGCTTTATCGGATTAACGCTAGCCGCTGTTGGACTCTATAGCGTGATGAGCTATTCGGTTAGCCGCCGGACGCGTGAGATTGGCATTCGTATCGCGCTCGGAGCGCAGCTAAGCGCTGTGCAAACTCTCATCGTACGTCAGGGAATGCTGCTCACTCTGATTGCTGTTGCACTCGGACTGCCGGCGGCCTGGGCTGTAGCAAAGTTCTCAGCCAGCTTTTTGTACGGCATACATCCGCACGATATAGCGACCTTTACCCTGGTGCCGGTGTTTCTCGTATCCATTGCGTTGCTGGCATGCTGGATTCCCGCACGACGCGCTGCCAGAGTAAATCCTCAGGTTGCGTTGCGTTACGAGTAGCAAGGAGTTTGTTCGAAAATCACAGCCAGGGATTGAACAGACGAATACCGCAGTTTTCAAAATGCACGGTGTTTCTAGTGGCCAGAGTAGCGTCGTGCAAGCGGACAATCGCAGCAATCTGCGCATCTGCAAACCCTGCCGGCTTCCCTTTTGCTTTGCAGGCTGCCACGATAGAAGCACACACTCGAGCAGCAGCGCTATCAAATGGAAGAATGCGCCCTTTGAAGTCTTCCTCGAAATAGCTCTCAGCGATGGATCGGAGAAGAGTCCGGCGCTTACTAGCAGGCATCTGCTCGATCCCGCTGAAGGTCTCAGCTTCCGTAATCGTCGTTGTATATGTCTGTTCCACTGGCTGAGCGGAAAGCCATGCGACTACCTGGGGCGCTGGTTTCTCTCGCATGCTCTCTGAAATCACGTTCGTATCGAGGATGAGCATCAGTCAAATGTCGGCAATTCCCTACCAGATTCCCGAACATACTCCGGTAGATCAACCCCTTCGATACCGGCCTCATCAAGACGGCGGCGAATGGCCACATATAGATTCGTTGCCTTCTCCGGCTTGGAAGACAGGCTTCTGGCAAGTATCTCCCGCGCTTCCTCTTCCATGGAGCGCCCATGCTGGGCTGCGCGTATGCGAAGCTTCGCCTTCACGCGGTCATCGAGTTTCCGGATGGTAAGAGTTGCCATGCAGTCAATGATAGCACTGCTAGCAATGACTGCACATGATAATTCAGGCCTTCTATTTGAAATACACGCAGTCAACTGCGCAGGCGCGCCAGCAAATCCTGTGGATGTACCGGCTTTGCGAGAATCTCAAACTCATGCCCCTGTGTGCGGGCCCGGTCGAGCAGATCGGCGGTAGCGGCCTGTCCGGAGAAGAGCAGAATTTTGCACGACGGCAATAAGCTGCGGATTTTTATGGCGGCATCGATGCCGTTCAGGTCCGTCATGATGACGTCGCTGATTACCATATCTGGTTTAAGTGTTCGCGCGATCTCAACGGCTTTTTCTCCGCTGTACACCGCCGTAGCTTCAAATCCGCTCTGGTTCAGAATGATGGCGAGGGTATCGGCGATCACGCGCTCATCATCGGCTACCAGCACTTTGGGCTTCACCTGGGTCTGGGACATTCGCTCCTTCTCACTGCTTACCGTGTTTTAGACAGACGTCAATTTCCCGCCGACGAAACATCGTATTGCGGTAAAGGGAAATCAGAGTGCAACAAAGAATCTGCTTTCTATTGATGATACGCTCTTCTTAAGAGGATGCTTCATCCTCTAGCAATCTTAGCAACTTACAGTAATTGCAAGACGGACTCAATTTGGGTTCTGTCCAGCACAGGTGTGACTGGAGCGAGATGACTGAACCGATCATTCGCACGCAGCAGGTAGAAAAATTCTACGCTCAACCCAGCGAGAACCGTATCCAGGTGATCTCGCCGACGGACCTCGCCATCTACCCAGGCGAGATCATCGCCTTGCTCGGGCCTTCAGGCTCCGGCAAGTCGACCCTTCTGCGCATGCTCGCTGGCCTCTCCAAGCCATCAGGAGGCAAAGTCTATTGGCATGGCAAGCCCATCTCCTCGGTTCATATCCATGTTTCCATCGTTTTCCAGAGTTTTGCCCTCTTTCCGTGGCTTACTGTTCTTGAAAATGTCGAGGCCCCGCTCAAAGCACAAGGCATGGCTGGCGACGAGCGCCGCGAACGCAGCCTGAAAATTCTCGATACAGTCGGACTCGACGGCTTCCAGGCCGCATATCCGAAAGAGCTCTCCGGAGGCATGCGCCAGAGAGTGGGATTCGCCCGCGCGCTGGTCGTCGAACCGGAAGTCCTCTTCATGGACGAGCCTTTCTCCGCATTGGATGTGCTGACAGCCGATAACCTCCGCAGCGAATTGATGGAGTTGTGGCAGAAGAAAACCATCCCCACCAAAGCTATCTTCATCGTCACCCACAATATTGAAGAAGCCGTTCTGCTGGCGGACCGCATCATTGTGCTTGGCCGTAATCCAGGCCATGTCCGCACAGACTTCAAGGTCACCACGCTGATCCATCCACGCGACCGCAAGAGCCAGGCGTTTACGCAACTCGTGGATTACATCTACAAAGTCCTCACGCGCCCCGATGTCGCTCCCGCAGAAATGCCTACACTCACTGACGGACGCCGCGTTCGCGATCAGCGCCAGATGCACTATGAGATGCTGCCCCATGCGCGTCCTGGCGGTATTGCAGGACTGCTCGAATTCATCATCGACTTCAGCGGACGCATCGATATTTACCGGCTGGCGGACGAGCTTGCACTGGAAATCGATGACCTGCTGCCGATCGTGGAAGCAGCGCAATTGCTCGGCTTTCTGCGCGTGGAAGAAGGCGATGTGGCCATCACGCCCGAAGGCCACGAGTACGCTGAATCGGAAATTCTTAAGCAAAAAGAACTCTTCCGAAAAGCAGCAATTGAGCATGTTCTGCTGCTCAGGCAGATCACCCGCGCTCTCGACAATAAGAACGATCACACGGTTCCGGAAGAGTTCTTCCTCGACATGTTGGACGAGCAGTTCAGCCAGGAGGAGACACAACGCCAGCTTGAAACAGCGATCAACTGGGGGCGTTACGCCGAGCTGTTCGATTTCGATTCCTCGCGCCGCCGCTTTATTCTGCCGGAAATCGAAGAGACTGCGGAAACCGTCGAGGAGACTACCGAGTGAAGGCACGCTATACGTTCTCGCGCTCACTAGTCATCGAACGCACATGGCCGTTTTTCCTCGACCTCACTGTAGCCGCCGGGCTGCTCGCCGGTTTCTATGCTGTTTTATGGATCGCAAAATTCTGGTTTAGTTCTGCGATCCCGGAAGTTGAGATCTACCGCTCCCCGTCGCACCTGCCGCTATACGCTTTTTACTCAGTTGTACGCATCTTTGTGGCCTATCTGTTAAGCCTGCTCTTTGCCGTCGGCTACGGCTATGTGGCCGCTTACAACCCGCGCGTGGAAGCATTGATGATTGCAACTCTCGACATTTTGCAATCCATTCCCGTCTTGAGCTTCTTGCCCGCCGTCATGTTGGCCATGATGTCGCTCGTCCCTTCCCACCAACTCGGTATCGAACTCGGAGCCATCCTGCTGATTTTTACTGGCGAAGTGTGGAACATGGCCTTCAGCTTCTATTCGTCGCTCAAGTCCATTCCGCGCGAACTGCACGAGGCCTGCACCATCAATCGCTTTTCGGCATGGCAGCGCCTCTTCCAGCTTGAGCTGCCATATGGAGCTATCAGCCTTATCTGGAACTCGATGGTCTCGGTATCAAGCGGATGGTTTTTCCTCATGGTCTGCGAAATGTTCCCCGTAGGCAGCCGCAATTTCCGTCTGCCAGGACTTGGTTCCTATCTGCAAACCGCAGCCTCAAATGGCGACAAACTCGCCATGATCTATGGCCTTATCACCATGGTGCTCATTATCGTGCTGACCGATCAGCTTCTCTGGCGGCCGCTGATCGCATGGTCGGATAAGTTCAAATTCGAAAGTGTCGAGAGCTCGAACCGGATCACTTCGCCGATTCTTCACGTCCTGCGTCACTCGAATGTATTGGGCATCATTCGCCGGCACACGGTAGTTCCACTGGCAGAACGTTACTACATAAGTCAGGGCAAGAAACGCGCACGCAAGCTGATAAATGATGAAACCAGCCCCGGTTCCAGCAGAATAACTGCAGTCTTGATGATCGTTGTCGGCACAGCAGCGATCATCGTCATTGCGATCGCTGCGTTCCATGCGCTGATATTGCTGAAACAGGTAAATCTCCGCGAATTCTGGCAGTTAGTGAAGGGTGCAGCAGCCACGTTTGTCAGAGTGAATGTTTCGCTGCTGATCGCATCTCTCTGGACTATCCCCGTAGGCGTTGCCATCGGCTTCAATCCCCGGCTTGCGAATATAGCGCAGCCACTGGCACAAATTGCCGCATCGTTTCCAGCCACGGCTCTGTTCCCTGTGATCCTGATTGGCTTGATGCGTCTCGGACTCGGTTTGGGCGTCGGCTCCATCGCACTCATGTTGCTGGGAACGCAATGGTACATCCTCTTCAACGTGATTGCAGGAGCGATGGCTATTCCTTCCGACTTAAAGGAAGTTTCGACGCTCTTCCACTTCACCAGCATTCAGCGCTGGACTACAGTCATCCTTCCAGGAATTTTTCCCTTCCTTATCACCGGGCTGGTAACTGCATCTGGAGGGGCGTGGAACGCATCGATTGTCGCTGAGTACTTCAAGCTCAAAGATAAGACGCTTGAAACAACAGGCCTGGGAGCACAGATCAGCGCCGCCAGCGATCATGGCAACTTCCCCACTCTCTTGCTGGCCACCATCATCATGGCGCTCATGGTGGTTACGATCAACCGCTTGGTATGGCGGCCGCTTTATCGTCTGGCCGAAACAAAATATCGATTAGAGGGCTGATACAACGTTTTCGTCATTCCTCGCCTCTGAATACTGAAACTCAAATCAAGCAGAGAAAGTCTTCATGGCAAGTACGCTTCTCCCAGGAAAACCTTACCCCCTAGGCGCCAAATGGGATGGCACCGGTGTGAACTTTGCGCTCTACTCGGAAAATGCTACGAAAGTAGAGCTATGTCTTTTTTCAGAAGATGGCGACGAAGTAGAAAAGCTTGTACTCGCTGAGCAGACTGCATTTGTCTGGCATGGATATATTCCTGGCCTCCAGCCCGGTCAACGATATGGCTATCGAGTACACGGAGCGTGGGACCCGGAAAAAGGTTTTCGCTTCAATCCAGCCAAACTTCTTGTCGACCCCTATGCACAGGCCATTGCCGGACGCGTCGATTGGACGCAGCCTATCTTCCCTTATGAAATAGGTAATGGAGACGCCGATCTCCATCGCGATCCGCGCGACAGTGCACCCGGCGTGCCGAAAGGCATGGTCGTCAATCCCTACTTTGATTGGGACCAGGACCGCCCGCTGCGTATTCCGCTGTCGGACTCCATCATCTACGAAACGCACGTGCGTGGCTTCAGCATGCAGAATCCCGATGTACCAGAATCATTGCGCGGAACCTATGCAGGCCTCGCATCGCCGGCAAGCGTGCGGCATCTCAAGCGCCTCGGCGTTACTGCCGTCGAGTTGATGCCCGTGCATCACTTCGTTCAGGATGCGCATTTAGTAGAAAAAGGTCTCAGCAATTATTGGGGATACAACACGCTGAGTTATTTCGCGCCCGCAGGCCGCTACAGTTCAGCGGGAGACACTGGCAATCAGGTCGCTGAGTTCAAGGCGATGGTGAAGACACTGCATCGCGAAGGCATCGAAGTCATTCTCGACGTTGTCTACAACCACACCGCCGAAGGCAATCATCTCGGGCCGATGCTCTCCTACAAAGGCATCGACAATACGACGTATTACCGCACCATGGCGGACAACCCCCGCTATTACATGGACTACACCGGCACCGGCAACACGCTCAACGTACGACATCCGCAGGTGCTCAAACTCGTCATGGATAGCCTGCGCTACTGGGTAACTGAAATGCACGTCGATGGTTTCCGCTTCGATCTCGCTGCAACGCTCGCGCGCGAACTGCACGATGTAGACCGCCTCAGCGGCTTCTTCGACATCATTCACCAGGACCCGACATTGGCAGACGTAAAACTCATCGCCGAGCCGTGGGATGTGGGCGAGGGTGGCTATCAGGTGGGCAACTTCCCTGTTCTGTGGGCAGAGTGGAACGGCAAATATCGCGACACGGTCCGCCGTTACTGGAAGGGTGATGACGGCCAGCTCTCCGATTTTGGCTACAGGCTCACCGGCTCAAGCGATCTCTACAAACATGACGGACGCGGTCCCTTTGCCAGCATCAACTTCGTCACTGCGCACGATGGCTTCACGCTTCGTGATCTCGTCAGCTACAACCAGAAACACAACGAGGCCAACGGAGAAAATAATCAGGACGGAGCCAACGACAACAACTCATGGAACATGGGTGTCGAGGGGCCAACGGATAAACCTGAGATCATCCACGCACGCGAGCGCCAGATGCGCAACCTGTTGGCTACTCTTCTGCTTTCACAAGGTGTGCCCATGATCTCCGGCGGCGACGAAATCGGACGCACACAGCGCGGCAATAACAACGCCTATTGCCAGGACAACGAAACAAGTTGGTACGACTGGACAGCGACTCCTGAGAAAGAAGCGCTGCTCTCATTCACAACAAACCTCATCCAGTTGCGCCGTGATCATCCCAACCTGCACCGGCGTAAATTTTTTCAGGACCGAGCCATTCATAATGCACAGGGACTCGACATTGCATGGTACGGAACCGATGGCAAAGAGTTGAGCGAAGGAGCATGGAACGCAGGCTGGGTGCGCACTCTGGGACTGATGCTCAACGGACAGACGCTGAATGTCACGGACGATCTGGGGAATCCCATCGTAGACGACTCTTTCCTCATCCTGCTCAATGCGCATCATGGAACGGTGGAGTTCCTGCTGCCCCCCACGCCAGCAGGAGGCACATGGCATGCCATCCTAAATACAGACAATCTCGAAAACCCTTTCAAGAAATCCAGGGCGCTCAAGAGAGCCCGCATCCACGGACGCTCGGTTATTTTGCTGAATGAGCGAAAGAAACAGGCAAAGAACGGCCTCACTTAATACAGGGCTCAGAGCGCAGGGCTCAGGAAAAGCACATCTATCTACAGGTCTCTTTATTTCTAATTGCCGTTTCTCATAACGAGATGCACAAAATTATTCATGGTTTTGCTGTGCCCTGCGCTCTGAGCCTTGTACCCTGTACTTATGATTCGCGTAGGTGTTATTGGTTTTGGGCTCGCAGGACGCATCTTTCACACGGCAGTCGTCAACGCCACGCCGGGGCTTGAGCTTGCCGGCATTGTGCAACGTAAAGGGGACGAGGCCGCAAAGGCCTATCCCGATGCAAAAATCTTCCGCTCCATTGAAGAACTACTCGCCGACAACAGCATCACTCTGATCGTTGTCGCCACGCCAAGCGATTCTCACTTTGCAGTCGCCGAGCAATGTCTGCTAGCAAATCGCGATGTCGTCATCGACAAGCCATTCACGCTCACCTCAGAAGAAGCAGCCACGCTCATCCGGCTTGCCCGCGAAAAGAAGCGTCTACTTTCTGCATACCAGAACCGCCGCTGGGATGGCGACTTTCATACTGTCCGCAAAGTTCTCGACAGCGGCGAATTGGGCCGTCTAGTCAGCTATGACGCGAACTACGACCGCTACCGCATCGAGCCGCGGCGCACGGTGTGGCGTGAGAATGGCGGACCCGGCGGTGGACTCCTCTATGATCTTGGCCCGCACCTTATCGATCAGGCATTGTTTTTATTCGGCGCTCCAGAAAGTCTTTTTGCCGACGTACGCGTCGATCGCGATAACGCCATCATAGATGACGCCTTTGATATCCATCTGCGTTATCGAAATGCACATCCTCTTACCGCCGTTCTACGCTCAACGCTCACCGCAGCCATTCCCCGCGCACGCTTCGTGCTGCATGGAACAAAGGGTAGCTTCGTGAAATATGGCCTCGACCCGCAGGAAGATCAGCTCAAAGCCGGTCAGACCTTCGACACGCCAGACTTCGGCCACGAACAGCAGGAGACATGGGGAGAGCTGCGCATCGATGGACAAGACTCACAGCGCATCGAAACGCTCCCCGGCGACTATCGCGGCCTCTACGCAAATGTGCGCGACGCGCTGTTGGGCAAAGCAGAGCTTGCAGTGAAGCCTGAAGACGCCTGGCGCACAGCGCGCATCATTGAACTAGCCCGCCAAAGCAGCGATGAGCAAAAAGTTCTCAAGGTAGACTTCAGCGACCAACCCTAAACGAACTATCAGTTGTTTACTTCGGTCTCTACGAACCTGGGTGCCCCATACTTCGCCCTCAGTTGGCGAAGTGTGGGATAACCTCTATTCCCTACTGCCTATTCCCTGTTCCCTGCTTCTACTCATTCCGCAGCACCTGCATAGGATCAACCGAAGCAGCTCTCCGCGCAGGCAGAATCGCAGCCAGCGCAGCAGCAACGATTAACAAACCCAGACTCACCGAGATCGCGAGCGGATCGGCGGTCTGCGTCTCATAGAGCAAGCTGCGCACCCAGCGTGCAGCAACGAAGGCCAGTGCTAATCCAATCACAACGCCGCCAAGCACAGGATAGGAAGCCTGCCGCATCACCAGCTTCATGAGCGCAGCTTTGCCTGAACCAAGCGCAATGCGAATCCCAAACTCCTGCTGCCGCAGCGAGACGGAATAAGCCAGCACTCCGTAGACGCCGAGCAAGGCTAGCAACAACGCTGCTACTCCGAAGCTTGAAAGCAACATGGTCTGAAAACGATCAGTAGCGACGGAGTCGTTTACCTGCTCATCCAGCGATTTCAGTACAGGAATAGCAACCTGAGGATCGATATTCCAAATCGCACGCCGGATCGAATCCGCCGGCAGCGCTCCCTGTGAACTGCGGATGAGAAAGTTCTCCCGGTACCAGGGCTGCTGCCAGTAGGGGATGTAAATCATATTTGCCGTGCTCTTCAGGTCATTGATGCGAGCATCAGCAATGACGCCAACCACGGTGAACTTCACATCCATGCCGCCATCAAACGTCTTTCCCACTGGATCTTCTCCCGGCCAGATGCTTCGCGCCGCCTGCGCGGAAATGAGTACATTGGCAGGATGATCTTTGTCGGATGCTTGAAGATTTCGGCCAGAAAGAAGCGGGATACGCAGCGTGTCAATATACGAGGGACTCACCCAGCGAAAATTTGCAGGCGGCTCATGGCCCGGAGATAGCGGGTGATCCGGACGGGTGACCAGATTAATCCAGGTTGGCCCGGCCATCGGCGTTTCGCTGGTCATCGCCACCGACTGCACGCCGGGGAGCCGTCCCAGGTCCTCCAACGCACGGTCAATGAAATGAGCACGGGCTGCGCCGGATTTGTCTTGTGTTTCCCCATACTGGGGCGAATATAAGTTCACCTGCGCCAGAGTCACATGGCCTGCGTCAAAGTCGCGCTGTTGTGTCAGCAGCCGGGAGAAGCTGCGAATCAGGAGTCCGGTCACGATCAGCAGAACCACTGTGCAGGCGACCTCGCCAGCCACCAGCAAATTCCGCGTGCGTTGTCCCTCGCGTGTATTCGCAACGCGGCCTGAGTTCGTCGCTTGTAAAGCCGTCTGCGGAGCAACGCGCATGGATCGCAGCGCCGGCAACGAGCCAAACAGCAGCGCCGTCAGCACCGACACGCCAGCAGCAACCAAGAGTGCCAACCAGCTTACGTGCACTTCGTTCAGACGAGGCATGCCCGAAGGAGCCGCAGCGACAAACAGCCGCACTCCTGTAAATGAAAGTAGGATACCCAACGCGCCGCCCGCAGCGGACAACACGATATTGTCCATTAGCGTGGACCACATGAGCTGCTCGCGGCTTGCGCCCAGCGCGGCTCGCACGGCGATTTCGCGCTCCCGCGCTACTGCACGTGCCAATTGCAGATTGGCGAGGTTCACGCAGGCAATCAGCAGAACAGCTGCCACCGCCGCCAACAGCAACCAAAGCATTTTGCTTACGCTGCCGGCTACTTCGGCCTTCAGCGGCACAACAACCACAGAGGGATGCGCAGCTACATGTTTTGCGAGGTTGAAGGCCTGCTGGATCGTATTCAGTTCGCTCTGCGCCCGCTCCGGGGAAATACTGGGCCGGAGCCGCCCAATCGCCAGATAGTTGTAATCGCCGTTATCTCTATGCTGGGCCAGATCCAGAACCAGGGGCTCAAATATCTCATACGGCCGCACGACGCGCTGCGTCGCTACCGCAGCCATTTCGCTGACATGCGGAAAGCTGAACTCCTTCGGCAGAATGCCGACCACAGTCTGTGGTGTACCTCCAACGCGCAGAGTACGACCGACAGCCTTGGGATCACCTTGAAAATATCTCTGCCATGCGCTCCAGGAGAGGATGACCTCGTCGTCATGCCCCTTGGTTGCTTCCACAGGGAGGAAGCTGCGGCCCAGCATAGGCTGCACCCCAAGAACCGAGAAGAAATTAGGAGATGTCACCAGACCTCCAATGATTTCCGGATGATCGGTGTCCAGCGCGACGCTGTATCCCTGAGTCTCAAAGATCGCGCCATCTACCAACGTCTTCGAGGCGGCCTTCCAGTTGTAGAAG
>Ga0137415_10002547_pt1 | contig 18149 bp, 17 predicted proteins | sample CZODoug3_1_1_16f_FD_183082 | JGI IMG/M metagenome (GOLD analysis project Ga0137415, IMG submission 183082) | Vadose zone soil fungal communities from Angelo Coast Range Reserve, California, USA - CZODoug3_1_1_16fungal (Hybrid Assembly) | ecosystem: Environmental > Terrestrial > Soil > Vadose...
CGACTCACAAGCCGACCCGCAAGCCGAGTCCCCTGCGCCTGCACTTGGCCACGCTGACAGTGAAGCCCGCGTGATCGAGGCGCCGATGTTCGGCATCGTGCATCTCACGCCGGCGCCGGGCGAAGCGCCGTTCGTTCGGGTCGGCGATACCGTGACGCAAGGCCAGGTGCTCTGCACCATCGAAGCGATGAAGATGTTCAATTCGATTGAGTCCGAGGTCACCGGCACGGTCCTCGCCATCCTTGTCAACGCAGGCGATGAAGTCGAGTCAGCCCAGCCGCTGTTTCGGATCGGACGCTGATCATGTTCAACAAGGTCCTGATCGCCAATCGTGGAGAGATCGCGCTGCGCATTCAGCGCGCTTGCCGGGAGCTGGGACTGGAGACAGTCGCAATCTACTCGGAAGCCGATGCGGATGCCCGCCATGTGCGTCTCGCTGACCAGGCGCTCTGCATCGGTCCGGCGGCACCCGGGCAAAGCTATTTGAATGGCGCGGCGATCCTGTTCGCTGCGCATGTCAGCGGCGCTGAGGCCGTGCATCCGGGTTATGGGTTTCTATCGGAGAACGCGGACTTCGCCAAGCAGGTCGAGGCAGCGGGCATGACTTTCATCGGTCCGGAACCTCGCTCCATACGCACCATGGGCGACAAGGTGGCCGCCAAGCGCGCGATGCGCGCAGCGGGTGTGCCTTGCGTTCCCGGCCCCGAAGGCGGCTTGCCTGAGGACCCTCAGAGCATCCTGAAGGCGGCTGCCGAGATCGGCTATCCGGTGATCGTGAAAGCGGCCGGTGGGGGAGGCGGCCGAGGCATGCGCGTCGTGCCTGACGCTGGTCAATTGCTCGACGCAGTGGCCGTGACACGCGAGGAAGCCCGTCGCGCATTCGGGAAACCTGAGCTCTATGTCGAGAAATTCCTCGAGCATCCGCGCCATGTCGAGATCCAGGTTCTGTGCGATACCCACGGCAACGCGCTCTGGCTTGGATCGCGGGACTGCTCGATGCGGCGAACGAGGTAGCGGGACATGCTTGCCCCGAGCTCGGGGCCGCGAAGTGTACGGACGATCGTTCGACGGATCGCCAGACGGCGAACCTGCGCTTTGCTGTTTCTCATAGGGATTCCTGTCGTTTGCAGTGGCGATTGGCGTCAGCAACTGACGCATCCACTCGGCAACGCGGTATCCCTACGCGAGAGCCATAGTCCTTTATCGATCCTTAATAGATCGAGGTTCGCACGGTTTGTGGTCGACCAGCGCGCCCGTCGTCTCCGCATGGACGATCCCCCAGGCGATCCCGAAGAGGACGGCCGGCAGGCAGAGCCGCATGACATGTGTGGCCGTCCGCATCGCGCTCCCCGCCGCGTCTGGGGCGCAGGCAAGTCCTCGCCGCTCGCCGGGTCCCTGCCGAATCCCCGGCAGTATGACACCCGGAGACCCATGCGCGTCAACATGGCGCAGGGGAAAGAACCACCGCGACGAGGCACCCGCCGCGCATCGCCAGGGCTGGATGCTGTTCGCATACGCTAACATGTTTGATTTCCGGTTGCCGATCCGACGCTCTCACCCTCCAATAGGCTGAGGATTCGCAAGGAACACCCATGGCTTCGCTCGATACCGTCAGTCTCGGCATCCTGATCGGCGCGCTCCTCGTGCTGGCCGGCATCCTGTCGAGCCTGGTGGCCTTGCGGTTCGGGGCGCCGCTGCTGCTGGTCTTTCTGATCGTCGGCATGCTGGCCGGCCAGGAGGGGCCGGGCGGCATCAAGTTCGACGACGTGCGGGTGGCCTATATCGTGGGGTCGATCGCCCTCGCGCTGATCCTGTTCGACGGCGGGCTGCGCACGCGTTTCGCCACGTTCCGCAGCGTGCTGGCGCCTTCGGTCACGCTCGCGACCGTGGGCGTGGTGGTGACGGCGGCGCTCACCGCGCCGGTCGCCCGTTACGCCCTCGGCCTCGGCTGGACCGAGTCGCTGCTGGTCGGTTCCGTGGTCGCCTCCACCGACGCGGCCGCGGTGTTCTTCCTCATTCATGCGCGCGGACTGCGGTTGCGCCCGCGGGTCAGCGCCACGCTCGAGATCGAATCGGGCACCAATGATCCGTTCGCGATCTTTCTCACCCTGCTGCTGGTCGAGCTGCTGCTGTACGGTCCGCAGCCGTGGTGGAGCATCGCGTTCGGGCTCGTCGCCAAGGCTTTCGGCGGCGCCGTGATCGGGATCCTGGGCGGCCGCGGCATCGTGCTGGTGCTCAATCGGCTGGCGCTGCCGCAGGGCCTGCATGCGCCCTTCGTGGCCACCGGCGCCCTGGTGGTCTTCGGCTTTGCCGAGGCGATCCACTCGTCGGGCTTTCTCGCCGTCTATGTGGCGGGCCTCGTGGTCGGCAACCGACCGACCCGCGCGCACAACAGCGTCGTGGCCTTCCTCGATGCCGCGACCTGGCTGGCGCAGATCGGCATGTTCCTGCTGCTCGGCCTCTTGGCCTGGCCGGACCGGCTGCCCGAGCACGCCTTCGCGGCGCTGGCGGTGGTGCTGACGCTCATGCTGGTGGCGCGCCCGGTCGCGGTGTTCGTGTCGCTCGCGCCGTTCCGCTTCTCGTGGCGCGAGAAGCTGTTCATCTCGTGGGTCGGGTTGCGCGGCGCGGTCGGGATATTTCTCGCCTCCATCCCGCTGTTGGTCGGATTGCCGGACGCCCAGCTCTATTTCGACGTCGGATTCGTCGTCGTGCTGGTCTCGCTGCTGGTGCAGGGCTGGACCATCGCGGCGGCGGCGCACCGCCTGCACATCGCATTGCCGCGCGCCGGGCGGGCGCTGCGCCGGGTCGAGCTGGACCTGCCCGGCCAGCTCAGCCAGGAGCTGGTCGGCTATGCGGTGCATGCCAACAACCCGTATCTGCGCCGGCGCATCACGCCCTCCTGGGCCAAGCTGATGCTGGTGGTGCGCAGCGAGCGCGTGCTCACCGCCAGCGAGGCGGCGGGCATCCGGGAGGGCGATCACGTCTATTTCCTCGCCCCGCCCGAGAAGGCGCAGGCGCTCGACCGCTTCTTCGTCGACATGCCGCCCCCGGCCGCGCCCGATCCCCGCCTGCTCGGTGATTTTTTCGTCGGCGGCGACGTGACGCTCGGGGCGCTGGCCGAGATCTACGGGATCGCGGTCGCGCCGCAGGACGCGGCGAAGACGCTCGCGGACCACCTCACCGACGCGCTCGGCCATCCGGCGCGCCCGAACGACGTACTGGCGCTCGGCGCCATCACGCTGGTGGTGCAGAAGGTCGTCAACGGCCGGGCGGCGAGCGTCGGGTTGCAGCTCGCCGAGCCCGACCCGGTCGTGGACGCCCCGACGACGACGCTCGGAAGACTCAAAAGGCGCGCGCGCGCCACGTTCGGCATCCGACGCTGAGCTTCCGGTGGGTTCAGGAGTCGCGGCTTGCCCAATCCGCGATGATCGCCGCCAGGGCGTCGAGTCCATCGGTCAACGCCGCCGGACCGGGCTGCAGGATCAGCGACGACTTGATCTCGCGCAGCCAGCCCTCCCGCACGGCCGGAATATCGGCAAAGCCCGGCCGCGCCGCCACCCGGAGGGGCACGAATTTCTTGCCGCACCATGAGCCGACGATGATGTCGGGCGCCGCCGCGATCACGTCGTGCGCCGACACGATGCGGTCCCGGGCGCTCTTGCGCTCCGCCAGCCGCGCGAACACGTCGACGCCGCCCGCCGCCGCCACCAGCTCCGACACCCAGCCGATGCCGGCGATCATCGGCTCGTCCCATTCCTCGAAATAGACGCGCGGCCGGCGCGCCAGCGCACGGGCGCGCGCGCGGGATTCGTCAAGCCGCCGCTCCAGCGCGCCGGCCAGCGCCTCGGCCTTCTCGGACACTCCCACCAGCGCCCCGAGGGTGCGGATCATGGCGAAGATGCCGGCGAGATCGCGCTGGTTGAAGGCATGGACGGCGACGCCGTGGCGGATCAGCGTGGCCGCGATGTCGGCCTGCAGGTCGGAAAAGGTGAGCACGAGGTCGGGCGCGAGCGCGAGGATCCTGTCGATGTCGGCCGACACGAAGGCGGAGACGCGGGGCTTCTCGCGCCGCACGCGGGCCGGCCGCACCGCATAGCCGGACACGCCGACAATGCGCGCCTCCTCGCCGAGCAGATAGAGCGTCTCGACGGTCTCCTCGGTCAGGCAGACGATGCGTTGCGGCGGATACATGGCTCTGCGTCGCCCCCGCAATGACACCGGTCAGGCAAGCATATCGGTCGCACCGGCGTCGAGCAGCTCCAATCCGCCCTGCGCCGCGACACGCCCGCCCTCGATCAGCACCACCGCGGTCGCAATACGCTTGAGCTCGGGCGCGTGGTGGCTGACATAGAGCATCGGCACCTTGGCGTCGTCGCGCAGACGCACCAGATAGGGCAGAATTTCGCGCTTGCGGCGGGCATCGAGCGAGGCGAGCGGCTCGTCGAACAGCAGGAGCCGCGGCCGCATCAGCAAGGCGCGCCCGATCGCGACGCGCTGGCGCTCGCCGCCCGAGAGCTTGCCGGGCCGGCGTGCGAGCAGCGGGCCGATGTCCAGGAGATCGACCACCCGCGCCATCTCGTCGTCGGCGCGGGGGAGCCCGTTCATGTAGCGCCCGTAGTCGAGATTGCGGCGCACAGTGAGATGCGGAAACAGCCGGCCTTCCTGGAACACGTAGCCGATGCGCCGCAGATGCGGCGGCACGTCGACGCGGGATGCCGAATCGAACAGCACGGTATCGTCGAGCGCGATGCGGCCGCGGTCCGGCGCGATCAGGCCGGCGATCAGGTTGGCGACGGACGATTTGCCGGCGCCAGAGGGGCCGAACAGCGCGGTCGCGCCGGCCGTCGCCTCGAACTTCACCGCCAGGGTGAAGTCGCCGAGCCGCTTCTCGACCGCCACGACGAGCATGCTATTCCCCGTGAAACCGCATGCCGGCGCGGCGCGCGAACCATTCGGACGCGATGAGCGCCACGAGCGCGATGGCGATCGCCACCACGACGAGCCGGCCGGCCGCGGCGTCGCCGCCGGGCACGTTGGTATAGGTGTAGATCGCGGCCGACAGCGTCTGGGTCTCGCCCGGAATATTGGACACGAAGGTGATGGTGGCGCCGAACTCGCCCAGCGCCTTGGCGAAGCACAGCACCAGCCCGGCGATCACGCCGGGCAGCGCGAGCGGCAGCGTCACGGTGGCGAAGACCCAGAGCCGGCTCGCGCCGAGCGTGGCGGCCGCATCCTCGAGCCTGCGGTCGATTGCCTCCAGGGACAGCCGGATCGCGCGCACCAGCAACGGGAATCCCATCACCCCGCAGGCGAGCGCCGCGCCGGTCCAGCGGAACGAGAACACGATGCCGAAGGTGTCGGCCAGGAAGGCGCCGATCGGTCCCTTGCGGCCGAACGAGATGAGCAGCAGATAGCCGGTCACCACCGGCGGCAGCACCAGGGGCAGATGCACCAGGCCGTCGAGCAGCGCCTTTCCCCAGAACTCCTTGCGCGCCAGCAGCCACGCCACGGCGACGCCGAACGGCAGCGCGACCGCGGTCGCGACCAGCGCGATCCGCAGCGAAAGCCGGATCGCGATCCATTCATCGGGGGTGAGCTCGAGCATCGCCTAGGTCTCTCCGTTCCCACCCGCCGATCGGAAACTCAAGATGTCGGCCGCACCAGGAACGTGAATCCATAGTTCTCGAAGATGCTCTTGGCGGCCTGGGTGCGCAGGAACGCGAGGTAATCATTGGCCTCCGGCTTCGCGCTCACGGTCGCGGCGACCGGATAGACGATGGGCGGATGGGAATCGGGCGGGAAGGCGCCGACGATCTTGACGCCCGGCTCGACCTTGGCGTCGGTCTCGTAGACGATGCCGAGCACGGCTTCGCCGCGGGCCACCAGCGCGAGCGCGGCGCGCACGTTGTCCGTCATGGCGAATTTGGGCGCCGCCGCAGCCCAGGCGCCGAGCTTCTCGAGCGCCGCCTTGGCGTATTTGCCCACCGGCACCGCCTGAACGTCGCCGGTCACGATGCGGCCGTCGCCCGCCAGCCGGGCGAGATCGAAGCCCGGCCCGATCGCAACATCGGCGATCTTGGAATCCTTCGGCGCGATCAGGACGATCCTGTTGCCCAGCAGGTTGACCCGCGTGGCGTCCTTGATGGCTTTCTTCTGGCTGCCGTAATCCATCCAGTCGAGGTCGGCCGAGGCGAAGACGTCGGCCGGCGCGCCCTGCTCGATCTGCTTGATGAGGGTGGAGCTCGCCGCATAGCTCACCACCACCTTGATGCCGGTTTTCCTGGTATAGGCCGCGTCGACGTCGTCGAGCGCGTTCTTCATCGAGGCGGCGGCGAAGACCGTGAGCGTCTTGTCCTGCGCCGATACCGGCCGCAGACCGGCGAGCGAGCCAGCCGTCACGACGAGCAGCGACAGGAGGAAAGAGACCGATAATTTCTTGAGCATGCGGCGCTCCATAAGGTTGCGAAAGGCGTCGACGAGAATTCGAAGGCACGCTCGCGCCTGCCTTCGCGGGAAAGCTCGAAGACTCGATCGAAACGACAATCCCGGGAGCGCCGTCCCGGCCTCGCCAGTTGCGCTTACGGCGCGCGGCGGGTCGTGGCCGCATCCTAGCAAGCCTTGCGCAGCGGAGCAAAGCGGTCATGCGGCACATCGCAGCGTCGGCGGCGTGGTGTAGGATAACGTGCGTGGCTGAGACCGGACGAGCGACCATGAACGAGAGCAGAAACGACATCACCGCCATCGAGGGCGACTATGATTACATCGTGGTGGGCGCCGGCTCGGCCGGCTGCGTGCTGGCGAACCGGCTGTCCGCCGATCCCAACACGCGCGTGCTGGTGCTGGAAGCGGGCGGGCCCGACAACTGGATCTGGTTCCACATCCCGGTCGGCTATCTGTTCGCGATCGGCAACCCGCGCTCCGACTGGATGTACAAGACCGAGCCGGAAGCCGGCCTCAACGGCCGCAGCCTGAACTACCCGCGCGGCAAGGTGGTCGGCGGCTCCTCGGCCATCAATGCGATGATCTATATGCGCGGCCAGGCGGCTGACTACGACCATTGGCGCCAGCTCGGCCTCGCCGGCTGGGGCTGGGACGACGTGCTGCCCTTTTTCAAGCAGCACGAGCATCACTTCCTGGGCGACGGCGGCGCGCATGCGACCGGGGGCGAATGGCGGGTCGAGCGCCAGCGGGTGCGCTGGGAGCTCTTGGAAACCTTCCGGGTCGCCGGCGAGCAGGCCGGCATCAAGCCGATCGACGATTTCAACGCCGGCGACAACGAGGGCTCGTGCTATTTTCACGTCAACCAGAAGCGCGGCCGGCGCTGGTCGGCGGCGCGCGGATTCCTGAAACCGGCGCTGGGGCGTCCCAACCTGCGGCTGGAAACCGAATGCCTGGTCGAGACCCTCGAGCTCGCGGGCCGGCGCGCCACCGGGGTGCGCTGGCGGCAGGACGGCGTGGCGCGCCGCGCGCGCTGCCGCGGCGAGGTGATCCTCTCGGCCGGCACCATCGGGTCGACGCAGATCCTGCTGTTGTCCGGCATCGGGCCGGCGGCGCGCGCGCAAGCGCTCGGCATTCCGGTGGCGCTCGACCGGCCGGGCGTCGGCGAGAACCTGCAGGACCATTTGCAGCTTCGCCTGATCTACAAGATCACCGGCGCCAGAACGCTCAACGAGATCTATCACTCGCGCTTCGGCAAGCTCGGCATGGCGGTCGATTATGCACTGCGCCGGCGCGGGCCGCTCACCATGGCGCCGTCGCAGCTCGGGATGTTCACCCGCTCGGACCCCGCGCGTGAGCGCGCCAATATCCAGTTCCACATCCAGCCGCTCTCGCTCGACCGCTTCGGCGAGCCGCTGCACGCCTTCCCGGCCTTTACGGCGAGCGTGTGCAACGTGCAGCCGACCAGCCGCGGCCATATCCGCCTGAAGACTCCCAACCCCGCCGACCCGCCCGCCATCGCGCCGAACTATCTGTCGACCGACGAGGATCGCCAGGTGGCGGCGGATTCGCTGCGCGTCGCGCGGCGCATCGTGGCGCAGCCGGCGCTCAAGAAATACCAACCGGTCGAATTCCTTCCGGGGGCGGCGGTGGGCGACGACGACGCCAGCCTGATCAAGGCGGCGGGCGACATCGGGACCACCATTTTCCATCCCGTCGGAACCGCCAAGATGGGCCTGCCGTCCGATCCGCGCGCCGTCGTGGATGAAACGCTGCGGGTGATGGGGATGGAGCGGCTGCGGGTGATCGACGCCTCGGTGATGCCGACGATCACCTCCGGCAACACCAACTCGCCCACCATCATGATCGCCGAGAAGGGCGCCGCGATGGTGTTGCAGGATTAGCAGGGGCGCCGGCTTTCTCGCCTGCCGGTCGGTCTCAATCGCCAACCGATTTGAGCCGCCGATAGGCTATGCGCCATACGATTAGTCCCACCATCCCGCCCGCAATTGCGGCGGGAATGGCAAGCTGAATGGCCTCGTTCCAACGCTGTGGGGTTAGTACGCCACGAGTAAAGAAAAGGAGCCATATTCCAATCGCATAAAAAAAAGTGAGTACGACACCCAAAACCACCGCGTGAATCCAGGTCGTCATCCCTGCCTGGTGCAGCATCCACCAAGCTGGCATTGCAATGAAGACCATGCCGTAAACGGCGAACAAAAAGCCGGGCAAGGAGAAAAACAAGATCCCACTGACAACCAGCTGCCATCTCAAACCGGGACTCATCGGAATGACTCCCGACACTATCTCGGCGGTTATTATCAAGGGAGGCCCGACAACCGCACCAATGAAAAACGCGAGTTTAGGTCGGTGCAAACTGAGCTCTTGATAGCCGCCCATGAACCCTCCGATCGTTTGGGCTCCGCGACGCTTTCTATTCGCGAGTTGTTATACCGTCAATCGAACGTCAGGGCCGTTGATCGCCGCCGGCCGATCGGCCAACATGGCGCGGCGGAGCGCGCCGGCCGGGGGACCGACATCATGGATGTGTTCAATCGCGCCAAGGGCGTCATGCTGGCGCCGGAAACCGAATGGCCGGAGATCGAGAAGGAGCCGGGCACGCCGGCCTTTCTGTTCACCAATTACGTCGTCTGGCTGGCCGCGATCCCGCCGATTGCCGGCTTCATCGGCGGCTCCCTCATCGGGATCACGGTGCCGGCGTTGGGGACCTTCCGGGTGCCGCTTTTTGCCGGCCTGCTCGGCGCGGTGATCGCGTATCTGTTGAACTTCGTGATCGTCTATGCGGTCGCCATCATCATCGATTGGCTCGCGCCGCGGTTCGGCGGGCAGAAGGATTTCGCCAGCGCCCTCAAGGTGGCGGTCTATTGTTTCACGCCCTATTGGGTGGGCGGCATCTTCCAGCTCATGGCGGGCACGCGATTCCTGACCTACGTGATCGGGCTGTTCGGCGTTTATCTGCTGTCGCTCGGGCTGCCGCGCCTGATGAAGTCGCTGCCCGACAGGACGACCGGCTATGTGGCGGCGGTGGCCGCATGCGCGATCGTGATCGTGGGCGCGATCATGCTGATCGAGGTGGCCTTCGTCACATAGAGCGTGGACTCATACACCGGCAGTCAAATACTGACCTGGGGCAACGCCCAATTGTCCATCATTCAGGGCAAAGCGGACACAACGCAGACACCGCAGGATAACCGCTAATGACCCGACTGCGACATTCGGACCGGCGCTGCATTTATTCCCTTCGGTCGCTTCGATTTGACTACAGTGTTCCGCTGCTGGGAGGCTTGCAACCAAGAGGATAAACGAATGAAAGTTCGCTATACGGTAATGTTGTCGATGCTAGCGGGCGCCGCGGCCGGCGCGGCTGCAATCCAAGCTCTCCACGCACAGGCAAAGCCGCCTGTCTACATGATCGCGATCAACGAGATTTCAAATCAAGAAGGATATACGAAGCAGTACCTGCCGACGGCGCAGAAAACAATTAAGGACCATGGCGGCGTATACGTCGCAGCGGGTCCAGGAACGCAAATTGACGGCTCTTTCCCAAAGGGTCGCGTCGTTATCCAGCGGTGGGAAAGCATGGAAGCGCTGAACGGATGGCGTCATTCACCGGAATATGAAGCCATCAGAAAAGTTGGCGAAGGCTTCGCTAAGTACAATGTCGTTGCTGTCGAAGGAGTGAAACAATAGCTACCCCAAAACATCCCGAGGCCGCCTGTTGGCGGCCTCTTTGGTTTCAATCAATGAGCTTCCCGCGATGTCCGCATTTGGCCCATCGCGTCGGATCGGATTTTCACGGTGGTCCCGTCACTTTTGAGGCATTGCGGACATGCGCAGACCAGAGCTCCCGGCCGACCGCGATGCGATTGACCCTCAGCGGGACTTCCGAGAAACACTGATAAATGAAGTGATCACGTCGACGACTCCCGGCGCCAGCGGAAGATCAGGGTCGCTGTAAGTGGCGACATTGGCGTCGCGATCGTCGGAGACAACGGATTTAAGGACGTGATTGGCATGCGCCAGAACGGCCAGTGTCGCAGTGGGATTGGCCTGCTTCAAGCGCTGGGCATCTCCAACTCCGACCTGGATGTCCCGATCGCCCTGCACGATGAGAATGGGGTGCCGGCAAGTCGCAATCAACTTCGCGGGGTCGATGGAGAACTCGTTGATGAGAAAACCCTGCACCTCGGGCCGGAACAACGGGAGCAGCGCGGGGTGAATCGCCGTCACGTCGACCCGCTGGCCGGTTTCGAGCTGAGCGATAGCGGAGAGCGCTTGATCGAGAATCGGCGCGTTCGCAGGGTTCGCCCGCAGTTGCTCGCGCAGCACCGCCCCGAGCGGTCGGCCGGCGGTGGACACCAGGATTAAGCCGCAAAGATCAGATGCGGTTTGAGCAGCGGCGAGGGCGACCAGCCCGCCTTCGCTATGGCCCAGCACCCAAACGCACGGCGCCGCGGTGCGGCGGCGAATGACCGATATCCATGTTTTGACGTCATCCGCGTAGTCGCCAATGGTCACGGAGTTCGGGTCCGAGACGGCCGCGCGACTGCCATAGAGGCCGCGCTTGTCGATTCGGACGCTGGCGATTCCGTGGGTGGCCAAGCCTTCGGCCAGCAACCGGTATGTAGATGCCCTCACCGCATTTGAGGCATTGCCGTCGCGATCGATCGGGCCGGATCCTGGCACGACGAGAACGACAGGACCTTTGGTGAAATCCGGCGTGAGCACCGTGCCGGTCAGTGAGCCGTTTGGTCCGGGCGCGTGAATTTCGGTTTGCACAGCGGCCAAGCTTGCCGCTTGGGCGGCTGCAAAAACTGCGACGCTACTGAATAGGCGCATCGGCCGTGCCTCCGGTATCCGAATTTAGCTGATACAGCCCTGAATGTCTGCATATGGCCCGAAGCGGCCAATCCGGAATGTCCGCCTCATGTCCGCTCTTGGGGAGTGGAGCGGACTCGATATGCTCAACCTGAGTTCTTCAGGGCGTGACCCAACTGCGACATTTGGTGCGAGACTTCGATGCGATGCAGCACGTGAAGCGTTCGGCTATAGATGGCTCGGTCGCAAATGACCCTTAGCGTCTGCAAAGTTGGTCGACTGCCGCCGGAGACCAAAGAGATTGAGGATCGCTACTGCGTACACGCGGTCATTGCGTCCGGCCGTGTGCGGCTTTCGTCGGACGGCGGCACGAAGATCGCCAGATATGCGTTGCTGCCCGTGAGCGGATGGAAGGCGATCCTGCGATACCCGACGACTGCAAGCTCGCAACGCAGAAGACTTGGCGGGGTACCGTGCTCCGAGGTCGGCCCGATGGCGTCGACGATCCCGACGCGAGCACCGGGCTTGAGCGCGGGCGCGAGATTATAGAGTAGGCCGTAAGGTTGTGCGATTTCGTGATACATGTGCACCAGGATCGCAGCGTCGAGCGAATGAGCCGGCAACCTCGGATCGTGCGGCTCACCGAGGCTGATAGTGACGTTCTGCAATCCGAGATCACGCACCCGATTGCGCAAGCTCCGCAGATATTGTGGCACGACATCTTGTGCAATGATGCGCCCGTTGGGTCCGACGATCGGCGCCAGCCGCACAACGTAGTAGCCGCTGCCAGCGCCGATGTCCGCGACGGTCATCCCGGGCTTGATGCCGAGGAGCCGCACGAGCTGGCGTGGTTCGCCGGCGGCGTCCCGCTCCCTTTCGCCATGCCAGATCGGGCTGACGATATCCGCGACCGGGCGTTTGGGTTTCGGAAAGACCTCGGCCGGTGCGCCCGATGGCGCCATGAAGTCCTGGGCAGCGCTCCGCATGGTAAATGCGGCGGTGAAGGCAAGCGCAATTGCAATTCGCGCCGCGCCGCCAAGCGTGGATATGAATTGCCGCCGTCCCGTTCCGATTGCCATTTAACCCGACTCCAACGGGATCATACCCGCAGCAATGTTGGGAAGGTATGACGCCCCAATCGTTAGTTCTGTAACCGAATTGATGTCGGTCCGAGTGACCGAATCAGCGAAAACGCTCGCCATTTCTTTGCACTGCGAAATGACGCGATTGGCCCGAAGCTGCCAATCCGGAATGTCCGCCCGATGTCCCCTCCTGGCGAGCGAAGCGGACCCGATATGCTCAACTTTAGTTTTTCCGAGTCTGACCCGACTCGGACATCTCCCTCTCGGGGGTGATCCTTATCGCCCAATGCGCGCGAGCGCTGCCTCGAAGTTTGAGTCTGACGGCGAGCCCATCGCGGGGGCCATGCTGCCGTGGTCATCCGGGGAACTCCGCGGGTCCCTCCCGCGGGGTTCTTTTTTGCGTAGCGCGGCGCTCTCGGGCTAGGAGGTGAGGCGCTGGTTACGAAGAAGCGAGCCTCAAGCCTTCAGATCCATGATCCGCATGATTGCGACCACGCGCCCGTCATTGAACGCTTGCTCTTTGGTGTCCTTGTTGCAGGTCCAGGCGAAATTCTTCTTGGCCGTAAAGGTCTTTCCGTCCTGCTCGATCCGAAGCTCCCCTTCGGTGATATGGCAGACCATGGCATTCATCATCGGGGGACCGGCAGTCTTCGATCCCGGCTGCACGATGATGTCACGCATCGAGACCGTCTTGAATCCAGGGATTAGAGACGTGCTCTCGCCATAGGCACGCGACACGACACCTGGATACGGCGTCGTATCCTTGCCGGCGAGGGGATCTGTGGTTTGCGCAGCCGCAGGCTTCACCATGGCGGTCGAAGCGGCGGCCAATCCGATTGCCAATGCTGACCTTCGATCAACTTTTTTCATCAGCTTCCTCCTGTGGGTAAAGCTAGCAGTACCGGGCGTCCAAACTGGGCACGTCCGGTACGCAGGCTGCGCTTTTGTTAGGAGCGAGTCGAGACGAACGTCGGGCCCCACACGGAGGGTGATGGTCCCCTGCGCTCGATCCATCCTGAGCGGGTAACGTCCGATCCTGGCCGATTTTGTTGAAGAAGTCGGTCAGTAAATCGAGATGAACCAGCCGGCCATTCAAAGGACCCGGATTGGGATCCGCTGATGGGTCTCAGGCTGGGTGAGGGCTTGGCATCGGTATTAGCTTCGCGAGCTTTCGGAGGTTTTGGGCGGTTGCTGCGAGAAGGAACTCGTCGCGCGCACCATTCGGTCCTCTGGCGCGTGGACTTATCGAACACGGTCACATGTGGCTCGATGCCATGCTCGTAGACGAGCCATCCGAGCATCTCGGCTGAGCCATAGGCGCTGTCCCCCAGGAGACGGGCGGGATAAAGATCGAAGCGACCTATCGAGCGTTCTACCATGCGTTTTGCGGCCAGGACCTCGGCCTGCCGGATCGCGGTGGTTGCCTCTACATCCACAATGATCGCGTTCTCGACATCAATCAGAGAGTTGGTGGAATAGGCGAAGAAGGCCTGCCCGCCGTGGGCGCCGGTCCAGCGCGCCGCCGGATCGGCCGGTGAGACGAACTTGGGCACCACATCGGTCGCAGCGCCGAAGGCCGCATCGTCGAGCACAGCCATAAATTCTTCGACGGCCCGGCCGGTCGCTTCTGGTGGCAGTCCCTTCTCGCCGTCGATCCCTTTCTGCCGATTGGCATCCGCCTTGATCAGACTGGCATCGATCGCAAAGGTTTCCCCGCCGACCAGCCCCTCGCGAATGCAGCGCTGCAGGACCATCTCGAAGACGCGCCGCAGCAGATCGCTCTCGCGGAAGCGGCCATGCCGGTTCTTCGAGAAGGTTGAATGATCGGGTACATGGCCGTCGAGACCGAGACGACAAAACCAGCGATATGCCAGATTGAGATGGACTTCCTCGCACAGGCGCCGCTCGGAGCGGATGCCAAAGCAATAACCGATGATCAACATCCTGATCATCAGTTCGGGATCGATCGATGGCCGCGAGCGAGCGCCTGGGATGGTGATTGGTCCTTGGCTGCTGATCCGGGATGTCAGCTTTAGCGACGGTATCAGAAGCAATCCGGCCATGAGCACCGGACTCCTGGCTCCGGTTGGACGCACTCGCCAAGCGGCTGATCCAATCTCAGCGCGACACCAGCGTGTTATAGATCGTGATCGCACGCTTGAGGTCGTCGGTTTCCACGCAGGGGATCAGGCAAATGTCTTCCAGCGTCGCAAGCTGCTGCTCGGCTCTGGCGGGCTCCCCGAGCGCCAAATAGCGTTCACCAAGGTGCTCGTGGGCGCTGCGGTGGCGGCGATTGAGCAAGAGAGCCTGCTGGTAATACTGCATCGCCGGTCCCCATTGGCGCAGCCGACGATAGCCATAGCCGATGTAGTTCTGGATGTCGGCGTTGCGCGGGTCGCGTAATGCGGCGAGCTTGAGCGCGGCGATCGCCCCATTCCAATCCTCGGCGACCAGCGCCCTCTTGCCCGCCGCGAAATCCGGGTCGAGCTGCGCCCAGTCGACCTCCGATCCCATCGCTGCCATTGCGCTGCAGATCGGCCAATCTTCCGGCGAGAGCTTCGTGTGAGTGGTCTGGTCGGACGCGCCGAGCCACGCCGCAATGGAGCTTCGCCACGGGAGCTCGATGGCCGAGCTCAGGCCTCCCGCTGCGATCAGCGCACCTAAGACCGCGGCCAATGCGATCCAGCGTATCATCGTTGCCCTCTGCGCGCCGTCGGCTGGCGGGCGCCGGGCCCGCCGGCCGACCTTCACCGGCGCGCTGCTGCCTTATGATTTCCGTGCCAGGAATTCCTTGGCCTCCCGGATCTCCTGCCGTTCAGTGTCGGCGTTCTTGGCCAGCTCCACGAGCTTGCCGTAATAGTCCGATGCCTTCTGGCGATCGCCCGCCGCATTCGCGGCACGGGCAATTCCCAGGAACGCGCGGTAGCGGTTGGGGGTCTGCTTGAGCGCAGTCTCGAACTCGCTCAGCGCGGGAGCCGGTTGGCCCGTCTCGAGCAACAGTTCGGCAAACAGTTCGCGCAGCGGATAGAGCCTGTTCTCCATCGCAACGTGCTTGACGCTGCCGTCCTCGCCGTCGGCGGCCGCGCGCATCAACCGTACGGCTTGATCGCGCGCGCCTTCCTTGAGTGCGACCCAGGCCGAAATCGCGAGGATCTGTTCTTCCGACCGGTCGGCCCAGTAGGACTGGTTGGACTTCTCGAGCGCGGCGCGAAGGGCCTTGATGGCTTCGATCTCCGCTTTCGCGCCGGCGAGATCGCCGGTGCGCGCCATTCCGAGACCGCGCGTGAAACGGGTCAGCGAATCGGCCTGCGGATACTGGGTCGGCGTGAACGGGAGCGCCGCGGCCCCGGCCCAATCGGCGCGTTCGAGCACGTAACGGGCGGGCATCGCGTTCTTGGCCGTGAAGTTGACGAAATTGATGGGGCGATCGCCACGGTCCGCCGTGGCAAGTGATTTGTCGGTGAGCGCCCTGGCCTTGGCGTCCTGCGCGAGCTGCAAGTGCGCGTAGACCGAGAAATCCGCCGCATGATAGTAATCGGGCTGGATCTCGAGCGACGAAGCGTTCGACGCGATCGATTCCTCCCACAGCCCGACCATCGAGTAGATGTGCGACGGCATGTGCCGGGCGTGCGGCACGGCCGGCGCGAGACCGGCATAGCGCCGGGCGGCGGGAATGCCCTTTTCCGCGAGCGGAGAGTAGTCGTAGGCGTGAATGATGAAATGCGTCACGCCTGGATGCTGCGGGTTCTGGTCGTACAGCTTTTCCAGAATTGCAACTGACTTGAGCTGGTTGGCATAGGTGGTGTCGGCCGGGGACGCCGACGCCTGCAACGTGAGCGCATAGAAGACCTGCGCCTCGTAGTCATCGGGGTAGCGCTGCGTCAGTTGCTCCATCGCCTTGTTGTAGGCGGCGAGCCGGGCATTGACCGGCGTCTTGTCATGGTCGCGGTAGTAGGCGCTCAACGCCTCGATCCAGTCGCGCTCGCGCTGGGTTTTCGCGCCGACCTCGCGCGCCTTTTCGAGCGCGGCCCAGGCGGCCTCCGCGTCCGCCCGCGGCGGCACCGTGGCGAGCGAGTTGCCGAGCAGGTCGAGCGCGATCCCCCAGTAGGCGATCGCGCAATTGGGATCCTGGCGCAGCACGCCCTCGAACGTCCGGCGCGCGATCAGGAACCAGAACGAATGGATCATCGCGACGCCGCGCTCGAACTCGGCCTGCACCTTGGGATCGCAGGAGGTCGGGAAACTCAGCTTGCCAAGCTTCTCATCCTGCTGGCCGACGGCACTGCAGCTCAGCGCTGCGGTGATCCCGGCGACAAGCATCAGACATTTCGGCTTCATGGGAAACCTCCAGGCGCGTGCGATCGCTCACGACCGCCATAGCGGGTTGCTACAAAAGATGATTTTCGCAAATGAAATGCCCGCCGATGGCATTCAAGCACTGCCGTTCAGGGGTCAGGAATTCGGCACCTTCCGCTGGCAGCTCTCGGGATGTTACACCGGACGTACACATATGTGGAGGGGCGCTTAGGACGTCGGCACGCCCGTCGTGTAGGACGTCGGCACGCCCGTAATGTGGCATGTTCCGACGAACTGAGCCGAACTGGCGCAACTATCCAGGGCGGACCGTCGGCAACCAAATCGTCAGGTCCGAGATGTGCCCACCTGGAACTTATACAGAAGGTCTGGTGACGGCGTATCTACGTCGGGTGAGGGCGCCTTCATCTCCGGAATTCTTGCACCGAATCGGACTTGCGGGAATCCTGATCGATCAACCACACCTCAGAGCGCAGACCGATAAGCCGCTCTGAGGACGATCACTTCAGGATGGGAACTATATTGCGGTGCCGAACGATCCAGTGGCACTAGGGCTTGCGCATTTCTAGCGGCCGTCCGATTTGGCCGTTCCCCTTGCGTCCGCCAAGCTCCGGGTGCGTCAAGGCGAGAGCCAGCGGAGACCGGTTGGAATTCGACACAGACCGGTTCGAATCATTCTATGCCAGCCAGCCAGTCCAGTCTCTGTGGGCCATGTCCAGGCTACAAAAATATTCGCGACATTCCCGCGCGTTAGCGAGACGTTGCTGAGTCTCTGAGGCCCAATTTTTCCGATTCTCGGCCAATTCTGACGACTTTCACGCCCCGGTCTCTGGTCGCCAATTTTCAATATCCGCGTTCTGAGGCCAGAGACTCAGTTCGAAGTGGGTGGAGACCGGTTCGATATGGCCTGGACCCAATCGCGCCAAAGACTTCGTGCTGGTACGTCATGTCCGCATTTACCGGCACAGCGGAAATAGGCACGTTGGCCGAAATGACGTGAATGACCCGAAGGCGACATTCGGAGTCTCGTTCCACCTTTATCCATCGTTCGAAACAAGTGCCGGCCGAATTTTTTGGCACTTGATCAACGCGCGAAGTCGAACGCCGTGATTAGATCGCCAGCTTTTTCTCGCACGCCTGCGAGCGGCTCCAATTCAAAACGGCGGGTGATGAACTTGAGTATGGAGGTTGTATCATGCGGGGTCTTGTCTACGAAGCCACGTTTCGCATAGGGCGAAATGATGAGAGCAGGAATCCGCGTGCCTGGACCGAAGCGGTCGCCTACACCCGGACCTTGCGGAGGCGGCACGTGATCCCAGAAGCCGCCATTCTCGTCGTAAGTAATAATCACCGCCATGTCGCTCCATTGCGGACTCTTCTTGAGCCGTTCGAGCAGGTCGGCGATGTGTTCATCGCCGCTCACAAGGTCGGTATAAGCCGGATGCTGGGTCAATCGCCCAGGTGGCTTGTAGAAAG
>Ga0137415_10002549_pt1 | contig 18141 bp, 13 predicted proteins | sample CZODoug3_1_1_16f_FD_183082 | JGI IMG/M metagenome (GOLD analysis project Ga0137415, IMG submission 183082) | Vadose zone soil fungal communities from Angelo Coast Range Reserve, California, USA - CZODoug3_1_1_16fungal (Hybrid Assembly) | ecosystem: Environmental > Terrestrial > Soil > Vadose...
TGCGTGTGTGGCTTGGTGATGGTGATGGCGATGATGGCGGTGGTGACGCGGCGCGGCAAATGCCGAAGCTGAGAACAGCACGACCAGAGAAAGAAGCAAAAGCTTTTTCATGCGCTCATCGTAGCAAGATAGTTCTGTGGATAATTTGATGGGGATCAAGATGGTTCTTAGGGCAGGGCTCAGAGCTCAGGTACGGACCCGGTATAGCTCTGTTGACATCCACGATATTGCGAATCGAAAGCGTAGTGCAAGGGAGAAAAATTTGCTGCTAACCGAACAAAAAGCAGACCCCTCCACTCCTCCTTCCCCCTCGGCGATGCTCGGGGTCAGGGTCCGGTCGGGATGACATTCAGTGGGTAACGGCAGGATGTCAACAGAGCCAGCCGGTATCGGTATTGTTAGGACATTCGGGGGATTGGGCCTAGAATCGTCATAGGTTCCCCTTCATCCAATAGATATCCTCATGACAACTACTACGACACAGCACAAGCGGTATTTCTTCGATAAGTTTGGCATTACGGAACGCCTTCTGGAACGCTGCCTTGGCGAGGCGCTTTCGGCGGGTGGCGACTATGCCGATCTTTATTTTGAGTCGATTGCGGCGACCTCGATTGGCGTTGATGAGTCGATTGTGAAGTCGGCCAGCCAGGGTGTAAGCGCTGGTTGCGGTATTCGGGTAGTGAGCGGCGAGCGGACCGGGTATGCCTACACGGATGACTTGTCGGCAGACCGGCTGCTGCGGGCGGCGCGTACGGCGGCGCTAATTGCCTCGGGTCCGGCAAAGCAGCCTGTGGTTGGATTTACAGAGACGCAGACTCCGAGTCTGTATCCCGTTCCGGCATTGGATTTGGATGAAGACTTGTCTGCGAAGCTCGCTTTGGTGATGGAAGCCGACCGGGTGGCTCGCGCTTATGATTCGCGGATTACGCAGGTTCGGGCTGGGTATTCAGACGAGTTGCGGCGGATTTTGATTGCCGCCTCCGATGGGACATTTGCGAGCGATACACAGCCGATGGCGCGGTTCAACGTGTTTGTTCTGGCGAAGGATGGGGAGCGCACGACCCGTGGGACTTCGGGTGGCGGCGGTCGTGTGGAGATTGATTTTTTCCAGACAGAGAAGACTCCCGAGCACTTTGCTACGGAGGCGGCGCGGCAGGCGGTGTTGCAGCTTGGCGCGGTGGCCGCTCCGGCAGGCGAGATGGAAGTGGTACTTGGTCCGGGATGGCCGGGCGTGCTGCTGCATGAGGCCGTCGGACATGGCCTAGAAGCGGACTTCAATCGCAAGAAGACTTCGGCGTTTGCGGGATTGATTGGGCGGCAGGTGGCTAGCTCCAAAGTCACGGTTGTGGACAATGGCACGCTCAAGAACCGGCGTGGGTCATTGAATGTGGACGATGAGGGTTCGGCTACGCAGGAGACGGTGCTGATTGAGAACGGGATTCTGAAGACATATTTGAGTGACAAGCTCTCGTCGAAGCTGATGAATATGCCGCACACAGGCAATGGGCGGCGTGAAAGCTATCAGCAGATTCCCATGCCGCGTATGACCAATACCTATATGTTGTCGGGCGAAGATGCGCCTGAGGATATCATCCGCAGCGTGAAGCGTGGCTTGTATGCGGTGAATTTTGGCGGCGGACAGGTGGACATCACGAGCGGGAAGTTTGTTTTCTCGGCGTCAGAGGCTTACCTGATCGAAGACGGAAAAGTGACGGCTCCGGTACGGGATGCGACCTTGATCGGGAATGGCCCCGAGGCGCTGAAGTATGTCTCGATGGTGGGCAACGATCTTGCTCTCGATGAGGGCATTGGCACCTGTGGCAAAGACGGGCAGAGTGTTCCGGTGGGCGTGGGTATGCCTACGGTGAAGCTGGATCGGATGACGGTGGGTGGGACTGGACGATAACCCTGCCCAAGGAGGGTGAAATGGAAGTAGTTGACGTAAAACGACACTATACTGCTACGGACGGGAATCGCGTTTATGGATGGGAAGTGGTCGCTGTCCTGGAAGCGCTCAAGCTGGCTGAACCGCAGTTGCGTTGCTCTGAATGTTATGGCGCTGTTCGACTTCACAGAGCTGCAGAGGATGGCAGTCTTCCGGCACACGCGGAACACCGGAAGCGGAACCCAGGCTGCTCACTGGACGACCGCTTCAGTGGCACAAAGAGAATGGCGGATGCGCAACTGCAATGAGTAGCGTTACCGAAATTACGACCGGCCTGAAGCAACTGGCGGCGGACATTGTTGCCGATGCGTTGCGTGCCGGCGCGACCGACGCCGAGGTGACGATTCGCGAGGGTGATGAGTTCTCGACGGTTGTTCGCATGGACGAGGTGGAGACGCTGAAGGAGTCCGGCTCGCGCGGTGTTGGTTTGCGTGTGCTGGCGGGGCAGCGTTCAGCGAGTACAACTACGAGCGACTTTACCGCCGAGGGCATTGCACATCTGGTGCGCGGGGCTGTGGCTCTGGCGCAGGTAACGTCAGAAGATCCGTTTGCGGGGCTTGCCGATGCCAGCGAGTTTGGCAAGCTTGAAGGCGACTTGCAGCTTTATCACGAGGATGTGTATTCGCTACCTACTGCTGAGCGCATCGAGTATGCGCGGCGGGCTGAGGCTGCTTCACTTGCTGTGGATACGCGCTTGGTCAATAGCGATGGGGCCAGCTTCGATGCGGCTACCGGTCGCAGAATTTTTGCAAACTCGCGCGGCTTTGTGGGCGAGTACCGCTCATCGTTCTGCTCAGTTTCTACAAGTCCGATTGCGCAGGGTGCAAATGGCGAGATGCAGCGGGACTATTGGTATTCGCAGGCGCGGTCGTTGAGCAAGTTGGATTCACCGGAGTCGGTTGGTGAAGAGGCTGCGCGGCGGACTTTGCGCATGCTTGACGCGCGCAAGGTTGCGACACAGCAGGTTCCGATTGTGTTTGCGCCGGAGATTGCGCGGTCGCTGGTGGGCGCGATGTTTGACGCAGCGAGTGGCGATGCCATCTATCGCGGGGCTTCGTTCTTCACCGATAAGCTGGGTGAGCAGGTTGCGGCTGACACGATCACTGTTGTCGACGATCATACGATTGTGGGCGGGTTTGGTTCTTCGCCTTTCGACGCAGAAGGATTGCCGACGCGGCGCACGGTGATTGTCGAGAATGGTGTGCTTAAAAATTACTTATTGACTACTTATACGGGCCGCAAGTTGAACATGAAGAGCACGGGCAATGCTGGGCGCGGGCTTGCGGGTAGTCCTTATGTGGGTTCGGGAAATTTGTTTCTGGTGGCGAGGAGTGAGACGCCGGAGCAGATTCTTGGCGGTGTGAAGAGTGGTCTGTACGTTACGCGGCTGATGGGCCAGGGTGTGAATATGGTCACGGGCGATTATTCGCGCGGCGCTTCGGGGCTTTGGATTGAAGATGGCAAGCTGACCTTCCCGGTGCACGAGATCACGATTGCCGGGAACCTCAAAGAGATGTTCCGCAATATTGTTGCGATTGGGAACGATCTTGTGTTTCGCGGGGCTACGGCTTCGCCGACTCTGCGCGTGGATGGGATGACGATTGCTGGTGCTTAGGACTCGCGGTATTGTTTAATCCCACGTCCGAGAATCCGGACGTGGGGCACCCGTATCTACTGTTTTCACTTCGCTCCTGATACGCAAGTGAAATTCGCGGCATCGGTTGTTTCGCCGGAGCCTTTGTATTTCGCCACTTGTGGATAGGTGCATAGTGGCCGGGTCATGGTTTCTTTTCGTGCTGCTCCCTCACCGGCATACTTTGCGGCGATGATTCTGTCTGGAGCTGTACCGCTTTCCACCCACTGTTCTAATGCCTTGTACATGTCGTGCTGAGCATCGTCTGGCCCCATCATTCCTGGACGCCATCCGAATTGCCCGAAGCTGTCTGGTCCCGGCCCGCCGCTGCAATGCTGCATTCCTGGAACCATGTAGAGCCGTACGAATGATTCTGTATTCTGCTCTCCGACTGTGTGCGTGACGTTTTTGTAGTAGTCGATTGTGCTCAGCGCTGAGATGGCAGGATCATTCCAGCCGTGATAGAGAATCAGTTTCCCACCTCGCTTAGCAAAGGGCTTTAGGTTGGGATCGGTTGCATTCAGCGCCTGAGCTGTCTTTGCCGTTGCCAGCTTCAGTCCGTCGTCTGCATTGAATGTTTTGTAATCCCAGTCGTGCTTGGCATAGACGATGTCGGAGAAATAGCCATTTCCAAAAGCAAACATCAAACTCATACGCGGTGCCAGGCCGGTGATCCATGGAGCCCAGCCGCCGGGGCCATTTTCCGCGCCCGGAACATAACCGGGGAAGATCTGTTTGCCGGTTGCGTCATGCGCTCCGGCATAGAGTTCCTTCAATGCTGTTACCTGTGCGCTGGTTAGACACTTGTCTGTCTCGGCGCCTTTGCAGAGGAGCGGTGCAGGGTCAAAGTGGCACTGCCGCGGATCGTTCAAGATGCCGTCTGAAACGCCGTCTGACGCGTCGCAGGCGGCTACGACTGCGGCGTCGATGGCGGGCAGCTTGGTTGCGGGAATGTAACTTGCTGAGTTCAGCAGAAGCACTTGCGCGTTATGCGCGGCATTGGTGAGCAGATGTGTCCAGTCGTATGCTGGCGCACCTGCGAGTATTCCGTCATAGTCTGCGGGGAAGCGCTGCGCCTCCATAAGAGCTTCGCGTCCGCCATCTGAGCAACTCGCAAAATAGGAGTGCTTCGGAGCACTCTTGTAATAGGCTTCTACGATGGATTTCGATTTCTGGGTCATCTCATGGACGCCTCTGTAGCCGTAGTCGATCACCTTTTCGGGATGGCCCAGCGCCCAGGAGGCGTCGGTCCCCGAGCCTTCATGTCCGGTGTCGGTGCCTCCGCTGGCATATCCCTGACTCACTGCCAGCGCTAGAGACGTGTAGTCGATTTCTCCGGCAAAGCCGCCGTTGCCCTGACCGCGAAACTTTCCGTTCCAGCCGCTCGCCGGCATCCACACTTCCATCTTGATATCTGAGTCGGCTGAGGGCGCTGCTTCCGCTACCACTCTGCAAAATGCTGGAAGCTGTTGGTAGATCTGTGCTTCGCTTGTTAAGCGCGATCTAAGGGGTGGAGGATATTTTCCTGCTTCTACTTGTTCTGCGAGCGTAATTTTTGTGTTCGGCAGAGCGAGTTTTGCCAGATTGGTACATGAAGCTTTATTCAATCCAGCTTCCTGGCCCCAGGCTCCCGAGGCTGATACAACTAAAACAAAACCAAGCCATGCCGATCGATTCATCGCTTCCTCCGCTATTTGGATATTGAAGCATTTTTATTGTGTGCGCGTATTTCCTGGAAAATAAGGCTTCGAGCAAGTTATCAAAGTTGAATGAAGAGTTCGCGACGATGTTGGGAAGTGGGTTTCAGCTTCGTCCGGGGCTAAACTAACCTTGAAACCGTCATCATGCTTCCTCATTCGCTCCCATTCGATGCCGCACATCCCGATTGGAGCGCTATTCCTGCGCAGGCTGGGGTGTTTGCGCTTTTTGGCGCGGATGAGCATGCCGAGCCTTATATCAGCCGCACTCCAAATTTGAAGCGCAGGTTGCGGCGGTTGCTTGATCCGAGGCCAGATCAGTCGAAGCGGTTGCGGCTGGCGGAGCGTGTGGTTCGCATCGAGTATGCGCTGACTGGGTCGGACTTCGAGTTGCTGCTGCGGCTTTATGACGCTAACTTTGCGGCCTTCGGCGAGCGGGCGCGGAAGCGGCTGCATCTGCGGCCTCCAGTGTTTCTGCGGATGGCGATGGAGAATGCGTATCCGCGGGTGTATGTAACCAATCGTGTTACAAAATCGGCAGCGAATGATTTGTTTGGGCCATTTCCTTCGCGGGTGGCTGCGGAGAAGTACGCAGATGAGATGTTGAATTTCTTCCTGCTGCGGCGCTGCACGGACGACCTCAATCCCGATCCCAGCTTTCCTGGTTGCATTTATTCGGAGATGAAGAAGTGCATGGCTCCGTGTTTTAAGGGTTGTACGGATGAGCGCTATGCGGAGGAATCGCGGGCTGTGCATGATTTTCTGGCTACTCGTGGCGAGAGCTTGATGCAGTCTTTGAAGGCTGAGCGCGACAAGGCTTCCGAAGAGATGGAGTTTGAGCGGGCGGCCGAATTGCATGCCCGGCTGACGAAGGTCGAGGCTGTGGTTGGAATGATCTCGCCTGCGGTGCGGCCGCTGGCGCAGCTTTCGGGTGTGATTGTGCAGGCTGTGGCTGAGCCTGACCAAGTGGCGTTGTTTTTGCTTTCCGGCGGGCAGCTTTCTGGGCCTGCGTTCTATTCCGTTGCGGGCATGCGGCATCCGAATGAACAGTCGGGGTCTAGTTCTCTGTTTGCGCATCCGACGATGCTGGAGCCTGTTCCGTTGATGGAGACTCCGGTAGTTGAGGCGGCTTCGAAAGATGAATTGGAGCGGCGATTGGATGCGGCTCTCGCGCAGCTTGGCAGCGAAAGGAAGTCTGCGAAGGCAGGGCAGTTGAGCGATCATCTCTGCTTGTTTAGCCGGTGGTACCACCGTCCTCAGACAAAGCGAGTGGGTGAGGTTTGTTTTCTGGAGCCGGATGGGACGGTTCCTGTAAAGGCTTTGTTGCGGATGATTTCGCGGGTGTATCAGAAGAGTGTTTCAATTACCGCGGAACGAGTAGAAGCCTGACAGATGCTCCACGTCCCGGTGAACGGTATCGGTCCTTTCAGAATGTAGTGAATCGGCTACAGTGTCTTTGATCTACTTTATCGTTTACTGAGAGGTTTCTCTGCTATGGGTTTTACCCGCCGCAAGTTTCTTGCTACGGCATCTGCTGCGCTTGGCACATTCTCTACTTCCAAGCGATTTGGGTTTGCCAAAACATTTGGCAAAGCAGCTGAGACTCCGTCAAGCGATTTGACCCTTTGGTATGACAAGCCCGCGGTGCAGTGGGTGGATGCGCTGCCCATTGGCAATGGTCGGCTTGGTGCGATGGTCTTTGGCGGTGGTGAAGATGGCGCTGTTGCCAAAGAATTGTTGCAGTTGAATGAGGACACGCTTTGGTCTGGGCAGCCGCGCGACGGCAATAATCCTGACGCGAAGAATCATTTGGCGGATGTGCGACGGGCCGTGCTGGAGCAGCAGGATTATCATCTGGCCGACCAGATTTGCCGCAAGATGCAGGGGCGATTTGCCGAGGCCTATCAACCGCTTGGTAATTTGCGGCTGGAGTTCGCGCATGCGGGATCAGTGACTAATTACCGGCGAGAACTCGATCTTGATACTGCATGCGCGGGTACGCAATACACGGTTGGGGATGTGCGCTTTGAGCGTGAAGCGTTTGTCTCGGCTCCGGATCAGGTAGTGGTTCTGCGTGTGACGGCGAGCAAGCCCGGTCAATTGAATTGCACACTTTCACTGGATGGGCCGCTGCAGAAAGAGGTTAAAGCGCTCACGGGTGGGCGGCTATTGGTTACTGGCAAAGCTGCGGCACATGTTGCGGGCGCGGGGCATCCAGGGAGCGAAAAGCCCGTAGTTCTCTCTGACGAGACGGGTGCTGGTATGTTCTTCGCTTCGATCTTGCAGACGCGGGTGGAAGGTGGGGCGATTTCGAGCAATGCGGGCAATCTGATCATTGCGAATGCTACTGCCTTCACGGTTTTGTTGACTGCGGCGACTGGGTATCGCGGGTTTCAGCTTAAACCGGATACTCCGCTGGAGACGGTGGTTTCGAAAGCTACTCGGCAGCTTGATGCAGTTGCAGGCAAGTCATTTGCATCACTGCGTGCCCGGCATCTGGTAGATCATCAGCGGCTCTTTCGCAGGGTTTCTCTGAAGCTTGGCTTGTCGAAGAGTTCGCAGCCGACCGATCAACGGCTCAAGAACTTTGCTGCTTCGCCCGATCCTTCGTTGCTGGCTCTCTATTTTCAGTATGGCCGTTATCTGCTTATCAGCAGCTCGCGGCCTGGATCGCAGCCGGCGAATCTGCAGGGCATCTGGAATTATCAGGTGACCCCGCCGTGGAGCAGCAACTGGACCTCTAATATCAACATCCAGATGAATTACTGGCCGGCTGAGAGCTGTAATCTCAGCGAATGCGCAGGACCGCTCTTCGATTTCATCGAAGACCTGAGCAAGAACGGCGCAAAGACGGCCGAAGAACATTATGGTCTGCCGGGATGGGTGTCGCATCACAACATCGATTTGTGGCGTGCGTCGAATCCGGTGGGCGAAGGGGTTGGAGCGCCTACCTGGGCTAACTGGGGTATGAGCGGGCCATGGTTCTGCCAACACTTATACGAGCACTATCTTTTTACGCGGGATCGCGAGTTTCTTCGCACTCGTGCTTATCCGGTGATGAAGGGCTCGGCTGAGTTTTGTCTTGCGTGGCTGATTGAAGATGGCAAGGGTCATCTGACGACTTGTCCTTCTGAGTCGACAGAGAATAATTTCATGGCTCCGGATGGAAAACCTGCGATGACCAGTGCCGGTTGCACGATGGATATGGCGCTGATTCGTGAGTTGTTCACGCATTGCATCGTAACTTCGAAAGAGCTTGGTATTGATGCAGAGTTTGCCGCTAAGCTTGAGGCTGCGAAGGCGCGGCTGATTCCTTACCAGATTGGAAAGTATGGGCAGTTGCAAGAGTGGTCGGTGGACTTTGAAGAGAGCACGCCGGGGCAGCGGCATATGTCGCACATGTATCCGCTCTATCCGGGCAACGAGATTACGCCGCGTGGCACTCCGGAGCTTGCGAAAGCCGCAAGAGTATCGCTGGAACGGCGCCTGGCGAATGGCGGCGCTTATACGGGATGGAGCCGGGCTTGGGCTATCGATTTCTGGGCGCGGCTGCTCGATGGCGATAAGGCCTGGGAGTCACTCTCGATGCTGATGCAGCACAGCACGAATATCAATTTGTTCGATACGCATCCTGCTGGTAAGGGGCAGATTTTCCAGATTGATGGGAATTTTGGGACGACTGCGGCTATCGCGGAGATGTTGATGCAGAGTCATGACGGAAGCATTGATCTATTGCCCGCGCTGCCTTCAGCGTGGCCGGATGGGGAGGTGAAGGGGCTTTGCGCTCGTGGTGGTCTGGAAGTCGATCTTCGCTGGGCTGGCGGCGAGGTTGCTGCATGTACGGTACGTCCTCGTTTTGCTGGCTCTTATAGTTTTCGTGCTCCGCAGGGACAGAAGATCATGGCATCGGAGGGTGGGTTGAAGAAGACTCCGCTTACGCAGCAGCCGGATGGTAGTTTTCTGGCGAAGTTGGAGGCTGGGCGGGATTATCAGTTAAACTTCATAGCTTAATCCCAGGTTAGCTTCGCGAACCTGGGGCACCCGCGCTGAAATGGCGGTGCTAGACTTTTAATACGGAGTGGGGAAGATGCCGACTGCAACACATATTCCGGTAGAAGAGTACCTCCACACAGTTTACGAGCCTGATGCCGAATTCGTGGACGGGGAGATTCAGGAGCGCAATGTGGGTGAGTACGATCACAATGCCGTACAAAAAGCGCTGTTGATCTGGTTTTATCTTCACGGAAAGAATTGGAATGTCAAGGCGATCCAAGAGCAGCGGATTCATGTATCTTCGACGCGATTTCGTATCCCCGACGTCTGCGTTTTTTCGCGCGATTATCCTATCGAGCAGGTTTTTACCAAGCCACCTCTTATTTGTATCGAGGTCTTGTCTCCAGAGGACCGGCATAACCGCATTGAAGAACGCGTAGAGGATTTTCGCCGCTTTGATGTGAAGCACATCTGGATTGTCGATCCCAAGAAGCAGGCCGGATGGGATCTGAGCTCCGGAGACTGGATTCGGGCTACGGAGTTTTCCGTTGCGGGAACCCCGATCAAGGTGCAGCTTCCTGAGTTATTCGCAAGTATTGATTAAAACGGGCGTTCTACGAACGCATAGGCCCACACTTCGCGCAAAGTGCGCGTGAAGTATGGGGCACCCGGTACCCGGTTCATCGTGTTACTGCCTCCTGATACACTTTTCTCATCGTGGTTGAGCTGCTTCCATCCATACTTTCTGCGGATTTTGCGCGTCTTGCCGATGAGGTTGCGGCGGCGGAGCGCGGTGGCGGTACCGTCATACATGTGGATGTAATGGATGGGCATTTCGTCCCCAACATCACGCTGGGCCCGCCAATTGTGAAGTCGTTGCGGAAGCACACTAAACTCCCGCTCGATTGCCACCTGATGATTGAGAATCCCGATGAGTTTATTCCGGCGTTTGCCGATGCGGGGGCGAACTGGATCGGCGTCCATTATGAGGCCTGCCGGCATCTGCACCGCACACTGGAGCTGATCGCGGACTATGGAATGCAGCCTGGGGTGGTGATCAATCCGGCGACGCGGGTGGAGTTTCTGCTACCGGTGCTGGGGATGGTGCACCATGTGCTGGTGATGAGCGTGAATCCGGGATTTGGCGGGCAGAAGTTTATACCGTTCTCGCTGGACAAGATTCGGCGGTTGAAGGAGCTTCGTCAGGAGTTGAGCCTTTCGTTCAGAATTGAAGTCGACGGCGGTGTGGCTCACGATACGATTGTCTCGGTCGTCGAAGCAGGAGCTGAGTTGTTAGTTGCTGGAAATGCTGTGTTTGGAGCTGGGAATCCGGAGAAGGATGCCCGGGAGTTGCTGGATGCGGCTCGGAGAGCGGCTGCGGTTACGGTCTAAACAGACCCAGGTTAGCTCCGCCCTTCGGGCTCCGCGAACCTGGGGCACCCGGTTCAGAATGATCCCACCCTGACTTCGTCAGGATGGGGCACCCGGTGTATTTGGGTTTCAAAAATCTGCTGGATAGCTGCGCGAATCTGGTTGCCCGCGTAGAATTGTGGTTATGACTGGCTGGCCTGAACGTAGTTTGGGAAAGCCTGTTAGTTGAGGTGTTATGAATCGGTTGGTTTCCCGGATTTCAGCTGTTTGCCTGAGTGTGGCAATAGGAGTTAGTCCTTATGCCTTTGCCAAGGAAAAGCAGCCCAAGAAAAAGAAGAATCAGGACCTGAGCGCGAACCCGCTGGCCAATGTGAAGTCGAAGCAGCCGGATAAGGCGCTTTTCGACAAGGCCATGATCGCCCTCAAGAAGGGCAAGTTCGACGTTGCCCGTCTGGATTTGCAGACGCTACTGAACACGTATCCCGATACGGAATACGCGATGCGCGCCAAGCTGGCGATCGGCGACACCTGGTACAAGGAAGGCGGGTCGGCGGCGCTGCAGCAGGCCGAGGCCGAGTACAAGGACTTCATCACCTTCTTCCCGAATACTCCGGAAGCCTCTGAAGCACAGATGAAGGTGGGCGATATCTATTTCATGCAAATGGATAAGCCTGATCGCGATCCGCAGAATGCCGTACATGCCGAGAAGGAATATCGCGCGATGATCCAGCAATTCCCGGATTCTCCGCTTATTCCACGGGCCAAGCAGCGGCTTCGCGAGACGCAGGAAGTTCTGGCCCAGCGCCAGTTCGAGATTGGCCAGTTCTATGCCGGACGCGAAAACTGGACGGCTTCGATTGCCCGTCTGCAGACAGTAGCGGACAGCTATCCCCTCTTTAGCCATAGCGACCAGACGCTGATTACGCTGGGCGATGCCTATGCGACGCAGGCGCAGATTGCCTCAAAGCTTCCGAGTATTTCCGCAAAAGCTAAAGAGGAACTGGTGAAACTGTATGACGATCGCGCCGCTGCGGCGTGGGGTCGTGTGGTGACACGCTATGCGATGGCTCCGCACGTGGAAGACGCCAAGGATCGTTTGATTGCCATGGGACGCAACATTCCCGAGCCGACTCCGGCGCAGTTGGCCGAGAGTGAAGCTGAGGAAGGCAGTCGTGTGAATGTGCGGTTGAAAGACCGCGCGCTGATGCTGATTAAGCACACGCCGTCGACAGTGCAGGCAGCGCGTGTGGGCGAGCCTACATTGGCCGATCCGACAGAGACCTATGCTCCAGCAGTGAATAAAGATGTGGTGGCTACATTCAATGCTGCCATGAGGGGACAGCCGTTGCCGGGTACGAATCCGGCTACAGGGGCAGACGCAGTATCGGCGGCGATTGCCAATGGTACCGCTCCACCGACGACCGATCAGCCTGCGACCCCGGCGAAGTTTGAGGATGTGCCTTCGGCGGATGGGGCATCTGGGAATTCAACCTCGGTACAGGTGCTGAATGGCGGTTCTTCTGCACCGGCAGCGAATGGGGATGCGGGTAGCAATGCAGCTCCAGCCGCGACTGGTGGAACTCCGACAACTCCGGCTGTTGACAATTCGCCGGTGAAGGCGGTGCGGCCTCCGGATAATAGCCCACTGCCAGCAGTTGACAAGCCTGAAGAGGCTCCGGCGCAGGTGAATGATGTGAAGAGCGGCGGGGGTAATGGGGCGCAAGTCACGACGGGGACTACAGCCAACAGCAAGAAAAAGAAGAAGGCTCCATATAATGCCGACGATGAGTCATCGAGCAAGCATAAGAAAAAGAAGGGGTTGGATAAGCTGAACCCGTTCTAATCAGTTTTCTCCACAGCGCAGATGGAAGCCGCCTTCGGGCGGCTTTTCTGTTTACGAGGCCGCGCTTAACCCTATGATTTGCTGTGCTATCGTGAAGAGTTAGTCCTTACACTGGAATGCCTCAAGATTTACAGAAGTCTCTGCCGAAAGCCTATGATCCTACAGCGATTGAGGATCGTTGGGCCGAATACTGGGTGCGTGAGCACCTGTTCGACCAGCCGTCTCCGGAGACCGCTCCTGCAGAGCCGGTTTTCACCATTCTGTTGCCACCGCCGAATGTGACGGGGCGGCTCCACATGGGCCATATGCTGAACCAGACGGAGATGGATATCCTGACCCGCTGGCGGCGGATGTGCGGTGATCTGGCTCTGTGGCTGCCAGGTACAGACCATGCCGGTATCGCCACGCAGATGATGGTGGAACGGCAGCTTGCGGACGAGGGCAAGACGCGGCAGGAGCTGGGCCGCGAGGCTTTCGTTGAACGTGTGTGGGAATGGAAGCGGCATTACGGCGGCGCCATTCTCGACCAAATGAAGCGGCTGGGCGCGAGTGTCGATTGGTCGCGTGAATACTTCACGATGGATGAGAATCTCTCCATCGCGGTGAAGGAAACGTTTGTCCGGCTCTATGAACAGGGGTTGATCTATCGCGGCGCTTACATCGTGAACTGGTGTCCGCGCTGCCAGACTGCGATCAGCGATCTGGAAGTCGTCCATGAAGAGCAGCAAGGAAAGCTGTGGGAGATTCGCTATCCCGTGGTCGAAGAGCCGGGTGCGTTTCTCACGATTGCGACGACACGGCCTGAGACCATGCTGGGCGATGTGGCGGTGGCGGTACACCCTGACGATGAGCGCTATAAGCATCTGCATGGCAAGCGGTTGCGGTTGCCGCTGATGGGCCGTGAGATTCCGGTTGTCACCGATACATGGGTGAGCCCGGAGTTTGGCACTGGAGCGGTGAAGGTGACTCCGGCGCATGATCCGAATGACTTTGCGATTGGCCAGCGGCATGGACTGCCGTCGATCTCCGTGATGGACGATACGGCGCATATCAATGCTGAAGGTGGCGTGTATGCCGGGCTTGATCGCTATGAGGCACGCGCGCGCGTGGTTGCCGATCTGGAAGCGCAAGGGCTGCTGGGCGCGGTGAAAGACCATGTGAACTCTGTGGGCAAGTGTGATCGCTGCAAGACGATCGTTGAGCCGCGTTTGTCGACACAGTGGTTCGTGAAGATACAGCCGTTGGCGGATAAAGCGATTGCTGCGGTTGAGCAGGGTTACATCAAATTTACTCCCGACCAGTATGCGAAGACGTACTTCGAGTGGATGCGGAATATCCACGATTGGTGCATCTCGCGGCAGCTCTGGTGGGGGCATCGGATTCCGGCATGGCATTGCGCGACATGCAAGCAGATCACGGTTGCGCGGGAGACTCCGGCAAAATGTGCGCATTGCGGCAGCGCGCAGCTTGAGCAGGAGACCGATGTGCTCGATACGTGGTTCTCCTCCGGGCTGCTTCCATTTACCGTGTTTGGATGGCCGAAACATACGCGCGATCTCGACATTTTCTATCCGACGCAGCTGCTGGTGACCGGCTTCGACATCCTTTTCTTCTGGGTTGCTCGAATGATTATGCTCGGCTGCCACTTTATGCTCGACGTACCGATGGCCGACGGCTCTGAGCGTACGCTGAAAGATGCTGTGCCCTTTCGTGAGGTGTATATTCACGCGTTGGTGCGCGATGCCGATCGGCAGAAGATGTCGAAGACGAAGGGTAATGTGATCGACCCAATCGATATCGTCGGTCGCTTCGGCACGGATGCGGTTCGCTTTACGCTGGCGGCGATGGCTTCGCCCGGTACAGATATTGCTTTCAGCGAAGCCCGTACCGAAGGCTATCGAGCGTTTGCGAACAAGATCTGGAATGCAGCGCGGTTCATTTTTATGAATGTGGAGCGTGCGGCTGACGCCTGGATTGTTGTCGATCCGAGAACCGTGAGCAACGCATCCGCCTCCTCTGCGGAGGCTCCGCTTGAAGCGCGCTGGATCGTCTCGCGACTCAACAATACAGCGGCCGAAGTGAACAAGGCACTGGGTGAGTACCGTTTCCATGAAGCCGCGAACCTCGTCTACCAATTCTTCTGGGGCGATTTCTGCGACTGGTATCTGGAGGTCGTCAAGCTGCGCCTGGATTTCGGCGAGAATGCGAACAAGTTCGCGACAAAGAACGCACTCACGACACTGTTGAGTGTTTTCGAATCAGCTTTGCGTCTCCTGTCGCCATTCATGCCGTTCCTCACGGAGGAATTGTGGCATGCGTTTTATGACGGCGCACCTCCGGCAAAGTCGATTGCACTCTCGCGGTATCCTCAGCCGCTTGAAGAAGATATTGACGCAGCCGCCGAAGCAGAGATGGCTGCGCTCCAGGAACTGATTGTCTCTGTGCGTGCGATCCGCAAGGATCTTGGCGTGGAGGAGAAGGCTCAAGTTCCGGTGCGTGTTCGCACTCATCTTGATACGGACTTTGAGAATAGCTTTTCCATCATTCAACGCCTGGCACGTGTTTCAAGTCTTGAATACGCCGCTGCTCTTGAGGGTGCGGGTATTCGTTCTACGCCGCGGTTCGATGTGCAGGTTGTGTATGAGCAAACTATCGATGTGGTAGCAGAACGCGAACGGTTGGCGAAAGAGTTGGCTCGGCTTGAAAAAGAACAAGCGAATGGTGAACGGCAGCTTGGGAATGAAGGTTTTTTGAGCAAGGCTCCGGTGCATGTGGTGGAAGGTTTGCGCAAACGTGCTGCTGAAGTTGCTGTGTTACTGGAGAAAACGCGCAAGGCGCTTGATGAGTTGAAGTAGAGGGATTATGGATTGGAAGAGCAGGCGAATCGAAGCGATCCTGGAGCAGGCGCTTCTTGAGGACAAGGCGACGGTCGATGTGACGACTGCGCTCACGATCGATCCTACTTTGCTCGCTTCAGCTACGGTGATTGCAAAACAGGACTGCGTGATCTCTGGCCTTGGGTGTATTCCGCGTTTCCTGGAGATTTTTTCGCGACTCGACCGTCGCAGTAGCGGACGCTTCGAAGTGATCAGTCATCCGGAGATGTTCGATGGGGTGCGCGTGAAGAAGGGGCAGGCTGTTGCCGTGATTCGCCATAATGCGCGTGTGATCCTGGCCTGTGAACGGGTCATTCTGAATCTGATGCAGCGTATGAGTGGCATTGCGACGCTGACTCGCCAGTACGTTGACGCGATTGCAGGAACAAGCACACATGTGCTCGATACGCGGAAGACAGTGCCCGGACTGCGCACGCTGGATAAGTATGCCGTGCGTTGTGGGGGCGGCGAGAATCACCGGCTCGACCTTTCCGATGGGATTTTGATCAAGAACAATCACATATCGCTGGGCGGTGGCATTGAGCAAGTGCTGGAGCGAGCGCGCGAGCTGCGCAAGCCTGGGCAGACGATAGACATTGAAGTTCGCAGTTTTGAGGAGCTCGACCTGGCGTTGAAGAACGGCGCGGAATCTCTGCTGCTCGATAATATGACTCCGGCTGAAGTGAAAAAAGCTGTTGCCATCGTCAAGAAAAGTGGCAAGAAGATTCCAACAGAGGCTTCGGGCGGTATTCAGCTCGAAAATATTCGGAAGTATGCCCTGGCAGGCGTTGACTATATATCGGTCGGAGCGCTGACGCATTCGGCGCCTGCGGCTGACATCAGCATGCGCATTACTGCGGAGATTTACTAGCAGCCGTGGAAGATGGATTTGATCTTGCAGCACTCGATACTGCGCTTACCGGTACTCCATTTGCGGGTAATCTGAAGTTCTTCCCAAGCATCTATTCAACAAATACGCATGCCATGCAGGAGGCCGAAAAGGGCGCTCCGGACGGCACGGTGTATTTTGCGGACGAGCAGACTGCTGGCCGTGGCCGTGGCGCGCATACGTGGGCATCGGCCCCTGCTTCGGGACTCTATGTGAGCGTGTTGTTGCGGCCGCGCATTGCTCCAGCGGATGTCCTATGGGTTTCGCTTGCTGCTGGGCTTGCAGTGCGCGAGGCTGTCGAACAGATCACATCGTTGCGGGCTGATCTTCGTTGGCCGAATGATTTGTTGCTCGGACGTAAAAAGTTTTGCGGCATTCTTACCGAACTGAATGCAGAGGTCACGCGTGTGCGCCATCTGGTGATTGGTATTGGCATCAACGTGCATCAGCAGAAATTTCCGGACGAGTTGCGTGATCTGGCTACGTCGCTCTTTATCGAGACAGGACGGGATTGGCCGCGCCAGGAATTGCTGATCGCTTTGCTACAATCGCTTCGGCGCGAGGTTCAGGTGTTGACTCAGACTGAGAATGCCGTTCAAGCGCGCGCGAGTATCTTGCAGCGTCTGGAAGCAAGCTCTTCCTGGATACGCGGCAAACGGGTTCGCGTGGACGAAGGCGAGGAGTTTTCCGGCGTAACAGCGGGACTCGATGCGCGCGGATTCCTGCAGGTGCAAACATCGCATGGTTTGCGCACGGTTTTCTCCGGAGGCGTTCGTGAGGATCATTAACCAATGCTACTGGCAATCGATGTAGGCAATACAAATACTGTTCTCGCGCTCTACAAGCTCGACAGCTCGAATGAGTTGGTAGCTCACTGGCGCGTGACAACGCACAAGGCGCAGACAGCGGATGAATATGGTGTGCTCTTTCTGAATCTCTTTGGCATGCACGGTATTCAATCGTCGTCTGTGAACGCGATCATCATTTCGTCCGTCGTTCCGCCGCTTGACTCCACATTGCGCCGCGTTTGCGAGCTCTATTTCAAGCTCAAGCCATTGTTCATTGAACCAGGGATCAAGACCGGCATGCCGCTGTTAATTGACAATCCTTCGGAACTTGGCGCAGACCGCGTAGTGAATGGGGTTGCGGCTTTCGAACGTTACGGCGGCCCTTGTATCGTGGTCGACTTTGGAACGGCCACCACGCTTGATGTAATTTCTGCGAAAGGTGAATATACGGGTGGCGTCATCACGCCAGGTCTTGGCATCTCGGCTGACGCGCTCTTTGCTCGTACTGCAAAGCTGGCGCGGGTAGATGTTCGCAAACCAGCGAAGGTGATTGGGACGAATACAGTCGCATACATTCAGAGCGGTTTGTATTACGGCTACATCGGTATGGTAGATGGTATCCTCGAGCGCATGATCGCGGAGCTAGGCATGCATCCTAAGATTGTCGCAACGGGTGGGTTGGCAAAGTTGATCGCGGGCGACTCCAAATACATCAGTGAATGCGACGATATGCTGACTCTCGACGGCCTGCGTATTATCTACGAACGCAATCGCAATCCCAAGGCTCGCGCACTCACCGCAGAAGCTCTGCCGGCAAAGGCCTGAGACAGGGCACAGGTTCTCTGTTGGAAAACTATTTCAACTACTTCACCGAGATTGAAGAGCAATTTCGACGGCGTCGCGGATCACTGTCGTTGCTCTCTACGCTCGATTGGGCGCTGATCGAAACATGGCGCGAAGCCGATGTACCACTGGAAGCTGTGTTGCGCGGCATCGATGCGGCTTTCGATAAGTATGATGCGCGCAAGTCGCGTGCAAATGTGCGTCGTATCAATGGCCTGGCGTATTGTTCTCAGGAAGTGATGAACGCTGTCGAGGATATGAAG
>Ga0137415_10002550_pt1 | contig 18132 bp, 18 predicted proteins | sample CZODoug3_1_1_16f_FD_183082 | JGI IMG/M metagenome (GOLD analysis project Ga0137415, IMG submission 183082) | Vadose zone soil fungal communities from Angelo Coast Range Reserve, California, USA - CZODoug3_1_1_16fungal (Hybrid Assembly) | ecosystem: Environmental > Terrestrial > Soil > Vadose...
GCTCGCCGCCGCCGGATTCGACGTGACCGGGGTGACCACTGTGGACGGCAGCGGGCTGTCGACCGACGACCTGGTGCCGGCCCGACTGCTCGGCGAGATCATGGCGGTGGCCGGCGGGCCGGCGTCCGACAAGCGCGCGCTGCGGCTGCGGCCCCTGCTGTCCGGGCTGCCGGTGGCCGGTGGCGACGGCACCCTGGACGACCGGTTCGCCGCCGATGACTCGACGGCCGGGCGGGGCTTCGTGCGCGCCAAGACCGGCACCCTGACCGGCGTCAGCACGCTCGCCGGCGTGGTCACCGACGCCGACGGCCGGCTGCTGACCTTCGCACTGATGGCGAACGGCACCTCGCCGGCCCAGTCGCGTCCCCGGCTGGACGCGATCGCGGCGGCACTGCGGGAGTGCGGCTGCCGCTGAGCGCTCCCGGGCGGGGTGCTTCGAATACTTAACTCACCGGTAGGGCGGACCGAGCTCGGGTTGCGTACGGTGGGTGGGTGCCGCCTGAGCCCGCTCCGCCCCCATCCGACGAGCAGGACGGGCAGCGTGGTCTGCCTGTCGACTGGGCGCTCGCCGCCCGCACCGCCGCCCGGCTGATGCAGCCCGGCCCGGTGGTGAGCACGGCGGAGGCCCGGCGCTCTGTGGCGTTGCTGCGGGGCGACGCGGCGACCGCCGAGGGGCACGTCCGCGAGGTCACCGGCCTGGGCGCGGGGCTGCCGCTGCTGCCCGCCGACGTGGTGGACCGGCCGGCCTGGGCGGCGGCCGCCACCTCCGGGATGGCCGCGCTGACCAGCGGCGCCAAGCTGCCGCCCGTGCCGGCGGCGGCCCGCAAGTTCACCTCGACGACGGCCGGGTTGCAGGCCGGCGCGGTGCTGTCGTACCTGGGTAGCCGGGTACTCGGCCAGTACGACCCGTTCGGCGGGGCGGACGGCGAGGGCAAGCTGCTGCTGGTCGCGCCGAACGTGGTGGCCGCGCAGCAGGCGCTGGACGTGTCGCTGGACGACTTCGCGCTGTGGGTCTGCCTGCACGAGGCCACCCACCGGCTGCAGTTCACCGCCGTGCCCTGGCTGCGGGACTACTTCGCCGGCGAGGTCACCGCGTTCCTCTCGGCCACCGAGTCCACCGCGAGCGGGATCCTGGAGCGGCTGCCCGGGGTGCTCTCCTCGGCGCGCCAGACCAGGGACAGCATGGGGCTGATCGAGCTGCTGCAGGGCCCCGAGCAGCGCGCGGTGCTGGATCGGCTGCTCGCGCTCACCACGCTGCTGGAGGGCCACGCGGACCATGTGATGGACGCCGTCGGGCCGTCGGTGGTGCCCTCGGTGGCCACGATCCGCTCCCGGTTCACCGCGCGCCGCCGGGGCGGTGGCCTGCTGGACCGGTTGCTGCGCGCGCTGCTCGGCGTGGAGGCGAAGGTCCGCCAGTACGCGGTGGGCGCGGCGTTCACCCGGCACGTGGTGGGCGAGGTCGGCATGGACGGCTTCAACGCGGTGTGGACCGGCCCGGACACCCTGCCGACCCGCGGCGAGCTGGACGACCCCGGCCAGTGGTTACGCCGGGTCGCGGGCTGAGCGAGGCCTGATGACTGGACCGCACCCGGCGGTGGCCGCCGTGCGGACGGCGGTGCGCCACGCGCTCACCGAGCTGGCCGGCCCGCCGGGTACGCCGCTGCTGGTGGCCTGCTCCGGGGGCGCCGACTCGATGGCGCTCGCGCTGGCGGCCAGCGCCGAGGCGGCGCGCTCCGACGCCGGCTGGCCGGTCCGCGCCGCCGTGGTGGACCACGGCCTGCAGCCCGGTTCCGCCGAGCGCGCCGAGGCCACCGTCGCCCTGCTCGCCGAGCACGGCGTGCCCGCCGAGGTGCACCCGGTGCTGGTCACCGGTGCGGGAGGCATGGAGGCGGCCGCCCGGCGCGCCCGGTACGCCGCGCTGCGCGCCGCCCGCCCGAGCCAGGAGTCCCCGGTGCTGCTCGGGCACACCCTGGACGACCAGGCCGAGACCGTGCTGCTCGGGCTGGGCCGAGGCTCCGGCCCGCGCTCGATGGCCGGGATGACCGGCTACGACCCGCCGTGGCTGCGTCCACTGCTCGGGGTGCGGCGGGCCACCACCAGGGCGGCCTGCGCGGCATGGGGCGTGCCGGTCTGGGACGACCCGCACAACGCCGACCCCCGGTTCACCCGGGTCCGGCTGCGCACCGAGGCCCTGCCGCTGCTGGAGGACGTGCTGGCCGGCGGGGTCGCCGAGGCGCTGGCCCGGACGGCGGCCCAGCTGCGCGAGGACGGCGCCGCGCTGGACGAGTGGGCCGCGCAGGCCCGCGCCGAGGTCAGCGCCACCCCAGTCGCCTCTGACGCCTCTGACGCCCGCGGGTACGGCGTCGAGCTGGAGGCCAAGAAGCTCGCCGGCTACCCGGCTTCGGTCCGTCGCCGGGTGCTGCGCGGCTGGCTGATCGAGGCCGGCGCGGCGGATCTGACCGATGCCCAGCTGCGCCGCGGCGACGACCTGGTCGGACAGTGGCGGGGGCAGGGCGGGATAGCCCTGGCGGGCGAGTTGGTACTCACCCGCAGGCATGGAAGGCTCGTACTGGGTCCGCGGCCGAGCCTGCAGGCAAGTGAACAAGCAACAAGCACAGTCGAGTGAGTAGGCACCCCGGCAGCAATGAGGAGGCACGCCGCGTTGTACGACGGTGACATCGCATCCGTCCTGGTCACCGAGCAGCAGATCGCTGAGAAGACCACGGAGCTGGCCAAGCAGCTGGGTCAGGACTACGCGGATCGCTGCCCGGGCAACGGGCGGGCAAGCGACCTCGTGCTGGTCGGCGTGCTCAAGGGCGCGGTGATGTTCATGACCGACCTCGCCCGCGCGCTGCCGATCCCGGTGCAGCTGGAGTTCATGGCAGTCAGCTCATACGGCTCGGCGACCTCGTCCTCGGGCGTGGTGCGGATCCTGAAGGACCTGGACCGGGACATCGCCGGCCGGCACGTGCTGATCGTCGAGGACATCATCGACTCGGGCCGCACGCTGTCCTGGCTGTTGAAGAACCTGGAGGCGCGCGGGCCGGCCTCGCTGGAGGTCTGCGCGCTGCTGCGCAAGCCCGATGCGGTCAAGGTGGACGTCTCGGTCCGCTATGTCGGCTTCGACATCCCGAACGAGTTCGTCATCGGCTACGGCCTCGACTACGCCGAGCGCTATCGGGACCTGCCGTTCATCGGCACCCTCGACCCGGGTGTCTACGCCTGAGCCCAGCAGGCCAACACGCCAGCAGGCTCCAACAGGCACCGACCGGACAAAGCTGTAGCAAAGACGTGCGGCCCGCCCCGGACATCCGGGGCGGGCCGCACGTGGTTCGGAGCGGGGTTGCGACTACAGGCCGCCGATCACGCTCGGCGTGGCCTGCTTGGCGGCACCGTCGCCGTCCTGCCCGGCCGGGGCGACCTTGGGCTCGCTCTGCCTCGGAGCGATCGACACGCCCCGGTCCGGAGCGGAGGCCGAACTGTCCGAGCCGCCGTCGGAGTCGCTGTCCGAGGCCGCCTGGGGCGAGCTCGTGGCCAGCGACGGCAGCGGCAGCGGCGGGTGGAACGGCCCGCCCGTCTGCAGCTCGACGTCGCCCATGCCGTCGCCGTTCTCCTGGGCGTACTTCACCTCCTTGGCCAGGTCACCGACGCCGTTGGTGCCCGGGGCCGGCTCCAGGTTCAGGGTGCTCAGGATGCCGAACGCCTTGCCGTCGGGGTCCATGAAGCCGCTGCCCGAGTCGCCGGGCACGCCGGGCGTGATCGTGGCGACCTCGTGGGTCCAGCCGCCGCCGTTGTCCCCCAGGTTCAGGCCCTGTTTCGGGGAGAGCAGGCCGAGACCCTGGCGCAGGCTGGAGTTCTGGTAGCTGTAGACCGGCGTCCCGGCCGGCAGGCCGACCTCGCGCAGCCCGGTCGGGCCGCCGAACACGGGCACCTCCGGGCTGACCTTGTCGTTGTCAGCCGAGTCGATCTTAACCAGCGCGAAGTCGTTGTACGCGCAGGTGTTGGCGTCGGTCACGTGCTGGTCGCGCATGGTCAGCCAGGAGTTGTAGACCAGCGTGCCGGGCTGGCTCGCACCCTGAATCTTGATCTTGGTGCCGATCGGCAGCGAGTCGGACTTGCAGCCGTCGGTGTCGCTGGCGCTGCCCTTGCCGGTGCAGTGCGCGGCCTGTCCCAGGTAGAGCGTATCGCCGTCGCCGAACACGAAGTTCGCGGTGCACTGTCCGACCGGGCTCTCCACCATCACCCCGGGGTGGATGGTGGCCGTCGCGGCGGGAGCGAACTCGGCATCGTCGGCATGTGCCGCGCCGGGTATCGCTACCGCGCCCACCGTGGTCGCGCCGATCGCCAGGCTGGCCGCGGCCAGGCATCGGAGAACGCGACCATTAGAGATCGCGCGTCGGAGGATCATGGGCACTCCTGCCGGCTGGATCGGACATGCAGGCGCGCTCCGTCGCCAGCCGCCGAGGTTCTTTCCCGAGGTTGTCACTGCCTTAACGACGTTGCTTCTACCTGGATACCCGCACGATGCGGTGATCCTCTCAAGCTGGCCGGGCCGACGCGGGCGGAATCGACCAATATATCGACCAATATGAGGAGCGATCAGGCCGTCCGGAACTCATTTGCCCACTCCCGCGTTGACCCGGACGATACCCGGTGAGCAGACCGACATTCGTTCTGGAGGTTGGCCCGGTACGCTGGGTACTCTCGGGTGTTCGCCGCCCGGCGAAGTGACAGGGGACGACGGACTGTCGCGACGTTGATATTGCGGGTGGGGTCCGCTCGGCACGTTCAGGGAGGGTCGAGGCCCCGGAGGCCGCAAACTGCATGGATCGCAAGCGTCTGCTCCGTAACCCGCTGACTTGGATACTGGCGGCGTTGCTGCTCTATGTCGTCTTCAGCCAGTTTTTCGACGACAGCAGGGGATATACCCAGGTCTCGACGTCTCAGGCGCTGACCCAGATCTCCAGCGGCAATGTGTCCAACGCGGTGATCGAGGACAAGGAGCAACAGCTCCGCCTCGATCTGAAGTCCCCCATCACCACGGACAACGGCAACCGAGACCAGATTTCCACGGCCAAGGTCATCGCCCAGTACCCGTTCGGTGGTAGCGAGCCGGTCTTCACTGCCCTGACCACTGCCAAGACCAACTTCAACACCGAGGTCCGACAGGAGTCCTTCCTCACCCAGCTGTTGATCTACATGGTCCCGCTGGGGCTCGTGCTGCTGCTGTTGTTCTGGATGATGAACAGCGCGCAGGGCGGCGGGAACCGGGTGCTGTCGTTCGGCAAGTCGAAGGCCAAGCAGCTGTCCAAGGACATGCCGAAGACCACCTTCGCCGACGTGGCCGGTGCCGACGAGGCCGTCGAGGAACTGTACGAGATCAAGGACTTCCTGCAGAACCCCGGCCGGTATCAGGCGCTCGGCGCCAAGATCCCGAAGGGCGTGCTGCTCTACGGGCCCCCGGGTACCGGGAAGACGCTGCTGGCCCGCGCGGTCGCCGGCGAGGCCGGCGTGCCGTTCTACTCGATCTCCGGCTCGGACTTCGTGGAGATGTTCGTCGGTGTCGGCGCCTCCCGGGTGCGTGACCTGTTCGAGCAGGCCAAGCCGAACGCGCCCTGCATCATCTTCGTGGACGAGATCGACGCGGTCGGCCGCCAGCGCGGCGCCGGCCTCGGCGGTGGCCACGACGAGCGCGAGCAGACGCTGAACCAGCTGCTGGTCGAGATGGACGGCTTCGACGCGCGCGGCGGCGTCATCCTGATCGCGGCCACCAACCGGCCCGACATCCTGGACCCGGCGCTGCTGCGGCCCGGCCGGTTCGACCGGCAGATCCCGGTCGGCGCGCCCGACCTGGCGGGTCGCCGCGCCATCCTGAAGGTGCACGCCAAGGGCAAGCCGTTGGCCCCGGACGCCGACCTGGACTCGCTGGCCAAGCGCACCGTGGGCATGTCCGGCGCCGACCTGGCGAACGTGATCAACGAGTCGGCCCTGCTCACCGCCCGGGAGAACGGCACCCTGATCAACGCCGCGAACCTCGAGGAGGCGGTCGACCGGGTGGTCGGCGGCCCGAGGCGCAAGGGCAAGATCATTTCTGAGCTGGAGCGCAAGCTCACCGCCTACCACGAGGGCGGGCACGCACTGGCCGCCTGGGCGATGCCCGACCTGGAGCCGGTCTACAAGCTCACGATCCTGCCCCGGGGTCGCACCGGTGGGCACGCGCTGGTCGTGCCCGAGGACGACAAGGGCTTGATGACGCGCTCGGAGATGATCGGCCGCCTGGTCTTCGCGATGGGTGGGCGCAGCGCGGAGGAGCTGGTCTTCCACGAGCCGACCACCGGTGCCTCCAGCGATATCGATCAGGCGACCAAGATCGCCCGCGCGATGGTCACCGAGTACGGCATGAGTGCGCGGCTCGGCGCGGTGCGCTATGGCCAGGAACAGGGCGACCCGTTCCTCGGTCGGTCCATGGGCCACGCGCCGGACTACTCGCTCGAGGTCGCGCACGAGATCGACGAGGAGGTGCGGGCGCTCATCGAGGCCGCGCACACCGAGGCCTGGGAGATCCTGAACACCTACCGCGATGTGCTGGACGACCTGGTCTTCGAGCTGCTGGAGAAGGAGACGCTGGTCCGCAAAGACCTCGAGCGGATCTTCTCCGACGTCACCAAGCGGCCCCGGATCACGGCGTTCAACGACTTCGGCGGGCGCACCCCGTCGGACAAGCCGCCCATCCTCAGTCCCGCCGAGCGGGCCAAGGAGCGCGGCGAGGTGTGGCCGCCGCCGGAGCAGGAGCGGGAGCCGGCCCCGGTCGGCGGCACCGTCGGCGGTGGGCACACCGGGCTGTCCGGCCCGAACGGTGGTTACCCGAGCCCGAACGGCGGACAGCCCGGTTCGAACGGCGGGTCGCCCCCGAAAGGCGGGCCGCCGCCCTACGCCCGCCCGGCAGAGCCGAGCTACCCGCCCGGTTCCTACCAGCCGCACCCCGGCGGTCCGAACGACCATTCCGAGGGCTCGGTACCGCCGAACTACGGCGCCCCACCCAACTGGCGCCCGGCGGTCCTGCCGCGCGGCCAGGAGTGGCCGCCGCCCAAGTGGTCCGGCCAAGACGGGCCCAAGCACGCCGAACGGGACGGGGCCGAGGCCGAGGACGGCCGGGGCCCCAACGACTCGCGCGGCCAAGGCTGGTCGGAGCCCGGCCAGGACGGCGGACGCTGAGCGTCGGCCGGAGAGGTCATCTGGTGAACGTGCGTGACTAACGACGTCGATGCCGCGCCCTTACCGTTCCGCGGTCCCGCCGAACCAGGGCGGGGCAGCTTCGACCGGGAACGGGCCGAGGCCGCCGTGCGCGAGCTGCTGTACGCGATCGGCGAGGACCCGGAGCGGGAGGGTCTCGCCGAGACGCCGCGCCGGGTCGCCAAGGCGTACCAGGAGATGTTCGCCGGGCTGTACGAGGATCCCGACGAGGTGCTCGCGAAGACCTTCGCCGAGAACCACGAGGAACTGGTGCTGGTCAGGGACATCCCGATGTACAGCGTCTGCGAGCACCACCTGGCGCCGTTCCACGGGATGGCGCACGTGGGCTACATCCCGTCGGTGGACGGCCGGGTCACCGGGCTGAGCAAGATCGCCCGGCTGGTCGACCTGTACGCCAAGCGGCCCCAGGTGCAGGAACGGCTGACCGCGCAGGTGGCCGACGCGCTGGTCCGCCGGCTGGCCCCGCGCGGGGTGATCGTCGTGATGGAGGCCGAGCACCTGTGCATGGCCATGCGCGGCATCCGCAAACCGGGTGCGCGCACCGTGACGTCGGCGGTGCGCGGCCAGTTCAAGGGCAACGCGTCCTCGCGGGCCGAGGCACTCGCGCTGATCCGGGGCCGATGAGCGGCGGCCACCGGTCCGGCGCGGCGGGCGGCCTGCCTCAGCCGGGCCGCTGCGTGCTGCTCGGTGTGCTGAACGTCACACCCGACTCGTTCTCCGACGGCGGCCGCTACCTGAGCTACGAGGACGCGGTGGCGCACGGCGTCCGGATGCACGCCGAGGGCGCCGACCTGATCGACATCGGCGGTGAGTCCACCCGGCCCGGTGCGCACCGGGTGCCGGTGCCCACCGAGGCCGAGCGCGTGCTGCCGGTGATCCGGGCGCTGACCGCCCAGGGCGTGCCGTGCAGCGTGGACACCACCCGCTCGGAGGTCGCCGAAGCGGCCCTGGAGGCCGGTGCCACGGTCGTCAACGACGTGTCCGGCGGGCTGGCCGACCCAGGCATGGGCAAGGTCGTCGCGGCGGCCGGAGTGCCCTGGATCCTGATGCACTGGCGTGGCCACAGCGACCGGATGAGCGAGCTCGCGCGCTACGCCGACGTGGTCACCGAGGTCCGCGACGAGCTGTTGGCCAGGGTGGACGCCGCGGTGGCCGCCGGCGTCGACCCGGCCAACCTGGTGATCGACCCGGGTATCGGGTTCGCCAAGCGCGCCGAACACGACTGGCAGCTGCTGCACCGGCTCGACGCACTGCTCGGGCTCGGCTTCCCGGTGCTCGTCGGGGTGTCGCGCAAGAGCTTCCTCGGCCGGTTGCTGCCCGGGCAGGACGGTGCGCCCCGGCCCGCCGCGGGGCGTGAGGTGGCCACCGCCGCGATCTCCGCGCTGGCCGCCTCGGCCGGCGCCTGGGGGGTCCGGGTGCACGACGTGGCCAGCTCGCGGGACGCCATCGCGGTGGGCGCGGCCTGGCGGTACGGGGTGGCGGGCGCGCCATGGCGGTACGGGACGGGGACGGCGTGAGCGATCGGATCGTGTTGACCGGGCTGTGCGTGCGCGGCCACCACGGCGTGTTCGAGCACGAGCGCCGCGACGGCCAGGACTTCTTCGTCGACCTCACGGTGTGGCTGGACCTGGCGCCGGCCGGCGAGTCCGACAAGCTCGTCGACACGCTGGACTACGGCGCGCTGGCCCAGGCCACCGCCGACATCGTGGCCGGTCCGCCGGTCGATCTGATCGAGACGGTGGCCGGCCGGATCGCCGATCGCACGCTCGCCGCCGACGCCCGGATCGACGCGGTCGAGGTGACGGTGCACAAGCCGTCCGCGCCGATCCCGCTGACCTTCGCCGATGTCGCCGTCGTGGTGCACCGGACCCGCGCCGGCGCCGCCGGATGACCCGGTCCGGATGAGCGGCGCCGTGTTGTCCCTGGGGTCGAACCTCGGCGACCGGCTTGGCTACCTGCGCGCCGCGGTCGCCGGGTTCGCCGACGCCGGCGACACCGAGCTGGTCGCGGCGTCGGCGGTGTACGAGACCGCGCCGTGGGGCGGCGTGCCACAGCCCGACTTCCTGAACGCCGTGATCATCGTGCGGTCCGCCGAGCTGGACGCCTGGGGCTGGCTGCGCCGGGGGCAACAGCTGGAGGCGGCGGCCGACCGCGTGCGCGAGGTGCACTGGGGACCGCGCACCCTGGACGTGGACGTCGTGGTCGCCTACCGGGACGACCTCCCGAGTGCCGGCTCGCCGGACTCGGTGGTGTTCAGCGACGACCCGGAACTGCGGCTGCCACACCCCGGTGCGGCGGAGCGCAATACCGTGCTGCGCCCCTGGCTGGACATCCAGCCGGACGCGGTGCTGCCCGGCCACGGCCCGGTGGCCGCCCTGCTCGCCGCGCTCGGCGAGGACGGGCTGCGCCGCCGTGACGACCTGACGCTGCTGGGGCCGGCGTGAAGCCGACCGGCTGGCGGGAGCTGCTGTCCACGTTCGTCGTGGTGGCAGTGGTCGTCTACCTGATCATCCGGTCCAGCTACGGGGTGCTGCCGCCGCTGCCGCTGTTCGCCGGCATCACCCTGTTGGTGCTGGCGATCATCGAGACGGTGCTCGGCTACTCGCTGAGGGCCCGGATCGAGGGGCGGCACGGCCAGCCGGTGCAGCCGCTGGTTGCGGCGCGGGCGGTGGCGCTGGCGAAGGCGTCCGCGCTGGCCGGCGCCGTGATGGCCGGCGTGTGGGCCGGCCTGCTCGGCTACCTGCTGCCCAAGCTGCACGTGCTGGCGGCCGCCGCCCTCGACACGCCGGGGGCGATCATCGGTTTGGTCTGCGCGGTGGCCCTGGTCGCCGCCGCGATGTGGCTCCAGCACTGCTGTCGCACCCCGCTGGACTCCGACGACCCGGATCGGCAGCGCTACCAACGCTGAGCCGGGTGATATGTACCGGTTCGCCGGGCCGACAATCGCTAGGCTTTCGGCGATGTCCTACCTCGAGACGCCGACCGGGCCGCCGGCCGACCCCTCGCAGCTGTACCGGCGGCGGGTCCGCAGGCAGCGCCGGGGCGTGCTCGCGACCGTGCTCGCGCTGGTCCTGCTCGGCATCTGCGGCCTGCTGGTATTCGGCATCCTGGTCTACAGCGTCGGCTCGGGCGGGGTCATCGTCGGCACCCTGGGCGCCCTGCTGCCGGTCGGCCCGGTGGTCGCCGCGTTCCTCTGGATGGACCGGTGGGAGCCCGAGCCACCCCGGGTGCTGCTCGTCGCGTTCCTCTGGGGGGCCTGTTTCGCCACGCTGGCCGCGCTGATCCTGAACACCAGCGCCGAGCTGGCCACCTCGGGCGTGCTCGGCGACGCCAGCTCGGTGTTCTCCGCCGTATTCGTGGCGCCCTGGGTCGAGGAGTTCATGAAGGGCTCCTTCCTGCTCGGGCTGTTGATCTTCCGGCGCAGGGAGTTCGACGGCGTGCTGGACGGCATCGTCTACGCCGGCGTCGTCGCGGCCGGCTTCGCGTTTACCGAGAACATCCTGTACCTGGGCCAGGCGTTCGCCTCCGGCGCGGCCACCGGGCAGAGCGGTGACGTACTGGCGGTGCTGATCATGCGCGGGGTGTTCTCCCCGTTCGCGCACCCGCTGTTCACCTCGATGATCGGCATCGGGCTCGGCATCGCGACGAACGCGCGCACCGTGCTGGTCCGGCTCGCCGCGCCGGTCGGCGGCTACCTGCTCGCGGTCTTCCTGCACGCCTGCTGGAACGCCTCGGCGTCCTACGCCGACGGGCAGGCGCTGATCCCGGTGTACCTGCTGATCATGCTGCCGATGTTCGTGTTCGTCCTGGTCGTGGTGCTCTACCAGCGACGACGCGAGCAGCGGATCATCGCCGCCGAGCTACCCGGGTTCGCCGAGGCCGGCTGGATCGCACCCAGCGAGGTACACCTGCTGGAGTCGTTGGCCGGGCGGCGGGGCTGGCTGCGCGCGGTGCGCCGGCGCTCCGGCGCGGTGGTGGCCAAGGCCGTCGCCGAGTACCAGGCCGCCGTCACCGAGCTGGCCATCCTGCGGCACCGGATGGCCCGTGGCTCGCTCGGCGCGCACGCCACGGAATGGCACGACGAGCTGCTGGCGGACGTGCTGCTCAGCCGGGCCAAGGCGGTCGGCGCGCCGGACGCGCTGCATGCCGCCTGGGGCCGCCGGGTGCCCCCGCCGGGCTGGTCGCCACCCTCGCCGAACTGGTCCTCGACCCCGGCCGGCCCCCGGCACAGCCGCACCGGCGTCGGCCACCACCGCCTCAGCCCGCAGACCCAAGGCTCGCCGCCGGGCCCGCCGCCACAGGGTCTGCCTCCGCAGGGGACGCCGCCTAGGGGGATGCCGCCGCCGGCCGGCCCGCCGTTCCAGGGCCCGCCCCGCCAACCCCCGCCGGGCCAGTACCCGCCGCCGGGGCGCTACCCGCCGCCCGGTCCCTACCCGGGGCCACCCGGCCAGGCAGGCCCGCACGGCGCGCCGGGGACGGCCGGGCCACCCGCCGGGCCGCCGGTGCCGCCGCCCCGGCACCGCCCGCCGGACGAGTAGGCCGGTCGCCGGTGGGTTGACCCGACCGACCGGGTCAACCTGGGGTGGCGTGCAGGGTGAAGCCGGTCACCCCGGCTGGCGTGGCCGGTACGCCCGGCTCTACGGTTTTCGCGCCGGCCGGGCAAGGATGCCCGGCCACGTCTGGTACCCGCCGCGCGGGACTGGAACGAGCGGAGAGATCTGAGTGCACGCGTCCGGGAGCGGAGCGGCTCGACCGGCCAGGCTGGCCGTCGGGGTCGTGTCCGCTGGTCGAGTGGGAGCGGTGCTCGGCGCCGCATTGGCCGCCGCCGGCCACCAGGTGATCGCGGCGTCCGGGGTGTCCCGGGCGTCGATGAGCCGGGCCGCCACGCTGCTGCCCGAGGTGCCCCTGCTGCCGCCCGACGAGGTGGTGCAACAGGCCGACCTGGTGCTGCTGGCCGTGCCGGACGACGCCCTACCCGGCCTGGTCCGTGGGCTGGCCACCGCCGGCTGCTTCCGGCAGGGGCAGATCGTGGTGCACACCTCCGGCGCGCACGGGGTGGCCGTGTTGGACCCGGCCGCCGAGTACCTGGTGCTGCCGCTCGCGCTGCACCCGGTGATGACGTTCACCGGCCGCACCGAGGACGTGCAGCGGCTGGCCGCGTGCTCGGTCGGCGTCACCGCGCCGGCGGAGGACGAGGCGGCCTGGAGCGTCGGCGAGGCGCTCGTGGTGGAGATGGGCGCGGAGCCGGTCCGGGTGCCGGAGGCCGTCCGCCCGCTGTACCACGCCGCGCTGGCGCACGGGGCGAACCACCTGGTCACGCTCGTCCGGGACTGCGTCGACGTGCTGGACCGGGCGGGTATCCGGCCGGCCGAGCGGCTGGTCGCGCCGCTGCTGTCCGCCGCACTGGACAACGCGCTGCGACACGGCGACCGGGCACTCACCGGCCCGGTGGCCCGAGGCGACGTCGGCACGCTGCGTACCCACCTGCGGGAGCTGTCCGAGCACGCCCCCGAGGTCGCCCCCAGCTATCGGGCGCTGGCTGAGCGCACCGCCGAGCGCGCCCAGGCCGCCGGCCTGCTCCGGCGCCACGACGCCCAACAGGTGCACGCCGCACTGGAGGACACCCCGTGAAGCCCTACACCGCCGGTGCGCTGACCGTGCACGACACGCCGGCCCGGCTCACCGAGCTGAGCGGCACGCTGCGGGCGGCCGGGCGCAAGGTCGTCCTGGTACCGACGATGGGCGCGCTGCACGCCGGCCACCTGGAGCTGATCCGGCACGCCCGGCTGGCCCCCGGTGCGCCCGTGGTGGCGGTGTCGATCTTCGTCAACCCGCTGCAGTTCGGCCCCGGCGAGGACCTGGACCGCTACCCGCGCACGCTGGAAGCCGACCTGGACAAGTGTCGGGCGGAGGGCGTCGAGCTGGTGTTCACGCCGACCGCGACGGTCATGTACGGGGAGAACGCCCAGGTCACCGTGCATCCCGGCCCGCTCGGCGACGAGCTGGACGGCGCCGTGCGGCCCGGCCACTTCGCCGGCGTGCTGACCGTGGTGACCAAGCTGTTCGGCATCGTCCGCCCCCAGCTGGCCTACTTCGGCGAGAAGGACTACCAGCAGCTGGTGCTGGTCCGCCGGATGGCCCGCGAGCTCAACCTCGGGGTCGACGTGATCGGGGTGCCCACGGTGCGCGAGCCGGACGGGCTGGCGCTGTCCTCGCGAAACGTGTACCTCGGCGCGGAGGAGCGCCAGCGGTCCATCGCCCTGTCCGCCGCGCTGAGCGCCGGCAAGCTGGCCGCCGCGCACGGCGCGGACGCCGCGCTGGAGGCCGCCGAGAAGGTGCTCGCTGGCGAGCCGGAGATCGACGTCGACTACCTGGCGCTGCGCGACCCGGAGCTCGGCCCGGCGCCCTCGGTCGGCCCGGCCCGGCTGCTGGTGGCCGCCCGACTGGGCAAGACGCGGCTGATCGACAACATCGGGCTCAACCTCGGCCACCCGGCACTGCAGCACTGAGGAGCACCATGATCCGCACGATGCTCAAGTCCAAGATCCACCGGGCCACGGTGACCCAAGCCGACCTGCACTACGTCGGCTCGGTGACCGTGGACGAGGACCTGATGGACGCGGCGGACCTGCTGGCCGGCGAGCAGGTGGCCATCGTGGACATCACCAACGGAGCCCGGCTGGAGACCTACGTGATCCCCGGCGAGCGCGGCACCGGTGTGCTCGGCATCAACGGCGCGGCCGCGCACCTCGTGCACCCCGGTGACCTGGTCATTCTCATCTCCTACGCGGCGATGGACGACGCCGCCGCCCGCACCTATCAGCCCCGGGTGGTGTTCGTGGACAGCAGTGGGGACCGCCCCAACCGGGTCACCGAGCTCGGCGCCGACCCCGGGCACGCCCCGGCCGGCTCCGGCCTGCGGTCCGGTGCGTCTGGCCGGTCCGGCGCCCTGGTCGCCGGCGCATAGCGCGGCCCGCCGTGCTGCTCTGCGTCGACGTCGGCAACACCCAGATCGCGCTCGGGCTCTACGCCACTGACGCCGAGCGGCCGGGCGCCGACGTGGAGACCACCGTCCGGCCACCGCTGTTGCGCCAGTGGCGGATGCGCACCGACCCCCGGATCACCGCGGACGAGCTGGAGGTGGCGATCAACGCCATGCTCGGCTCGCTGACCGAGCGGATCACCGGGGTGGCGGCGCTGTCCACGGTGCCGACGGTACTGCGTGAGCTGCGCATCCTCGCCGAGCGCCGGACCGGCCAGATGCCGACGGTGATCGTCGAGCCGAGGGTGCGCACCGGCGTGCCGATCCTGGTGGACAACCCCAAGGAGGTCGGCGCGGACCGGGTGGTGAACACGCTCGCCGCACACCGGCTGTTCGGTACCGCCTGCGTGGTCGTCGACTTCGGCACCTCGACCAACATCGACGTGGTGTCCGGGCGGGGCGAGTTCCTCGGCGGCGCGCTGGCCCCCGGCATCGAGATCTCGATGGACGCGCTGACCGCCCGGGCCGCCCAACTGACCACCGTCGAGCTGGTCCGGCCGCGCTCGGCGATCGGCAAGAACACCGTGGAGTGCCTGCAGGCGGGCATCCTGTTCGGCTTCACCGGGCAGGTGGACGGCCTGGTCCGGCGGATCCTGGTGGAGCTGGGCACCGACTACAAGATCGACCCGGCCACGGTCACCGTGCTGGCCACCGGTGGGCTCGCGCCGCTGATCGTCGACGAGTCGGAGACCATCACCGAGCACGTCCCCGATCTCACGCTGCTCGGCCTGCGGCTGGTCTACCTGCGCTCGACCAGCCGCCCGGCGCGGAACACCGCCGTGCGCAGCGGCAGCTCGAACGCCCCGTCCGACCCGGTGGCCAGCTCCGGCCGACCGGCGAAGTAGCGCCGGACCCGGTCGAACGCGGCGGCCCGCTGCTCCGGCGTGCTGATCAACGCCCAGGAGTGGGTGGCGAGCACGTCGATCAGGCCGTCCACGGTGAGCCGCTGGCTGTGCGCGAACTCGGCTCGCTCGGTCGCGGAGAGCCGGGGTGGGCCCGGCAGGTCGGCGCGGGCCACGCTGCTGGGCACCCCGGGTATCTGCCGCTCCCGGGACGCCGCCCGGTGGTACCCCGCCACCCAGTCGACCGTGTTGTCGTCGGCGTTCCATAGCGCGGCGAGCACGCCGCCCGGCCGCAGCACCCTGGCGATCTCGGCGCCGGCCCGCTCCGGATCGAACCAGTGGAACGCCTGGCCGACCAGCACCGCGTCCACCGAGCCGGCGGGCAGCGGGATGTCCTCGGCGCTGCCGGCCAGCGCGGTCACCCCGGGCAGCTCGGCGTGCAGTACGGCGAGCATCTCGGGGTCCGGCTCGACGGCGGTGACCCGGTCCGAGCGGCGGACCAGGGAGGCGGTCAGCTTGCCGGTGCCGGCGGCCAGGTCGAGCAGGACCGGCCGGCTGTGCCCACCCAGCGGGGCGAGCGCCCAGTCCAGTGCGGCGTCGGGATAGCTGGGTCGATGCGCCGCGTACGCCCTGGCTACGGCGCCGAACGTGCGGCCCCTGGCGACCCAGTCCGCGCCGATCTCAGTGCCGGTCTCGGTGCCGGGCTGGGACGGGTCGGCGGCGGGGGGAGTCTGCTGGTGGTCGGCCATGCGCCGACGGTACGTCGAGTGCAGCTCGGTACCGTTCGTGAGGTGACGAACGACAGCACCGACGAGAGGGACCTCCCCGAGCAGATCCGGGTCCGCCGGGCCAAGCGCGCCGCCATGGTCGCCGAAGGTCACGAGCCCTACCCGGTGGTGCTGCCCCGCACCCACACTCTGGGCGAGGTACGGGAGGCCCACCGCGACCTGCCGGCGGACACCACCACCGGCGATCTGGTCGGGGTGGCCGGCCGGGTCGTCTTTCTGCGCAACACCGGCAAGCTGTGCTTCGCGACATTGCGCGCGGGCGACGGCATCGACCTGCAGGCAATGCTCAGCCTGGCCAGCGTGGGCGCCGATGAGTTGGCCCGCTGGAAGGCTCAGGTCGACCTTGGTGACCATGTATTCGTGCATGGCGAGGTGATCACCTCGCGCCGGGGAGAACTGTCTGTCCTGGCCGATGAATGGGCAATGGCGGCGAAGTCGGTCCGCCCGTTGCCGGTGGCCCACAAGGAGTTGTCGGAAGAGACCAGGGTCCGGCAGCGATACGTCGATCTCATCATGCGGCCACAGGCGCGGGAGACGGTCCGGATGAGGGCCGACGTCATGCGGACCTTACGGCAGGTCTTGTACGGTCAAGGATTTACCGAAGTCGAGACTCCGATGTTGCAGCTGTTGCATGGCGGGGCAACGGCGCGTCCCTTTGTGACGCACTCGAACGCACTGGACATCGATCTGTACTTGCGCATCGCGCCGGAGCTCTACCTCAAGCGCGCTGTGGTGGGCGGTATCGAGCGGGTCTTCGAGATCAACCGAAACTTCCGTAACGAGGGGATTGACTCTTCACACTCGCCCGAGTTCGCGATGCTCGAAGCGTATGAGGCTTACGGCAGCTACGACACCATCGCGGAACTCACCCAGTTGCTGGTTACCTCGAGTGCGCAGGCCGTGTATGGGTCCACTGTGGTGCGCCATGTCGATGGCAGCGAGCACGATCTCGGCGGCAAGTGGCGAGAGGTCACCCTGCACGAGGCCGTATCCGAGGTGGTCGGCGCGGAGGTAACGCTGGACACTCCGGTCGATGTGCTGCTCGGCTATGCCGACTCACACGAGGTGCCGCTCAAGGACAACGCCTCAGCTGGTGAGATCGCCCTGGAACTGTTCGAGAAACTGGTCGAACACACCTTGATCGAGCCGACATTCGTCCGCGACTATCCGGTTGAAGTTCGACCGCTGACCAGACAACATCGTACTGAGCCCAGGCTTGCCGAAGCTTGGGACCTGTTCATCTTCGGCGTCGAGCTGGCCACCGGATACTCCGAGCTGGTTGATCCAGTAGTGCAGCGGGAACGGCTCGAGGCACAGTCCAGGTTGGCCGCCGCCGGCGATGACGAGGCCATGCAGGTCGACGAGGACTTCCTGCGTGCCCTGGAATACGGAATGCCGCCCAGCGGGGGCATGGGAATGGGGATCGACCGACTGCTGATGACTCTCACGGGGCTCGGTATCCGGGAGACGATACTTTTTCCACTGGTTCGACCAGAATGATGTTTCCCTCAGCCGGTTGACTCGACATAGCCTCAGAAATCGGGCTAATCTGGCGACGAGAGTCAGCGGCGTCCGGACTGCCGGGCCGCTTCCCACTGCCTCGCGTTTATCGCTGAAAAGTCAATGGAGGGCTGCCAAGGTGGCACAGAAGGTCACGGTCTCGCTGATCGACGATCTGGATGGCGACAAGGCCGATGAGACCGTCGAGTTCGGGCTCGACGGCAAGAGCTACGAGATCGACTTGTCCACCGGCAATGCGGACAAGTTGCGCGATGCGCTGGCCTCCTATGTCGCGGCGGCCCGCCGGCCGGGCGGTCGGCGCCGCTCCGGTGGCGCCGCCGCCTCGACAGCCTCGGCGGCCGCGCGGCGACCCTCGGTGGACCGGGAGCAGAACCAGGCCATTCGGGACTGGGCCCGCAAGCGCGGCATGAAGGTGTCCGACCGCGGTCGCATTCCGGCCGATGTGCTCGAGGCCTACCACCAGGAGAACTGACCCGCGCCGGGCCGACCGGGCCGCCGGGCCCCTGGATTCGGGGTGTCCTGGGCACGGCTCCGCGCGGCCCCAAGGCGCTCTCCGAGCTGCTTCTTACGCCCGATCGTGGGTGTTCGCGCAGAGCGAATACTCTTGTGTTACCCCATGGAATGTCGGGTCGTGACAATCCGTTGGACCTCGGTGAGCGGGTTGCAACCGTGCGTACGAAGCGAT
>Ga0137415_10002551_pt1 | contig 18129 bp, 22 predicted proteins | sample CZODoug3_1_1_16f_FD_183082 | JGI IMG/M metagenome (GOLD analysis project Ga0137415, IMG submission 183082) | Vadose zone soil fungal communities from Angelo Coast Range Reserve, California, USA - CZODoug3_1_1_16fungal (Hybrid Assembly) | ecosystem: Environmental > Terrestrial > Soil > Vadose...
TTGGTCGCGTGCGGCTGGTTTGGCATCCAGACATGGATCGGGGGTGAGGCGATCAACACTTTGATTGCTACGCTGGCTCCCGGCTGGAGAAGCGTTCCCCACAGCACTGCGATTTGCTTCTTCGCCTTCTGGATCATCAACCTCGCTGTCATTCTCAAGGGCATCGAGTACATCCGCTTTCTCCAGGGAATCAGTGCTCCTATTCTCCTGGCGGTGGGCCTGCTGCTGCTGGGGTGGGCGTACCAGAGCGCGGGCGGCTTCGGCCCGATGCTGTCGGCCCCTTCACGATTCACGAGCTTTGCGGATTTTCTGAAGTTCCTCGTCCCGGCTTTGAACGCCACCGTCGGCTTTTGGGCGACCGTTTCTCTGAATATTCCCGATTTTACGCGCTTCGCGCGCAGTCAGCGGCAAGAGGTGATTGGGCAAGCGTTGGCGCTGCCAACCACCATGACGCTGTACTCTCTGATCGGGATCCTAGTGACTTCGGCGACCGTGGTCATCTACGGAACAGCAATCTGGGACCCGGTTCAACTGCTCAGCCGGTTTCACTCGCCGGTGGCGGTGGTGGTCTCGCTGGTTGCGATTCTGCTCGCCACCCTGAATGTGAATATCGGCGCCAACGTAGTTTCTCCGGCCAACGACTTCTCCAATCTGTGGCCACGGAAGATCAGTTTCCGCAGCGGCGGGGTGATGACTTGTTTCATGGGAATTGTGCTGATGCCGTGGAAACTGCTGGCAAATTACAAGACTTTCATCCTTGGATGGCTGGGTGGGTACGCGGCGTTCTTAGGGCCTGTGGCGGGCATCATGATCTGCGACTATTTCGTGGTGCGCAGGCGAGTGCTGCTGGTCGATGACCTGTACCTGCGCGACGGCATCTACGAATATTCCCATGGCTTCAATTGGGTGGCGTTAGTTGCTCTCGTGCTGGGGGCAGGCACAGCTCTGGTCGGGCTGGCAGTTCCCTTTCTTCGGCCGCTGTATGACTATTCGTGGTTCGTGGGGTTTATGGTTTCCTTCGTTGCCTACTTCGCACTCATGAGGCTCCAAAGACAGCGGGCCCTGCCCATGGTGGAAGCATCCTGAGAAGACCGACTAAGCCTTGGCAGCCTGTTGGAAGGCCGGCAAGATTTCACTTTGATACCTCCTCAGAGTGTCCTCTTCGTCACCGCTCATCAGATACACGTTGAATTGCGTCACTCCCGCCTGGGCGAGCGCCTGCAGCTTTTTCCGGTGCGCCTCGGCTGAGCCCACGAGACAGAAACGATCCACAACCTCGTCAGAGACGAACTTCGAGTTGGTGCTGTCGACTTCGCAATGCTGCTGGTAGTTGTAACCGCCTCGATTGCTCACGTACGAGGTCAATGCAGGCGGGAGTTCCTCCGGCTTGTAGCGCGCAATCAGGTCCATCACGTGGTTTGAAACCAGCGCCGGGAACCAACGCACTCGCGATCGCGCTAGCTTCAGATCATCGGAAACCCACACCGCCGCCGCGGACATGATCTCGATCTTCCGCAGATCGCGTCCCGCAGCCTCTGCGCCTTGCTTGACGAAACCGATACACCACGCAATCAGGTCCGGATCGGCGAATTGCAGAATCACACCGTCCGCAATCCTGCCCGCCAGGTCGAGGACTTTGGGTCCATATCCTGCAATCCAAACGCGCGGGGAACCACCTGCCCAGGAAATCCGAGTGGGCTGACCTTCGTATTCGATTTCGCGCCCGGCCGTGAGTTCCCGGAAACTCTTCACCGCCTCTTCCAGGTGAGCTGACGTAACCGGCTTCTTGCCCAGCACTCGCCGCGAACTATCTCCGCGGCCAATGCCCAGTTCCATGCGACCTCCGGAAATCAGATTCAGGGTCGCAAACAGGCTGGAGGTCACCGTGATGTCGCGCACCGCGGGATTGGTAACGCACGGCCCGAGGCGCATGCTCTTGGTGTTGGCGGCCATCAGCGTCAGGAGCGGATAGGGCTCAAGCCACAGGATGTGGGAATCGAAGATCCAGCCGTACTGAAATCCAGCAGCTTCCGCCTGGCGCGTAAGAGCAATGATGCGCTCGACCGGCATGTCGGGCTTGATGGTGATACCGAACTGCATGTCCTCTCCTTCTGTCCAGTCGGGAAACCCACTCGAAGGTGGGGCAGTTTAGCATAAAATGCGTGCTCTGCCAGCGGAGGAAATCGCAATGGGTTTTGACACAATTATCGCAAATGGTCGCGTGGTCACGGCGACCGATACCTACACCAGCGACGTCGCGATTACCGCGGGAAAGATCGCAGCAATCGGGCAAAACCTCCCTCGCGAAAATGCGGGGCGGGTTGTTGATGCTGCCGGAAAGTACGTCTTGCCTGGCGGAATCGATGTGCACACGCACCTCGATATGCCGTTCGGCGGGACCACCAGTGCTGATGATTTTGAGACTGGCACCCGCGCAGCCGCGTTCGGCGGGACCACGACGCTCATTGATTTCGCGATCCAGTACAAAGGCCAGACCTTGAGGACAGCCTTCGACACCTGGATGCAAAAGGCTTCCGGCAAAGCCGTCTGTGATTATTCTTTTCATTGCATCATCACCGAACTGGCCGACGCACAACTGGAGGAGATGAATGCCCTGGTGCGGGAGGGCGTCACCAGTTTCAAGCTGTTCATGGCTTATCCCGGGGTATTCATGCTCGACGATGCCAGCATCTTCAAGGCATTCCGCACTACGGCGAAAAACGGCGGGCTTGTCTGCATGCACGCGGAAAATGGCAGCGCCATTGACGTGATCGTGCAACAGGCTCTGGCCGAAGGGAAAAAAGCACCGAAGTACCACGCGCTGACTCGACCCACCACCGCGGAAGCGGAAGCGACGGGGCGAGCCATCGCACTCGCGGAGATGGCGGGCGCGCCCGTCTACATCGTGCACTTGAGTTGCAACGACGCTCTCGAAAAGGTGCGCGAGGCTCGCGATCGCGGTCTTCCTGTTTATGCTGAGACCTGCCCCCAATACCTCTATCTCTCGATCGAGAATTTCGACGTGCCGGGCTTTGAAGGGGCGAAATACGTTTTCACTCCGCCCTTGCGGGAGAAATGGCACCAGGAGAAGCTCTGGAACGGACTTAAAACGGACCATCTGCAGGTGGTTTCGACGGATCACTGCCCGTTCTGCTACAAGGAACAAAAGGAACTGGGGCGCGATGATTTCACGAAAATCCCCAACGGCGGACCGGGCATCGAGCACCGCATGAGCCTGGTCTATTCCGGTGGCGTTGCCAAGAATCGATTCAGCGTGAATCGCTTTGTGGAGCTCGTGTCCACCGCTCCGGCAAAGCTTTTCGGCCTCTATCCGCGGAAAGGCACAATTGCCGCGGGCAGTGATGCCGATCTCGTGGTTTTCGACCCCGATCGCAAACACACCATTAGCGCGAAGACACATCACATGCGGGTCGACTATTCAATGTTCGAGGGAATTCAGGTTACTGGCATGCCGGATGTTGTGCTGTCGCGCGGTCGCGTCATCATCGAAGCCGACAGATTTCTGGGACGACCGGGCGGAGGAGAGTTCGTCAAGAGAGCGACCTATTCCCTGCCATGATGTTCACCTGTCAGAAGGATTCAGCGGGGGCGGATCTGACTGCGATGAGCGCGGCCGCCGCGATCAGCAACCGAGAAACGAATTATCCGTGGGCCCGCGAACCACCTTGTCCGGGCAAGCTCCGCCTCGAAGACTCCCCGCGGAACGTCGCTGGAGCAAGCGCAAGCGCAATATTGACCGCATCTGGTCGTCACGATTTACGCGAATCAGACTCCCTTTTCGGACTATACTGACCGACAATGCGCTCTATCGTGGCGACCAGGAAGAACCGCCGATTCGACCCCAACGCTTTTCTCGCGACCATCAGCGACGGCAGGCAGACTCTGGGTGTTCGGAAAAAGCAAATGATCTTCACCCAAGGGGACAAGGCGGACTCTGTCTTTTACATCCAAAAAGGCAAAGTGAGGCTCACGGTCGTCTCCAAGGCCGGCAAGGAAGCGACGATCGGCATATTGAATGAGCGGACTTTTTTCGGCGAAGGCGCGCTGGCCGGCCAGGCTCTTCGTATGGGATCCGCGGCTGCAATGACGGATTGCGAACTTCTGCGGGTGGACAGGAAGGCGATGATGACTGCACTTCACCGCGAACATGAGTTTTCCGATATGTTTGTGGCGTATTTGCTGGCACGGAATATCCGCTACGAGCAAGACCTGGTCGACCAGCTGTTCAATTCCAGCGAGAAGCGACTGGCCCGTGTCCTTCTATTGCTCGCTCATTTCGGCAAGGAGGACACTCCGGAGACCGTGGTCCCTAAGATCAGTCAGGAGACTCTGGCCGAGATGGTTGGGACCACTCGTTCGCGAGTCAGCTTTTTCATGAATCGATTTAGGAAATTGGGTTTCATTCATTACAACGGCGGCCTGCAGGTCCACAGCTCGCTCCTCAATGTGGTGCTGCACGACTAGCTGCTTCTCCGCAGCGCCATTCCCCAAGAAGACTCGACAGCAAGGGCTCGGAGTGAAAGCGAGCGTGTGTTCCCCAGCGAGCTAGCGGTGGATGAGGGTCGGAGGGTGGTCGCCGAACGGTGTTGCAAAAAACATACTTTGAGCAGTGTTGAACAGTTTCCTATTCCAGAATGTTGACAATGGCCTGCGAGGACGGTGGCCATACGCCCTCGACCGCCGAGATAACGAGGACTTGATATGAAAACCTTGCTGTTTGCAGGCCTGCTTTTGGTAGTGCTCGGTATCGCGTCCCTGGTCATACCGATTCCCCGTTCCGAGACGCAGGGTATCAAAGTCGGGGACACGAAGATCGGCGTGCAGACCAGTCACAGCGAGCGCGTGTCGCCAATCATTAGTGCGGTGCTGATCGCTGGCGGGATCGCCTTGGCCATTGCCGGCGCGCGTACCGGGCAGTCGAAAAACTGAGGCGATGCTCAAACTCGCTGCTCAGTGTGGTTCTGCGCGATTGAGCACCTCCACGTAGGCAGAGGTGCCTCGGCTCTCGTCTACAGGGTCGGCCGACTCCCATTGCACCGGCGGAAAGTCGCGGGTGACGCCCGCCTCACTTCCCCGGCTCTGCCGATGGCCGCACGACAGGCAAATTGCTCCCAATTGCCTGATGTTCGTCTCTTTCGATATTTCATTCTCGCGGACTGCCAGCGAGCCCGCAACGACCGGACCGCTGCACCTGTTACAGGAGTAGGCGGAAAGATGAAGGTACTGTTTTCTCATCGGTGCCCTCTAGCACGTCAAGCATACCAGTAGACATCCTATAGCGTCGCTGATCGACCCATCTGTTCACTAGTGACCACCTCCGGCAAAACCTGCTCGATCTGCGAAGGTGACGGCGGTCAATATTACGCAGTAACGTCAACACAGAAGCCCGATACTAGCGATGGGTAAAACTCCTCCCAGAGGAGAAGCCCCCGGAATATCCGACTGGTAAAGCTCTGGTCAACTGATACTTACCATAAGAGTCCCAAAAGCCCACCCCCGATGTGCGAGCGACTCGGAAAAAACCACAGGAGAGAGCATAAAATTGTTCGGCGCCGAAGCGTTTTGTTGTACACGCGCAAGAACTAGCATCCGTTCTCGGACTGGTCAAAAACAAGGCGGTTATTCCTCCCCGCGGTATTTAGGCCGGAATGGAGGCAGCACAGATGAAACGCGTTGGAGTCATCAGCACCGCAGCGTCTGAAAAGGAAGCCAAGCCCCGGAAGCAGCAGCGCGAAAAGCAAACCAAGCGCGAATAACAGGCTCGGTTTTCAGTGGCTTCCATAGAGACTGAGTACAACGAGATCCAGGCCTAACGCCCCGCTCCAATTGCTCGAAACCAGGCCAGTGGAGCGGGAGTCAGGGCACTCCTCACCCCAGCACTTCTGGGCGAGCAATTTCGAGCGTAATTGGGAAAACTTCGCCTAGATTACTCGAAGTGTGTTTGCGGAATGGCATTACTGCGCTGGGTTGAACTTTAAGCGGGCTTGAGAGACTTTCCGCATTCCAGGCAGGATGTCTTGTAGCAGGACGTAATTAAGCCGCAAAACGGGCACATCCTTTGCGATCGGACGTGCTGGGCTCGCGGCGCAAGTGTCCCCCGCAGCTTCCCGAGCAAGTTCGTGATGGAAGCCAACCGTCTGCGGAGCCGATTGCGGAACCGGCGAAGGACGGGTTCCATCGATCCACCTCCGCTCTTTCTCCCCTTGGTCGGGACAACAGGTTTCGGCGAGACGGGAGACGTTGCTCGATCACTCCGGCGGTCGCCCCTGTGACCGTCTCCGACAGGTAACTGTGATAGGGTAAGGCGAACTCTTCTGAGCAGGATTGCTCACATTGTCGTGAAACACTCAGCCAGAAACCCTGTGGCAATCGGCCAATCTGCTTTGACAGCAAGCCGTGAATGAGCAATATAGACCAGTTCTCATTTGGTGTTTGAGCGATCATAGTTGTGGAGACGAGTTTTTCCTCTCTCCCTTTCAGATCCCCTGAGCTAAGTCAGCCCACCTGAAGTTCTCTCCTCTTAGTTCCGCAGCTCCTTTGTCGAGCCCATCCGGCGGCTATTGCAACGCGTGTGGCTTTTGCTTGGCTAACCATGCTCCCGCCAGGCAGACTACTATGCCAGGCTTTGCTGGACGAACCGATCGGTCCAGTAGCACTCCCATCTCGTGGTCCTCCCGCAAGAGCCCCTTTGCGCACGCGGTCTTGAAGTGGAGCTAACCATTGGGCGATCACGGAGCGGGGCTGGCCGCCACGGTCGGCCCCGGCGCGACGGACTTCAACTGGTCCAGCGCGTGCAAGACCCCTTTCCAATCATTCTGGTCCTTTTTCGTCTCGATCGGGACAGAGAGGTCGGAATAGAAGTCGAGAATATTGGCGCGCAGTATGGTTCCGAGCACGTGCAACTCCTTGTTTCCTGTTGTCCACTCAGGAATTATTCATGGTTGTTGAAAACGAGTGGGGCGCAAGTCCGTGTGCGACCTCCGCTGCGGTGTGGGTGCGCTCGAAGTCCTTTCGGGCAAACCCGGCACACCGAGGAGAGTGCCCGGCCCACGGGCTCAAGAATGGCTATCCGCTATTGCCGATTGCTCTCACGACACACTCTGCAGATCAGATACTGACAGATCTACGATTCGGAAGTCTGAGCAAGATAGCTCACAAAAGAGCAAAAGAGTAAGGAATGCGGTGTCTCGTGTGCCACAAGTTTCCGATTGCAGGGCAACCAGATGAACCCCCACACTGTACCCAATTGAACAGATATGGACCGTCGCGTTGATTATCGTAAGAGTAGCGATTGAGCCCGGGTCCAGCTAGGCCTTAGGGTCAGGCAGGCACGGAAAACGTTTAATCATTGTGTTCCCAAGCGTTTGCGCTCGGTGGTGAGAGTTGTGGACACTCTCTTTGCCGTAGTTCAAGCTGCGGATCCCATTGTTTCGGCGCGGGCTTGCGCACAACTCTTCCAGAGGGATATGCCATGACGCTGCATGAGAGCGTGGTCACCATGCGACAGGTGAGACAGTGGGTCGCCTCACTCACCAGCTTGCCTGGTTGTTGAAGGCCTTCCGCGAAGGACCGCAAAAGAGCGACTCCAGAATTTTGGCGTGGAAACTCTGTGGACATGAAGAGGGCACCGTTTGCGATCTGCGGCGAAGCAGTAAAAGATCACGTTTTGGACTGCGTGCGGCGGACCACGAATCTTCCAATTCCCCATCGAGGCCCCCTAAGTCCAACCGGGGTTCCGGTGGGGCTCGATGGCGACGCGGATTCATCAGCGCCCAAGGGGAATTGCCTTATGCAGAATTTCGGCCATAACGCACCCGCTGACGTTGTTCCGTGACGAACTTCAGTTAGGTCTATGTAGTGATGGAACCCGAGTACTGCAGCGATTGTCCTCTATGGTTCAACAACTGTTATTTGCGCTCAGACGCGAGGTCGACGACCTGGTCCAACTCCAGATTCAGGCTCTCACACAGCAGTCTGCTCTGAATGCTTCCCAACTTCGCGATTGTCGCGCACGGTTTGAGCGAATCATGCACCTTCAGGAAGAGGTGGCCCGCCTGAGAACGAAAAGCATCTTAGGACGCAGCAAACGGCTTTTGCTCAACTAGATCAGTTTGATTTCAGAGATGTTTGAGTCTTGCGTATTTCGCTCGATGTTTGGCTGAGCGAACAATCCAATCAGGTAAAGGAAGACTACGATGGCGATTTTTGACGAGACCTACAGAGTCGTGGCGGTTGAGAGTCAACGTCTCACGATCCAAGGGATTCTCACCGGCGAGATTATGACAATCGTCAACAGCGCTCCAGATTCTCCTCTCACGCAGGAAGACTATCCGCTTGGACAATTAATTGCGTTGACCGACCCGTCAACGGTGCTTCAAAACTGATCGCCGCCGAAACGGCCCTCAAATGCGAGGGAGGCTTCCGGGGATCTTCGACGATCCGTTGGCATGAACGCGGGTCGGCAAACCTTCGGCCGCTCTTCTCGGGCCACAAAACGGAGTCTTCCGGATTTCCCTCCAATCGCAAGGTGGCGTTGTGGAGGCACCTACCGGGCGGGAACTGACGGTGTGTCAGGGATGTCTTTCGACTCTGAAGCGACAGCCGAGAACGATCGCAGTACCCTAAGCCTTTAAGGCACGCCTGGAAGTTGCGCAGGTGCTCGGCGATCGCTAGGGCCCCAGATTCCTTCTCCGTCAGTTTCGAGTACTCACAGGTTTCAAGACCAGCCTTGCAATCAGATAGGTTACGCTGGTGCTCCGCCCCTTGCACTTCGCGGGCTTCCAACCTGGTCAGTCTCGAGTGGTCGCAGTCGTTCCAGCCGTTCTTGCAATTCACCGTGTTGCGCTGGCGTTCTGCGATTTGGGCCGCTTTCGCTTCTGACTGCGTCAACTGGGAAGGATCGCAAAGTCCCATGCCGTCCCTGCAGTCGGTAGCATTGCGCTGGTGTCTGGCAATGCCCACTTCGCCAGCTTCAGTCTGGGTGAGTTTGGAGGAGTCGCAAGACCCTACGCCATCCTTGCAGTCGGAGACGTTGCGAAGGCGCTCGGCCGCGGTCGCGTCACGCGCTTCCGACGGAGTAAGTCGTGAACGGTCGCAGGATTGAATGCCGTCATTGCAAGCGGTGACGTTGTTTTGGTGGTCGGCGACAGCCAGCGCCGTGCGCTCAGCATCGCCTAGCTTGGCACGATCGCAGGATTTCAAGCCGTCCCTGCAATCTGAGACGTTTTGCCGATGGTCTGTAAGGGCAACTTCAGCCGCCTCCGATGGTGACAGCTTCGAGCGATCGCATCCCGCCCAGCCCTGCTGGCAAGCAGACAAATTGTGATCCCGATCTGATGCCTGTCCAGACGCAAGAACAGGGAACAAGCTTAAGCTGCTTGTGAGCGACCAGAATATGAGTGGTATTGGAACCTTCATCGGTCTCTACCTTTCGATCCGCCGTCGCGTACTGTTGCGTGCCCTTAACTGGGGCGACGTTATGCCACGCGTTGCGACGAATTACCTACGAGATGCGACTTGATCGAACGATACGTCCAATGGAACGTTGTTTTGTAACATCACATTCCGCATAGGTTTTTCCATGCTCGCAACCTGATGCCGATTCTCGGTAACCCTGCCTCTGGCTGTCATGGCCATCCATGCGCTGGCGGCTGTCTTTTCCGTCGGTCTGGTTTACGGCTTTCGCCTTGATCGCCGCGCCGGTGGTCGTCTGTGTCCCCGGCCAGCACTGGCACTGTAAGAGCCAGCCCGACAGCCAAACTGCCATGAAATCTGTGCATAAGCCTCCGTGCGGGGACAAGACACCAAGAAATGCATTGCGACGCCGGTCGTGTGGAAAACGGTCTACTGGAATGCTACGGAGGTGAATTCCACCGGTCTGTTCAAAAGGGCTCACCTTGTGACCGAAGAACCTTTTTCAGCGATGAGGAGTGAGAATCGAATCGGGATGAGGGATCAGTGCCGTGACGGTTCCGCCGCCCATAGAAAGGCCGCGGGCCCACGGGATCATCGACCTGTACAGCCGGCACGTCCAACCCTCCCAGTTGTTCCAGAACCGCGCCGGATACCCAGGGAAACCCCTTGGGAAGATTCTGAGTCGTTTGCAGGCGAAACGCATCAAACGGTCATCGGCTAAGTTTGGTTTCACGGAGTTGAAATTCGGTTTCGCCAACCAGCGTTACCCTTTCTCACCGACAGCGACTCTTCTCAGCAGAAAATCCAAGTAGAAATTAGGAAACACCAAATGGAAACAGGAACAGTGAAGTGGTTTAACGACGCCAAAGGTTTTGGCTTCATTAGCCGTCAGAGTGGCGAAGACGTCTTCGTGCATTTCTCGGCCATTCAAGCGGGCGGCTTCCGCAGCTTGCAAGAAGGCCAAACTGTACAGTTCGACGTCACGAAAGGTCCGAAAGGCCTTCAGGCAGAGAACGTAAAACCGGTCTAAATGACCGATGACAGGGTGCTCGTTGTCCGAAGGGACATGAGCACCCTTTTCTTTCCCCGATTTACCATTTTTTCTTTACTTCGGTTGCTTCGTCCTCGGCTCGGTTTCCGGCTATTGGTTTCGCTCTGTGTTCGAGAGACCGCCGCAAATATGTGCGCGCTGGGATCGAGTGGGAGGGGGCTCGCATCCGGGGAGAGCTACACCCAAGAGCACACTTCTTCTTCCGCGCAAACCTCCACAGTCGAGTTCAGCGGGCACTCCGTGCTCGTCGACCGATCAGGAGCCGCGTGCAACCTCTCTCGATCGAGGCTGCACCGCTACATCGAGATGCTGATCGCAATCCCGACGTCCGGATATCTGCGGTTGTATAGGTAATAGCCGTGGTTGACGTAAGTGACATAAACGTCGTCGGTATCGTACCAATCGTTCGCCCCAGTATTCCGGCCACGGGTCAACGGCGCTTAACCAATAGCCTCCGTACCGGAAGCGTGGATACCCAGCAACCACCCAGAAAGGAAGGCCATGGATGCGGAAGCCATGGTCCGGGCCAAAGTATCCTCGGAACCGGTCGTTCGGGATGCGGTAGCCTTGGTACCCGCCACGTTGTTGCCAAGTGCCGTGGTCTGACTGCCAGCTTCGTGCACGATGCCGCTGCCAGACGCTCTGCTGGGCAAGCGCCTTTGATCAGTACAGGACCCGCAGCGATCTACGATGAGGGCCACGAATCAGCGGTCGCGGCTCCGTCTGCACACTCAGAGAGTAAAGAATGACAGGTGTGGGCTTTCGCGTCTGAGCAAGATAGCTCACATGCGGAGATTGCGTTCTTGGGCCCTGTGCCGTGACCGGATGAAACCACCTAACCTCGGCGTGCCGGGCGCTGGCTGTGACGGCACCCGCAGGAAATTTGGAGAATCCAGGAAAGGAGTTTCATAAATCCTGCTCTCGCCTTCGGTCGCAAGATCCGTTGGCATCGAGCCAGTCTAGTAGCGATCGAACACTGCCCCGAGCCAGAGCAATAGAGCAGTCAGCAGCGCCGTAGTAGAGGTTGATTGTGTCGCCATCCTGACTCATGGTGTAGCCGCATGGAAATACGACATCGTTGACATCGCCGTTGCGCTCATATTCGGCCTCCGGCCCAAAGATCCACGAATCCCCTCGAAGTAGGCATTTCTCCGGCCTCTCAAGGTCGAAGAGGGCAAGCCCCAATCGATACAGGCAGCCCGAAGGTGTGTGGCGCACTCCGTGGTAGAACACCAGCCACCCTCTGGGGGTCTCGAGCGGCGGCGGCGACAAACCAATCTTGTTCGCGTCCCACCATGCGCCGCGGCGAGCTTCGAGCATGAGCCTGTGCCTGCCCCAGTGGCGAAGGTCAGGAGAGTAGGAAATCCACATGTGGGCACCGAGTTTCGTCATGGGCCGATGAATCAGCGCCCAGTATCCATCGATTCTCCGCGGCAAAACCGCCGTATCCTTGTCATCCGGCGGCATGATGACGCCGTAGCGGTCGAAAGTTCGGAAGTCTTTGGTCAGGGCCAGAGACACTCCCGGACCACCGCGCGAATAGGAGGTGTAAGTGACTACGTATTGCTGCAGTTCGGGCACGAACGTGATGCGAGGATCCTCAATGCCCCAGATCTCCTCCGGATAATCCTTCGGGCTGGGCATCAATGTCGGCTCGCGGTCAATTTGCCACCCATCCACACCGTTTCGAGAGCGCGCGGCGCAGAGATGCGACAGACCGCGTCGCTCCTCCACGCGGCAAAGCAGTAGAGTGGTGCCATCCGCCAGCAGCGTCGCACCTGCATTGAACACGCTATTAATAGAATATGGCCAATCCCTACTCGTTAGGATCGGGTTGGCAGGATGTCGAAGGAGGAGTGGCTCGTAATGAGTACTGAGGGTGCTCGTAGGTTTTTGTACGGGGGTGGTCACGACGGGATCTCCATTTGTTCAGACTCTTGCAGCGAGCGCATTTCCAGGAGTGCAATCAAAAACGACAGGGTTGATTCTGCTCCCTGATTCTCATTGGCGCGGTCGGGATGCAGGCCGTCTCGGCAGCCGCCGGTGACGGAATCATAAAGGAGAAGCTGCAAATCGTTGTCGCCAAGGAACCAATTGAAAGCCGACCAGGCTTCGCCGCGCCAGCGGCTGTCACCAGTTATACGGTATGCATGCAGACACGCAGAAACCGCACCGGCGGCTTCAATCGGCTGTTGATCGAATCGAGCCCTCTGCCCACCCCTGCGATAAAAGCCTTGCGATCCGATCGGCACGAAGTGGCGTTTGGTTTCGCAATGCTGCGTTTTTGACAGCCAATCCAGTGCTTCGAGACCAACGGAAATCATATGATCATCCGAGCAAGCTGAGCCCACCAGCAGCATGGCCTGGGGCAATCTCGCGTTTGCGTAGGCAAGAACATCCTCAAACCACTTCCAATCCGGGCTGCGGATCGACGCGTACATTTCCAGCAATCGCCCAGCGAGCGCGGACCGTACTTTCTGTGCGTCCCGGTCTCCGGGATACGAATCGAGGTATTCCTGAATTCCGAGCAAGGTGTAAGCCCAGGCACGAGGGCTGCTGAATTCCATCGCCGCAGGAAAGGAAAACTCGAACAGACGCCCGGCAGCACACCGCAATCCCTGATCCCTGGACCGCCCCAGAACCGTTCCAAGTCCCCACAATGCCCGCCCGTGACAGTCTTCAGAACCTTCGGCTTCGTTCCACCGGCGATCGTAGCCGAGAAAGTTTCTGAATCTACCCTTCCCCGGATTAAACGCATGCTCCAAGAACGACAAATACCGGGAAGACGAATCGAGGGCAACGGAATTTGGAATAGACGAGTCGCTTTTCGCTGGCAGATTGGTCCCCAGTTGCTCCAGCAGCACTGTGAAAGTGAGTGCGCGAGCATTGTCGTCGGTGGTATAGCCCTCCCCGTAGTTAGGGATTGTGAAGATTGCGTGCTGCAGCATTCCAGTGTCATCGGTCAGCCGATTCAGGTGATGCAATTTCAACTCAGGCAACTGATCCAGACACTTGTTGGTAGTGCGGGCCGAGAACTGAACTCTTGGACTTTCCATGCGGTCGCTGCGAACCCGAGCAAAACTTTCCATGTAACCCTGCGCCACTCTTTTCCAGACCATCTCCCTCGAAAACAGATAGGCGCGTTTACGCATAGCATGGCGTATCGCAGGAGTATCCAACAGTTCGATTGTCTTTTGCGCGATAGCACCAGGATGTTCGAACGGAACCAACGCTCCTCGGCGGTCATCTAACAACTCGACCGCGTGCCAATAAGGAGTTGAAATGATCGCCTTGCCCGAACCTAGCGCATAAGCAAGCGTCCCAGAAACGACCTGCGCTTCATGTCGGTAGGGAGTAATGTAAATGTCGGCGGCACCAATGAACTCACCCATCTCCTCAGGAGTGACGAAGCGATTATGGAACCGCACACTCGAGTCCACCCCGACCTCTTTCGCCAAAGCTTGTAAGTAGGCTCGATACCGGTCACCCTCGTGACGGAGAACGTGAGGGTGGGTCGCGCCTGCGACTATGTAAACAACATTCTTGTGTTTGGACAAAATCTGCGGCAGCGCTTGAATCACGTTTTCGATTCCCTTATTCGGCGAGAGCAGGCCGAACGTGAGTAGAACCGATTTTCCTTCCACACCGAACCGATCCTTATAAAAATTGGGATCCAGGAACGGCAGGTCCGGAACGCCGTGGGGCACCATGTCGATCTTGCTGCCGGGAACCTTGAAGATTTGTTGCAAGAACTCGGATGAGAGTTGGCTCATTACAATGAGCCGGTCCGAAAGCTCTGCAATCTGTTCCATGACCATTAGTTGGTTAGGGTCTGGCTCGCGAAGGACGGTGTGCAGGGTGGTCACCACGGGCATCTTCAGGCCGCGCAACAGATGCAAAATATGGCTTCCGGCCGGCCCGCCAAAGATTCCATACTCGTGCTGCAGGCAGACCATGTCGATATTGTTGAAGTTCAGGAACTGAGCGGCTTCTTCATACGAGGCTACGTCGTTCTGAGCGAGCGACCATCTCACCCGCGCAGGATAATCATATCCTTGGTTTGTGTCGTTTACCGGCAGGGCCAACAAACGAGCTGTTCCATACTCGGCGGATATTGCGCTGCACAGGTCTGTGGTGAAGGTCGCGATCCCACATTGTCGCGGAAGATAGTTCCCGATCACCGCGATTCGACTCGGCAGCGATGGCTTCGACTGCAATCTTGGGCGAGCCGCTAACACCCCGGCCCGGACCAGCGGTTGCGGGCCGACGATTTTCAACGTTGCCCCGGAAAGCCCCGTGTTTAGTAGTGACATTAGCCTCTGGTTCGCTTGAGGTGAGGAAGAAGTGAGGTTGCAGGTGAGCCCGATACAATCAGCGGCGTTGGCCTGAGACCAGTTTAACTCCCCTAGTCTCCTTCCGTTCGCTTGTTTCCAGTATTCGACGAAAGGGGACTTGAGGACTGGTCAAAATTGACCACATATCCCTCGGGGAACCTGCAAGTGGGACCAAATGAGCATAAAGATCCGTATTGCCCGCTTGGGGCTACCGGAAGTGAGCATCTTGATCCTGGCGCAATCGACTCGGGAAAGAAGACGTTAGCGCCCCGCTAGGCTCTGCTCTGGTGCTGGGGTGGTAGTCGAGTGTTGGCTCGTGTCGAGTGCGCGAAGACGACATTTGAACGCATCCTCGAAAAACGCAAGTCGAAGCTGCTTGATCTTCTTGGGGAACGAACTTCGAGAAACGCCTTAGTTCATTTTGACCGGATCGCCCACCTGAAGTCCTCGTCTTATTTATGGACAACTCTCTGCCGATCGGATGTGGTCCCAGCCCAGCATTCTTGCTGAGGTCGCCAACCCGATCAAAACGCACGACTTAGGAGTCGTGCAGGTCTTTGGAGACAAAAGTGCCCCTTAGAGGCAAACGCCCTCTCTATCTGTCTGAGCGGGCCTTTGCCGTCCACCGCACGTGATGTTTCGCCCGTCCGGGGGCCAAATTGAGTATTGCCACGGCAACGAGCTCTGGCTTGGGAGTAACTAATGTTGAATTCTGGAACACGGCTGACGGACTCGTGACGACCCTTGCACACCTTCTAGGTTCGCTGTCGATAGGGTATGCGGCCGTTTTGCGGCCTTCGCAATCGTTCTGCTGGTGCTCTCGGGCAAGCCGGCTGAGGGGCAGGTCAATTCGCCAAATCCCCGATCTCCTGCAACTGACCTGACACAGGCGAGCGCTGACAGCCTGATGGACCCGCGAGCACCGCCGGATTCTCGAGGGCAGGGTGAAGCGCTGGGAGATGAGATTACGTTGGCGGAGAGCGGAGAAGAGGCCTTAGCTCAGCTCGATCAACTTTTGCAAAGTTACAGGGAGCGACCGATGAACGCGGGCGACAAGGAAGAAAGGCGAGTGGCATGTGATGAATGACTGGGACCCTTTGACCCATCGACAACGAACGGCGATTGTGATGTATTTCATGAGTTGCAGGGCTCTATCCGGCAGGGTGGGCCGCAATCCATCGAGAGCGACGCCATGATACAAGCCGACAATCATTCTGCGGAGCCAACTTTCAACCTCCCCGAAATGCTCGCACGCGTGGACAACGACCGAGAATTCTTGTGCGAGTTACTGGAAATCTTCAAAAAGGAGGCTCCCCCTCTCCTGCTGTCGCTGCAAGAGGCGGTATCGAGCGAGAACATGAAGTTGGTGGAAGCTGAGGCCCATAATTTGAAAGGCATGTTTGCTACTCTTTCCGCGACGCGAGCGGCATCGGCAGCATCTCAACTCGAGCAGATGGGACGCGGCGGGGTAGACAGGTCCGGACTGAGGGAACGGCTCGCAGCCATTGAGTACGAGCTGGCGGCTCTATTGACAGAGTTAAACAACTACATCGCGGAGGGGACTCATGAAGATTCTCATCGCGGATGACGAACTAATGTCGCGCTACCTGCTTGAGAAAACGCTTGAACGTGCCGGCTACCAGGTGGTTGCCGTCGAAAACGGTAGTCTGGCGGCTGAGCACTTGTGCAAGCCCGATGGCCCACGCCTCGCGCTGCTCGATTGGATCATGCCGGAGCTGGATGGGCCGAGTGTCTGCCGCCAGGTCCGGACGGAGCGAGCACAACCTTATGTCTACATGGTGCTCCTCACCTCAAAGGAGTCAAAGCAGGACACCGTGACAGGCCTCGAATCCGGGGCTGACGACTACCTGGTGAAACCCTGGGATCCCGAGGAACTCAAGGCCAGATTGCGGACTGGTCAAAGGATACTCCAGTTAGAGGATAAGCTCGTCGAAGCCCGGGAGAACATGCGTTTCAAGGCCACCCATGATCCTCTCACCTCCCTTTTTAACCGTGGTGTCATTATGGATTTGCTCTCGCGTGAGCTGGCCCGTACTAGTCGCGAGCAAGGCTGCACTACGATTTTGCTTGCTGATTTGGATCACTTCAAACAAGTGAATGACACCCACGGTCACGTGGTTGGAGATGAGGTGCTGCGGGAGGTTGCAAAACGTCTTCTAGGATCGGTGCGTTCCTATGATTTTGTCGGGCGCTACGGGGGCGAAGAGTTTCTAGTCGTACTGAACAATTCTAAAGCCATCCATGCGCTTCCCCGCGCGGAGGAGATCCGGAACGCAATCGCGAACTTTCCAGTACAAACCACACGTGGTGCGATTCAAGTCACCATGAGTCTGGGCGTACTCCCCACTCGGAACTCGGGATCTCGTCCCGTCGAAGAGATCCTTCAGCAAGTCGACACAGCACTCTATGAGGCGAAAGCCGCCGGTCGAAATTGCAGCAAGCTGGGCGGAGGAGGTGTTGACCTTCGCGGATCGACCTCAGAAATACACACAGCCGTTGATGGCTGTTGGGAATAGGTCCACTTGTGAAGTTCCTACAACATCCGCTCGGGATTGTTCTTCAGTAGTTGCCGGAAGTGTTCGGCCGTGGGCAGGTCAGGAGTTGGCAGAGATTGCTGGGTCAGAGACATCGATACATCGTTCCTCACGGCTCCACGGGAAACCAAGTCTGCTGTGACTCTTGCCGACAAGGTGCACGCAGATCCCTTTAGAAGGTCGTGGGCGCTAGGTCTTGCCGTCCACCTCATGCTCAACGAACGGCCACAGACACCCTGGCGGCCAGTGGAATGTGGCATTCTTTGGTTTGCGGGCCAGGAGCTCAGGCGGCTCAGATTCGTCATGGTACTCACCTAGATCCTCGGCGGGACTGTCAAGTGGGTCCCTGGCTATCATGCGTGACACCCTCCAAAACAGATGTGGCGCAGCGTCCGTCTGCTGCTGCGCCACCAGAGGAACGGATGCTACGCCGCATCAGTTCCTTCTTCTCATTTCGTCAGAACTTACAACCATGGCTTGTTGTTGTCTATCCAAAATTGCTCAACTGCAAAATACCCTGGACCCTCACTGCTTTCCGAGAGGTATGAGCGATCAGGAGAGGAAACTTGGTAGAGTGCCGGTAGCAATCTGCTATGGAAGCCAACCCCCATCGCCCGACGTGGAAGACTCTGTTGGCTTTCGCGATTATCTATTTTGTGTGGGGATCGACATTTCTCGCAATCCGCGTTGGCGTCCGCGAAGTTCCGCCGTTCCTTCTCGCGGCGATGCGGTTCTTGATTGCGGGACTCGTCCT
>Ga0137415_10002552_pt1 | contig 18128 bp, 14 predicted proteins | sample CZODoug3_1_1_16f_FD_183082 | JGI IMG/M metagenome (GOLD analysis project Ga0137415, IMG submission 183082) | Vadose zone soil fungal communities from Angelo Coast Range Reserve, California, USA - CZODoug3_1_1_16fungal (Hybrid Assembly) | ecosystem: Environmental > Terrestrial > Soil > Vadose...
TAAAGGACGCATTGCCTACCGCGCCATTTTTTCCGCTTCGTTACTGGGGAATATAAATATCGGAGCGTCTCGAACCAAGTGGTGGGGCCCCGACCGTCACATCGTCATCTACTACACGAACGCGACGCGGACCGAGCTTTACTTCGTTACCAGCGTTCCGGAACCTGCTGAATGGGTGACGCGCGAATCCTGGTCGGCAAAGGGCGATGTGAACGAGTTGCGCAAGGCGTACGAAGGTTTCCATCCCGACGTTCGCGCAGTGCTGGAAGCATGCCCGGACTGCCACAAGTGGGCGATCCTGGAACGTGAGCCTCTGCCGCGCTGGAGCGACGGACGCGTCGTGCTGTTGGGCGATGCCTGCCACCCGATGACGCCCTATATGGCGCAAGGGGGCGCGACCGCGATTGAAGACGCTGCCATCCTGGCGCGATGTATTGAGAAGATTGACGGCGAAGATATCGAGGGAGCTTTCCAGCGCTACGAAGCGCATCGCAAACCGCGCACCTCACGCATTCAGGCAATTTCCAGCGCCAATACGTGGATGAAAGGCGGAGACGAGGACACCAGTTGGCTCTATGGCTATGACGCGTGGAATGTCCCGTTGCCCCCCATGGAACCGTTCGTCAAAACTGTTTGATGACATCCACAATACAATCCGATTTCCAAGAAGGGATTTTCAAAACATCTGACGGCTGCTCCATCGCATTTAGGTTGCGGGAGGCACGGAACGCGGATGCTGCGCGCATTGTGTTGATTCATTCCTTGGCTCTCGACGGCAGCATCTGGGACGGCGTTGCAGCAAGAATCGCGAATCAGGCTGCAATTCTCACTTATGATTGCCGCGGACACGGAAAATCCGAGCGGCGCGCCGGATCCTTCACGACGGAATTATTCGCGCAGGATCTTGCGGAATTGCTCGACCATGTGGGCTGGACGACCGCGACGCTGGCCGGCTGCTCGATGGGCGGATGTGTCGCTCAAGCGTTTGCCGGCCTGTATCCCGCGCGTGTGAGCGCCCTCGGACTGATTGACACGACGGCCTGGTACGGTGAGGATGCGCCAAAAAATTGGCGGGAACGTGCCGTTTCCGCGCGTTCGAAAGGACTCGAGGGAATGGTTGAATTTCAAACCACGCGATGGTTCAGCAACAAGTTTCGAACAGCTCATCCCGAATTAGTGAAGGAAATGACCGAGATCTTTCTGGCCAGCGATTTGGAATCCTATGCCGCGACATGCATCATGCTTGGCGATGCTGACTTGCGACATTTTTTGCCGGAAATTCGCGTGCCAGTCGCGGTGATTGTGGGCGAAGAAGATTATGCAACGCCTGTGACGATGGCGCAGCATTTGCATGAAGCGATTCGCGGCTCGACGCTGGCGATTCTTCCTGGTGGACGGCACTTGACGCCACTCGAGTGCCCGGATCAGATCACCTCGCAGATCTTAACTCTGTTGCAGCGCACCAACATTCAGGCGAAGACATGATTTTACCAGCACAGACTTCAGTCTGTGTGCTTTTGATTTTGCGCCCGGAAAGTGCAAATCAAAACCGTGCAGACTGAAGTCTGTGCCATGCCACTTGCCCCACCGTGTTCTGATATCGACGAAATACTACTTGGCCGGCTTGAGTTCCGCGTACAACTGACCAACGAATCGGTCCGAGCTTCCCGCGACCGTCGGAACTTTGGAGTCGAAGTCCGACGTGGGATGCGCGGCGACAACTTCTTCCGGCGACTTGCCTTGCTTGACAAGCTCCGCAACGCGATCGCGAACTCCCAGAATCATGTCCCTGTGCGCGATTACGGCGGCTCTGTCAACCGTGGGGCCGTGGCCCGGAATAATTTTTGTATTGGGTCCCGACATACCGATGACTAGGGCCAGCCCATCGAGCATTCCATTCAGGCTACCGCCATTGGCGCGGTCGATATTGGGATAACCGATCGAGCGGTAGAAGTCGCCGGTCATGAGCACATTGTCATTGTGAAAGTAGACCAGAGTATCGCCGTCGGTGTGGGCTCGCTGAATCGGAATCAATTCCGCTTCCTCGCCGTCCAGATGGAACGTCACTCGACCGCGATAGGTGACCACGGGAAGTCCAGGAGCGGGCGTGGGAGGCACCGGCGTGCCATTCGCCGCGGGATTGGGATTCATCAGTCTGTTCCGCAATTCTTCGCGGGCAAAAATTACGGCGCCCATTTTGCCGAGGTTTTCATTGCCGCCGGTGTGATCGCCGTGCACGTGCGTGTTGACCACGAAGCGAATCGGGTTCGGGGATATTTGCTTGACCGCCGCGACGATCTTGCCGGTCAGCGGAGCAAACTGAGTATCGACGAGGAAAACTCCGTCGGGGCCGGCGAGCACGCCTATCGTTCCGCCCTGCCCTTCGAGTGTGTAGAAATTGTCAGCGACCTTCGTGGTTTTGATTTCAACTTTGCTGAAATCCGGCGGCGCTTGCGCGTACGTCAAGGCCGCTATGCCAACCATTGCTGCAAGTACGACAGGCAAAATCTTCAATGCTGTGTTTTTCATTTTTGTTAGCTCCTGCGTGCGGCTGGAATATTGTTTGTGGCTTTCTGAACCGTGGGGAGTATATACCAATCCATCCGGAGTGTGGCAATCTGGCGGAATGATTGGCCGAACGTGCCAGCTGGAGCTGATTGGGGTTACTATCTACGGCAAGTTCGCAACGATTGCAAAAAAATAGCCGAAGCTGAGAAACTTCAAGGGAGGAATGAGGCATGAAACGATGGGTTATCTTGACGATTATAGTTATGGCAGCCGGAGCTGCGCTGGCACTCACGGCCCCCACGGCAAAAGTGTATTCGGCGGATAAGGAGCAGCGATTCCCTCAACTCAAATTGGAGCAGTTGAACGATCAACAGCGGCCGTTCGCCGATGAGATTCTGAAAGTTTCGAGCATCGGAATTACCGGCCCGTATAATTCAATGCTTCGCAGCCCGGTGATGGGCCAGCGTCTTTTCAATCTGCTCGACTACGTGCGCTTCAATACTTCCGTTCCGCGCAAACTGAATGAGTTTGCGATTTTGATTCAGGCGCGGCTGTGGACGTCGCAGGTCGAGTGGTACGCGCACTATCCGCTGGCAATCAAGGCGGGGCTCCCGGAAGCGGTGGCCGCCGACCTCAAGGTAGGAAAGAGGCCGTCGTCCATGCAGCCCGACGAAGCGGCTGTGTATGATTTTTGCATGGAACTTTCGACCAAGCATGAAGTGAGCGATGCCACTTTTAAAAAGACGCGCGAGCTTTTCAGCGAGCAGCAAGTGATCGACCTGATCGCGGTCAGCGGCACATACATTACGGCCGCCATGATGGCTAATACGGCCGAGGAGCAGGTTCCGGCGGGAAAAACGCCGCCGCTTCAGCCGCTTCCTGCGCGGTAAGTGTTCCTGCGCCGGACGGAATACAGGAAACTCGTGGAAACAGATCGGAGCCGGCGGGACGCCGGCGCCACTAAACCCATCGCGTACGAATTTTTAGACTGCCTAAAGACTAGTTTCGCAACTTCGAGGATTTCGATGAAGAAGATTTTGCTCCTGTTGGTAGCGGCTGCGGCTGTGTGGCCGGCATCTTCAACTTTCTTTGCGGGACAACGAGCGCCGGCCGGTGGCAGGACGCGGAATATCGTGATCGTCGTATTCGACGGCCTGCGAGCAGGGTCGGTGAATGCCACTGAGGCGCCGACGATGGACTGGATTTGCACTCACGGTGTGAGCTTCGCAAATAGCCACTCTCTTTTCCCAACGTTCACAACCGCAAATGCCTCCGCCATCGCTACAGGACACTATCTGGGAGACACAGGCGATTTCAGCAATACGTTTTACATCGGCCGACCGATATTCCTCAGCGGCAATTTCGGCCGTGCACCGGGAACGTATTCGCCCTACATCGAAAACGATTCGGTATTGGGCGATCTGGATACGATCTTCAATGGGAATTATTTAGGCGAAGAGACTCTCCTGAGCGCGGCGCGCGCACAAGGATTCAATACGGCCGCGGTGGGGAAAATGGGCCCCGCAGCGATTCAGGACGTAAGCCAATTGAATCCCGTAGAGGGTAAATTCGCGACGCCCCAGACGGTGATTATCGATGATGGGACTGGCACGGCCGACGGAGTTCCCCTGAGTCCGCAGATTATTTCCGAGTTACAACAAGAAGGCTTGCCTACAGCGACGCCAGCCCGAAATCAACCTACGGGCAACAATACAACTCCTGGAACCCTGAGCGCGAATGTTGAGCAGCAAGGCTATTTCGTAAACGCGTTGACGCGAGTCATTTTGCCCCTCTTCAAGAAGAGTGGAAAACCTTTCGCGGTGCTTTACTGGTCCCGCGATCCGGATGGAACGCAGCACTTTCAAGGGGACAGTCTGAACAAGCTCGTCCCCGGCATCAACGGACCGACTTCCAAGGCAGGCCTTAAAAATGCCGACAACAACCTGAAACAAATTCTCGATTACATCAACAGCGATCCCAGCTTGGCTGCAAACACGGACATTTTTATCACTGCGGACCACGGTTTCGCCACCATCAGCAAACACGACATCGATGCCGAGGGCCACGGAACAACAAGCTACTCAACGAAGTGGGTCTATAAAGACGCTCACGGTCGGCAGGAGGTAAACAACGGATTTCTGCCGCAGGGATTTCTCGCGATTGATATCGCTCATGAACTGGGCTTGCCGCTTTTCGATCCCGACCTACAGATCAGCGGCCCGGATGGTAAGAAAATTTTTCTTCCCGTGGACCCGACGATCGCTCAGCAAAGTGCAACGGTGGGCCAACGCCCTGTCACCGGCAATGGATTGATCGGCGGCACGGGTCGGATTGCGAAACAGACGGATGCTCAGGTGATTATTTCAGCCAACGGTGGGTCTGACCTGATGTATCTGCCCACGCACGATCCGGTCACGATGGCCAAAATCGTGGCGTTCCTGGCACGACAGGACTACGTGGGTGGAATATTTGTCGACGATGATTACGGAATGATTCCCGGGGCTTTGCCAATCAGCGCGATTCGACTCGCGGGATCGTCCAAAGTGCCGCGGCCATCCATTGTTGTCGCGTTCAAGACTTTTGCCACGGATGCCAAAGACCCAATCATGAATGCCGTCCAGATTACGGACTACAGTTTGCAGCATGGGCAAGGAATGCACGGAAGTTTCGGGCGCAGCAACACTTTTAACTTCATGACGGCGATTGGTCCGGACTTCAAAAAACAATTTGTCGACCGCGCCCCAATCAGCAATGCGGATATTCAACCGACGCTTGCGAAAATCCTTGGGCTGAAAGTCGCGAGCAATGGCAAATTGAATGGGCGAATTTTGCAGGAAGCCCTGCTTGGTGGGCCAGATTCAGTTCGATCTGAAAGCCACCAGGAAAGCGGCCAGGCTGCAGCCAATGGAAGAACAACTCTCCTGAGGTACCAGCAAACCGGCAAGCAAGTTTATTTTGACTGGGCCTGTTTCCAGGACAAACATCTAAATAGTCAAGTCATGTGCCCGTAAACCGCGGCGATTCCCTGCATCTTCAATTTGCGATATTCTGATCCGGTGCACGTAAAAGCGCACGGCCCCGAAACGACATTCCATAAGCCACATCGCAAAGGAGAAATTTAATGGCAAATAAACCGAAATCTATTCCGGATGGCTATCACAACGCGACCCCATACTTGATCGTAGACGACGCGGTCGCGGCCATCGAATTCTATAAGAAGGCATTTGGCGCAACAGAATTAATGCGCATGCCGAAACCTAACGGCAAGATCGGCCACGCTGAAATCAAGATCGGCGATTCGCCCATCATGCTCGCAGATGAAGCCCCCGAAGTGGGCGCACGCAGCCCGCGGACAATCGGCGGGTCACCGGTGAGTATTCTTCTCTATGTCGACGACGTAGATAGTACATTCACCAAGGCCGTCAAGGGAGGCGCCAAGGTGCTACGGCCTGTTGCGGATCAGTTCTACGGAGACCGGACCGGCGGAGTGGAAGATCCGTTCGGGCACCTATGGTACATCGCAACACATGTGGAAGACGTCTCTCCCGAGGAAATGAAAAAGCGCGCTGCCGCTGCCGGTTATTAGGTTTTAGAGTAAGGACAGTGGTACCGGTCGGCGCCAACTCTAGAAGTGGATCGAGAATTGTTCCACAAATCGGGACTAGATTTTGGCCCGCAGTGCGCTCGGGCGTGCCATCTATTAATTTTGTGTTTTCAGCGGCCTACGGAACCGACCAAGCATAGATACAACAAACACCGTATGTACTTAACCCCCTTGCCAAACCTAGTATGGAACTCTATTTAGGACGCACCAACATTCGAGCAGGCCATTGCAGACTGAAACTCCCCCGATGAAGTCTGACGAATGTTTGGCAGTAAGCCGTTTAGCGGTGACCCCCTCTGCTCTGAACGGTATCCGGGGATTTGGTAATCAGTTCATGCTGCCGCAAACTGTCGAGGATCATTTGCATCAGCGATTATTTCAGAGAGACGCCGTCTTTTCGAGGAAGGACTCTTGAATTCTTTGCGTGTCCTTATTGTTGACGACCATGAAGCGACCAGACGCGGTCTTCGCTCCCTGCTGTCCTCGCGTAGCGATTGGGAGGTATGTGGCGAAGCCGAAGACGGCATGGAAGCAGTGGAAAAGGCCATAGCCTTGCGTCCTGACGTCGTTCTCATGGACATTTCGATGCCGCGGATGAATGGACTTGATGCGACCCGCGTGATTCGAAGGGATCTTCCCGCATCCAAAGTTGTAATTGTAAGTCAGAATGATCCCGCAATCGTTCGACGGCAAGCGTTGGGAGTAAACGCCTCCGGCTGTGTCAGCAAATCGGATCTCTCCCGTGAATTGATTTCGACCCTTGACAAATTGGTTCAAAAACGAAGATCGGGAGAAACTGCTGATTCGCAGGGCTCCCTGGCGGCCGAGAGCGATGATCAAAAGGAATTTCCCGAGCGTCCGGCAGCAGACCTCGAATTAGCGCGTATCGAACGAGCCCAGGCCGAGCGAGCAAACGCCTTGCTGGCTGCGATCGTGGATTCCTCTGACGACGCGATCATCAGCAAGAATCTGAATGGCGTTATCACCAGCTGGAATGAAGGTGCGCGGCGAATGTTCGGGTACACCGCAAAGGAGGCGATCGGCCGGCACATTACGCTCATCATTCCGTCCGACCGCCGGGACGAGGAAACAAAGATTCTTGAGCGACTCAAGCGAGGCGAGCGAGTCGACCATTTCGAAACTATCCGCGTACGCAAGGACGGTAGAAAACTCGACATTTCCCTTACAATTTCGCCCGTGAAGGATAGCGCCGGTCGTGTCGTGGGAGCCTCGAAAGTGGCAAGGGATGTCTCTGACCAAAAGCAGATCGAGAGGACATTGCGCGAGAGCGAGGAGCGCTTCCGGGCGATTGTTGAGACCACATCTGAATGCGTAAAACTCGTGAGCGCCGATGGCACTTTGCTTCACATGAATTCATCGGGCCTGACTATGGTGGGCGCAGATTGCGCAGATGAGGTCACCGGTAAGAGCTTCTATGACCTGGTTGCCGCGAACGATCGAGAGAAATTCCGTGCATTCAACGAACAAATCTGTCGCGGCGAAAAAGGCTCTTTAGAGTTCGATATCGTGGGACTGAAGGGGACGTCTCGGCGTATGGAAACCCATGCCGCGCCGCTGCGAATCTCCGATGGAACTGTCGTCCAACTTGGCGTGACACGCGATATCACCGAGCGCACCCGGGCCGAAGAAAATTTACGACGAAGCGAAGAGAAGCTTCGCGAGCTTGCCGAGGAGCTGGAAACCCAGGTCCGCGTTCGCACCAAAGAACTCGAAGAGCGAAACGCGGAAGTCCTCAAGCAGTCCGAACAACTCAGGGAGCTTTCCAGTCGTTTTTTGCAAGCGCAGGATCAGGAGCGCCGCCACATCGCGCGGGAATTGCACGACAGCGCCGGACAAATCGTCACGGTGTTGGGCATGAATCTTGCGCAAATCAGCCAACAAGCACGAGAAAATGCTCCGCGGATCGCCGCGGACCTGGACGAGTGCCGGCAACTCGCTCAACAGCTAAGCCAGGAAATCCGCACGACATCTTATCTATTGTATCCGCCTCTGTTGGATGAAACAGGGCTGCAAGAAGCTCTTCGTTGGTACATCCAAGGGCTCACGGACCGCAGCGGCCTGGATATTCGACTCGACGTTTCTGCGGACTTCGGAAGGCTCCCACGCGAAATGGAATTGGTCGTGTATCGCCTGGTGCAGGAGTGCCTGACGAACATCCATCGCCACAGCGGAAGCAAAACCGCGGTCATTCGTTTGGTGCGCGATGGTGAAATCTTCTCTCTGGAAGTTGAGGACGCGGGGAAAGGTATTCCGCCGGAAAAACTGAATCTACTGCAATTGCAAGGCGCCGGCGTGGGTCTCAGGGGAATGCGTGAGCGGATTCGGCCGTTTGACGGTCAGATGAATATCATATCGAATGACGGCGGCACAACAATCTCGTTTATATTTCGACTCCCCGGACCACCTGCTCCAAGTCCGGAGAACATAGGCCAAGAAGTTCAGGGATTTCTAGAATGACCCTGGCAATGCCACTCCGAATTCTCATAGCCGATGATAAAAGAAACACTTCAATTGGGTTCCCGGCTTAAGCGTTTTGACTGCGCCCCGCTTTGTTGCGGCACGCCCGAATCCTTCTGATCAGTTGGCGCTTCTGGAGGCGCTTCGAAGGGCAGATCTGAGTTTGGGCCAGACGACAAATTGCCGCGATCCGTCTGTGCCGCCGGATCGATGGACTCCGGCGCGGACGACTGTGTCAGCGCCGGGACGACAGAATTTTCCTCGGCTGCCAAACCACCGTGCCACAAAGTCATGAACCGCTTTCCAATGTCAAAGTGCGCCCCGGACCAGCCCAGCGCCAGGAGCACCGCACTCGCAATGACAAGCTTTGCCAACCAGCCGCGTGCAGGCGGTTCGTTGACCGTGAGCACCGCGCGGCGAGGATTTAGCACGACGCTCTGCTTTGGTGGCTCCACTACTTTCGGAGCGCTTTCGGTTTTTGCCTTCATCGATTCGGGATTCATCTCGGCCAAAACGTCGCGCATTATTTCCCGATCGATGGTCTTTTGCTTCGTGGCCCATCCGAGCGACATCGCACAAAAGCACATGTTGTTAATTTTGCGAGGAATGCCTTCACTCTGTTCCGCAAGTAAAGTCCGCGCGCCGGCACTGAACAGAGACGTTCCCGTGTATCCCGCGACCCACAGGCGATGATCGACGTAGGCAGTGACCTCCTCGCTGGTAAGAGGTTGGATCTCTATCGCGAAAGAAATTCGCTGCCGAAGCTGTGCCATCGAGGGCTTGGCCAGTTGCTCAGCGAGCTGTGGCTGCCCTGCGAGCACGATCTGCATCAGCTTCATCCACGGCGTCTCGAAATTTGACAGCAGCCGGACAGATTCCAAAACTCTTTCCGTCAAATTTTGCGCCTCGTCAATGACGAGAACGAAACGCTTGCCCTGGCGCATCTCCTCCAGTAGAACTTGATTCAAAATCGCGTGCATTTCTGGGAGGTCTTTCCCCGTACCGTCAAGCCCCAGGTCAGCGAGAATGTAAGACATGAGTCCGCGCGGGTCACAATCGGATTGAAACACGAACACTGTGCGAGCTTTGCCTCGCAGACCCTCAAGATAATTAAATAGCAGTGAAGTCTTCCCCATCCCGGGCTGGGCAATCAAGGTCAGGAAGCCACGATTTAATTCCGTGCCATAGTTGAGCGCGGCGACCGCCTGCTTGTGTTTGGGACCGAGGTAAAGGAACCGTGGGTCGGGTGTTACGCCAAAGGGCTGCTCGCTAAGTCCAAAGTGCTGCAGGAACCTCTGCTCTACTCCTTGTGCATATTCGTTGCGGTCACCAGGAGGGGCCGGTGCAGGACCCTCTCCAATCCGCGTCACGCGCATATGCGGTTCGCCCATATTGATGCGCCTTTTCCCCCGATCTATCACCGCAATTCCAATGCCACCAAACGCAAAATCCGTTGGTGCTGGCCCGAGTCGTAATTGGTGTGAAAGCAGGCAGTTAGCTTCACCGCTCAGTGTTGCCGGAGACCTGGGGATAGCATGAATCGGGGATTGGAGAAAACTTTTGCGCATAAACATCCGCAGGCAGGCTTAACCCTGAGTATTCATCACAGTCCAGGTGTCTTCAGATCGAAAAGCGAAGGGAGGAAGCTACGTCCACCTCCTCCCTCTACCGTCATGTGACTATGTCAGTGCTTAGCTGAGCGGAGTGCTGGACGAGGTAGCGGTGCCCGCCGAATTGGCGCGGATCACACCACTCTGGTCTGTGAAGAAACCCCGCTGGCCGGTAACGCCCTGAGTCACAGGGGTAGCCTTGAGGGTGTAGGAGGAAACAGGCGTGCCCGTCCCTACCCAAACAAACGTGTATCCACTCTTGGTAGCAGGGTCGTTGGAGAGAACGGCATCCATCAAGTCGGCGGCCGTAGAGCTAGGCGTGCTGGCTGGACCCAAATCCGTTAGATGGGTCGGATAAGCTCCATAGGTCGTCGAGTAGGCAACCGCGGACGTATTCAGCGTACGCAGGGTAGCAACGGCAGATGCCTCATTAGCCGCCATCTTTGCCCGCAGCAAATTCGGAATTGCAATCGCCGCGATGATCAGAATGATGGCGACCACGATTAACAACTCAATGAGTGAGAAACCCTTTTGTCGATTCCGCATAATTCTCCTCCGCATCCTGGAATTTTTTGGCTGCCATAACCAAACGTCGGGGAGAGAAATGCACGGCTCATGCCATAAGATCTTTTGGGAATTGTTCCTCCGATAAAAGCTCTGCAACTCACTTAGAATTCAGGAATTAAATTTGACCCTGGATTGAAAATGGGGACGCCAACACCAAAGACAATTGGTCGCCCCGAGCACCGTTGAGTGTAGTCGTTGCATACAGTCGATACGCCACACGAACACCCTCGGCTTGAAGGTTCGATTTGGCTACTCGTTAGCGATTGATTCTAATTGAGTTAGTAGAAGCGTGAAAGGCACTCCTCGTGCTCTCATGAGTGCTGAAGACGCGGTCGAATCAAAACGAATTGAGGACAACACATGCTAGATGGCCCAAAAATCAATGTTGGCAGCCTCGCGGAATCCGCAGCACATGAACGCCGCAGAGACGTGCGATATCCTTTCACTTCGGCCGTTGAAGTCGTCGTGCGAGAGACTCAAACGCGAATCCAGGGACGCACCAGCGATCTAAGCCGAGGGGGCTGCTACCTGGATACGGCTAACTCGTTCCCGGCAGGCTCAATCGTGATGATCCGACTCACAAAAGATAATTGCACGTTCGAAGCCGACGCAGAGGTTGTCTATTCTCTTGTTGGTATGGGAATGGCCGTTAAGTTCACGGGTGCCAATAGCGGGCAACTTGAAACGGTGGAAAAATGGGTTGCAGAACTCAGCGGACAAGCCCTACCCAAGCCACTGCCGCTTCAGTCATCGGATCCGTCTCGCGCGCAAGAAGCACCTGGCGACGAAAAATATCTTGTTCTGAGTGAGCTCGTAATGGAACTCATGAAACAAGGTATCCTGTCGAACGTGAAGTGCCAGGCTATGCTTCGAAAATTGAAGCCCACGGAAACACTCACTAATTAACATTGGCAATAGATTTCAGGCTGAGTCAGTTTTAATGGGAGGGCTCGTGTTTGTCGAAACTGAAAAAGGTGAATTACCGGTAAGCCGAAGAACACAGCGAATCTTCGCGAGAGTCCTTTTATGCGTGTCGGGGAAAAACAAAGACGAAATGCCGTTCGCGGAAGACACGTTCACCATCGCCGTCAACGCCGATGGCGGACTCCTTCAGTTACGGAAAGCGGTTAGAAAAGGCCAACGCCTCAGCCTGCTTCAAACAAAGTCCGGGCAGCAGGAATTCTGCATTGTCGCGCACGTTGAGCCCATTGAGGGCGGATTCACATCTGTCAGAGTTCAATTTCTTGAGCCACACCCGGAATTTTGGCATGTCACGTTTCCGCCGGACGACTGGACAACGCGTCACCCTGACTCAAAATTCAACAAGCGGCCGCCGTTGCGCGATGCACCTGCCGCCACGTGCGTTTTGCTAAGCAATTGTCAGTGATGGTACGAACAGAACGCGTACGGGCCGAGCAGTGCGGCAGAACGCCGCTTTGTATGAAGGACGAGCGGAAGGAGATTCGGTTCAGATGATCGCCGCGATTCTACTCTGTGTTTCAATTGTCGCGCTCTGCCAATTTGGACTTTATTATTGGCGCGTAACGATTGCTAACATTTCCGCGCAGCAAGTTTCGGATCGCGTGCGCATCGCAGCAGGTATCACTACGCCCTCAGCAAGATCGCGTGACTTCCGGGCTATTTTGAACGTGCTCGAATTGGCTCCCACTCTGCAAGGTGACGGTGGTGTCTGCCGCGGAGTACGAGCGTATTACTCGATACTCGAAAAGATCGGAAACCTCATTCCCGCGGTAACCGAGTGGGCTCAAGCCGAAATGGATATGTGCTCCCGTTACGCGGCAGTCGTTGTAGATCAGCACCTCGACCGCAATATGGACTGCGCAGTCAAGTTGCGCGGAATATAGCGTAAGCAATTGGGAAGACCGCCTTGTTAACGAAATTATACTCCCCGTTTTAGTTGATACCTTCAAGGACACGCCGCTACGAATGTCAGCCCTTCCGCCATCCAAACTTACTGCAAAATTGTAAATATCAAGCATGAAGGCTCCGAACGCACGCTAAGAGAATCCAGGATGTGGTTTCCATCTAGTTTCGGCGCAGTCCCTTCGGAGTCCAACCCGGAGAGCTGGCGCCGTGCTGAAGTCCGTCAATGGTGGCTGTCTTCAACTGGCATCATCGTCTCTCTTTGCTTGACGCTGGGAATTGTGTCTTTCGTGCTTCCGGCATTCATTCCGGGTCTGGAAGCCTACTCGATCGACACAAGCCTGGCTGTGCATGCCTTGGTAGGGTTGATACTGTTGTTCGACATCTACGTTATATTTCAGCAGGCTCAACTTTCCCAGGTTCGCAAACGCTTCGCGGAACGCGAGGAGCTTTTTCGATTGATCAGTGAAAACGCCGCCGACATGATCGCCGTCGTGGATGGCAGCGGCAACCGGCTGTACAACAGCCCCTCGTACCAGAGATTACTAGGCTATTCACCGGAAGAACTAAAGCGGACCACGGGCTTCGAGCAAATTCACCCGGACGATCGGCGGAAAGTTATCGAGGCAGCCGCTGAAGCAAAGCGCTCAGGAGTGGGTCGCAGTGTCGAATATCGCATCCGTCACAAAGACGGGCGCTGGATGTCGCTCGAATCGACTGCCAGCGTGGTCAGAAGTAGTAGCGGGGATGTCGAGAAGCTGGTCATCGTGAATCGAGACATTACAGAACGTAAGGATCTGGAAAAGCAGCTTCTTCTTTCTCACAAACTCGAGGCCATCGGAAGGCTATCGGGTGGAGTAGCCCATGACTTCAACAACTTATTAGGCGTGATTCTCGGTTACTGTGAGGAACTGCAGAAACACATTCCCTCAGATGATCCGTACCGCGAGGCGGTCGACGAGATTCAGAATGCGGGAAAGAGAGCGGCCTCGCTCACCCAGCAACTTCTAGCCTTCAGCCGGAAACAAGTTCTCGAACCCCAAGTCCTCGATCTGAACACGATTGTGGACGAAGCAGGGAAAATGCTGGAACGGTTGATTGGTGAGGATATCTCACTGGAAATTGTTCCCGCCGGGCAAATTGGAACGGTGAAAGCAGACAGAAGCCAGATCGAACGCGTGATTCTAAACCTCGCAGTTAACGCGCGAGACGCCATGCCGCAGGGTGGGAAGCTCATCATCGAAGCCGCGGACGTTGAATTGGACGAAACAACCCAGACTCTTCATCCCTGTGACGCACCTGGACCTTACGTGATGCTGAAAGTCACCGATACGGGATGCGGCATGGATGCCGAATTACAATCGCGCATATTTGAGCCGTTTTTTACCACCAAGGAACAAGGCACTGGATTGGGGCTGGCGACCGTCTATGGAGTCGTCAAGCAAAGTGGCGGCTATATTTCGGTCGAGAGCGAAAAAGGTAAAGGCACCACTTTCAGGATTTATCTTCCTCGCGTGTCGCGAGCCGCGGAAGAAATTAATCAAATCGTACCATCGCGAAAGAATATCGCCGAAAATCGAACGGTTCTGCTTGTCGAAGATGAAGCGGCCCTTCGGAAGCTGACTCGCAAGACGCTTCTCGATGCGGGCTTTACGGTTCTAGAGGCAAAGGACGCTTTGGAGGCGATCGAAATCGCCAGGCAAACCGCAACTCACATTGATCTGCTATTGACCGACGTGATCATGCCCGGCATGAGCGGGCGAGCTTTGGCCGAGGCATTGTCTCCGCAGCGACCGGAGATGAGAGTGATTTACATGTCTGGTTATTCCGATGGCGTGATCGCCAAACACGGAATCGTCGACGCGGAACTAGCGATCCTTCGCAAGCCCTTTTCAAAAGACGAACTGATGCGGAGCGTAGAGGATGTGGCGGTTGGGGTTTGAAGACGGCGCAGTGTTTTTAATGAAGCAGAACGACATCTGCACGGTGAAGGTACTATCAACTCATGATTCTTGTAGTCATCGACGACGATCCGGCAAACATTAAGTTCGTGCGCTTCATTTTGGCGAACGAGGGCCTGGAAATTCATGCCGCCGCCAACCCCAAAAGCGGCCTGGAACTTATTCATCAATTGCGTCCCCAAATTGTCCTTCTGGACCTGGTTATGCCAGGGGTGCAAGGGATGGAAGTGCTCCAAAAGATTTTGGAATTCGATCCGGGTATCGACGTCATCTTGATGACCGGCTATTACTCGACAGAATCGGCAGTGGAGGCGATTCAGAAAGGCGCCGCCGATTATTTTCCAAAGCCGTTCTCACCCGACAAGCTCCGGGAAAGAATCGGCCAGATAAAGGAAGATTCAAAACATCGGCAGCGCAGTTTGAAGCTGGAAAACGAACTTCTTGAGAATTTTGCATTCGATGGAATGATTGGCCGAAGCCCTCTGATGCTTGAACTCGTTTCGCAGATTCGGCGCATTGCTCCGCATTTTCGCAGCGTTTTGGTCACAGGACCAACGGGAGTGGGCAAGGAACTTGTTGCAAAATCCTTGCACAACTTAAGTCCCGGGCAAAAAGGGAATTTTGTCGCCTTGAACTGCTCTTCGATCTCAGAGACTTTGGCGGAGAGCGAACTGTTCGGCCATGTGAAGGGCGCGTTTACAGGCGCACATCAGGATAAGATGGGGATTTTTGAGTACGCCGACGGTGGTACAGCGATGCTCGACGAAATCGGCGAAATGCCGTTGCCCTTGCAGGCCAAACTGCTGCGCGTCCTGCAGAACCAGGAGTTACAGCGAGTTGGTTCACCGGTGGTTCGTAAAGTAAACGTTCGCGTCGTCGCCGCCACAAACAGAGACCTCCCCGAGATGATCCGCCAAGGCAAGTTTCGTGAAGACCTTTATTTTCGTCTTTGCATGATCGAATTGAAAGTACCGTCGCTTGCGGAACGGCGCGAGGATCTGCCTATGTTGCAGCGGCACTTCCTGAAAATTTTCGCAACGCAATATAAAAAACCTTTGGCCGGTTTGACGCGCCGTGCGCAGACTTTATTGGCCCGCTATTCGTGGCCCGGCAACGTTCGCGAGCTGGAAAATGTCATTGGACTCGCGTGCATGATGACCGAATCCGACGTGATTGATGTGCGCGACCTGCCTGACCGAATTCAGAACTTGCGGCCTCCGGAAAATGCGGAGAATGAAGTGCAATTATCGCTGGACCAACTCGCGCGCTTGCACGCTCAGCGCGTCCTGGCTCACGTTGGCGGGAACAAGGTGCGCGCGGCAGAAATATTGGGGATCAGCCGCACCTACCTTTATGAACTGCTCAAGAAAAACACGCCGGATCAAAACCAGCTGGACTCAGACGAAGAATCAAAACTCCTGACACCAAAAGCTCCGAAGGATGCTTGATCGCGAAAAGCGACTGCCAGTCCTCAGCGTGTGGCCAAACTGGCCCTAACCTAGCTCGGATGACAGTGTCCAAACCGCGGATTCCCTGTACGCAAGGACTACAGCGGGAACGAATAAAAATCTAGTTTCACAAGCTCTGACATTTCTAAACTCTTCCGCTAGGCATCGATGTCCTTATACTGCTTATACTTACGGCCCTCCTCCCTCAGCAATCCTCTTACAAGATCGTATGGCACGCAGCTTGCACTTCCCCTTGCCGTAGCCTGAAAGAAATAGCACGCGGCGAGGAGATTCACCATGCAGAACTCTCATGGCAACGGCCTACAGCTTAGCGACCCTCCCGGGACTAATTGCTCCGGGCTTAACGGAGTGGCAGCCAAGGAACGCAACCGGCGACGCAGCTCACGGCGGGAGTTCAAGATATTTGTACGCGTTTATGGGCGCACCCTGAATGGAACCGCGTTTTACGAAAATGCACGTACGCTCAACGTGAGTGTGCACGGCGCTCTTCTGCTGTTGACCGCAGCTGTATCGAAGGGACAAAACCTCCTGCTCTTCAACGAAGTGACGCAGAGGCAGCAAATGTGCCAAATCGTGGATGTTCGTTCCGGGGAAATGGAGTTGCACGAGGTAGCAGTGGCCTTCCCCACTCCGCACGCCGAGTTTTGGAACGCTTCCTAGCCGGCCACCCGGCCCGGCCTCATTTCACGATGAATTAAAACTGAAGGACTCCCCGCAGCGGGCCATCCCCTCTAAAACTCAAGCAATCAGGTTTTTAGCGAAACAATCTCAACAGGTCGAATCTCCAATTATCTCAAATCTAACATATCCAACATCAACCGCAGATCATCCTCCGGGTGTTTCTTCTTGACATGCTCTTCCATGGAGTGATAAATACGGCCCATATTTCGGGCCATTATATTTCTTACTAATTCTTGCTCGTAGATCGTTCCTCATCGCTGCTGCTGGTCGGCTTCATTCTTTGGGTGTGCAGTCAGATGTCCGTCGGAGGAGATCTCGATGCGAACTTCAGCGTTTTCAAAAACGTGCAATATAATTTTGTCAATTTTCATCCTTTTGGCCATTGGTCTCTTTGGGACCGGTCGAACCTATGCGCAAGTCGCGGGAGCAATGCTCAAAGGCACGGTCACGGATGCTACCGGCGCCACAGTCCCAAAGGCCCAGGTTGCTATCACTGATGTGGCCACCGGGATCGCTCACAACGTAACAACGGATGCCTCCGGAACATATTCCGCTGCCAACTTGCGGCCTGGAGATTACCAGGTTCGTGTAACCGCGACCGGTTTTAGTGTTGAGGTTCGCTCGGGCATCACGCTGACCGTCGGGGCCCAGCAGGTTCTGGATATTTCCCTTCGCGTCGGTCAGATGTCACAGGTCGTAGAGGTCGCTGGAGAGGCGCCAACAGTGGAGTTGGCCTCCTCGGAGATCAGCGCCGAAATCACCTCTGCCACCGTGCGCGAACTTCCCCTGAACGGGCGCAGCTGGACCTCCCTGGCTACCCTGCAGCCTGGCGTGTCTCAGATCAACACTCAGCCAAGCTTCACGGTTGGAGCTGACCGTGGCAATCGTGGTTTTGGAGCGCAAATTTCAGTTTCTGGTTCGCGGCCCCAGATGGATAACTACCGCCTGGATGGCGTCACTATGAATGGCTACTCGAATGCCGCGCCCGGAAGCGTAACGGGCGAGAAGCTGGGCGTCGATGCCGTTCAGGAATTCTCCGTCATCACGACGAACCAAGGCGCGGAGTACGGCAGGACGGCTGGCGGCATCGTCAATGCCATCACCAAATCGGGGACCAATCAGTTCCATGGCACTGGATACGAGTTTCTACGCAACAGCGCACTCGACGCCAGGAATTTTTTCGACGAGCCGACGACCCCAATCCCGCCCTTCCGCCGCAACCAGTTCGGCGCATCGGCGGGCGGACCAATTATCAAAGACCGCACCTTCGTCTTCGGGGATTACGAAGGAGTGCGGCAGTACCAGGGACATTCCATTGTCAACACCGTGCCGTCTAACAACGCTCGTCTGGGGATTCTTACCGGTG
>Ga0137415_10002553_pt1 | contig 18125 bp, 16 predicted proteins | sample CZODoug3_1_1_16f_FD_183082 | JGI IMG/M metagenome (GOLD analysis project Ga0137415, IMG submission 183082) | Vadose zone soil fungal communities from Angelo Coast Range Reserve, California, USA - CZODoug3_1_1_16fungal (Hybrid Assembly) | ecosystem: Environmental > Terrestrial > Soil > Vadose...
GCTCTCGTGGAGCTGGCGCAAGTGCACGACCGCCTCCCGCGCGTCTTGATTCTTGATACTTTCGCGGAACCGGAAGCGCCCCGCATAGGACTGCAGGACGTTGAGATAGCCTTGCTCTCGGGCCTCGATCGAGGCGGCGACGCTCCGGGCGATGGCGTCCTTTTGAGCGAGATTTTCGCGCTCCTCCACGCCAATCGCCTTGGCGAAAAAGAAGCCGGATAGCGCGAAGACGGCGAGTACGAACACGACCACGGCCGCATAGATCGAGCGTGAGCTGCGCAGCCAACGGAACTGGCGAGGCACGTCTCCCCCCATGACCCATGGAAGCACGGATGCCATAGCCAGACCAACGTGGAAATTCCCCCTATAAATCCTCCTAGACGTGACGCGATGGGCCAGCCTCGGCGGCCGTGGCGGAGGCGACGCCGCCAGCAGTTATACCGATTTCATTCACAGCACTGACGATGGCGGCGTCATGGACGCTCGACGGCGATGTCTCGCTATTTTGTAGACATGGCACCGACGCCGAGGGCCCGCGACCGGCTTGCGGGTTCTTGCTAGATCACCGTGCCCCGCAACCACGTCGAGCGCCGCCGCCTCAAAAAAGTGGCGCTTACCTTCCGGAATCGGAGAACGATCGATGGGTGACCGAAGCACGGTCTCATGAATAGCGCCGTACAGGAGAAGACGATGACCGCTGCGCATCGCATTGACGTTCATCAGCATGTCGTACCGCCCTTCTGGGCGCGGGCCCTGCCCACGCATGGCGGCGATCCCTCGGGCACGGTGATTCCTCAGTGGTCGCCCGACAGCGCGATCGACTTCATGGACTCGCAACAGATCGCGACCGGGATCCTCTCGCTGACCGCGCCGAGCGTCGTCGGCTGGGACAAGAGCGAGCGACGGAGGATGGCGCGTCGCGTGAACGAATATGCGGCGGATCTCGTCGCGGGGCGGCCCGATCGCTTCGGCAACTTCGCGACGCTGCCGCTGCCCGACGCCGAGGGCGCTCTTTGGGAACTCGAGCATGCGCTCGACACGCTTCAGGCCGACGGGGTGATCCTCCTCGCCAACTATGCGGGAAGATATCTCGGCGATGCGGCGTTCGAGCCAATCTGGTCGGAACTCGACCGCCGCCAAGCCGTCGTGTTCGTCCATCCCGGGCAGCCACCTCTTCCGACTGCGGCCGGTGTCGCAGGCCCGCTCGTCGACTACCCGTTCGACACCACTCGAACTGCCGTCCAGCTCGTGCTGAACGGCATCGTCGACCGGTATCCCGGAGCCCGCATCATCCTCGCGCATGCCGGCGGCTTCCTGCCTTACGCCTCGCATCGCTTCGCCGAGCTCGCGCGCGTCTTCCGGCCCGATGCAGCCAAGCCGGCCGACATTCTGGCGACCTTCCAGCGGTTCTACTTCGACACGGCGCTGTCATCGGGTCCCGCGGCTTTGCCGAGCCTCAAGGCCTTCGCCGGGAGCGACCGCATCCTGTTCGGCAGCGATTTCCCCTACGCTCCCGCCGGCATCGGCGCATCCTTCACCGCCAGGCTGGACGCCTACAACGGCCTGACGGCCGACGAGCACAGGGCGATCAACCATGGCAATGCGCGCACCCTGTTTCCGCGTCTCGCGAGAACCGAGCCCACAGTTGAGGCCGCCTGATGCCGCTGCTGACTCTACAGGGGCTCCCCTTTTGCAGCGTGCCCCTTCAATAGGACGGTCTTGGGGAACTCACCTGCGCCACAAATCTTGAACGATCCGAAGTCTTTGTCCCACGGGCTGTCAGGCGCCTCCGGCTCAGATTCACGCCACAGCTTCAGCTTATAAAGGTCTTCAGCCGGTCTACGAGAACGCGATTGGCGCTTGTCTTCCTCGTCTTGGCTAAAGCACGCACACGCCTGGCAATAGCGGTCGGAATTGAAACGCTCTGACGAATAGACCTCTCACCGCCGTACACCATCTTGCACCACTCCCGGGCGCATCTTTGAGCGGGCCCTTCAGAGCCTACGGTTGCCAGCCCCCGCCCAACGCCGAGTAGAGCTGAACCATGGCGAGCAGCTCGTTCAACCGGGCTTGCGCCAGGCCCAGCTCCGCCGAGAAGTTGTTGGTCTGGCTGGTCAGGACTTCGAGATAGCTCGTGGCCCCTCCCCGGTAGCGAATGTCGGAGAGGCGCGCGGCATCCTGCGTCGACGCCGCGAGCAGAGCCTGGCGCTCGCGGAACTCGCGCGCCTTTCGGTAACCCACGAGGGCGTTGGAGACGTCGCGGAAGGCTTGCTGGACCGTTTGCCGATAGCTGTGGACGAGCTCCTCGGCCTGCGCCTCCGTCAGTCTGACCCCGGCCTTGAGGCGGCCGGCGGTGAAGATCGGCTGAACCAGGCTTCCGGCCACGCTCCAGAATCCGGCGGGCCCGGTGAAGAGACTGGCGAGCGCGAAGCTCTGCACCCCGCCACTCCCCGTCAAGCTGATGGCCGGGAAGTAGGCCGCCTTGGCCACTCCGATCTGAGCGTTCGCGGCGATCAGCGATTGCTCGACCTGCCGGATGTCCGGCCTGCGTTCCAGGAGCGAGGACGGCAGGCCGGCGGGGACTTCCGGGGGCTGCGGTTGATCGGCAAGCTCGAGGCCGCGCGGAATGGGTCCGGGGTTCTGCCCGAGCAGCGTGCTGAGCGCGTTCTCCTGCTGCTCCATGCGACGCTCGGCGTCGGTGATCGTTTCCGCCGCGGTGAACACGAGCTGCTCCGCCTGGCGGACGTCCAGCAATGACACGACGCCGCCTTCCTCCTGGATACGGATCAGCCTCAGCGATTCTTCGCGCGACGCCAGGGTGCGTCGGGCGATCTCGAGCTCGAGGTCCAGCTCGCGCAGCTGAAAGTACGCGTTGGCGACCGTGCTGATGACGCTGATCAGCACGGCGCGCCGGGCCCACTCCGAGCCAAGCACGTTCGCTCGGGCCGCCTCGGTGGCGCGCCGGAACTTGCCCCAGAAGTCGAGCTCCCAGGACAGCGTCGCGTCGAGCTGAAAGGTATTGAACTCGAACGGCGGAATGGTCATTCCGCCGAAGTCTTGCGCGGGTTGCCGCTGTCGGCCCGCGGTCGCCCCGGCCGACACGGTCGGGAACTGATCCGCGCGGGTGATCGTGAGCTGGGCCCGGGATTGCAAGATTCGCGTGGCGGCGATCCGGACGTCGTAGTTCTCCTGCAGGGCGCGGCGGATGAGCGTCTGAAGCTTCGCGTCCCGGAACACCTCCCACCATTGGGCCTCGCCGAGCGATGCGGCAGGCGTGGCCTCCATCGCTTCACCGCGATAGCTGGGCGGAACGTCGACCGCGGGCCGCTTGTAGGACGGTCCCACGGTGCATGCCGACCCGAGCGCCAGGAGTGCCGGCAGCAACAGGCGAGACACCCTACGCACGCTCCGGCGCCTCTGGAGGTGCGTGCGGCTCGTGCGACCGCCCGGCCGCGCGCGCGGCGAGACGCTCCACGACATAGAACGTCACCGGGATCAGGAAGATGGCGACCACGGTCGACGCCAGCATGCCGCCGATCACGGTGCTGCCGAGGATGCGGCGGGCGGCGCTCGCCGCGCCCGACGCCACCGCGAGCGGTATCACGCCCATGATGAATGCGAATGACGTCATGAGGATCGGACGAAACCGGACTCTCGCCCCGCCGAGCGTCGCCTCGACGAGCGGCCGGCCACGCTCGTAGTCGGTCTTTGCGTACTCGACGATCAGGATGGCGTTCTTGGCGGACAGGCCGATGATCATGACGAGGCCGATCTGGGCGTAGACATCGTTCTCCATGGCCCGGAGCCACAGGGCGAGAAACGCCCCCAGGACGGCCACGGGAAGCGTGAGGAGGACGCTGAAGGGTAGCGACCAGCTCTCGTACTGCGCGGCGAGGATGAGGAAGACCACGAGCAGCGACAGGCCGAAGATGGTCATCGCCGAGACGCCCTGCGCGGCCTGCTGCTCCTGGAACGACATGCCGAGGTAGCCGAAGCCCATCTCGGGCGGCATCGATTCGGCGAACGCCGCCTCGAGCGCGCGCATGGCCTGGGCGGAGCTGTAGCCGGGCGCGGCAGCCCCGTTGATCTGGGCCGCGCGGTACCCGTTGTACCGCATCGTGAACTCGGGGCCCGTCTGGGCCTCGATGCGCGTCACGGAAGACAGCGGCACCGGAGTGCCCGCCGCGTTCGTGACGTAGAACTGCCCGACATTCTCGGCACGGGTCCGGTAGTCGCCCTCCGCCTGGACGTAGACCTGCCATTGCCGTCCGAATCGGTTGAAGTAGTTCACGAACGCGCCACCCATGAAGGCCTGCATCGTGCTGTAGACGTCGGACAGACTCACGCCCTGCGCGAGCACCCGGGCGCGATCCACGTCGACAAAGACCTGCGGCACGCTGGCCAGGAGCGTCGTTGTCAGGCCCACCAGCTCGGGGCGCCGGCGGGCCGCGGCCAGGAAGCGCTCGGTGTTGTCGGCGAGGAACTTGACGTCTCGGCCCGCGCGGTCCTGGAGGATGAACGTGACACCGCCCGAGGTGCCGATGCCGAGGATGGCCGGCGGAGGAAAGGAGAAGGCGATGCCCTCGCTCAGGGTGGACAGCGCGCGATTCAGATGAGCCTGAATGCCCTCGGACCGCTCCTCGGGTGTGCGGCGCTCGCCCCAGGGCTTGAGGGTCACGAAGAAGAAGGCGTTGTACGTGGCTTGCACCTGGCTGAGGAGGCTGAAGCCGAGGACGCTCGTATACGCCTGGACGCCGGGCGTGTTTTTCAGGATTTCTTCGACCTTGCGCGCCGCCGCATCGGTGCGCTGCAGTGACGCGGCGTTCGGCAGCTGCATGGCGACGAAGGCGTAGCCTTGGTCCTCCTGGGGCAGGAACGACGACGGCAGTCTCCCGGCCAGGAACACCGCGCCCACGGCCACCACTGCCAGGAAGACCAGGCTGAGCACCGATCGCCGGATCAACAGCGCCGAGAACCGGATGTAGCCGTTCGTCGTTGCGCCGAAGGCCCGGTTGAAGCCGCGAAAGAACAGCCCGAGGGGGCCGCGCGCCTCGCGACGCGGGCGCAGCAGCAGCGCGGCCAGCGCCGGGCTCAGCGACAGGGCGTTGATGGCCGAGAGCACGACCGACACCGCGATCGTCACCGCGAACTGTTGATACAGTCGCCCGGTGATCCCGGGGATGAACGCGGTGGGCAGGAAGACCGCGGCCAGGATGAGCGCGACCGCCACCACCGGCGCCGAGACTTCTTCCATCGCCTTGAACGCGGCGTCGCGCGGCGAGAGGCCCTCTTCGATGTGGTGCTCGACGGCCTCGACGACGACGATGGCGTCGTCGACGACGAGGCCGATCGCGAGCACCAGGCCGAAGAGCGACAGGGTGTTGATGGAGAAGCCGAGGAGCGGGAAGACGGCGAACGTCCCGATCAGCGAGACCGGCACCGCCGCCAGCGGGATGAGCGTGGCGCGCCACCCCTGCAGGAAGATGAAGACGACGACGACCACGAGGGCGATCGCCTCCAGGAGGGTGATGACGATTTCCCGCATGCCCTCGCGCACGGCGAGGGTCGTGTCGAGCGAGACCTCGTACGTCATGTCGCTCGGGAACCGCTGCTTCAGCTCCTCCATGAGACGGCGGACGCCGTCCACCGTCTGCAGCGCGTTGGTGCCTGGCAGCTGGTAGACGGCGATCACGGCGGCCGGCTTGCCGTTGAAGCGCGCTTCCTGGTTGTACGTCTGGGCGCCCAGCTCGATGCGGGCGACGTCGCGCAATTTCAGGATCGATCCGTCGGGATTGGCGCGCAGGATGATCTGGCCGAATTCGTCCGGAGTCTCCAGACGTCCTCGCGCCCGCACGGCATAGGTGTAGTCCTGTCCGCGCGGGACCGGCTCGCTGCCGATCTGCCCGGCCGGGTTGACGGTGTTCTGGGCCTGGATGGCGCTGATGATGGCGGGCACGGTGACACCGAGCTTGGCGAGCTGATCCGGCTTGACCCAGCAGCGCATCGCGTACTGTCCGCCGCCAAAGATCTGGACGCGGCCGACGCCGGGGACGCGCGTCAGCGGATCGTTCAGGTTGATGGAGGCGTAGTTCGTCAGAAAGATCTTGTCGTACGTGGCCTTCGGGGAATACAGGCTCAGCAGCACGAGCGGAGACGTCGCGGATTTCTGGACGGTGAGTCCGAACTGGATCACGTCAGGCGGCAGCTGTGAGTTGGCCTGGGACGTGCGGATCTGCGCCAGGATCTGATCCGTGTTGGGATCGGTGCCGACGGCGAAGTTGACGGTGAGCTGCATCAGACCGTTGTTGGCGTTGATGGAGTACATGTAGTTCATATTGTCGACGCCGGTCATCTGCTGCTCGAGCGGCGTGGCCACCGCCTGCTCGACCGTGACCGCGTCGGCACCGACGTAGGTGGCCTGCACCACCACTTCGGGCGGCACGATCTCCGGGAACTGCGCCGTCGGGAGTATGAGGATCGAGACCGCGCCGACGATCACCATCAGAATGGCGATGACCATCGCCACGATCGGACGGTTGATGAAGAATCTCGACATCGGTCAGCGGCCGGCCGCGGGCGGCTGGTAGGGTGTGGTGGCGACGGTCATGCCGTCTCGGACCTTCTGGGTCCCCTCGGCGACGACGCGCTCGCCGGGACGGAGCCCCTTGTCGATCACCCACATCGAGTCCACGCGCGGGCCGACCGTGACCGCGCGGATACTGACCTTGCTGTCGTTACCCACGACGGCGACTTGATAGCTGCCCTGCAGCTCCGAGACGGCGCGCTGGGGGACCAGCAGCGCGCCCCGGCGGACCTCCGGCGCGGCACGGATCCGCCCGAACTGGCCCGGACGGAGCACTCGCTGGGGGTTCGGGAACACCGTCGCGATCCGGATCGTGCCGGTCCTCGGATCGACCTGCCGATCGGCGATCAGGAACGAGCCGGGGTGGGGATAGGTGGTACCGTCGCTCAGGATCAGTTGAAACGGGATACGCGCGCCCGCCGGAAGCGTCCCCAGGGCCGCCGCGGTGATTCGCTCCGCGGCACCGAGATATTCCTGCTCGCTGATCGCGAAGTAGGCCTTGATCGGCTCGATCTGCGACACCGTCGTGAGCACGCTGGTCGGCGTGACGAGGTTGCCGATCTGCACCTGGGTGATCCCGACGATGCCATCGATCAGCGACAGGACCTTCGTGAAGCTCAGGTTCAGCTCAGCGATGCGTACCTGAGCCCTGGCCGCGTCGACGGCGGCGACGGCAGCGCGGTGAGCCTGGAAGTCGTTGTCGAGCTGGCTCCGCGGAATCGCCCTCGCCTCGGCGAGAGGGGTGTCGCGTTCGAGGTCGCGGGCCGCCTTGCTCGCGTTCGCCTCGCTCTGGGCGAGTTGCGCCCTGGCCTGATCGAGCGTCGCCTGAAAGGGGCGCGGGTCGATCTCGAAGAGAACGTCGTCCTTCCGGACGAAGGAACCTTCGCGGAAGTCCTGCGCCAACAGATATCCGGTCACCTGAGGTTGGATCTGCGCGTTGACGTAGCCGTCGAGGGTGGCGACCCACTCGCGATAGATCGGCACGTCCTGCTGCCGGACAGGCGCGACTTCCACTCGGGGAGGAGGCGGGGGTGCGGGGGCCTCAGACTGCCCGCAGCCGGCAACGAGCAGCACGACCACGAGGGCCCCAAAACTCCCGAGCGGAGGGCCGAGTCTCACGTCGTCGTCGCTGCGACAAGCACCGCGCCCATGACCGCTCCCGCTCGAGTCCAATAGGAACCGCGAGCGCAGTGTACACCACCACGGCATGCGATCTTGACGGTGCATCTGCCCTCACGGGTTCAGTTCCATCAAGCTCTTGTCCGTGGCCGCGGCCGGCGCGCAGTTCGGCCCCGGGCCATGAATTGGACCTCCTCTATCTCGCCTGCCTCGCCGCCTGCCCAGAAAGCGACGGTCGGCCAGGCATTCAGGCGCGATCTCGACGTCGGGCACTGCCCAATCAACCGCGTTTGACAGAACGAATATTCTGTAATTGAGAATGAGTGTTCTGTTGAGGCGAGCCATGAGGCATTCTCGCTCCGAGGCGAAGCTCGACCGGACGATGGACGTGTTCTGGGAGAGAGGCTACTACGACACGTCGGTCGAAGCGCTGGTGCGCCGCACGGGACTCCATCGCGCGGCCGTCTACGGCGAGTTCGGAAGCAAGCGCCGGCTGTTCGAGGCGTCCCTGCGCAGGTACCGTGAAAAGGTCGCGGCCGAACTCTTCGAGCCTCTGGCACGGCCCGACGCCGCACTGGCTGACATCGAGAGGTTCGTCGGGGGCATTCACGACGCGGCGACCCGGCCCGCGAAACGTCTCGGCTGCCTCATGGTCAACACGGCAGCAGAGGTGTCGCCACGCGTCCCCTCCGTCGCGCGGATCATCTCGACGTTCCTCGATGACCTCCGGAGGCTGTTTCGACGGGCCTGCATCAATTCCCGGATGCGTGGGGAAGTCCGACCCGACATCGACGTGGACCAGGTTGCGGACTACCTGGTTGGTTCCGTACTGGGGCTCTGGACGCTCGCCCGATCCCCCGCCCCGCCGAGGGCGATCGCACACTACGTCGAGGGTGTGCTGGAGTTCGTCGACGGTCTGCGGCCGAATGCGACACGATTCCGCCATCGCCGGAGAAAGGGATAACGACTCGTGGCTCGCCCACTCGAACTGCGCAGGATCGGGATCGGCCCCGTTCATGACATGGCGTGGGGCACGCATCTCTGCTCCTTCTTCGGAAGGACCCAGGACTTGCTGGAGACGTTGACGTCGTATTTCAAGGCAGGGCTCGAGAGTCAGGAGTACTGCATCTGGATCGTTTCAGGGCGGCTCACGAGGGAGCGCGCCACGACGGCGCTGCGGGCGTCGGTTCCCGATTTCGATCGATATCTCGCTGAACGCAGCCTCGATATCGTCTCCGCCCGCGAGTGGTATCTCGAGAAAGGCCGCCTCGATCTACGACGAGTCATGCGTAATTGGCAGCGGCGGCTCCGTCACGCGGAGGCGCGAGGCTTTGCCGGCATGCGGGTCACCGGCGCCGCCGCGTGGCTGGACACCAAGAAGGAGTGGGAGAACTTTCTCGAATACGAGGCCGCATTGAACGAGGCCATGCGGAGCCGGCGAATGATCGTCTTGTGCACCTATTCGCTCTCCACGGCCTCGGCGGCCGACGTGCTGGATGTTGCGCGGACCCATCAGCTGGCGCTCGCCCGGCGAACGAGCGCCTGGCAAGCCGTGGCGTGGCGAGATCTGGACGCTTCCCTGGATCGATATGCGATCGTGACGCCCCGTGAACGCCAGGTGCTCCATCTGGTGGCCGAAGGCCACATGACCTCGGAGATCGCCGGCCTGCTGGAAATCAGCGTCAAGACCGTGGAGGTCCACCGGGCCAATCTCATGCGGAAGCTGGGGGCGCGCAACCAGACCGACCTGGTTCGCTACGCCCTCCGGCAAGAACTCAGGTCGTCGTCACGCCGGTCCCGAGACTGAGATGCCGCGTGCCGAACGAGGCGGCACGCCTATAGGGGTTTTTATGTATTGACCCAGAGGTCGGCTGCAGCGTAGCGTCAGGCCGTTGAGTGTGCGGGTGACGCGGACGTTCTGGCCCGGCTCCGTGGCGACCCGACGTCAAAGGCAATCCGCGTGCTGATCCTCAGCGCTGATGCGACTCGTACCCGACCAAGCCCCTCGACGTGAGAGAGCTTCTCTCTCGTTGATCGACGACACCCTCCGCAACGAGGAGAGCTAGAGAGTGGCTGACCTATTCAGCGCCCGGATCCTCATCGTCGACGACGAGCCGGCGAACGTCCGACTTCTCGAGCGTATTGTCCGGAACGCCGGGTGGACGGACGCTCGTTCGACGACCGACTCGCGCGAGGCCGCTGCGCTGCACGCCGAATTTCGATCGGATCTCGTGCTCCTCGACTTGATGATGCCGTACCTGGATGGTGTGGCCGTCATGAAGCAGCTGCGGTCGACGGTCGCGGACGCCGAGTTCCTGCCAATCGTGATCTTGACGGCGGATGCGACCGCCGACGCGAAGCGGCGGGCCCTGGACGCGGGCGCGACGGACTTTCTTACGAAGCCGTTCGACCATATGGAAATCGTCCTCCGGATCAAGAATCTCCTGGAAACACGGCGGCTCTACCTCGAGCGCGAGCAGCAGAAGCTCTCGCTCGAGGCCACGGTGCGCGAGCGCACAGAGCAACTCCTGCAGAGTGAGAAGGTCGCCACCATGGGCTCGCTGCTCGCCGGTGTGGCCCACGAGCTGAACAACCCGCTCGCCGTCGTGATGGGCCAGGCGATGCTGCTCCGGGAGAGCGCCGCCAATTCGCCGTTCGCGGCCCGCGCGGACAAGATCCACGCGGCCTCCGAGCGGTGCGCCCGGATCGTGAAGAACTTCCTCGCGCTGGCGCGGAGCCGCCCGCCGGAGCGCGGCCCGGTCGCGCTCGGCGGCGTCGTGACGCAGGCGGTCGAGCTCCTGGCGTACGAGCTGCGGACTTCCTCGATCGAGGTCGAGGTACGCCTCTCGGAGTCGGTGCCGGTCTTCCAGGCCGACGGTCACCAGCTGCACCAGGTCATCGTCAATCTCCTTGCCAACGCGCACCACGCGATGCGCCGGATCAGCGGACTCCGCCGCATCACGCTGACGAGCGGGTTCGACGCGGCGACGGCACGCGTTCGCCTGACGATCGCCGACACCGGGCCGGGCATTGCGCCGGAGCTGCAGACGAAGATCTTCGAGCCGTTCTTCACCACCAAGCCGCCCGGCGAGGGGACGGGCCTCGGCCTCTCGCTGTGCCGCGGGATCGTCGAGGAACATGGCGGCACCCTGACCGTCGAGAGCCAGCCAGGGCACGGCGCGTCGTTCATCATGACGCTTCCCGTGATCGCCGCTGCCGTCGCGGGTGCGGTCGAAGCCGACGACGGCGTGACGCGCGGGAGTCCGAAAAGCATCCTCGTCGTGGAGGACGAGCCGGAGATCGCCGCGACGCTCGTCGAAACGCTGGAGCATGACGGTCACACCGTCGACGTCGCGAGCGACGGCGTGGCGGCCCTCGACCGGGTGCAGAGCGCGCACTACGACCTCATCATCACCGACACGAAGATGCCGCGCATGGACGGTCCGGCCTTCTACCGGGAGCTGATTCGACGGCTTCCGATCTTCACGCGTCGCGTGGTCTTCGTCACCGGCGACCTGATGGACCGGGACAAGCGCGAGTGGCTCGAATCCACCGGGTGCCTGACCCTCGCGAAACCGTTCGACGTGAACGACGTCCGCCGCGCCGTGCATCGCGTCCTCTCAGCGGCAGGGTGAGCGCGGCATCAAGTCGGCGGGCAGCCCCGACCGCCTAGTGTGCGGATAAGGTTGTGGCTCCTCTTAACCATTCGGCCGCGCTGTTCCGGGAAACGAGGTCTGTTCTCGCGGACGTATTTCGCGACGTCTCGCGGCAGGGCGAACCAGCACTTACTCCGATAACGATTCGCAACGTATTCGAGAAAGCCTTTATAGAGCTCTGCTCCATATTCCGATGAGCTCCACCTTCCATCGAAGCTCATGTAGTCGGGGTGAGCGTTGACCAGCGCCATCCCGCCGTGTGCCGCCACCCAATCGAGCTTGTTTCTCCACACGTCGGTCGCCCTTTCCTGTAGCAAGATAAAAAGGGTGAAATCCTGCGGCAAGGTACAGGGTAGCTCGACGTAACCCGCGCGGTCCTTTCCAGGGACCCAGAACGGGAAGATGGTGTTCATGCCGTCCGGTTGTGGCTCAAAGGGATCGGTGTCAAAGGTGGATGCGTCGTACAGGATATCGAGATCCTGAAGCCATCGAAGATTATGGATCATGAATCCGGAGCGAAAGCCGACGGCGCCCCATGACGTCAAATAATGATTAATTCGGGGAACGGCGTGTTTGAAGGCCTTCCCAGAACGGTACAGTTTCCCGTCGTGGTGCAGGTCGTGGACGCCCACTTCGAATCCATGCTCGCCGAGAAAGGCGCGGAGCGGTTCCGGGGTTGCATACTCGCCTTCCGGCACGAAGTTGAATGAGGAGCGGAATCCCAGACCCATCTCCATCTCAGCCAGCCTGCGGCATCGCTCTAAACCTCTCCTGCCTTCGATATCGTGCGTCAGGACGAGGGCGAACTCCTTGCCGTCTGGCCATCCGGGCCACCCCTCCGGCGCCCTACCAGATGCCTCATCGATGGGCCAAGAGCTGCGGAACTGACGCCTCAATACTCTGGCAAGTCGACGTCGAATCCCCAGGCGGACCGGCCGTGGAATGGCAGGCTTTACCAGGTAATAGATATTTCTCAACATCGCACTCGAGCCATCGTTCAGAGTCATCTCTTCTCCTCGTGAGACGGACGAACGCAAGATGCCGTCCGGAGACGGGGGAGTTCAGGAGACGGGGAGATGACAGGGCTAGTGGTCGTCGAGCGACTGCGCGGGCGCTTGCCGTGCTTCGGGCGGCGCAGGTCGGCGCCACGCCACATCCCTCAGCGGTGGCTCCGTCAGGACAGGACGCCGGCGGATGAACGAATCGTCGCGCGGCTCGACGCGGCGATCGGGCGGCGCCGCCCCGACCGGGAGCGCGACCTTGTTGTCGGTGCAGCGCTGGACGTGAACCGCCTCCTCGATCTTCGAGTCGCTGACCTCGAAGCTGAAGGCGCCCGGCAGCACGGCGTCGGCGAGGTCGAGGACCAGATAGGCGATCAACAGGACCACCAGGCGGCGCGCCCTCATGCCCTAGTGTCCGGTCCTTTGACAGAATCCCGTCCGGCGGCCAAGTGGTTGATCTGTCTCAGCGAGATCTCTCCTCTGCGTGCGGCAGGGCGAACAGCATGGCAATGCAAGACACGGTCCCAACGCTCAGACTCATCAAACCGCACAGTTCGGGGAACGACGTACTCTCCGGGTTCGTGATGATGAACGCTGAGATTGCATACCTGCGCAATCGTTCTGCATCCGCTCTCTCGTGACTCACCCATGCCCATCGCCATCACCGAAGAGCGCCCCGACACCCCCGACGCCCACGCACTCATCGAAGAACTCGAAGCACACCTCGCGACCCTCTATCCGCGCGAGAGCCGCCATGGATTTAGCGTGGAGAGGCTGCTGCGCGAGCGGGTCGCGTTCTTCGTGAGCCGCGACGATGGTCAAGCAGCCGGGTGCGGCGGGGTGATGATCGCCGGCCGCGAGTATGCCGAGATCAAACGCATGTACGTGCGGCCGGCTTTTCGCGGCCGGGGGCTGGGGCGGCTCATGCTCGAGCATCTCTTCGCTCACGCGCGGGCGCAGGGCCTTGGCGTCGTCCGCCTGGAAACGGGAATCCATCAGCGCGAGGCGATCGCCCTCTACGAGAGCGGCGGCTTTCGGCGCATTGGGCCGTTCGGCCCGTACACCGACGATCCGCTCAGCCGGTGCTACGAGAAGGCGATCGCGGCGGATTCCGTTTAGCGGCGCGATTCATCGGTAGGTTTCGTCGCAGGCGGCGGCCAACTCCACCGAAGGTCAATCTGCGCGTGGATCGGGTAGTATCGGCGGTACGAACTCAGAGGAGGCCTCCATGATGAACGACGCGAGCACGCCGATCGGACAGCCGGCAGCCGTGAACCCCCCGGGCAAGCTGGCGTACGCGACGCCGACCACCGCCCCCCTGGTGGCGGGCCGGCGCTCCTTCTTCAAGTACCGCGACCTCGGCGTCACGGCCGCGAGCAGCGGGAAGATCCGCGCCCAGGTAACGATCGGGGCCGAGGGGATGACGCAGCCGACGGGGTGGCACTACCACGTCTGCGAGGGCCAGTTCGTGTACATGCTCAGTGGATGGGTTGACCTGGAGTTCGAGGACGGCCAGAAACTGCGTATCCAGTCGGGCGAGTCGCTCTACATCCCGGGCGGCCTGCGGCACAACGAGACGGCGGCGTCAAGAGACCTGGAGCTCCTGGAGCTCTCCGTTCCCGCGGACATGGGCACCGTGGCCTGCGATCCGCCCGAGGGGTGGTCCAAGAGCGCGTGACGCCGCGCTGACGGCGATCGTGTGCTGAACAGTCCCGGTCCCCACCGCGACGGCGCGCGCCGCGGTGGGGATTCCGTGGCCCTTCTCGAGTTCTCGTAGAACCTCTCCTCGACGACATCGGCGCCTCGCCCGGTATATGCTGTCGCGGTTGTGCGAGGCGACGACAGCCCGCGCGGTCCTTCCTATCGTGCGTACCTGGCGCTGGCGGCGGCGGGGTTCCAGCGGTACGCGACCTATCGCCAGGCGATGGTGGCGGCGGTCGTCACCAACTCGGTGTTCGGATTCCTCCGCTTCGCCGTGATGCTGGCCGTCATCGAGGCGGGTACCCGCACCGTGGCCGGCTATGATGAGTCGCAGCTGGCCACCTTCGTCTGGGCCGGGCAGGGGTTGATCGGCGTGGTCCTCCTGTGGGCGCTGCCCGAATTCGCCGAGCGCATCCGCACCGGCGACGTGATCACCGATCTTCTGCGCCCGATCGATCCGGTCTGGCAGCTGCTCGCCGCCGATGTCGGCCGGGCCGGCTACGCCGTCCTCACGCGCTTCGTCGTGCCGGTGGTCGTGGGCGCGCTCGCATTCGACCTTTATGCGCCCAGGCGACCGGTCACCTACGCGCTGTTCGCGTGCTCGATGCTGCTGGCCACGATCGTCTGCTTCTCCTGCCGCTACCTCGTGCACGCCGCGGCGTACTGGTGGCTCGACGTCCGCGGCCCCCAAACCGCCTGGACGCTGACGTCGGGAATCTTCGGCGGCCTGTACTTCCCCGTCTGGTTCTTTCCGGACGCGATGGCGATTGGCCTGATCGTCGCCACCCCGCTCCCGTCGGTCATCCAGATTCCTCTCGACATCCTCGTCGAGCGCGGCTCGTCCACGGTGCAGCTCGGGCTGCTCGGCGTGCAGGCCGGCTGGGTCGTAGCGCTCCTCGCCCTGTGCCGCTGGGTCCAGAGGCGCGGCGAACGCAAGCTGGTGATCCAGGGTGGCTAATTCCACGCTGATGGCCTACCGCCATCTGTTGCAGGCACAGGTGCGGAGCCAGGCGCAGTACCGCGCGTCGCTCGCCGTCGACGTGGCGGGCAGCGTGCTGTTCGGTGTCCTCGACATCGTGAGCGTTGTGGTGCTGTTTCGGGTGACCCCGACGTTGGGTGGCTTTGGCTTCGCCGAGGTCTTCCTGATGACGGCGCTGGCCAGCTGCGCCTTCGCGACGGCCGACCTGGTGGTGGGCAACGTGGAGCGCCTGCGCCAGTACGTGCGCAGCGGCCTCTTCGACGCGCTGCTCGTCCGCCCGCTGAGTTCTCTTGCCCAGCTGATGGCGATGGACGTGGCGACGCGGCGGGTCGGGCGGGTCGCGTTCGGCGTCGTCATGCTGGGTCTGGCCGCGGTCAACGCGCCAGTGCAGTTCACGCCAGCGCGGCTGGCGCTGCTGACGGTGACTCCCATCGCCGGCGCCGTGATCTTCGGGGCTGTCTTCGTGGCCACGGCCACGGTGGCGTTCTGGTGGATCGAGTCCGGCGAGATTGCCAACGGCCTCACCTACGGCGGACTCAACTTCACGCAGTATCCGATCACGATCTACGGCGCGCTGTTCCGCCGGCTGTTCGCCTACGCTGTTGGGTTCGCCTTCGTGGCGTACTATCCGACGCTGGCGTTGATCGACCGCCCCGACCCGCTCGGCGCGCCGGCGTTCCTCGGCTATGCCGCGCCGGCCATAGCGATCATGGCGGCCGTCGCCGCCGGACTCGTGTGGCAGACCGGCGTTCGGCACTATCGGAGCACCGGCTCGTGACCGTCATCGAGGCGCGCGAGCTCCGCAAGGAGTTCACCGTCCGCGTGAAATCGGGATGGCTGCGCCGCCGCACGCGGCTAGTGGCCGCCGTCGACGGCATCGCGCTTACCGTAGAGCGCGGGGAGATGGTGGGCTATATCGGCCCGAACGGCGCAGGCAAGTCGACGACCCTGAAGATGCTCACGGGCGTCCTCTACCCGTCCGCGGGGCAGGTGAGGGTTTGCGGCCTCGAGCCGGTGCCTCAGCGCACGCGGCTGGCGCGGCGGATCGGCGTCGTCTTCGGCCAGCGCTCGCAGCTCTGGTGGGACCTGCCACTGCGGGACTCATTCGCGCTGCTGCGCCACGTTTACGCGGTACCGGCCACGGACCACGCCGGCCGGCTGGCCCACTGCCGGCGGCTACTCGATCTCGACGCCTTCCTCGACGTGCCAGTCCGGCAGCTCTCGCTCGGCCAGCGGATGCGGGGCGAGCTCACGGCGGCACTCCTGCACGGGCCCGAGGTGCTGTTCTTCGACGAGCCGACGATCGGGCTCGACTTGGTGAGCAAGCAGGCCGTGCGCGCGTTCCTCGCCGCGCTGGGCGCCGCCGGCGATACGACGATCGTGCTGACGACGCACGACCTAGCCGACATCGAGCGGCTGTGCCGGCGTCTAGTCGTGATCGATCAGGGTCGCATCGTGCACGATGGCTCACTGGATGAGCTCCACGCCCGGTACGGCTCCCGCCGCCGGCTGGTCGTCGATCTCGACGAGCCGCTGGCGATTCCGCTGGTGCTGCCGGGAGTGACGGTGGAGTCGACGCAGGCCAATGGGCGGCGGATCACGTACGCGCTGGACGGCACCGCGGCGGCGGGAGATCTGGTGAGTCGGCTCGCGGAAGCGGCGGCACTACGTGACATCTCAGTGCTCGAGCCCGACATCGAAGACGTCGTGGCCCGACTCTACACGCGCCAGCCCACGCCGTGACCACCCGAAGCCCGGCCAGCGTAGGGTGCGAGTATCATTGCTGGGCCTCAGCGGGTAGATTCTTTTCCCCTGACAGGCCCGTAGGGAAAACGACTTGGATCCGATGAGGGAATTACCTGACGTTGGCGTCCGGGCCTTGCGTCTAAGTGCTGGCAATTCCGGAATTTATGTTCCTAGTGCTAATGAAGCACTTCACAGCGGTGGGAGCGGCGTGATAAGTTGCTATGTACGCTACAGATGGACGATACCACCCTCCGAGAGAAGGCCCGCCAAGCGATTCAGAATGGGAAGCTACCGGCGCGGAGTCCCAACCGCATCATGGGCGGTCCCGGGTGCGGTGAGGCCTGCGCGATCTGCGGAGAAACACTCCGGCGGAATCAGATGGAGCTCGAGGCTGAGTTCAGGGTCGACGGCGAAGTACCCGAATTGCACAAATACCATCTCCACCCCAGCTGCTTCACGGCGTGGGAGTGCGAGCGCACGCGGGGCGGAGAGAGCGGACAGGAGCGACTGCCGGGCGACTCCTGATCGAGAAAATTCACGAACCCTGACACCGCAAACCGGTGTCGGCTGACGCAGAACCCTTCAGCAAAACCTCCCACCGATCTTGCGTTGGGAATCAGGTAAATCACTGACCGCCGCCTAAGGGATAGACCCCATTCCATCGAGGACGCGGCGATGAAATGCTACTTCGCACGTATGGACGCAGAAGTCCGTCGCCAGGTCATTCGATACCGGATTCAAGACGGTCGCCTACCGCGAAACCCCACGATCGAACTGGGGCACGGTCAGGGCATCGGGCAAGACTGCGACGGGTGCGGGGAGACCATCGCGACCGATCAGAGGATGACGGTCAGGATCTGCACGGACGACTGGCGAACGATTCGACTTCACGATGGCTGCTTTCCGATCTGGGACGCCGAGAGACTGAAGGCCTTGCAGCCCGGCCGAGAATCAACTCCAGTTAAGAAATAGCGGGTGCGGCAGTTGGTAGAAAGTGTCAGCGGGTAGGACCTCGGACCGTCTGCACGCTCGATGGCCTCATAGCCTCCAGATGAAGTTCGATGTTGGCGAGTGAGTTCGCGATTCGCTTCATGGTCGACAGAAGCTCGGCGGTGTCCGCGAAAGCCTTGCTCAAATTCTGGATCGCTGCTTCGGTCTCCGCGTGCATGTGTTCTCCTCCGTCGCGTGCTGGACGCAGGATAACAGACTGCCCCGCCGTCGATCTTGCGAGCGCCGTCCCGCTCTGCTAGCCTCCGCTCCGTCAATCGCGCCCACGAGGGCCCAGGGAAGGCGGTGCGAATCCGCCGCGACCGCGTCACTATAACCGGGGACGAAACCCG
>Ga0137415_10002554_pt1 | contig 18125 bp, 18 predicted proteins | sample CZODoug3_1_1_16f_FD_183082 | JGI IMG/M metagenome (GOLD analysis project Ga0137415, IMG submission 183082) | Vadose zone soil fungal communities from Angelo Coast Range Reserve, California, USA - CZODoug3_1_1_16fungal (Hybrid Assembly) | ecosystem: Environmental > Terrestrial > Soil > Vadose...
TTCTGGGAGCAGAACGGCTACCACATGCACGCGGACCCGTGGGCGGAGGAGCGCTACTCCGACCAGGAGACGCACGCTATGCAGAAGATGCGCGCGGAAGCCGCCCGCAAGCTCCGCGGTGCCTAGCCCCTGACGACGCCGGGGTCGGCGCGGAGCCCGCGCGCACGACGCGGGAGGCCCCGGCGGAGCCGTCCGCCGGGTGGGGGGGCGACCCGGCAGGACCCCGGGTCGACCGACGTGTGATACGTTCTAGCGGCAGGCGCCGGGCGACGACGGGCTCCCGGTCACGGACCGTGAGCTCCTAGCGCTCGGGTCTTCGCCCCCGGGGTTGCGGAGGCGGCGCCGATCGCGCATAGTCGACGGGCTCGCCTCCAGGGCGCCACGCGGTCCGTGGTGCTGGGGGCGGTCGGGGCAAGCGCGGTGCCGGGCGGGGCCGTCACCGTGGTCAACGGGCGGCGGGCCGTGGCACCGGTCGAACGCGAGGGGACATAGCATGGCGACGTTTGCGTTGGCAGAGAAGGCGATCCTCCTCAACCCGGCCGACGACGTGATGATCGCGAAGGTCGGCATCCCGGCGGGCACGATAATCGAGGACGGCTCGGAGCGGGTCGAGGTCCGCCAGGACATCCGGGCCGGCCACAAGATCGCGCGACGCGCGGCGAGGGTCGGCGAGCCCGTCCGTCGCTACGGCCAGATCATCGGCTTCGCGACCCAGGAGATCCGGGTGGGCGACCACGTGCACGTTCACAACCTCGCCGTCGGCGAGCTCCGGCAGCAGTACGAGATCGGGGTGGACGTGAAGCCGGTCGACTACTACCCGGCCGAACGGATGCGCTACTTCGACGGCTACAAGCGGCCCGACGGCCGCGTGGGCACGCGCAACTACGTCGCCGTCCTCTCGACCGTCAACTGCTCGGCCAGCGTCTGCCAGTTCGTACGGGAGAAGTTCAGGGACGTCTCCACCTACTACCCGAACGTCGACGGAGTCATCGCGATCACCCACAAGTCGGGGTGCGGCCAGGTGCTGAACGGCGAGGATCACTGGGCGCTCCAGCGCGTGCTGGCCGGGTACTCGAAGCACCCGAACGTCGCCGCCTACGTCCTCATCGGGCTCGGCTGCGAGGTCAACCAGGCTACCGTCCTCGTCGACAAGCAGAAGATGACGGTCACGGGCCGGCCCGACCGGCCCACCGTCATCACGATCCAGGAGTCGGGTGGCGTCCGGAAGACGGTGGAGGCAGCGGTCGGCGCGGTCGCCCGGCTCCTCCCGCAGGCCAACGACGTCCGGCGGACCCGGCAGCCGCTCTCCGAGCTGGTCCTCGCGACGAACTGCGGCGGCTCCGACGGCAACTCCGGCATCACCGCGAACCCGGCGCTCGGCTGGGCCGTGGACGAGCTGGTCCGCTACGGAGGCACCGGGGTACTCGCCGAGACCACCGAGATCTACGGCGCCGAGCAGCTGCTGATCCGGCGCGCGATCAACGAGGGCGTGGCCAAGAAGCTCCTCGACCGGTTCGAGTGGTGGCTCCAGCACCTCGCCGCCCGCGGCGGGGAGATGGACAACAATCCGGCGCCCGGCAACAAGGCGGGCGGGCTCACGACCGTGTACGAGAAGTCGCTCGGCGGCGTCACCAAGGGCGGCACCACGCCGATGATGGACGTCTTCTGCTACGGCGAGCCGATCACGACCAAGGGCTTCGTGTTCATGGACACGCCGGGTCACGACCCGGTGTCGATCACGGGGCTCGTCGCCGGCGGCGCCAACATCATCTGCTTCACCACGGGCCGCGGCTCGGTGTTCGGCTGCAAGCCGGTGCCGTCGATCAAGCTGGCGACCAACTCGCTCATGTACCGGCACATGGAAGACGACATGGACATCAACTGTGGCGTCATCCTCGAGGGCACGCCGCTCGAGACGGTCGGCCGGCAGATCTTCGAGGAAGTGGTCGCGGTCGCCTCGGGGAAGAAGAGCAAGAGCGAGCTCTCCGGCGTCGGCGAGGAGGAGTTCGCGCCCTGGATGATCGGGCCGGTGCTCTAAGTGGCGCGTCGCGCAGGCAGCTACGGGTTCGACCGACGCCGCAAGGAAGACCTGCGTAAGGCCAAGCAGGAGGCGAAGCGCCAGCGGCGCACGGATCGACAGGAGAGCGGTCAGTCAGGCCCCGAGATGGGCGAGGCGCCGGCGACCGCCCCGGCCGACCAATACACCTGGTTCTCTCCCGGACGCAACCGGATCGTGACGACGCCGACGGCGGAGGCGCCCGTGACTCCGGGCGTGAACGACTGGACGCTGATCGGCCAACCCGAGACTCGAAGGGACTAGACCGGTCGTCGCGCGGAGCGGCGCCGGCCGCCCGCCTACCAGTTTCGCAGCGAGCGAACCCGCACGCGCACCGGCTCGAGGCGGAAGAGCAGGAACACCCAGCCGAACGGCACGATGAGCGCCACGGCGGCCCAGAAGAGGTTGCCGGAGCCGGTCAGCGACTGGCGCAGGTTCAGGTCTTGCCGCCACATCTTCCTCATGATCTGCATTGCGTGTCTCACGGTAGCTCCTCCTCTGGTTTGGGTGTACTGCTGCCCAGTGGATAGAGCAAAGACGGTGCCGAATGGCTAACATGCTGTCATACAAGGACTTTTGGCGCCTGATCTCATGGTCAGCGCCGTTCTGGCATGCGTCGGCTGGCCCCCGGATGCCAGCGTGGCGCCCGGCGCGCCCGAGCGGCCGCGGGAGCGGACAGGACTGGGTGACGGTGACGACGAGACCGGCGGCAGCGAGGATGTTGCCGACGCGAACGCACTCGGGCTCCGGCGCGATCTTGACCACGGCCTTGCCCGTGTTGTGGACCTGCCAGGCGATCTGCCAGCCGTCCTCCTCGGAGCACGCGATCGCCTTCATGAGCTGTCGGACGACCTCCTCGAAGGTGTGACAGTCGCAGTTGTGAAGGATGGTCATCCACGGCGGGGCCTGCGCCGTCTCGACGACCTCGGACGCCCCGGGCTGGGTCCGGGTGATAGCTGCGTTGGCCATCCTGGTCATTCTGCCCGGGCCAGTTCGGCCGCCGCAAGGAGTAATGTCGCCGCGCCGCACTCGATGTCGTCCATGGGCGTGAATTCCTCCTCGCAGTGGCTCCGCCCGCCCCGCGACGGCACGAAGATCATCCCGGCCGGGCCGAGCGTCGCCATGTACTGGGCGTCGTGCCCCGCGCCCGACCGCAGCCGCCGGTGGCGTGCCCCGGCGGCCCGGGCGGCGCGCTCGATCGTGTCGACGACGAGCGGGTCGAACGGTGTATACGGTACGCGCCAGTAGTGCTCGAGCTCCCATCGGACGCCCTCCCGTTCGCACGCCTGCCGCACCACGCGCTCGAGCATCGGGAGCGCGCGGTCGAGGGCGGCGTCGGAGGGATCGCGGACGTCCACGGAGAGTGTGACCGTGCCCGGGATCGCGTTGACGATGTTCGGGGCGACGCTGAGCTGGCCGACGGTGGCGACCATGTCGCCGCCGACGATGTCCCTCGCCAGCCGGCGCACGCCGGCTACGACGTCGGCCGCCGCCACGAGCGCGTCGTGGCGCGTCCGCATCGGCGTGGGGCCCGCGTGGTCCTGGGTGCCGCGGATCGTGACCCGCGACCACGAGATTGCCACGATGCCTTCCACGACGCCGACCGAGTAGCCCCCCTCCTCGAGGAGCGGGCCCTGCTCGATGTGCAGCTCGAGGTAGGCCCGCATCGGCCGCGCCGCGCACGGCTCGGGCCCGAGATACCCGATCCGCTCGAGCTCGTCGACGAGCCGGACACCGTCCTTGTCCCGGGCGTTGTAGGCGTCCTCGAGCGGGATGCGGCCGGCCAGGACCCCGCTGGCGAGCTCGGCCGGTTGGAAGCGCGCGCCCTCCTCGTTCGTGAAGACGACGAGCGTGATCGGGTGCCGGGTGCGGACCCCGTGATCGTCGAGGGCGCGGATCGCCTCGAGTGCGCAGAGGACGCCGAGCTGACCGTCGTACCGGCCGCCCGTCGGCACAGAATCGAGATGGGAGCCCACCATCACGGGCGGGAGCGGCTCGGTGCCCGGTCGCTCGCCGAAGATGTTCCCCATGCGGTCCACCCGCACGGCGAGGCCGGTCGCGCGCATCCACGCCACCACGCGGTCCCGCGCGCGGCGGTCGTCGTCGGACAGTGCGAGCCGGGTGAGGCCCCCCCTCGGGGTCTCGCCGATGCGGGAGAGCTCCTCCAGGGTCAGCTCGAGTCGCCGCCGATCGACCTTCATGCCGGTTCTCCTCCGGGCGCGCGGCCGGGACAGCCCCGTATTGTACGGCACGGACGCGCCCGGGTTGAGCGCTCACCGGCGCCAGGCGGGAGCGTCGAGGACGCGTGCTAGACTGGCCGCATGACCGACCACGACACGCATGCGGAGCACACCCTCTCGCCGACCACGATCCGCTACTGTCCCCTCTGCGGCGCGCCGCTCGGGCGCGAGCGCTTGGCCACCGATCACCGCGAGCAGGCGGTGTGCACGGGCTGCCGGTTCGTCTTCTACCTGAGCCCGAAGCTGGTCGCGGCCACGGTCCCGATGGACGACGGGCGGGTGCTGCTGACGCGACGGGCGATCAGCCCCGCGAAGGGCAAGTGGACCTACCCGGGCGGGTTCGTGGACTTCGGCGAACGGACGGTTGACGCGGCGATTCGCGAGACGCTCGAGGAGACGGGGCTCCAGGTCCGCCTCACCGGCCTCCTCGGGGTCTACTCGTACGCGAACTCGCCGGTCATCGTCGTGTACCGCGCCGCCGTCACGGCGGGCACGCTGGCGACGTGCGCGGAGAACGACGCCGTAGAGTGGGTCCCGCCCGCCGAGATTCCGTGGGCGGACTTGGCCTTCCCCTCGACGCGGGACGCGCTCAGTGAGCTTCTCGCGGGGCCGGGCCCGGGCGCGGGGGCGGCGGATGGGGCGGCGCCGGCGCGCCACTCTTCTGCATCGCCCGCTCGAGGAACTTCGCGAGGCTCGGGATGACAAAGCGCTCGTGACGGCCCTCGGCCACCTTCTCCTTCTCATCCCACGCCTCGACCGCGAAGAGGTAGCGGCGGCCATCGGTCTCGAGCAGCGTGGCCCGGGCGCGGACCGTCATGCCGACCGGCGTCGGGGCGAGGTGCTTCATCTCGACCATCGTGCCCACGGTCGAGGCGCCCGACGGCAGGTGGGGATGGATCAGCGCGCCGGCGGCCTGCTCGAGCAGACCGATGAGGAAGGGCGTCGCCAAGACCGTGACGCCGGAATTGCCGAGGACGTCGGCGGTGCGGTCGGAGGTGACGGTGAGGGCGACCTCCGCGGTGGCGCCGGGCCGGATCTCCATCCCGCGCCTCAGCCCATCAGGAGCGCGCCGGGCGTCTCCCGGCCCATCATCCGGATCTGCTCCTTCGAGATCCCCTCGGCCAGGAGCGCGCCAACGAACGCCTTGTAGCCGTCGGGCGGCGTGGGATTACCGGTCTGGCCGAGGTCGGTGGCGAGGACGAAGTGGTCGGCGCCGACCGCCTTGATCCGCTCGGCGGTTTCCTTCGGCGCCACCTGCCGCCAGTGGCGCATCCAGGCGAGGTGCGCCGAAGGCCCCATGAGCGGCCCCATCGCGCAGAGCTCCATCTTGACGCCGATCGCCGCGGCCTGCCGCATCTGCTCGAGCGTCATGTTCACGACTTCGAACTGGGCGTGGGTGATGAGCACGCGCTCGCAGCCGGCGTCGCGCGCCGCCTCCGCGATGGCGAGGGCCTCGGTGGCCGAGGAATGGCCCGTGCAGACCACGACCCTCTGCTGGGCGCAGATCTTCAGGACCTCGCGCACGGCCGGCAGCACCGCGCCGTCCCCGCCGACGACCTTGATCCCCTCCGGCGCGTCCTTGAAGTGCTTCACGTGATGGTCGGCGTCGAAGGTGGGGAACCATACGACGCGACCGAACCCACCCTGCATCCGCCACATCCACTGGACCGCCTCGGGGTTGATTCCGCCCACGGCCGCGTTGAGCACGATCCCGCCGAACACCTTCACGCCCGGGACGTGCTTGCGCACGAGCCACGCGCGGTCTGCGGTGAGGGCGACGTGATTCTTGAGCACGAGCGCCTCAAGGCTGTCGTCGCGGGCGAGCGTCACGGCCTCGTCGTCGTCGATCGACCGGCCGAAGACGTCGGGCGCGCAGTGGACGTGGAAGTCGATGAGCCCCTCGACGGGGCTGACCGCGGGCGGCGGCGGCGGGAACACCCGGCCCTGGGCGAGGGCGACCCCGCGCAGCGTTCCGAGCGCGGCCAGCCCGGCCGCGCCGCCCGCAGCCAGCGTGATGAACTCGCGCCGCGTGGCGCCGGCAGTGCCCGCCGAAGCGCGGTCGTCGCCGCAGCAACTCGTGAAGCGCCAGCGGAAGAGGCCAGACGGCGTCATCAGCTTCTCCTCGGCGCGGGTCTCAAGAGTGTTCGGTCCCGCCGGACCCGCGGGTCAGCGTCGCTCCAAGCGCGACCGCTGTCAAGCGCGCCCGTGCTGCGTGCCCTGGCTGCGCCGCGCCGATCAATTTCCAGCGAGCCTGCGGCAGACGTGCGGCGAGGACCGAGGGGCTCGACGCTCGTGTGCGGCGGTGCGTATCGCCTCGCCCGCACACCAGTCGAGCGGAACGCGGTGACGAGGAACGCGCCTGCCGCCGCGGCCGTTCAGGCGGCGCGACGCGTCGGATCGGGCTCGCGCACGAAGCAGCCGGCGATCAGGGCGGCGGCCTGGACGCCGGCGGCGACGAGGAAGGCAGCGGGAAAGCTGCCGGTCACGTCGACGACACGGCCGAGGATGACGGGGAGGAACATGCCGCCCGCGAAGCAGGAGGCGTTGAGGACGCCCATCGCGGTCCCCGCGAGCTCCCGCGGGAACATCGCCGTCACCATGACGTACGGTGTGACCATGCCGCCCGCGACGAGCCCCGTCGCAGCCGCGACCGCCGCCGCGCCGGCGAAGGCGAGCCCGGGCCCGACCAGGGCGAAGGCGGCGCACGCCGCGACGTTGGCGACCTCGCTCGCGAGGTACACGGCCTTCGGCCGGCCGAGTCGGTCGCTCACGTAGCCGGCGAGCGGCCAGGACACGATGGTGCCGGCGGTGATGAGGCTGGTGAGGAGCCCCGCCTCCGCCGCCGACACGCGGAGGCGCTCGACGAAGAACGCGGGCAGGAAGGTCACCATGCTGAAGTAGGCGCCGTACGCCAGCAGTACGGTCAGGTTGTACGGCCAGATCGCGGGCGTCGCGAGCACGCGGCCGAGGGCGCCTGCGGTCGGCCCCGGAGCGCCGCCGCGCTCGGAATGGCGCGCGCGCACGAAGAACGCGATGAGGGGCAGCAGGGCCAGCACCGGAACGGCCGTGGCGCCGTAGGCCAGGCGCCAGCCCCACCGGTCGGCGAGCCACGGCACCCCCACCAGGGCGAGTGTCCCGCCGACTCCGCCGCCGGCCGAGAACACGCCGGTCGCGCGGCCGCGCTCTTCCGGCGGGAACCACTCGGTGATCAGGCGCATCCCGGGGACCCAGATCGCGGCGGCGCCGGCACCGATGAGCGCGCGCGCGCCGACGCTCTCCGGGTATGTCCGGCTCGCCGCGAAGAGCACCGTGCCGAGGCCGAGGAGGCTCAGGAAGACGAGCATGACCCGACGCGCCCCCCACCGGTCGGTGAGGACTCCGACCGGCACCTGGAAGAGCGTGTACGTCCAGAAGTACGCGGTCTGGATCGTGCCGGCGGTCGTGTAGGTGATGCCGAGATCGGCGACGAACGTGGGAATCAACGGCGAGAACGCGAGCCGGTGTACGTGAACCTCGACGAACGCGAGCGTGCACACGGCGAGGATGACCCACCGGTAGGACCGTGGCATGCGCGGGCGTTGTAGCACGCCGGGCGCGTCGGTGCAATCGCGTGGGGGATCCCGCTCTCGTGTCCGGCCGAGCGAGACTTCCGTTACCGACGCGGGAGACCGGCGGACCCGCCGAGCCAGCTCAACCGCCCGCCGAGCCGTCCTGCCGCGCCGGCCGGTGCCCCCGACGGCAAGGCGAGCCGGGTAGCCTGGCGATGCCGGCCGAGGCAGTGGCTGGCCGAGTGTCAGCGCTTCGACACCCGAACAGACAGGCCGTTGAAGGAACGCTAGCCAGTGTTCCCGAAGTGGTCGAAATATCTGGGTGTTATGGGCAAGCTCGATTATGGCACGACGGCTGCTACGTAAGACCGAAACCCTAGGGAGGCTTGAAGCAATGCTCGAACTCGGCGGGACCGTCCTTGGGCTGATCGTTGCCATGGTGCTCATCGTCAGACTCTTTAGCAGCGTGTTTCAGTTGCTCGATTAGCGACCTCCCCGGATCCCCGACCCGACCTCGCTACTGCCCGGCTCGGGTTCCCGGAAGGGTCTGGCTTCCGTACCGGCCCGACCCGCCAGCGCCCGCGGAGTTTGAACACGCGGCGCGTGAGTTGTCCGGGGTCTCCCCATCGTGCGCCGTGTCGAATCGCTCCGTCCGGCCCGCGGCCACGGGGACAAAGACACCGTCCCCGTGGCCCCGAACACCGGATGGACTGCGCCGCGCCTACCTAACGGTCATCACCGTCGCGCCCGGCGGAGGCGGGAACGGCGGGGTCGACGGGCACACGGAACCCGCTCAGGACCCACGCCCGCTGGCTCGGCGCAAAGCGCGGCGCCAGCAGGCCGTCATTGATTTCCCGAGTCACGGCGAATCGGTCGAACGCCGTTGGCGGCAGGAACAGGCGCGTGTTGTCCGGGAACCCGTCCGACGGGGTATCAATGTCTCCTTCCACCGCGGAGATGACGCCGTCGCCGTCCGAGTCGACGCGGGCGACCTCGGCGGCATAGGCGTCGAACAGCCGTCGCTGAAGGCTTGTCACGTGCGGCTCAAACGAAGCCCACCGCGTGTAGACGTCGAGGTAGACTTCGTTGGCGAGGCCGCTGGGAATGTTGCGGAAGCGAAATTCGCGCTGCGCATTGACGTCCCCGTCAAACTTGTCGGGGTCGCGTGGAAGACTGGGATTATCGCCGAACACTCTGGGGTCGTTCTGGATACCCGCCGGCCCCGAGCCGGGAACGATCGACTGCAGCCCGCCGATCTCGCCGTCCTGGAAGGTGTCGGGCGCCTGGTTGAACCGGTCCGAGAATCCACCGGTGAACGGCAGTTCGTACAGCGGATGGACCCAGTTTGTCCCCAGATAGTTGAACTCCCAGTAGGAGTGGGCGTCGCTTTGTTGCATGGCATTGTAGGTCCCCATGCTCACCTGAAGCGGAACGACATTCGTTTGTCTGTCGGGGAAGTGGTCGGTCGCGCTGGGGAAGTGGGGGGCCTTGCCATCAAGGGTGAAGAGACGTCCCGGCACATTGTTGCCGGTTCCCATTCTCTTGAGAAGCTCGGCGTCCTGTCGGGTAATCGTTCCGAATTGCGCATGACCGTCACCGCGCGGAGGAGCGACGGCGGGAACCGTGAGGTCGTGGATCATCCACCCCTCATACCAGCCGCTCTCGTTGTTGATGACGAACAACGGAGAGATGTCGGTGAAGACGTCGTTGAAGGCCCGCGGATCGTTGGGATCGGTGGGAAGCCCCGGCTTGGGCTCTAGCACAACGCGCACGGCGCCCACGGTGGGGAGCCCGCAGTTCGCCCCGGTGACGGTCAGCTGCGCATGGTCATTCACGCCGGGGAATATCGTCGTAAAGACGTTGGGTTCGAAGCCGGTCGTGTCCAGCAGGTAGTACTGGAACAATTGGCTCGCCCCGTCGGCTTCGGCGAACGCCTGGAGTGGTAGATAGGTATGCGGGCGGTCGGCCAGCTGGATGAGCCGATCCTTCAGGTCCGGGGGGAGCTGGACGATGTCTCCCCGGCCGGCGATCGCGGCACGATCCGCCGCCGCGTTCGGATTCGGATGGCACGGCGGCGGAGGTTGTTCCGCGTAGCCGCCGCGTGGTCGGCCTTTGGTCGTGATGTGGCGGTCTCCCCTCTCTGTTCACCCTTCGGAGCTGATTGATTACAGATTGGTTACGGATCTGTTAAACCCGCGTCTGCCTTTCTCCGCCTGCCGCGCCCGGACGTATCCGGTCACGGACGTCCCACGAGCGCGTCGCGGTCTCTCTCCCTGAAGACCTTCGGGTTTGGCTCCGGCCTGTCGCCGCTCGCTCCCCCTCTGTCGTGTATTCGCGTGGCCGCCCAACTCGGTTCAGAATCCCTCGGGGCGGGTTCAGCGACTAAAGGGTCGGCATGCCCGAACCAGATTTCGCCTGGCTACGAATTAATAACGACGAGAATGCGGGCGCCCAGCGCCTGCTGCCGCGCATTGCGGCGGGAGACCGGGAGGCGTTCCACGCCTTCTACACGCTCTATGGGGCCCGGGTGATGGCCCTCGTACGCAGACGAGGTGCGGCGCCGCAGCTTGCCGAGGAGCTGGTCCAGGACGTGTTCGTGGCGGCGTGGCAGGGCGCGGACGGGTACCGGCCCGAGCTGGGCGAGCCAGAACGGTGGCTGCTCGGCATCGCACGCCACAAGCTCCTCGACCATTGGCGACGCATGCACCGGATCGTGGCGGCGGTCGGTCTGCCCCTTGATCCTGTCTTGCCGGACGGCGCGGCGCCGGATACGAACCTCAGGCTGAGTCTCGGCCAGGCGGTCGCCCGCCTGACGGCGGATCAGCGCCGGGTCATCGATCTGATCTACGGCAGTGGCCTGACCTTCGCCGAGGCGGCGCACGCGCTCGAGGTGCCGGCCGGAACCGTCAAGTCGCGGGTGAACGCGGCGCTCGGCAAGATGCGGGACTTCCTCACCGGGTCGCCGACACCATGACGCATCCGCCACGCGAGAGGCTTCGAGCGTACGCCGCGGGGGAAGTCGAGCTGACCAAGCGGCTCCTCGTCGAGGCGCACCTCCAGCTCTGCGCCGAATGCCCGCGCCGCGTGGCGGAGTATCGGGAAGGGGCTCCGGGGCTCCCCGCTGCCACCGTCAGCGACGAGACCAGGCTTCCGTCGTTCGACCGGGTGTGGGCGGCGGTGGAGCAGGCCGTCCCAAGGGATGCCTCCCCCGCGGCAGCGGTCCTGCCTCCGAGCCTCCTCGGCGCGCTTCCGGATCCGGCCGGCTGGCGGTGGACGGTGGTACGGTCCGATGGGGTGCGCTTTGCGCTTCTGGTCCGGGACGCCGAGACGGCGAGCGCGCTCTACGTCTGCTATATCCCGCCGCGCAGCCGCTTTCCACGGCATCGACACCTTGGGCTGGAGGAGAACGTCGTTCTCGCGGGCAGCTACCAGAGCGGCGACGTCCGCGTCGAAGCGGGGGACTGGGTGATCGGAGCCCCGGATACCGAGCACACGCCCACGACACGCCCAGACCAAGACTGTTGGTGTCTGTCTCGCCTTGAGGCGCCGGGCATGCGTTTGTCCGGGTGGCGGGGGTGGCTCTGGCACCTCCTCCCACACTGAATCCTCGGACCCCGCGACTTCTTGAGCGGAGAAGAGCCGTCGCGGGCGTTCGTGTCCCAAAAATCAAGAGGGGGTCGACCCCTCGGCGACGTCCATGCCCTTCGAGAGAGCGGACGAGGAATCCCAGGATCCGCTCCCTCACGCGAGGGTCGTCGTTCGTACGGAGCTACACTGCAGGTCCGCTCGATCGGTGCTGAATGGCCGACCCCATGATGGGTGGGGTCAGCTTCAGCCGGTCGGACACGTCGATGTCGGACGACCGTATGACGGCGGGCAGGACGGGGCGTCCCGGCGCGGCGGGCCTGGGCTCCCGCGTCCGCACCCCTTTTCGCCTTTACCCCCGGACGCCCCGAGGAGGTGTGCTACCGCGGGACGACCTGCAGCCAGCCTTCCGGGCACGCCCCAACGTACGGGTAGTAGACTCTAGCGCTCTGGCAGTAGTACCAATACGACGGCGCCGGCTGGATGTACACCGGGGGCGGCTCGACGTAGACAGGCGGCGGGACGTAGGCATACGGGCCATACGCCCAGAACGGCGCTCCGAAGAACACTCGGGGGCCGACGAAGAACCGTTCGTGTCCTCGGAAGTGCTCGTGCCCTCGAAAATGCTCGTGTCCTCGGAAGTGCTCGAAGTGCCCGCCGCCTCCCCCGTGCCCCCCGCCGTGATCCCCGCGCGCGGCGACGAGTTCCGCGCTCCCGCCGAGCACCGTCACAACGACCGCAATTGCGATGCCGAGCTTCGTCAGCATGACCCTTCGCCTCCTGCGCCGTTCATTGTCCCCCCCCTGGACGCGAGCCGCCAGTCCTCTTGGGCGGGCCTTCCTGTCGGACTGGCGCGATGCGTCACCGAGAGTTCGACCCGCGGACGATCGGTCGCGCCTTCGGACCCTCCGGTGGATGACCTAGCCATTTTCCCGGCTCGGTCCCTAGCCAATCGGCCGATTCCCTCGGGCGCGGACATGCGGCACCCTGAATCCAGCAGTCAACAGCCTTGGGGGGAAGCGAATGAATGACCTGGCGCTCTCGCTCTCGAATACGCTCGCCGATGCCGTCGCGCGGGCCGGACGCGCGGTCGTGGCCGTCAACGCTCGGCGACGAGGCTCTTCGACGGGGGTCCACTGGCGTCCTGGCGTCGTCGTGACCGCCGATCACACGGTGAGGATGGACGATGAGATCACCATCACTCGGCCGGATGGGCGCCCCGTGCCGGCGACGCTGGCTGGTCGCGATCCTGGGACCGACCTCGCCGTGCTCACCGTGGCGGACGCCGAGCCGCCAGTTGCCGAGCTGGGGGACGCCGACTCGCTCAAGGTCGGCCATCCCGTATTGGCGCTCGGCGCCGGACCCACCGCGAGCTGGGGTGTCGTGAGCGCGGTCAGCGGCCGGTGGCACACCTGGCGCGGCGGCGAGATTGATCGGCTCCTGCGGTTGGACCTCGTCTTGTATCCGGGCTTCTCGGGCGGTCCGCTCGTGGACCTCGACGGTCGGATCGTCGGGATCAACACCTCCGGACTGTCACGACACACGCCGGTCGCCATCCCCGTCGCGACGGTCAGTCGCGTCAGCGATGAGCTCCTCACGCGCGGCCACGTCGCCCGCGGCTACCTCGGCCTGGCGCTGCATCCGGTTCGACTGCCGGAGACGCTCGCGCACACGCTCGGCCTCGCGAGCCGAACGGGACTGATCGTCGTCAACGTCGAGGCCGGTGGCCCTTCCAGCACGGCCGGCCTGCTCATTGGAGACGTGCTGGTGACGCTCGATGGCGCTCCGGTGGGGGAGACGGATGACGTACAGGCCGTCCTCGGCTCGCAGCGTGTTGGATCGATCGTGCGCGCCCAGATCATCCGCGCCGGGGCGTCGGCCCAGGTCGAGATCACGGTGGGCGACCGGCCTCAGGGGCGGAGGTGACCTGTTGGAGTGGCCCGTCGGCGCCGCCGGCTTGCCCCTCGCCGATACCCTCGCGGAGCTGGCTGAGCGGATTCGTCAGATCACGGTGCGGGTCCACGGCCGGAGCTCGGGATCCGGCTCTGGAGTCATCTGGCGCCCCGACGGCCACATTGTCACCAATGCCCACGTCGCCCATCGTTTCGCCACCGTCGTGCTTCCCGATGAGCGCGCGTTCCAGGCGGAGGTCAGTGGGTGGGACCCGGAGCGCGACGTCGCCCTGATCAAGGTCGACGCGGGACTCCTCCCCGCAGCGGCGATCGGCGACTCCGCGAGCTTGCGGCCAGGCGACTTGGTCTTCGCCAGCGGCCACCCATTCGGGGGAGCGAGGGCGTTGACCGCGGGCATCGTTCATGCGGTCGGGAGACGCGGCGGGTCGAGAGGCTCGCGCTGGGTGGAGGCTGACGTGCGCGTCGAGCCGGGCAATTCCGGCGGGCCCCTGGTTGACGCCTGCGGCCGCGTCGTCGGAGTCACCGCCATGGTCGCAGGCGATCTGGCCCTCGCGGTCCCCAGCGACGTTGTCGAACGGTTTCTTGGTGGCGCGTATACTGGCGCACGGCTTGGCGTCACCGTTTGCCCCGTCCTGGGGCCGCGCGGAGACCCACCGAACGTCGGATTCGTGATCCTCGAGGTCGCGCCCGGGAGCCCCGCCGCCGAGGCCGGTCTGGTGATGGGAGACGTGTTGATCGCGGCCGACGACGAGGTGTTCCGTCGACCAGACGACCTGCTGCGAGCGGTCGAAACCACGAGCCGCGCGAACGGCCTACGTCTTGAATTCACCCGCGGAGGCGCGCGCCGGATCCGCACCGTCCTCCTTGGTGGAGGTCGTCTCCAAGCGACCCTCCCGTGATCAACGTCCTCGTGGCCGCTGAATCCGCGATTGCGCGTACGGGCCTCGAAGGGCTCATTGGGGCGCACGACTCGCTGCGCGTGATCCAGACGGACGCGAGCCTCCCCCTGTGGCGTCGCGTGGAGGATGGTCGGGCGGAGGTGCTGGTGGTCGACCTCGACCGTCAGGCGGTGTCCCGAACCCTCCGCGAGCTGGCCCGCCTGCCGCGTCCGCCCGCGACCATTTTCCTCACGGATGACCTGCGCGCCCTGCGGACATCCGAGGCCCGGCGCGCCGGGGTTCGGGCCGTGTTGCCGCGCGGCGCAACAGCATCGGAACTCGTCGCGGCGATTGAGGCGGTGGCAGCTGGCTTGATCGTATTGCACCCCGAGGGGGTCGAAGCCCTATTATCGCCGTCGCCCCTTCCCTCGGCGGCTGACGCCACCGGGGAGACCTTGACCGTGCGGGAGGCCGAAGTGCTGAATATTATCGCCGAAGGACTCGGGAACAAGGAGATCGCCGCCCGCCTTGGCATCTCAGAGCACACGGTGAAGTTTCACATCGCGGCAATCTTCACGAAGCTGAACGCGGGCAGCCGGACCGAAGCGGTCGCCATCGGAGTCCGCCGCGGCTTGATCATGATCTAATTGAAAATCGCACCGGCGAAATTGCCTTCGAATCCGCTATGACACGGCGAAGGTGAGGTCGCATCCCGCGCCGGAAATGGCGCAAGGAGATCTGACATGAAAAGCACATCACTCCTCGTCGCGGTCCCGGCGGCCGCCGCTCTGGCGCTCATGCTTTCAGCTCCCGCCTCGGCAGGCGCGGAGAGCGCCGAGAAGCAAGTGACTCGTCTCTGGTATGAAGCATTCACGCGGCATGATGCGGCACTGCTGGGCAGCATCCTGGGTGAAAACTGGATCGACATTCCTTCGCCCCCCGAACAGCAGAAGGGGCCCGAGGTTGGCAAAAGGCTCCTGGTCCAGCTCACCACCAGCTTTCCCGACTTCAAGGTCGTCGTGGAGGACGTGATCCAGGAAGGCAACAAGGTCGTTGTCCGTTCCCACATCACCGCCACGCAGAAGGGCGCATTCCTGGGTTTTCCTGCGAGCGGCCGGAGCATCAGCATCCAGGCTGTCGACATCCACGAGGTGCAGGACGGCAGGATCGCGAGAACCTGGCACACGGAGGATTGGATGACAGGCCTTCGTCAGCTCGACTTGATTCGCCCCCAATAGAGATTCAGAGGAGGGCTTCATGGACCGCACGCTCCGCCTGTACGCCTCGCCATTGTCGGCGGCCTGCTTCTGCGGCAGTACGGCTTCCAGTCGCTGGGGCAGGAAGGCACGCAGGAAGCGACCCGCGAATCGGCCGTGGGCAAGGGGTTGCACGGGCTGCTGGCGGAGATTCCGCACCGATCCAAGAACATCAACATTTGCGCGCCGGGCTTTCACACCTTCTCCAAGTTCGTAAAACTCCCGCCGGTCGATACCTCCAAGGTCACCCAGATCATCCAATATGAAGCCCAACAGAACGTCCCGTTCCCACTCGAGGAAGTGGTGTGGGACTACCAGATCCTCGGAGCGACCGCCACCGGTGAATTGGAAGTTCTCCTGGTCGCCATCAAGTCGGAGATTGTGGAAGGGCTGTTCAAAACGGCCGAAAGCGCGGGCCTGCGCTTGCAGTTGGTGGATGTGTCGCCCGCCGCGCTCTGCAACGCCTTTCGCTATAATTACGGCGACCTGGAAGGCTGCACCATGCTGCTGGATATCGGGGCCAAGACCAGCAACTTGCTGTTCTTTGAAAAAGGGAGCGTCTATTCGCGCGGGATCAACATCGGCGCGAATTCCATTACCCAGGATTTCTCCAAGGAAGCGCGGCTTTCATACACGGAGGCGGAGCGACTGAAGATCGAGGAAGGCTTCGTCAGCCTCGGGGGCGCGTATGAGGAGCCGGAAAGTCCAACCCAGGCCGCGATTTCAAAAATCGCCCGCCAGGTGATGACGCGACTGCACATCCAGGTGAACCAGACCGTCCAGTTTTATCGCGGGCAGCAGGGCGGGTCAGCGCCGCAACGCTTGTTTCTTTCCGGGGGCGCGGCCATCATGCCTTATACGGCCCTGTTTTTTGCGGAGAAGTTGAACCTGACCGAAGTGCAATACTTCAACCCGCTGCGAAATCTGCAAATTGACCCCGCGCTGAATCGCGAAGAGCTGGCCAAGGTCGCGCATTCCCTCGGCGAAGTTGTCGGGCTGGGACTTCGCAACCTGGCCCATTGCCCGGTCGAGTTGAACCTGATGCCGAAGAGCTCCATTAAGCGGCGCGAGTTCAATCAGAAGAAACCCTACCTGGTCGCGTCGGTGCTCGGGCTGATCCTCCAGCTCTTTGCTATCGGCTTGTTTTACCAAAAGGTCGCCGCCGAAAAGAACAAAGCGCTGGACGAACTGACCAACCGAGTGGCCCCCTTGCAGCACAACGACCAGGCGCTGCGCGACGCGATGCGGGAGGTGAAAGGCGCCGAGCTCCAACTCGAACAGTTCACCACTTGGATGGAAGACCGCTTTTACTGGGCGAGAATGCTGGTGCAATTGCGCGAAGCTTTTATGGCCGTAGAGGAAAAGAAAGAGGCTGAGTTAACTGCTAAAACCGGCGTGTGGATCGAAAAGATGGTGGCCATGACCCCCTCCGGGCCGCTGTTGACAGCTACCGGCCTTAACCCTGATATCATTGGTCCCGTCGGCAATCCCGCCGGCGCCCCGGGACGGAATCCTCCCTTGGGCCGAGTGGCGAAGGCGGGGGCGACCAAGTCCTCCACGAATGAAATTACAGGCTTGAATCTGACCTGCCGCGCAATGAACTTGAGCAGCCTCGGCCCGGCGGTCAATGGCAATATCGCCTTCGCGGTCCGGGAGGAGTTGGCCCGGCGCGTGGATTTCTTTGACTCCACGAATACCGCCCTCCCCGGCGCGGCGGTTGTGGACGCGAACGAACTGACTTTTAGCTTTGAAGTCACCGTGAAATTCAAGCGCGCCTTCAAATTCTGAGATGCTCTGGATCAAGCGAAATTTATTCCTGGCACTGGGCGGCTTGGTGGCGCTTGGGGCGCTCGGCTTTGGCGGCTTCTACTTGTGGACCAACGTGAGCGAAAATAAGAAGGTGGAGGCCCAACTCGAGGAGAAGAAGGCCGGATTGCAGAAGTTGTACAATGCCGTCCCCTTTCCCAGCACCAACAACATCGCCATTGCCCGGGACGATCTCAAGCGAGTGCAGGCCGCCGTCCGCAAGACCAAGGAGTACTTCACGCCCCTGCCCTACGAAAAAGTGACCGGCCAGGCCTTCAAGACGCTGCTCGATACCACCCTTTACGAACTCCGCGATAAGGCCCAGCAAACCAGCGTCCTGCTGCCGAGCAAAACCTATGCGTTTTCCTTTTCCGCCCAAAAGGACAAATTCAATTTCGCCGACGGAAGTTTTCCCGCGCTCTCGGAGCAACTGGCCGAGGTTCGAGCCATTTGCACGATTTTGTTCGAGGCCAAAATCAATCGGCTCATCAATGTGCGACGCACCCGCGTCACGACCGATGATCCGCCCGGTTCGAGCGATTATTTGGAATTAAGAGCGGATCCCAACGACCTGACCGGCACCCTCGCCAGCCCGTACCAGATCGAGTTTCGGTCTTTCAGTCCCGAACTGGCGTCGGTGCTCGAGAGCTTTTACAAATCCACCAATGGTTTCCTGGTCAAGGCCATTCAGGTTGAACCGGAGACGGAACCCGGCGGTGTCGGCGGGCCGGGACCAACGGGGGCCGCTCCGAGCGCGCCGGCCAGCGTAACGCAGCCACCGCCTCAGCCAAGGGTTCCGCCGCCCGGGGTTCCGATACCCCGCATGCCGCCGGCCGGAGCGCC
>Ga0137415_10002556_pt1 | contig 18119 bp, 17 predicted proteins | sample CZODoug3_1_1_16f_FD_183082 | JGI IMG/M metagenome (GOLD analysis project Ga0137415, IMG submission 183082) | Vadose zone soil fungal communities from Angelo Coast Range Reserve, California, USA - CZODoug3_1_1_16fungal (Hybrid Assembly) | ecosystem: Environmental > Terrestrial > Soil > Vadose...
GGGGCGCAGAATCCCTCGACATGGGTGCGGGACACCGTTTCCTATGTTCTCAACTACCGGTACAACGAGAACAAAGTGACGATTCTCACGACCAATTATCTCGACGAACGCGAAGAACGAAGAGATGCGAAAGTGGCAATTTCCGATACACTGTCGGAGCGTATCGACATTCGAATGCGGTCCAGGCTATTCGAAATGTGTAAGACAATTAAAATGGACGGAAAAGATTTTCGAAGGGAAATCAAGCACGCCGATCATCATTTTTGAGAGACTCCCTATTCCTCGTCATCGTCGTCTTCGTCACCTTCGTCAACCACCTGAATGAAGAACTGGGTTTCGCAGTCTTCGCAAACAAATTGTTCATCGTCGCCCGCGTCAAGCTTGCCTGCGCAGAGAGGACAAAAAGAGATTTCGGTGCTCATGCGTCCTAAATACTAGAATGAATTTTTAAAGTCAAAGAGGTTTTTCGGAGTTCGTAGCATGAAACCAAACGGAATTGAAGAGCAATACGTCATCGATGATTTCACCAGCAAGGATACCTGGCGGATTTTCCGCATCATGTCGGAATTCGTTGAAGGCTTCGAAATGCTCGGCAAGATTCCTCCGGCCGTCGCGATGTTCGGCTCCGCCCGGGTGTTGCCCGGAAGCGTCGCTTACGAAAAAGCGGAGGCGATTGCTCAGTTGCTCGGGGCCAGTGGATATTCCGTCATTACCGGAGGAGGTCCAGGCGTGATGGAGGCGGCAAACAAGGGCGCCGCCGAGGCCGGCGCGGTTTCGATAGGGTTGAACATCGAGTTGCCGCTGGAACAGAAACCGAACATCTACGCGAACAAGCTTCTCAACTTCCGATATTTCTTCGTACGGAAAGTCATGTTTGTGAAGTACTCTATCGCATTCGTGATTCTGCCTGGCGGATTCGGAACGCTCGATGAACTTTTCGAGGCGATCACTCTGATTCAGACGCGCAAAATCAAACCGTTTCCTGTGATTCTTGTCGGACGCGACTACTGGAAGGGCTTGCTGGATTGGATCGGCGACACGTTGCTCCGTGAGAAGATGATTGCGGTCGAAGACCTCGATATTCTGAAGACGGTGGATACGCCCGAGGAAGTTCTTCATTGGGTCCAGGACTACAGGACGCGAGAAGGTGCGCATAGTGCTTCAACCATCCCATAGACCCTGGTCAAAAGTCTCCGCGTTCCTCCTTTCCTTCATTGCCGCCGGGCTCCTTTTCACGACTGCAGCGCAAGGGCCCATCACCGGTGTCGATTCCATTCGCATGGACGAACTCCGGGATAAAGTAACGTATATCGCCTCGGAGAAATTCAAGGGCCGCGGCAACGGCACGCGCGAGCTGACCATGGCAGCCGAATACATCGCGGGCATATTCGAGAAGAACGGGCTGAAGCCGGGGTCCGGGCGCTTTTTCCAGAGTTTCGAGATGTACACCTCCCTGCTCGGCACAAACAACGACATGCGCATCCAGGGCGCCTCAGCCAGTGAGTGGAAACTCACTGTCCGGACGGATTTCATTCCGGAGCGCTGGTCCGTCAACGGTGTTGTTTCAGGGCCGATGGTTCTTGTCGAGCGTCCCGGATCCAATTCAGCCAATTTGAAAGGGAAGATCGCCGTGGTAAAGGAAGGCCGGGGTCTCGCCGACGATCCCGAGTTTCCGGAGAACGCAGCCACAGGCCACTCTCTCGAAGCCGAGGGCGCCATCGGTGTCGTCGTCGTTCAAGACCCTTCGGATCGGCGTGAGGGGGAAATCGCCGCTCTCGCCGAAGCATTCCGGGACGACCTGCCCACACGGATCGTTCCCATGAGCACGGTGGATAGTCCCGAGTACCCGAAGATTCCCGTCGTCGTTGTTTCCGGTGATGTGAGCAAGCGTCTCCTTCCTCTTCTGATGAACTCGCAAAACAAAGTCGAAGCAGCGATCACTGCCGATGTCAATCGCAAAACGTTTACCACGCAAAATGTCATCGGCCTGGTGGAGGGGACGGATCCCGACCTCAAAAAGGAAGTTATGGTTCTGGGGGCCCATTACGACCACGACGGCGAGGCGTACGGCCAGATCTGGTACGGCGCGGACGACAACGGTTCGGGCACTGCAGCATTGCTCGAGATCGCCGAAGCGTTCGGCATCGGCTCGATGAAACCCGCGCGAAGCGTTCTGCTATGTGCGTGGGCGGGAGAGGAGAAGGGGCTGCTCGGCAGCCGTTACTACGTGAGTCATCCCCTGTTTCCGCTGGATCGCACGGTCGCGATGTTTCAAATGGACATGATCGGCCGCAACGAAGAGCACGGCGCGGATGAATCGGAGGGAATTCCGGAGGAACGGGCTTCCGAGAACGGCAATACCATGAACGTTCTTGGTTCGGCCTACAGTCCGGATCTGAAGGCGATCATTTCGCGTATGAATGACCAGACCGGCCTGACCCTGCGCTTCCGATACGACTTTGGGGCTCAGGAGCTCCTGCAGCGCAGCGATCAATGGTCGTTCCTTTCGAAACGTATTCCGGCAGTCTTCTTTTTCGCGGGTCTGCATCCCGACTATCACACTCCGCGAGACACGGCTGCCAAGATCAACTACGCGAAGCTGGAAAAGGCTGCGAAGCTCGTTTATCTCGCCGCGGTCGATATTGCGAACAGTCCGGTTCGTCCCAAATACATCAAGCCTGAGAGAAAATAGCCGCAGATTTCACGGATTACGCGGATGGCGCGCATCAACGGTTCTTAATTTGCGCGCCATCCGCGTAATCCGTTAAATCTGCGGCTACTTTCTCTTCTGCAGAAAGACTATTGACATCACGGAACCGAGGTTTCTAAAATTAGCACTCGGTCCTGAAGAGTGCTAGCAAGCCTTCGCAATCTATTTAAAACAAAAGCAAAAGGAGAGCCAGACCATGAAAGTACGGCCATTGCATGATCGTGTTCTGATCAAAAGAATCGAAGAGCAGGAAACGATTCGCGGGGGAATCATCATTCCGGACACCGCAAAGGAAAAACCCCAGGAGGGCGAAGTTGTGGCGGTAGGCTCGGGAAAGCGTCTCGAGGACGGCAAAGTTCTGCCGCTGGAAGTGAAAGAGGGCGACCGGGTTCTGTTCGGCAAGTACTCGGGGACGGAGATCAAGGTTGACGACAACGAATACCTGATTCTCCGCGAAGATGAAATCCTTGGAATTCTCGCAACAACCGGCAAGTCAGCCGGAAAGAAATAGGAGGGGAGATGGCGAAACAGATTGTTCACGGTGAAGATTCACGGCAAGCCATTCTGCGGGGTGTGAATGTGTTGGCGGACGCAGTCAAGATCACGCTCGGCCCAAAGGGACGCAACGTGGTCCTCGATAAGAAGTTCGGCTCGCCGCTCATCACAAAGGACGGCGTAACCGTAGCCAAGGAAATCGAGTTGAAAGACCCGCTGGAGAACATGGGCGCGCAGATGGTGAAAGAAGTCGCTTCCAAGACGAGCGATGTTGCCGGCGACGGCACCACGACCGCGACGGTTCTGGCTCAGGCCATCTTCCGCGAAGGCGTGAAGACGGTTGCGGCTGGAGCAAATCCGATGGCTGTGAAACGCGGCATTGAGAGGGCGGTTGAGGTGGCGACCGAGGAGATTCGAAAGCTCTCGAAGGAAGTAAAGAAGGCAGCATGATCGCCCAGGTGGCGACTGTCTCTGCGAACAACGACACTACCATCGGAAACATCATCGCCGAAGCGATGGACAAGGTCGGAAAAGACGGCGTCATCACGGTTGAAGAAGCGAAGGCCATCGAGACAACACTCAGCGTTGTGGAAGGCATGCAGTTCGATCGCGGTTATCTTTCCGCCTACTTTGTGACGGATCCGGACCGCATGGAATGCGTGCTGGAGAACGCCTTCATCCTGATCCACGAAAAGAAGATCAGCACGATGAAGGATCTGCTCCCGTTGCTGGAACAGGTCGCCAAGATGGGACGCCCGCTGCTGATCATCGCAGAAGACGTCGAAGGTGAAGCGTTGGCGACGCTCGTTGTAAACAAACTGCGCGGTACGCTGCAGGTTGCAGCCGTGAAGGCTCCGGGATTCGGCGATCGCCGTAAAGCAATGCTGGAAGACATCGCTATCCTGACCGGCGGCAAGTCGATAACTGAAGACCTCGGTATCAAGCTCGAGAACGTTCGCGTTGAAGACCTCGGAAAGGCGAAGAAGGTGGTCATCGACAAGGAAACACAACGATCGTCGAGGGCTCCGGCAAACGCGGTGAGATCGAAGCCCGGGTCAAGCAGCTTCGAACCCAGATCGAAGAGACCACGTCCGATTACGATCGCGAAAAACTGCAGGAACGGCTGGCCAAGCTGGTCGGCGGCGTTGCCATCATCAAGGTTGGCGCGGCCACGGAAACCGAAATGAAGGAAAAGAAAGCCCGCGTCGAGGACGCCATGCATGCGACGCGCGCAGCCGTCGAAGAGGGTATCGTTCCGGGCGGCGGCGTGGCATTCATCCGCGCCCTTCCGGCGCTGGAAAAGCTCAAGCTGGAGCACGACGAGCAGATCGGCGTCAACATCGTCAAGCGTGCACTCGAAGAGCCGCTGCGGATGATTGCATCCAACGCAGGACACGAAGGCGCTGTCGTGATCGGTAAGGTGAAGGAATCGAAGGAACCGAACTACGGTTTCGACGCCGCGAGCGAAGAATACACCGACATGATCTCGGCCGGAATTCTCGATCCTGCGAAGGTGGCACGCACCGCGCTCCAGAATGCCGCGTCCATTTCCGGTCTGATGCTGACAACTGAAGCCCTCGTTTCCGAAATTCCGGAAGAAGAGAAGGCTCCGGCCGGTCCGCCGATGGGTGGCGCACCGGGCGGGATGTACTAGAAGGCCGAAAAACAAACGCGGGCTAAAGCCCGCGACTACATTCTGGGAAGAACGTTCGGCACCCATGTACTGGGAAGAACGTTTGGCCCCCAATGTAGTCGCGGGCTTTAGCCCGCGTTTTTGTCCTCTTTATATAATTCCCTGAAATGGTTGCCCCCTCGCAATTCGACGAACTGCGCCGTAGATATCCCGTCTTCTGTTATGAAAGCTTCGAGGTCGAGAGAAATCCGTCACATGTGACGGCGCGATTTCGATTTTCAGCAGCCCCAGACATCTCATTTGCGCCGGAAATCCTTTTCGAGCCTGTTGCCGAAGGCTGGAATTCCGTCCCCGACGAGTCCCTCAACAATACAATCTTTCACCTCGGCCTGATCGAAGCCTTCAGTTATTGGAAAGCCACTGCGTCACCGGTCATCGAGGTCCGTGCAGGAAACCTCAGTCTCGAGCAGATTCGCTGGTGGGAGGATCTCCTGATCCACGGAATGGGTGAGTACTTCTATCACAATGACATCGATTTCACGGCGACGGACTTCGTCAAAATAGTCCCGAAGGGAACTCACGAGTACACGGCTTATCCCAACGCTCTTGCTCCACGCAGCTTGTTAACGATTGGAGGCGGCAGAGACTCCGCTCTTGCCGGGGCTCTGCTCCGAGAGTCCGCACAGGCCTTTACCTGCATGATGCTGAATCCCTCAGCGGCAGCCCGAGAGATTGCGAGCCGCGTGACCCCGGCCGATCCGGTGGTGATCCGGCGGGCAATCTGCCCGGAACTGTTGGATCTCAATCGGCGTGGATTTCTCAATGGGCACACACCCTTCTCGGCGTACCTCGCTTTTCTTGGCGCAGCGTGCCTGCTGCTTTACGGATACTCGAATGTGATCGTGGCGAACGAACGGAGTTCCGATGAGGGCAACGTGGTGTACCGCGGAAAGGAAATCAACCACCAGTATTCGAAGAGCCTTCGGTTCGAAGCGCTCTTTGACGAGTATCTCGCGAAGTATCTGGTGAGATCGGCGCGATACTTCAGCTTCGTCAGGCCGCTCTACGAACTCCAGATAGGAAAGCTGTTCTCGAATTTCCCCGATTTTTTCGAAGCCTTCAAGAGCTGTAACCGGAATCGTTCGGATTCCTGGTGCGGGCAGTGTCCGAAATGTGTCTCGGTGTTCTTGACAATGTACCCGTTCCTTTCCCATTCGGCCCTGATGCAGATATTCGGCGCGGATCTCTTTCAGCGGGAGGAAACGATTCCGATACTTCGTGAGCTGGCAGGTTTAGAAGTGAAGCCATTCGAGTGTGTGGCGACGACGAGAGAAATCATCGCGGCCCTGTCATTGGCCCTTGCAAAATCCAAAGCAGCGGGCGAGCCGCTTCCGCCGGTTTTGCAATATGCGTCGCAACGCATAGCGGGTGTGAATGAGAACCACGCGGCGTCGGACATTCTGACTTCGTACGGTCCTCATCGAATATCTCCGGAATTTGAGAGCAGCTTGATAAAAGCCTTGAACGAGTCACCACGCTCTCGGTAATCCTTGAATACGCCGAAACTTGGCGAGGCCGGCGACAAAAGGCATATCCAGCCGGGTTCGGTTCGTTCGTAAGCCAGGGCGACTGCCAATTCCATGCTCTCGACAAAAAAAGCCTCCGGAAGCGGCGAATTCTGCGAGTGCAGTTCGATGGCCTTCCAGATCCGTTCCCCCGACGGAGGAAAGAGGATGACCGTCCCGATGTTCCCGGGAAGCCGGCTGCCGAATTCGGTGAAATCCAGATTTCTTTCATGACCCCCGAGGATGAGAGTCTGGACGTCGCTGCCCAGCGCATCCAGAGCCCCGAGTGTTGCCTCGGGTACGGTTGCGATGGAGTCGTCGTAAAAGGTCACGCCGTTAAAAGTTCCGACGAGTTCCAGCCGATGAGGCAGACCGCGGAAGGCTTTGACCGCATCCTGAATCGCTGCCGTCTCGACTCCACAGAGTGAAGCTGCGGTGACGGCGGCCATTACATTCTCGAGATTGAATTTCCCAGGCAGCTGCACATCGCCGGCTTTCAGGATCCGTTGAGCATCCTCCGGGTTAAACGGTCGCAACGCAGCTTTCGTCCGCTGGGCAATGGAATTTGGAATCGGATAGGCGGGGTTGAACACGAGGAAGTCATCGGGCTCCTGAAACCGGGTGATGTTTTCCTTCGCGGCTACGTACTCGTCGAAAGTGGAATAGTAATCCAGGTGTTCCGGAACAATATTCAACAAAACCGCGATGTGGGGACTGGATTCGACCTCGGCTAACTGGTGGCTCGAAAACTCGTGCACGAAGTAGGTGTCCACGGATACATCCATCAGCTTCGCAAGCGGAGGCTGGCCGATGTTTCCTACCAGCTCTGCCGGAAGGCCTCCCCGTTTCAAGATCTGGTAGATGAGTGAAGTGGTTGTGCTCTTGCCCTTGGTACCTGTAACGCCGATGATTTTGTCCCGAGGATAGTTGCTGAGGAGAATCTGAGAATGGGACGTCAACAGGCATCCGGATTTCCGGGCTCTCGCAATCTGGTCTGTCGAGGCCGGAATTCCTGGTGTTTTAATGATGACTTCGCACTTTCCTGGCACAAGAGAGTCCAGATAGCCTGGCGCCAAATTCAGGCTCGAAGCAGGGTCCTGCTGGAGCCGGCGGGCGAGTTCCTGGGGGAATTCCCCTAACGTCCGTCGATCGGCAAGTGTAAGTGGTTTCGTGGGCCACATTCTCCGGAGGAATTCATACGTCGCCTGTCCCTCGGTGCCGAATCCGAGGATACGGATGGACTTCCTCTCAAGCTCGTCTAACTTCATGGAATTGCAATCTTCGTCGGGGCGTCGACATCTTTTGCAACGGCGTTGCAAAGTTTGCGACGACGTTGCAATCTTTGTCGAGGCACCGACATCTTTTGCCGCGGCGTAGCAAAGTTTGCCACGGCGTTGCAATCTTCGTCGGGGCATCGACATCTTTTGCTACGGCGTTGCAAAGTTTGCTACGACGTTGCAAAGTTTGCTACGGCGTTGCAAAGCTTGCAACGCCGCTGCGAATTTCGTAGCGGCGCTCTCTGAAGGTGTGAATGAATCGAAGGACGCGACGATTCCGAGCGTCCAATGAGCGATATTCCCCTCCTAACTTAGGAGGGGAGTTTCAAACGCCCAACTGCCAATTCATTTACGCCTTATTCTTCTCCATTGCCGCTTGGTTAACTTACGAACGTACAGCCAAAGATCGACAAGCGGGCCCAGCGTAGGGTTGAGTACCCTTCCTATCCAACCATTCCCGTGTTGGATTTAACCTCATTTCACCGCCCATTTAGACTAACCTACCCGCGGCCCCCCCATGGACCTGACTTGTCCCTCATTCTGACCATACTATTAACCTATGTCCACCCGCGATCTATCTCAGACGCCGTCGCTGTTCGATGCGCCCCCGCCAACCGCGGCCGTCAAAGAACCGGTCAAGGAAGAAAGGGGAACGCTCAAGCTGGCCAGAGATTTTGTCCGATGGTGCTGCAGCGTTGGCGAAAGGTTCCGGAACAGTCCGGACATCGTCAACCTTCGTTACTGGGCGCGGAAAAACAAGCTCAAGATGAAAGAGCGGGAAGAATCCGAGATTCTGGAATTCGCCCGCCCTCTGTTCCTGAAGCGCATCGAGCAGTCGATCACGAAAGCCGAAACGCCAAATTGACTTCGTCTCTTGCGCCACGCTAACCTCTCCGTTTATGCACATCAAATCCTCTCTGAGTGTCCCCTGCCTCTTATTTCTTATATCTTGCAGTCAACCAGGCCAACCCAGCCAACCATCTGCGGATAAGCCGGCGGCCGCCTCCATCGTCGATGGAAACGCGATTAAAGCGCATATCCAAAAGCTCTCTTCGGACGAAATGGAGGGCCGGGCGCCCGGCAGCAAAGGCGAGGAGTTGGCGACAACATACATTGCGGACTACTTCAAATCGATCGGCCTGAAGACATTCTTTCAGGGGGTGCCGCTTGTAGGCGTGACTTCGACGGTTTCGCCGATGAAACTGAGCGGCGCCGGCAGTGGCCGCGTGCTGAAGTATGCGGACGAATTCGTGGCCTGGTCGAAGCAGCAGAAACCCTCGATTTCGGCCAATGCCGAACTGGTCTTCGCCGGTTACGGCGTGGTCGCGCCCGAGTATCAGTGGAACGACTTCAAGGGCGCGAACGTCAAGGGCAAGATCATCGTGGTGTTGATCAATGATCCTCAACTCGAAGACCAGACGAAATTCGGCGGGAAGGCAATGACCTACTACGGCCGGTGGACGTACAAGTTCGAAGAAGCTGCGCGGCAGGGCGCCGCCGGAGCCCTCATCGTCCATGAAACCGAGTTCGCCGGATATCCCTGGGAGGTCGTTCGCGGTTCATGGTCCGGCGAGCAGTTCGACATGGTCTATCCGGATAAGGGCGCTTCGACGGTTCCCATACAGGGCTGGATCACACGCGATGTTGCGATGGAGCTTTTCAAGACTGCCGGACAGGATTTCGAAGACCTGAAAAAGAAAGCATTGCAGCCGGATTTCCAAGCCGTTCCGTTGGGTATCCGGGCCTCCGTTGACGTCAAGAACAAGTTGCGCACGGTCGAATCGAAGAACGTTTTGGGCGTGCTCGAAGGACAAGTTCCAGAGTATGTCGTCTTCACGGCGCACTGGGATCACCTGGGGATCGGAGAGCCTCAGAACGGCGACAAAATCTACAACGGGGCGGAAGACAACGCGTCGGGAGTGGCGATGATCATGGACATCGCAAGGGCGTTCACAAAAGTCCAACCGAAGCCAAAGCGGTCCATTGTCTTCCTCGCAGTAACTGCGGAAGAGCAGGGTCTGCTGGGCTCTCTTTACTATTCTGAGAACCCGGTTTTCCCGCTCAACAAGACCGTGGCGAACATCAATATCGACGGCATCAACCTGTACGGCCGCGACAAGAATGAGGTGCACGTTGTCGGTTACGGCTACACGACGCTGGAAGACACTCTCAAAGACGTTCTGTCGAAGCAGGGCCGTTCCCTCTTGCCGGAGGATGAACCCGAGAAGGGCTTTTACTTCCGCTCCGATCAGTTCAGTTTCGCCAGGAAAGGTGTGCCGGCCCTTTATGCTGAAAGCACAACGGTTGAAGACAGCAAGGAGTACACCGAACACCGGTATCACAAGCCTTCCGATGAGTACAATCCGAACTGGGACATGAAGGCGGCGGTTCGCGACGGTGATGCGTTATTTGAAGTCGCCGAGCGCGTAGCGAATTCCGATCAATGGCCCGAGTGGAAGCCGGGCACGGAATTCCGCGCCATTCGCGAACAGATGCTGAAGAAGTAGACCTCTGTGCCTAAAGTCAGCGACCGCATCGAGCAGCTTCGAGAGCAGATTCGCGAGCACGAACACCGCTACTACGTCCTCGACCAGCCCGTTGTTTCCGACTACGAATTCGATCAGCTCCTGCGCGAGCTTCAGCGGCTCGAGCAGGAAAATCCTTCGCTGATCACGGCGGATTCTCCCACGCAAAGGGTTGGCGGGGAGCCGGCGAAGGAATTTCCCACCCATCAATTTTCCCGTCCGATGCTCAGCCTCGAGAACGCATATTCCGAGGAAGAGCTTCACGATTGGGGCCGCCGCGTGGTGCAGCTGGCGGAAACCGATGCCGTCGATTACGTGGTGGAGCTCAAGATCGACGGTCTCAGCGTGGCGCTCATTTATGAAAATGGCCTTCTGACGAAGGGCGTCACGCGAGGTGACGGCAGAACGGGCGAAGTGGTGACGGGAAACGTGCGAACCATCCGCTCCATTCCGCTTCGGCTGAGCGAAGACGTTTCGGTGGAGATCCGCGGTGAGATTTTTCTCGGCCTCAAAGCGTTCCGGCAACTCAATGACGAACGCGAGCAGGCCGGAGAACCCCGTTTCGCCAACCCCCGCAACTCGGCTGCCGGCTCGCTGCGCCAGCTCGACCCGAGCATGGCGGCGAAACGGCCGCTGGCCTTTTATGGTTATTTAATCCTGCCCACCAGACCTTCCCAGTCGGAAAACCTGAAATGGATTACAGACCTTGGGTTGAAGGTGAATCCCCATCGCAAGCTCTGCCATTCGCTCCAGGAAATCATCGATTTCTGCCGGCATTGGGAAGAACATCGCGACGATCTCGACTATGAAATCGACGGAGTGGTTGTGAAAGTCAACTCGATTGAGCTGCAGGAGCGGCTCGGCAGTACGTCGAAGTCGCCGCGTTGGGCGATTGCGGTCAAGTTCAAGGCCCGGCAGGCAACGACAAAACTATTGGACATACGCGTTCAGGTCGGCCGCACCGGGGCGCTCACGCCGGTTGCCGTGCTGGAGCCTGTGCAGCTGGGGGGAACCACCATCCGCAACGCCACGCTTCACAACGAAGATGAAATTGAGCGCCTCGGCGTGCAGATCAATGACCGTGTGCTGCTGGAGCGCGGTGGTGACGTCATACCCAAAATCATGAGTGTCGTCGAGCAGGCAGCGGACCGGCGGCCGTTTGAAATGCCTTCACAATGCCCGGTTTGCGGCAGCGAAGTTTACCGCGAAGAAGGGGAAGCGGTTCGCCGCTGCCTTTCGCAGACTTGTCCCGCGAAATTGAAGGAGTCGCTGCTGCACTGGGCAAGCCGGAAGGCCATGAAGATCGATGGGCTCGGAGAGCGTCTCGTGGATCAACTCGTCGAAAAGGACCTCGTTCGCGACGTGTCGGGATTGTACAGCCTCACGAAGGAGCAGCTCGAGGCCCTGGAGCGGATGGGCACCAAATCGGCTGCGAACCTTTTGAAGGAAATTGAGGCGAGCCGCTCTCTGGAATTCTGGAGGCTTCTTTTCGGGCTCGGAATTCGTCATGTCGGCGAACGAACGGCCCAGATCCTGGCGAAACATTTCCGGTCGATCGAGCGATTGGAAAAGGCCTCCCAGGAGGAGCTGGAGCAAGTTCATGAGGTCGGCCCAAAACTTGCCGAGAGCATCTTCAAGTTTTTGAAGCAGCCGGAAAACCGCGAGCTTATCAAAAGATTACGGGATGCGCGCTTACCGATGAAGTCGGAAACCGTCGAAGACGAGCAACCGGAACAGATTTTCGCCGGAAAAACCTTTGTTTTGACCGGTACGCTCGATGGCATGACCCGGGACGAGGCAACGGCTCTGATCGAGCAAAGAGGTGGGAGAGTCAGTTCATCTGTCAGCAAGAAAACGAGTTTTGTGCTTGCCGGCCGCGATGCAGGTTCCAAGCTTGAAAAGGCGCGGGATCTTGGCGTGCAAATCCTTGATGAGCAAGCATTCCGCGCGATGCTATAATCGAGGCTCTATGAACAGGCTTTGGATCGTAATTTTGATGTTCGCGCTTGTCGTCCCGATGGCGGCCCAGAGAGGAACAGCCCCGGCGGTCCCAACACCCCAGGGCCAGCAGCCCCCGAAGCCGGAAAGGGACCAGACGATTTCGATCAACGTCGATCTGGTGGATCTTCTCGTCAGCGTCGCCGACAAGAAGGGAAAGTTCAACACGAGCCTGAAGAAAGACGACTTCAAGATTTTTGAAGACGAGAAAATACAATCCATCACGAATTTCAGCAGCGAAACCGACCTTCCACTGACGATTGCGCTTCTGGTGGACACGAGCGGTAGTATCCGGGACAAGCTGCGATTCGAGCAGGAAGCCGCGATCGAATTCTTCTATTCCACGCTCCGGCGAGGAAAAGACAAGGCGCTCGTCATCAGCTTCGATTCCGGTGTGGACCTCCTTCAGGATTTTACGGATGATCCCGAAAAACTTTCCGACGCCGTCCGCAAGATTCGCGCCGGAGGCGGTACCTCGCTTTACGATGCCATCTATCTTGCCGTGAACGAAAAGCTGACCAATCAGCCGGGACGACGTGTGCTGATTCTTATCAGCGACGGCGACGATAATTCCAGCCGGACATCGCTGACAGAAACTCTGGAAGTGGCGCAGAAGAACTTCGTCACGATCTACGGCATCAGCACGAATTCCGCTGCATATTTTGGTTCCAAAGAACAGGATCGCGGCGACAAGACGCTGAAGAAGTTCTCGGAAGAGACGGGCGGCAAGCCGTTCTTCCCATTCAAGGTTCAGGACCTTGCGATCAGTTTCCAGGACATCAGCGAGGAGTTGCGGTCCCAATACCGGATTGCCTACAGGTCCAGCAACGCGCGGGCCGACGGCACGTATAGAAAAGTTCGAGTCGACGTATCGGACAAACGCTTCAAGGCCAAGACCCGCAACGGGTATTACGCGCCGCGAGCAACAGCTCAGAAATAACCACAAAGACCCTGTAGCGGCGGTCTGTGACCGCCGACGATCTCTCAATTGCGACATCGTCGGCGGTCACAGACCGCCGCTACAGGGCCTTCGTAGTTCTAATCTACTCTTAGCTTCCGGACAAAGATCCCGGCCTGGCTGAACAACCGGAAGGCGCTTTCGTTCAGCGGATAGTCCATGTTGTAAATGACCTCGCGGATTCCGGAGTTGATGATCATCTTCGCGCACATGAGGCAGGGAGCAAACGTCGAGTAGATGACTCCATCCTTGAGGGACACGCCGTGATAAGACGCCTGCACGATCGCGTTTTCCTCGCCATGCGAGCAGAAGCATTCTTCGAGGTCCGTTCCGGATGTGGCCAGGCGATTGCACCGGGGGCACCCGCCCTCGTTGCAGTTACGGGTGCCTCGCGGCGTACCGTTGTAACCGGTCGAAACCACGCGCTTGTCGCGGACGATGATCGCGGCCACTTTCCGCTTCATGCAGTTCGAGCGTGACGCAACCACCTTCGCGATGCTCATGAAGTATTCGTCCCAGTTCGGCCTCTGAACCTCCTTGAGCAATCGGACCAACAGTTCGTCGATTTGCGGATAAAGCTTTTCGAGGGTGCTGTCATTGATCAACGTGTGTTCGGCCATCAGTTCGACCTTGACGAGGTTCTGAGATGTATCGTCCCCTTCGGCCTCTCGAATTTCGAGCTCTTTGAATTCTTCGAGCGTTTGGGGATCGCTTTCGCGCCGTCGCGCCAGGATCCGCTGAAAACGAACCTCCAGCGGAGCCTCGACCCTGATGAGGCGGAAGTGTTTGGCGGCGCGAAATGCGTTCACTTCGGACGGATTTCGAATGGAGTCGATGACGTAGTGCTTGTCGTCTTCGATCTTCGCCAGCACTCGTTCAGCGAGGACCTGGGCGCCGTATCTCTGGCGCAGTTCGTTTCCGATCAGAATCAGACACTCGCGGGTGAGCGGGAGCCCGCGCGAGCGTATTTCGTCGCGAATGACGTCGGAAAGCGAGTAGTAGTAGAAGCTTTTCTTCGCGAGATAGCGGGCAACTTCCCCTTTGCCCGCAGCGTTTCTGCCAGTAAGTCCTATTAACATTCGACGCCTTACGATACTATGAATCCTTTTTGACTGGGAAGGAAACTGCATGTTTGAGAACAAAAGGATCGCTGTATTGGGGGCCGGCAAGCTCGGAGAAGCCTTGATCACCGGCATGATCGATGCGGGGATTGCTTCGAAGAAACAATTCATTGCGACTGCCGCTCATCGCGAGCGTCTCGAACAAGTGCGGACGAAACTGGAAATCGAGACCACCCTCTCGAACGGAGAGGCGGTTCGGAAGGCGGACCTGGTTCTCGTGTGCCTGAAGCCTCAGACGGTGGCAGAAGTTCTGCGTCAGGTGGTGAACGATATCACCCCCAATCATCTTGTCATATCCGTGGCGGCCTCCGTCACCATTCGGTTCATCGAAGACATCCTGAATAAACCGATTCCCGTCATTCGAACGATGCCCAATACTCCATGCCTCATCAAACAAGGCATGACTGCAATTGCGCCGGGCAAATACGCAACGGCCGATCACGTGGCCCAGACAAAAAAGATCTTCGATGCCATCGGACGTTCCCTGATCCTCGACGAGAAACACATGGATGCAGTAACCGCCTTGAGTGCCAGCGGCCCAGCCTTTATGTACATCATTATCGAGTCATTTGCCGAAGCGGGCGTGAAGGTCGGTCTTCCCCGCGAGGTTGCCACGGAACTGGCCGCACAAATGGCTCTCGGCGCTTCAAGCATGGTCCTCCAGACCGGAGAACATCCGGCGAAACTGAAGGACCTTGTCACGACTCCTGCGGGCTGCACGATCGACGGGATACTCGAATTAGAGGACGGTGGCCTGCGCGTTACGTTGATCAAGGCCGTGGTCCGGGCTACGCAACGCGCCAGGGAACTGGTCAATGGGTAAGGAGTCCTTTTTGAAGTAAGAATTGTGAGGCGAGGGTATTCCCCTCCTGGAACAGGAGGGGTGGCTGCGCCATCAAGAAAAAAGATCCCGTTCCGAAGCGGCGCAGACGGGGTGGTCGCTCACACAAAATCTTTCGCCGAACTGACCACCCCGGCCGCGCCTCAAAGGAGGCTTCGCGGCATTTTCTTGATGGCGCGTCCACCCCTCCTGTCCCAGGAGGGGAACACCCTCGCCTGAGACCATTTCGAGAAATTTGGTTGCGGCTCTGCCGCGCTAAGCTTCTCGTGGTTTCTCTTTCAGTTTTCCTGCAATCAGGAGCAACGCCCGAGTGCCTCCTCTTCACGTTGTAATGGTCGCCGGTGAATGCGTACCCTTCGCCAAGGTTGGCGGATTGGGTGATGTTGTCGGCGCGCTTCCGCTTGCACTCGAGAAACTCGGTGTTACCGTCACGGTTGTTATTCCCCGGCATCGTGTCATCGACCTTCACAAGTATGGGTTCGAACGTTATCCGGCTCGCGCCGAAGACTCCATTCCGCTGGGACTCGAGCGGATTCCGTACGACGTGCATCGGGGAAAGATGCCGCGCTCTTCCATTGAGGTCTTTCTCATCGGGAACGACCGGTTCTTCGATCGCGATGGGATCTATGTCGACGTCGCGACCGCCAGGGACTATCCCGATCAGGCCGATCGCTGGATCTTCTTCCAGCGCGCCGCCATGGAATTCCTGAAGGCCCGATTTCCCTTGTTGGATATTCTTCACTGCCACGATCATCAAACGGGTCTGATGCCTGCCTACCTTTCGAAGCTGTACCGCAGTGACAGCGCATTCACAAACACACGTTCCATCTTCACGATCCACAACATGGGGTACCAGGGACTGTTCCCAAGAGAGGCGATGACCCGCACCGGATTCAACGACGCCGAGTTTTATCCGACCAGCCCGTTTGAGTTTTACGGCTTGTTGAACTTCATGAAGGTAGGGATCACCTATTCCGATCTCATTACAACCGTCAGCCCGACCTACGCTCGCGAGATCCAGGAAAGCAGAGAATTCGGCTATGGTCTCGAAGGCGTCCTTCGCGCTCGATCGAGCAGCCTGATCGGTATTCTCAATGGTATCGACGATTCGCTCTGGAATCCGCAGACGGACAACCTGATCGCCGCCACGTACAGCCCTGCCGACCTGTCGGGAAAGCTCGAGAACAAAAAGGCGCTGCTGAAGAAATTTGAATTGGATGCGACCCATCTGGATTGGCCGGTCCTGGCGATGATTTCCCGCATCGATGTCCAAAAAGGCTTCGACCTTCTCGTCAGTATCCTGGACCATCTGCTTTCAAAGGATCTCTATTTCGCCCTGCTCGGAAGCGGAAACAAGGAGACGGAAGCGTATCTCCGCAGCATCATCGAACGCCATCGCGGCAAGGCCGGCATTCGATTCGAATTCGACAATGGAAGCGCCCACCTTACCGAGGCCGGAGCGGATATGTTCCTCATGCCGTCAAAGTACGAGCCCTGCGGCCTGAACCAGATGTACAGTCTGCGATACGGGACGGTCCCCATCGTTCGCGCCACTGGAGGCCTGGCGGATACCGTGCGTGAATACGACCCGGCGACCGGCCAGGGCACAGGCTTCCGCTTTCGGGCTTACGATCCCGACGAGTTCAAGGAAGCCGTCAATCGCGCTCTCGCCCTATGGCCCGACCGCGAACAATGGCGGCGGCTGATGCTGAATGGAATGCGCGAGGATTTCAGCTGGACGGAATCAGCTAAGAAATACTTGGAGGTCTACGAGCGCGTCGCGGGAAGAAAAGAATAGGTCTGCACACCCATTTTTCCGAAGATTCGTAAATACAATTCTGATTTCGGAATTTCTCGATGTTTTTCCCCTTCTAACGTATTGATTCAACACGCCGGCGTAGTGGTCCCCTTATTGCATATTACTGGTTTCTTACAAGTTTCCGGGACTCGGCGTTCATTGATGTCTCGTTCTCACAGGGGGTGAGGGGAGAGAGGGATGACCAGGGTCCCGGAAAGTATTGACAGCCGCGAATTACGGCACTGCATCAGCGTGATTCGCGGCTTTTTTATTGGTTGCGATTATGCGGCGATCGAAATCTGGCGGACGCGGCTGGTGATGATCAAGCGGCGATCGAAATGGACTTCGAGATTGAATCCGACGTAGATGCCTCGAAGCTTCAGGAAGCTGCCACCGAGCGAACTCCCGGCGAGCCGCGCGGGAGTAAATTCCGGGAAGAAACGGCCGCCCCGAATGAGGATTTCACCGGCGCGGGCCGAGATGACTGTGATCTCATAAGTACTGTTTTCGGTTCGGACGACAAGCCGGTCCATGTCCTCCCGGGTTTCGAGCTGTAAGCCTTCGGTCCAATCGTGTGCCGACCACGTATCAAGGAGCGCGCTGGCCGAACAGGTTACCCTCGTATCCATAAGTTAATCTGTCATCCTCTACCTAATTAATATTTTTACCACGGGGATACTCGCTGTCAAACCCTTTCGATGATCATTAGAGTGATATCGTCGGTCTGAGACCGTCCACCAGTAAAACGCTGAATGGTCTCCAGCAATTTCTGCTCCAGATGCTTGGACCCGGATGGCGCCTCCCGTCGAATCACGTCTTTTACGCGCTCTTCTCCCAACATTTCGCCGTGGGGATTCTCCGCTTCGGTCAGTCCGTCGGAGTAGACCACGAGAACATCACCCTTTTCGAGTTGGAGACTATCCGGTTGGTACGAGGCATAGGAGAATGCCCCGACGATCATGTTATTGGATCCCAGTTCTTCGATTTCTTGCTTTGCAGCCCGGAACAAGTAACTGGGATTGTGTCCCGCACTGATATATTTTCCCCGACCTTCCGAGCTCACTGTAAGCAAAAACATTGTTACAAATCGCCCCGAGGAGGATTTTTCGCAAAGAAACCGATTTAATCGGTTGACAGCCTCGTCGACCCGCAGGCCGGCCCGGAGCTGCATCTGGAGGCAGCCCAGGAGCATCGAACT
>Ga0137415_10002557_pt1 | contig 18117 bp, 13 predicted proteins | sample CZODoug3_1_1_16f_FD_183082 | JGI IMG/M metagenome (GOLD analysis project Ga0137415, IMG submission 183082) | Vadose zone soil fungal communities from Angelo Coast Range Reserve, California, USA - CZODoug3_1_1_16fungal (Hybrid Assembly) | ecosystem: Environmental > Terrestrial > Soil > Vadose...
CTGGGAATCGGGGAGAGCGCCGCGTACCCGAGCAACACCAAGGTGGTTTCGCGCTGGTTCCCGGTACGTGAGCGGGCTTTCGCCACCAGCATTTTCGACTCGGGGTCCCGGGTCGGCACGGCGATGTCGGTACCGCTGGTGGCCTTCATCATCGTCGGGGTGGGTTGGCGGTGGTCGTTTGTAATCACCGGTGTGATCGGCGCGCTGTGGGTCGTGTTGTGGGTGCGGTACTACCGCAACCCGCGCCAGCACCCGCGCGCCTCCGCCGACGAGATCGACTACATCGAGCGAGGCGGCGGCCGCGTCGACGAGGATGTCGCTCAAATCGGTGGCGCGAGCTTGCGTTGGGGTCAGCTCTTTGGCTACCGCACGATTTGGGGCATGATGCTGGGGTTCTTCTGCCTTAACTTCGTGCTCTATTTCTTCATCACCTGGTTTCCTTCCTATCTTGTCGACGCTCGGCATTTCAGCCTGCTAAAGCTGGGTTTCGTCGGCGCGATCCCGGCTTTGGTCGCCGTTGCCGGCGGATGGGCCGGCGGGCTGTTCTCGGACCGGCTGATCCGTAACGGGGTGAGCCTGACGAAGGCGCGCAAGATCCCGATGGTCGGTGGGATGCTGTTCAGCTCGGTCATCGCGCTTGCGGTGATTGTCCCCAACGGCTGGGTCGCACTCGGGCTGTTGTCGGTCAGCTACGCCAGCCTGACCTTTGCTGCTGCTTCGGTCTGGTCGCTGCCCGCCGACGTAGCCCCTTCGCATCGCCACGTCGCATCCATCGGCGGCATCCAGAACTTCGCGTCGAACCTGGCCGGCATCGGTAGCCCGCTGCTACTGGGAGTGCTGAAGGGCATCACCGGGACCTTTGTCCTACCCCTGGTCATCACCGGTGCGGTCGCGATAGTCGGCGCGATCACCTATTGCTTCCTTGTGGGCCCCATCGCACCGCTACCAGGCGGTGAACGCTCGGATCGTCTCGCCAGCGCGGCAGAGGCGTAGATCGAGCAGGCCGGCCTTGCGAGGTGCCTGGTGCTCGTCAGGTGCGGCTAGGACTACCGGCTCTACGTCTTCCGGCTCCGTCTGTGCCCGCTCCGGACGGACTGTCACCGCTGCTCGTCGGCCGCGGCTTGCTTCGACCAGGCCCCACTCTTTGAGGAATGCGATCGCGCGCGTTGCGGTTCCCTCGGAGACGGCGTTCATCGCGGCGATCGCCTTGACCGTCGGGAGGTGGGCGCCTACCTCGATCCCGCCGTTCGCGATCTGCTCGTAGAGTCCAACGGCGATCAGCTCGTACGGACTCTTGGGGTCAGCGAGCACGCGTTCAGGCCCTTGGGCTACCGCAGGCCGTGCCGGCTCGACCGGTTTCGATCTGCCCGGAACGAATTGGTCCAGGTGAGACCTGGTGCCCCCGGCAGGACTCGAACCTGCGACCGTCGGATTCCACGATCGTTATCCTGAGGCCAACCGACCAGACCTGGAAAGTGCTCTCTAGCTGCGGGAACGTTTCTGGTTAGATCGGGCTAACGTCCGGCGGCGCTGGTCGTTCTCGGTAGGTATACACGGGAGATGATCTAGGTGTCCGGCGCGGGTCCCGTGGATGCGGGATCGTCGCATCGGCCGGGGGTGATCAGTTGTGAACGAGATGGCTGCAACTCGACCAGGGTATCGCTCTGTGACCCCGCGCATGGTGGTGGGCGACCTGGGCGGGGCGGTGAGGTTCCTGCGTGAGGTGCTCGGTGCGACTGGCGATGCGGTAGCCGGCCGTCCGGCTGAGATGCGGGTGGGCGATTCCCTGATCATGGTGACCGAGGCTGGGGAGCGGGAGGTGTTCCCCGCCTTTCTCTACGTCTATGTCGAGGACGCCGACTCGGCCTACGAGCGGGCGATCATGGCAGGTGCGGTGAGCATCGAGGCGCCGAGTCAGACACCGTACGGAGACCGGCGCGCGATGGTGCGAGATCCTTTTGGCAATGTCTTCCAGCTCGCAACGCCTGGCTGACGCCGTCGGATTTACCGTTAGCTGCAATCCGGCCTCTGACGTGCGGCGATGCTGCGGGAGGTCGCCCGCGTCCGTGATGCGTCCGCAATGCGGGTTCTTGCCTGTCCACGCTGGCCGCTCGTGACCGTGGTTGACCGGCGGTAGTGCCCGCCAATTGCAGGGACGCTGCACCTGCCCCGTTCCCTCGTATAGGCCGCCTACTCGTCGTGATGGTCGTGTCAAGGATGCCCGTCAGGGCATCGCGTAGCGACGGCGTCAGCCGCCCTACAGACCTTCAGAGTGTCAAAATATAGGAAACGCAGTTTCCCAAGCCTTATGACTTGTCACGGGGTAATTTCTTATGATATGGGGGTTCCTCTGTCCACTTGTGAAGCAAGGCGTTACCGCTCATGTTGCTACGCTTCGCCGCCTCTTATGATACGGGCTTTCTCCCTCTTGTCCCCTGCTCAGCGGTCTAGTGGCAGGGATACTCAATGGGACAAGCTGACTGCATCGACATCGCCCGTGTTGCGATAGATAGAGTGTGGAATGGGCGCGGACTCGCGCAAACAGCGAACACTAGTACAAATAGCCGCTACCACAGTGCCGCGGGGTCGGGGGCCGTTGCTGCTCTGCGTCTGTCAGCTTGCCGGGCGCGGGCGACCAAGCTGAATTTGTCATCGACCACCCGGGCACGGTGTCCGTGACTCGCCAAGCTCAGTTGCCGGCGAATCTTCCAAGCGGAAACTACGAGGTGACAGCAGAAGTATGGCCGCCCGCCAAAGTTGGTGGCGGTGAAACGCTTGCGGATAAGACGTGTACGACCTTCAAGGTGCCATAGAAGGCGTGGCGACCACTCTGCACAGTCGTCTGGCCGCCAGGCCGCACGCCCTGCGCGAGCGCTTGCGGCTGCATAGGCACAGTGCCGTTCAGTCCCTACCCCTTCAGCGCGTGGAGCGTGGTGGGGAGCTCGGTCGCCGAGAGTACCTCGGGGCGTGGACCGGTCACAGGTCCACACGGGGATCGTCTCTTGCCCAGACAAGGACGCAACGGGCCTGGCAGATCTTGGTGCGATGCGAGTCCATGATGTCGGTGGGGGCGAAACGGTGCTCGTGGTTTGGCGCCTTTCTGATGCCTCGATCCGAGGTGTCATCCGGTCGGCATGGTGTAGCCCGACCAGCCCGCGGCGCGGGGGCAACGTGTGCGGGTACCGCCGGCCGCCCCTGTCACGCGTGCCCCATGGCGCGGGCTGGTAAACCCTCGTGGAGGTCGACGTGATGAAGCACCACGTCTCCCGGTTACAACGTCAGGGAACGAGCACGCCGCGACCATGCATCCGGCCGCCTTCCAGGTCGGCGATCGCATCGGCGAACGCGTCCAACGGGTAGCTGCGGGTGCGCACGCTCACCCCGCCCGCGGCAGCCAACGCGACCAGCTCGCGCAGATCGTCATGCGTGCCCACGGCATTGCCGACCACACTGATCTCCGGTAGCACCAGGCTGAACGTCGGCACCCGCAGCTCGCCCCCGTAGCCCACCACAAAATAGGTGCCGCGAGCCCCGACCATCGACAACGACGACTCAACCGCATCGCCCTCGCCGACGAAGTCGAGCACCGCTTCAGCACCCGCCCCACCAGTGATCCGTTGGACTCGCTCGCCCATGCCCTCGTCGACCAGGACAGTGTGGTGCGCCCCGCAATCCGAAGCCAGCTTGAGCGCCTCGGGGTCCGGGTCGACCGCGACGACCTCAGCCGAGCACAGCGCCCGCAGGCACTGCACAGCGATATGCCCCAGACCACCGACCCCGACGACCACCACTCTGCTGCCCGGGCCGAGCAGCGGCACCGCCTTGCGGACCACGTGCATCACGGTGAGCCCAGCGTCGGCGTGCGGAGCCACGGCGGCAGGTTCCAGTCCCGACGGCAGCTGCAGCACAGCGCGATCGGTGGTCTTCACCAGCTCGGCGAACCCGCCGGCCCGGTTCAAACCCGTGAAACTCAGCCCTCGCGCACACCGCATGTCGTCGCCAATCCGACACGCGGGGCAGAACCCGCAGGACGACTGCGGATGACAAATCACCGCATCGCCAACAACGACGTTCTCGACCGCTGAACCGACTTCGTGCACCCAGCCGGTGTTCTCATGGCCCAGGGTCAGCGGTAGCTCGGTCGGCACGGCCGGAGCGAACCAGCCGTCGCGGATGTGCACGTCCGTGCGGCACAGCCCGGCCCCGCCGACCCGCACGACGACGTCATGCGGCCCGGTGATCTCCGGTTCTGGCACCTCGTCGAGGCGCGGTGGCTCCTGGTACGCATGTAGCCGGACAGCCTTCATGACGGCCTCCTTAGTGGGCGGTCAGATCGTCGCGTCCCTCCAGCTTGCAGGCACGCTGGCTCGGTCCAGGCCGTGATCTTCGGCCTCGTTCGGCCGGTGGACCAGCGCAGGGTCTGTACGGGCCAGGCCAGACGCATGCTCTGCCACACGGACTGGGCGGCAAGCATCCCGCGCCACGAGCCAGCGGTCATCGGCCAACCAAGTGAGCCACCACAGCAGCGCTGCATCCGCAGCTACCGAGTGCGGTGGCCAGCGTTCCGGGTGCCGGACTGCTCCGTGCGGCCATACCGGCCGGCAAAGTCGCTCGTTCCGCTGATACTCGCTGGTCACGACCGCGCGTACGGTCGCAGGGCCGGCCTCGCTGCACTAGCCCGGCCGGGCGACCAGCTGGTCGTCACTCGGCTGTCCTGGGTCGCCCGCTCGGTGCAGCACGTGACCGAGGTGGCCGCTGAGCTCGAGGGGGATCCTCTTGCGCTTAACGCGCCATTCGCTTCAACTCGCTCAGCCGACGTTCCAAGGTGCGCAAGTCCGACTTGAGTCTGTCCGATTGCCGAGAGCGCTCCCTGGCTTGATCCTTCGCTGGCGTCGGCGTACTCGATAGCGCCGGCGTCGCGGTCCTCGCATGGCAGGTCGACAGTGAGTACCCGGTGGCTGCGGTGTTCGAGCTCGGTGCGCAGCCTCGCCCAGCACCACGACCCGTGGTAGGCGCCGCGCACCAGGTGTGTCCAGGCTCATGCGGATCAGTCCAGGCATTGCGGTTACTCCTGTCGGTTGTGGATGGGTGGTGCCGACCGGTGTGTCGGGGGTGCGGCCCCATTCGGCCCAGGAGCCGTCGTAGACGCGCACCCGGTCGCGTGCGAGCAGCTGGGTGAGCACGAACCACGCGGTGGCCGCGCGGCCGCCGATGGTGCAGTAGGTGATCAGTTCGCCGGTGCCGCCGAGATCGACCGACGAGAAGGCCCGGCGTAGCTCGTCCGCCGGCAGGAACGCCCCGCGCGAGTCATAGGGGTCCTCGATTGGCTGGTGGACGGCCGAGGGCACGTGCCCGGCGCGGCCGTGCGGGTCCATGGCGCCGGAGGGCCAGAACCGCTCGCCGTCGTATTCGGGCCGGGAGCGGACATCAAGCAGCGTCGTGCCCGGGTCGTCGATGGCATCGTGCACATCCATACGGGTGGCCCGCAGCCGCGGGTCCGGGTTCCCGAGGCGGTAGCTGGTGCCCGGCAGCCGGCTCGGTGCCGTGCTCCATGGGTAGCCGCCGGCCCGCCACGCCGCGCGTGAGCAGTCCAGGATGCGCACGTCGGCGTGCCCGAACAGCGTCAACAGCCAGAACCCCAGCGCCGGCGAGTATCGGTAGCAGACCACGGTCGTGTCCGGGCCGATCCCGCAACGGGAGAGCAGCTGTTGCATCGCCGCCGGGTCGATGGTGTGGTAGTCGGCGTCCTTGAGGTCGGTGTAGACGTTCCACAGCACCGCCCCGTCGATATGCCAGTCATCGAATGAGGCTGCGCTGACGTCGACCATCGCGGCGCCGGCGAATCCCGCACAGTGTTCGGTTTGCGGGGGTATCACGTGTGAAGACAACGGAGATATTGTCGAATTCGGTATCCCTACTTCGACGTGGTGACAGCAGGTGCGGCTGAAGGAGCTGCGCCGTCGAAGACTGGAGCAGGCCCATGTCCACATCTGTGCTCTACATGTCGATGTCCCTCGACGGGTACATCGCGGGTCCGAACGACGAACCGGGCAACCCGGGCGGCGACGGTTTCATGCGGCTGCACGATTGGTTAGTCACTCCGGCGGGGGACAGCGGCCGGCCGCCCGGACCGGCCGGGAAGCTGATAGACGAAATGAACGCGACCGGGGCGGTCCTCGTGGGACGGCGGACGGCCGAGCAGGCCGATCACTACGGTGGTGATCATCACGGTGTGCCGATCTTCGTGCTCAGTCACCGGCCGGCCGGTCCGGCGGTCGCGAACTATCCGTCGGTGACGTACGTGATCGACGGGATCGCCCGCGCGATGGCACAGGCGAAGGCCGCCGCCGGGGAACGGAACGTGATGGTGCATGGTGCGTACACGGCGAAACGGGCGCTTGAGGCCAGTGTGCTGGACGAGTTGCAGATCCATCAAATCCCGGTGCTATTCGGGGGTGGCCGACGGCTGTTCGACGTGTTGCCATCGCGCGTGGAGTTGGAGATCGGTCGGGTGGTCGACACACCGGAGGCCACCCATATCCGCTACCGCGTCCATCGCTGAGCAGGCTGATAGGAATTGCACGATCGCGGCCGCCGCTATGTGGTCTTGTAAGGCTCACCTGGCCGACGTACGGAGAAACCTGCTGGGCAGTAACACATAATGACGGGTGGGCTATGGACCGCAGAATCCACGTGGCGATGCTGATGGGACTGTTCGCGCTGGTGGGCTGTGGATCACTTGGCGCGGCATCGCCGGCGGGACCCGCCGGGGGTCAGGTGTCGGTGGGAGTTGGCATACCGGTGCGGTTGGGTGGTGACTGGCCGACGTATCACGGTGATCCGACCCGGGCGGGGTTTCTTCGCGACGGCCCCGATCCCAGCGGCCCCACCGTCGCGTGGCATGCGCCGCTCGACGGCGCGGTGTATGCCAGTCCTCTTGTGGCGGGGGGTCGGGTACTGGCGGCGACCGAGGCTGGTTCGCTTTACGCTCTGGATGCGCGGACCGGAGCCGTTTTGTGGCGCACCCATCTCGCGGATCCCGTGCCGGCGAGCGAGTTGCCCTGTGGTGACATCGATCCCGTTGGTATCACTGGTAGTCCGGTCTACGATCCCGCCACCGCCGTGGTGTTCGCGGTGGCCTTTGGCCCCGGGGTAGCTCACATCCTGTTCGGCGTCGACGTGGCAAATGGGCGGGTCGACGTGCAGCGCGTGGTCGACCCGCCCGGCGCGGACCCGGGTACTCACCTGCAGCGCGGCGCGCTGCTGCTGTCCGGGGCCATGATCTACATCCCCTACGGCGGTAACTATGGCGACTGCGGCCAGTACCTCGGCCGTGTTGTTGCGGCTCCGACCGCTGGCACCGGGCCACTCCTGGATTTCGCGGTGCCCACCACCCGAGAGGGCGGCATCTGGGCGCCGTCTGGACCAGCGGCGCTTGCCGGCGGTGATGTGCTGGTCACAACGGGCAACGGGGAGGCGGTCACGGGCACCTGGGACCATAGCGACTCGGTGCTACGGCTCTCTGCTGACCTGCGATTGCGCGACGGGTTCGCGCCGGTCGGGTGGGCCCAGGAGAACTCCGAGGACGCCGACCTCGGTTCCACCGGCCCGATGCTGCTCCCCAGCGGTCACCAGTTACTGGCCGCCGGCAAGGGTGGCGGGATTTACCTCGTCGACGTCGATGCGATGGGCGGCGTCGGTGGGCAACGCGGGCAGCTGATGGGGTGTCAGTCCTACGGTGGAGGCGCAGTGAGCCCGGGGTCCGGGGACACGGCCCAGGCCTACCTGCCATGCCAGACGGGACTGCTGCAGGTCCTCATCGGCCCCGGAGACCGGCTCGCACGGGGCTGGCAGGCTCCCGGCAGCGTGACTGGCTCACCTATCGTGGTGGGCCACACCGTGTGGTCGGTGCAACCCGACGGCACACTTGACGCGTTCAATGCCAGCGACGGTCAGCTGCGCGCCACAGCCAATGTTGGCGCCGTGAGCCGCTTCGCTACGCCCGCCGCGAGTGGATCAGCACTGTTCATACCTACCCTCGACGGCATCACCGCGGTAGCGATCGCGCCCCAGCCGCGGTGAACGAACCTGACGGTTGCGTAGGTGCGTGTCCCGGATGCGGACGTGGTTGCTTCCCCTTCCGCGCGGAGTTTCGGCGGTGCGGGGCCACTGATCAGTCGGGCGCCCAAACACTTGAGGGGAGGGCTGCAGCGGATCTGCCAGGCACATTGTTCCCCGGGAGCACGCGCTGCGTGGTGCCGGACCCGCCGGTGGGGTCGGTGACATAACTGGCGGGTCCGGACCTACTCGTGGGCGGGCGTTGTTCGATCGGCTAGGGATAGCGGGTGTCGACGACGGTGGTGACGCGCCCGGTTTCGATGTCGTACACGTGGCCGGAGACGCCCATGCTCCGCGGGAGTAAGGACGAAGTGAGCAGGCGTTCGACGTCGGCGCGGACGGTGACCTGCGGGTCACCGACGGCGGAGGCTTCCAGTGCAGCCTCGTCCACGCCGGTCGCCTCGGAGGCCTCGCGCCGGAAGCCGGCGTCGGCGAGGAAGCTGGTCCCGCATTGCGTGTGGTGAATGATCGCGACCTCGAAGCGGATGTCGTCGGCGAGCTGCCCGCCGGAGATCCGCTGGCCGAGGAAGGCGAGGTAGGCGATTTCCTCGATGATGGGCTGGGTGACGCGTCCCCCGGCGTTGCGCAGGACGGGGGCGTCGCCGAGCGTGAGCCCGAGGGTGATCGCGGGGTCGACTCGGTGGTCGAGGCAGGTGATGACGATCACCTGCGCGGCGGGCAGGCCGAGCGGCACGGGAGTATAGGTGCGGGCGAACTGCTCATTGTGCTCGAGCAGTGGGGTCATCCTGCTGGTCATGGCGAGTCCGTTTCTCCGTGATCCATCTTGGTGGACGACGTCCACTAATCGGTGGACAGTGTCCACCTTAGTTTGAATTGGTGGACGGCGTCCACTAACTTGTCGCGCGTGACCACCGATGGATCAGCGGGTGAGATAGCCGAGATGGCCGGGGCCGGGCGGCGGCGCCCGCGAGGCGCCGTGCGCCAGGGGCTGGTCGCCGCTGGGCTCGAGCTGGCCCGCGCCGGCGGCCCAGACGCCGTCGTGCTTCGCGAGGCGGCACGGATGGTGGGCGTGGTGCCCAACGCCGCCTACAAGCACTTCACCGATCGGGACGAGCTTCTGGCCGTGGTCTGCACGGCGGCGATGGGCGAGCTCGCCGCCCGTATGACGGCCGGCGTCGGCCGCGTGCGTGGCAAGCACGGCGAACCCGCCGCGGCCCGCCGCCGCCTGCGCGCGATCGGCAAGGCGTACCTGGTGTTCGCCCGCGAGGAGCCGGGCCTGTTCGCGACCGCCTTCGCCCTGCCTCATCAACACGCCTACCGCGCCGCTGACAGCGGGACAGGGCAGCACCCCCTGCCCCTGGACCAGCTCCGCGCCGTGCTCGACGAACTGGCCGACTCCGGAGTCCTCAGTCGGCGCCGCCGCGTCGGGATCGAGTACCCCATCTGGTCCACGGTGCACGGGCTGGCAGTGCTCACCGGGCAAGGCCCCCTGCGTGACACGCCCGACAGCACCCGCCGTCACCTTGAGGAACTCACTCGCGCCTTCATCGACGCCGGCCTGGCGTGAGTCAGCTCCCTGCCGCACGTGCGGCAAGTTGTCGTGTTCGAATCAGCATGTCTCGGGCCGAACGGGACGCGGCCGCTGCGGCTCCTTCACCGACCCACGCTAAGACGAGAGTTCGCGGCGGTCGGCCATCAGCTGCGCTGAGCTGGGTCCACAGTGGACTTCGATGGGGATCAACCTGGGTGCGAAACTCCCTCGGCATAGGCCAACTGAGCCAGTACAGGCAGAGGAGTGGTCACGCTGACCTGGCAGAGGCGCACCGGCATGCGTGAAGCCGGAATCTTTGAATCCGCTGCTTGCGCGATTGCCGAATCGACCTCATTCATCGATCAAGCGTGCCGCCTGCGGCGACGCGGGCCGGCATTGCCGGCCACGGGTCCCAACACAACCCGTTCTGAGATCAGGTCCAAGAAGCCCGCGCGAGGGTCTCGGGGGTTCTGAGATCGGTCATGGTTGTCTCGGGTGAGCCCGGCTGCGGCGGAGATGGGCGCGTGGACCTATCCGTTACGGCTGGGGGCACCAGTTGGTCGTGGTGCACCGTGCTCGTACTTCGTGGTGTCGAAGCGGCGGGTCATACGAGCGTAGGTGAGGTGGGAGAGTGGCCACATCGTAGTGACCTTGCCTTCAGCGTTTTTGTACCAACCCGGGCAAGTGTCCGTGAAGACGGTTCCGCCGAGCTTGTCCCGCAGCCAGTCCTGGAACCGCTCATGTTCCTCCCTACGCAGGTCAAACCAGCCACCGTCGGCTCGCTCAAGCGCTTCGAGGCCGTGTCGGATGTATTGGGCTTGACGCTCAAGCAGGAATACGATCGAGTTGGTGATGCTGTTGGTGTTGGGCCCGTACAGCATGTAAAGGTTCGGGAACCCGGAAACCGTCAGGCCGAGGTAGGCCTCCGCGCCGTACCGCCACCGCGCGTGCAAGTCCACAGACCCGCGGCCAGTGATCTTGATCGGGGCGAGAAACTCGCTGGCATGGAACCCGGTACACCACACGATGACGTCGCCCGCGACCTTGCGCTCATCCACGGTGACGATCCCGTCGAGAATCACTCTGTCTACAGCAGACCCGACGAGCCGTACGTTGTCCTTGGCCAAGGTCGGGTACCAGTCATTGGACACCAGCAGGCGGTTGCACAGCATGGTGTAGTCCGGCGTCGCCGCGCGGACATCCTCAGGATTCTTGAGGTGCTTGCGGATGACCTGGCGAATATTCCGTTCCAACGCCATGCGGATCGGCGTGGCCTTGCGCAACACCAGCGGCCAGCGCGACTCATAGCCGAAAAACAGCGCAAGATGGTGCAGCTTCCGCATCACCTTTGATCGCGTTAGAACCGCGCGGGCGATGGGACCGTGCTTCCGTTTGCTCTTGCCGGTCACCCAGCTCGGCGAGCGCTGGATCACGGTGAGCTCGCCTACGTGGTCAGCGATGGCGGGAACGATTTGGATCGCGCTCGCCCCACTGCCAACCACGATGACTTTCTTGCCTTCGAGGTCCACCGAGTGGTTCCACTCTGCAGAGTGGAACCACGAACCACGAAATTCCTTGATTCCCTTGACGTCGGGCATCTTCGGCCGGTTGAGTTGTCCCGTCGCCATGATTACCACGTCGACGACGGTGGCCTCGCCGGTAGCGAGCTCGACCCGCCAGGTGCCGATCGCCTCGTCGAACGTCGCAGCTGAGACCTCGGTATTGAACCTGAAGTGCGGACCGAGACCGAAGTCCTCGGCGACCTTCTCCAGGTACCGTTTAATCTCATCCTGCTTACCGAACAGCTCAGACCAGTCGGGCTTGAGCGCGTAAGAGAAGGAGTAGATCGGCGACGGCACGTCGCAGGTGGCGCCGGGATAGTGGTTGTCTCGCCACACACCACCGACCGAGCCGGCCTTCTCGTAAATCGTGAAATCGTTATAGCCGTGGCGCTTCAGCTCAATGGCCGCCGCCAGACCACCGAACCCGCTGCCCACGATGGCGACCGAGGGGCGGCTGTTCTGGGTCATCGCCACCTCAAAGCTCACTTCTGCTTACTGGTGTGCGCGGCCCGCCGCCTGACGGCCAGCAGGAGATTAAGGAACATTCGTGCAAGGCCGGCGCGATCTCGCCCTCCAGAACGCCCATCTCGACTGCCCCGCCCGCTCGACCCAAACAGCCCGTCAAAGGAAGCTAGCAGCGAAGCGACACTGATCCCAGAGACTCATGGGCTCCGCCCAAAACCCGGCACCGCTTCGGAGATCAGGAGAGGGCAGGGGCGGTGACCCTCCACGCGGCGCGCCCGAGGGCAGCCAGCTCCCAGCATGGACAGGCAAGAACCCGCTTCACGGACGATGCACGGACGCGGACGACTTCCCGTGGCTGCGTCGCAGGTCAGAGGCCGGATGGCAGCTCTCTGTAATCCGCTCCATTCAGCCTGGGTTGACGAGACTTCGACCACAACTGAGGCAGTCCACCCGATGGCCAGTACGGGCCGCTACGCGCGCTGCTGTGACGCAGCCAGCGCACTCGTCCACGTTCACGGTCGGCATCGTGTTGGACCTGCGCTGCTCCGCTTTGCCGACTTCGGGGCGACGCGCGTCCCTGCGTGCCCGCCAGAGCCACCATGCGAACCAACCTAGAAACACCGACGGCAGACCGGCGATCGCAATCGACACTCCAAGACCGAGACCGTCGGGGTTCGGAGGAGCAGCAGACAGGCTCACGAGAAATACGACGACTATCACGAGACCGGATAGCCAAATCACGCCGGCAGCAGATGGCTGCTCGCTACGTGAGCGGCGACGATCACCCAGACGAGTTGACACACCCACCCGGAACGGCGTGAAGGGGAGCCGAGACGAGACCCACAACCTCATGACGGCTCCTGGTGTCGACCTGTGAATCTGCATCGTCAAGGCTGGGTCGAAGTTGCGCTAGGAGCCGATCAGGGGAACGCACCTTCAAAATCCCCGCCGGCACGTCCATCGGCTGGCACGGCTACTTGCCGATGCCCGACAGTCGGGCTCCGAGCCAGCGCGCTCGGCCGGAGACCGCGGTTCAGGATGTCGTGACGAACGTCGCTAGCAGGGATTCCTCGCCGTGGAGGCGTACCTCCAGTTCGTATGAGTCGACGTCCTCGGCATCTGCGCCGAGTCGTCGCACGGCTCCGGTCAGTAGTTGTTCGAGTTTGTCGGGATCGCTGGGATTGGCTCGTGCTGTGAACGCTCGAATCGTCTTGCCAGTGCGGCAGAGGCGAAGGTTGAGCAGGACACCGCTCTGTGCTGGCTGCTGCTCGTCAGGTTCGAGTACGGCGACCGGCTCTACGGCGACCGGCTTGGTGGGTGCAGGTTCCGGGCGGGCGGTCACCGCTGCTCGTCGGCCGCGGCTTGCTTCGACCAGCCCCCACTCTTTGACGAGTGCGACCGCGCGAGTTGCGGTTCCCTCGGAGACGGCGTTCGTCGCGGCGATCGCCTTGACCGTCGGGAGGTGGGCGCCTACCTCGATCTCGCCGCTCGCGATCTGTTCGCGGAGCCCAACGGCGATCAGCTCGTACGGGCTCTCGGGGCCAGCGAGCACGCGCTGGAGTCCTTCGGTGACCGCGGGCCGCGCCGGCATGCGTGCGTGCAGACTCAAGGAGGCGCGTTGGTCGGCTTCGGAGACCCAGGCTGTATAGACACGCAGTGTTGTAGCTCCGCCGCCTCCCTGGCCCAGGCGGCCGGCGACTGTCCGCATGTCGACGCCGGCTTTGATCAGTTCGGTGGCGGAGTAGTGGCGCAGTTTGTGCAGTGAGGTCTTGATGCCGAGTCGGGCGGCGAGTCGTCCGTAGCGTTGCCCCAGGCTCGCTGGCTTCAGGTGTTGGCTTCCGTCGGGTGTGGTCGAGAAGACGAACTCCTCGCCCGTGAGGACGGTCCCGAGCGCGGCCGCTCGCTGCTGACACCGGGTCCAATGCTCAGCCAGCACCGCGACGGTCTCGGGGTCGAGGGCGTTCCGCCTCTGCTGATGCTGCTTGGTGTCTTTCTCCCAGGTGCCGTCTTCGTCCTGTCCGATGGATCTGTCGTAGGTCAGGACTGCGTGTTCGAGGTCGACGTGTTTCCAGCGGAGGCCGCACTGTTCTCCTCGCCGTGCGCCGGTCGTCATCGTCAGCCAGACCAGCGTTCCCCAGTCGGGGTCCTTCCAGGCTTCGTTGAGGATCCGCGCGGCGTCTTCGGTGCTGGGCGGCGTGGGATTCGGTTTCGGCGCGGCTGGGGGCTCAGCCTGTGTGAGGGGGCTGACAGCTACCCATCGCCAGCGGACCGCTTTCTTGTAGGCGCCGCTGAGGATGAAGTGGATCTGTCGGATGCTGGAGGCGCCGAGCGGTTTGCACTTGTGCGGCCGGCATCGGTCGTCGCAGGTGTGTGGGCGCTTGGTCCGGTGGTCGAGTTGCCCGCGGGCCTTGCCTGAGCAGTGAACGCGGCATCTGCGCAGCTCGGCATAGAAGGAGTCGAGCGCGTCGGCATCGAGGGTGCCGACCTTCACGTGCCCAATGAGGGGCTCGACATGGATCCGGACGTAGCGCCGATAGGTCTTCAGCGTGGTTCGCTCTCCGGCCCACTGATCGAGGTAGCGGCGGAGCAGCTGCGTGACGGTGGACGACGTGCGCGGGTTCCGGCGCTCATTGACCTGGTTCAGGAACTTCGTCCGCGTTTGTTCTGCTAGCTCCCAGGCGCCTGGACCGGCCGGAATGGTCTCCGTCAGGTAGTGCTCCCGCTTGGTGACAGGGTCGACCCCTGCGTACACGCGAACCCGCACTGCGCCGCTGGGCAGCTCGTCGATTCCGCCGCGCTGACGCGTTCGACGCTTCGATTCGGCGGCCATAGAAAGATTATGCCACCGGTTCATGTCACGAACCATGTCACGCGAACCGCGACCGGCCGATCACAGTACCTATAGTCCCTGGTGAGACCTGGTGCCCCCGGCAGGACTCGAACCTGCGACCGTCGGATTAGAAGTCCGGTGCTCTGTCCAGCTGAGCTACGAGGGCCTGGCCGAACCGTTGGCCGCGGCTCGCGCTGCGCACGGGAGTCGGCCGGTCCGCGGCAGAGCGTAGCGTGCGCGCGGCTCCGGTCGAGCGCGACTTCACCGTCGTCCCACCAGCATCCTCAGCGCGATGGGCAGCCGCCGTCCCGGCGCCGCCTGTCGGGCCAGACCCTCCGCGGCGCGCCGCACGCGGTCCGCCGGCACATCCGGCGGCCATACCCCGGCCGGCACCAGCGCGGCGACCGCGGCCTCGGCGGCGGCCGGATCCGGGATCGGTATCCAGAACACCCGCCGCTGGTCCGCCAGCACCGCGAAGTCCGCGGCGGTGAGCAGCCAGGACAGGTGGTCGCGCGCCGACTCGTGGCGGAAGCCGGGGTGCCCGGCGAGCGCCCGGTTCAGCGGTCGCCAGCCGCGCGGCGCCAGCACCGGGGTGCCCGGCCGGGACGGCACGAGGGCGGCCAGCGTGCCGGTCGGGCGCAGTACCCGGCGCAGCTCGGCGAACAGCCCGTTGAGCGGTTCGACCACGGGCAGACACATGATCGCCCGGACCCCGGCCAGCCCGCTGGTCCGCACCGGCAGCCGATCGGCCTCGGCCCGCCCGGTCTGCTCGGCCGGGGGCCCCGACCGTCCCGCTCGGCCGGGACCCGCCGCCGCGAGCAGTCGCAGGCTGACGTAGCGCGCCGGATCCGGCGCCGCCGCGCGTACCTCGAGCACCGGACCCTCGACGTCGGCGAACGCGGCGGTCAGCCATTGCTCAGGTGTGCGTCCGGACCGGTCCGTGGCGCTGCGCAGCAGGTCCGGCACGGTGGGAGGCCGGCTGGCGGGTTCGGCCGTTGCAGTCATCCCGGCGAGTGTGGCAGCACCGGCCACGACGGCCGGTGGGGACCGGCCGGGCCGGGTTCTACGCTGGTCGGGTGGCGCGGACGATGGATGAGACCGGCCGAGCGAGCCGATCAGGCGTGCTGCCGTTGGTACTGGTCGGCCTGGTGGTGGCGGCGTTCGTCGCGGCCGGGCTGACCGCACTGACCGGCGCCCGCCCGCTGGAGGCTCTCGGCCTACCCGACCCTGGCCCGCTCACCACGTACGGGCTGCCGATCGTCCGCACGGTGAGCGAGATCGCCGCGGTGCTGACCGTCGGGGCGCTGCTGCTGGCCGCCTTCCTGGTCGCCCCGGAGCGCACCGGCTACCTCGACGTCACCGGATACCGCGCCCTGCGCTCGGCGTCCTACGCGGCGGGTACCTGGACCGTGGCCGCGCTGCTGATGGTGCCGCTGACCGTGGCGGACAGCCTGGGGCGTCCGGTCACCGACGTGCTGAGCTTCGAGCGGCTGGTCGCGGTGGTACCGCAGCTGGACGTGGCCACCGCCTGGGGCTACACGGCCGTGCTCGCGGTGGCGGTGTTCGCCGGCTGCCGCGTGGCGCTGCGCTGGGGGACCTCGGTCGCGCTGCTCGCCGTGGCGGTGTTCGGGCTGGTCCCGGTGGCGTCCACGGGGCACTCTGCGGCGGGTGGCTCGCACGACGTCGCGACCGACAGCTTGATCATCCACGTGGTCGCGGCCGCGCTCTGGGTCGGCGGGCTGGTCGCGGTACTGAGCCTGGCCGGTCGGCGCGCCGAAGCCGCCGTCCAGCTGCCGACGGCGGTCACCCGATTCTCCGCGCTGGCCCTCGTCTGCTGGCTCGCGATGGCGGTGTCCGGAGTGCTGAACGCGCTGGTCCGGATCCCGTTGGCGGACCTGTTCGGCACCTACTACGGCGCCCTGTTGCTGGCCAAGACGGCCGCCCTGCTGGTACTCGGCGGATTCGGCTACCTGCAGCGCCGACATGCCGTGGCAGCGGCGGCGAGCGGTAGCCGGGGCGGGCTGCTGCGGCTCGGCGCGGTCGAGGTCTTGATCATGTTGGCGACGATCGGGCTGGCCGTTGCGCTGGGCCGCAGTGCGCCCCCGGTACAGGGGGTGGCGACGCCTTCCCGGACCGAAGTGGTGATCGGATACGACCTCACCGGCCCGCCGACCCCGCTGCGGCTGCTCTTCGACTGGCGGTTCGACCTGATCTTCGGTACCGCCTCGGTACTGCTTGCCGCGCTGTACCTGGCGGGGGTGCGCAAGCTGGCCAAGCGGGGGGACCCGTGGCCGCCGGGGCGCACGGTCAGCTGGCTGGCCGGTTGCGCGGTGGTGCTGCTCGCCACCTCGTCGGGCATCGGCCGGTACGCGCCGGCGATGTTCAGCATGCACATGGCCGAACACATGATGCTGGCGATGCTGGCGCCGATCCTGCTGGTACTCGGGGCGCCGGTGACCCTGGCGCTGCGCACCCTGCCCACCGGCGGTCGGGACGGGCCACCGGGGCCGAGGGAGTGGCTGCTCGCCGGGCTGCACGCGCCGCTGACCCGGTGGCTGACCCATCCGCTGGTGGTGCTGCCGCTGTTCGTCGGCACGTACTACGTGCTCTATTTCTCCGGGCTTTTCGACGCCGCGCTGCCGTCGCACCCGGCGCACCTGCTGATGATGGTGCACTTCCTGATCACCGGGCTGCTGTTCTTCTGGCTGGTCATCGGGGTCGATCCGACGCCCCGGCCGCTGGTGCCGATCGCCCGGCTCGCGCTGGTGTTCGCCTCGGTGCCGTTCCACGCGTTCTTCGGCGTGATCCTGATGAGCACGCACGAGGTGATCGGGAGCTCCTACTACGCCGGGCTCGCGTTGCCCTGGGTGCCGGACCTGTACGCGGACCAGCGGCTCGGTGGTGGGCTCGCCTGGGCGTCGGGCGAGCTACCGCTGATGATCGTGGTGGTCGCTCTGGTCGTGCAGTGGTCGCGGATTGATGAACGGTCCGCGCGTCGCGCCGATCGCCGGGCGGAGCTGGACGGCGACGCCGACCGCACGGCCTACAACGCGATGTTGCGCCAGATGGCGGCACAGGATGCGCCGGGTACGCCCGCGGCCGGGGGCCCCGGCAGTACTGGCTCGGCGTCCGGCGTTGAGTCCGGCGTTGAGTCCGGCTCGGTGTCTGGCTCGGTGTCCGGCTCGGTGTCCGGTGTCGGCGAGGGGGTGGCTCAGGACGGAGACGAGGGCACCGGTTCGGCCGTGGACGGGTCCTCGGTGACCCCTCGGATCCCCAGCGGCGCCGCGCCGCCCGACGAACGATGATCATGAAAAGGAGTTGTTTCCGCTGGTGGTAGCGATTTCCCCACCCCCGATTTGACTTGCTCCGGGGGCACCGCGTAACTTTCTTCTTGTCAGCGAGGCGCCGGACAAAGAAACACCAGCCCCTCACAGAGGGCCTGCAAGACAGAGGCCGGTTCGCTGACAAGCTTCACGGAGCACCCCCCCTGGATCCGCCAGGATCTGGATGGTGTACAGTGGTGCTACAACCCCGGAACATTCCGCTAAACGGCGGGGTGCGATGGTGTGTGGATGTCTTTTGAGAACTCAACAGTGTGCTGAGCTTTTTTGTCTGGTTTGTTTATGCCAGTTTGTGTTGTTTTTTTTGAG